>JAESGH010000087.1_pt1 | contig 315259 bp, 311 predicted proteins | sample 9269641 | NCBI WGS metagenome assembly JAESGH01 (sample SAMN14515345, study PRJNA621665) | algae metagenome | isolation source: Phormidium tanganyikae FI6-MK23 and co-occurring heterotrophs from granitic... | place: USA: Fort Irwin, California | collected 1998-05-24
CACGGGGGGGGGCGACTCCCCGGGGGGGCGGGGGGGGGCCGGGCGCGCCCCCCCGGCACGGCCACTCCCATATCTCGCACGACGACGTACGAACATGAGGGAATCATGACCCTGAGGACAGAGTCCGAGACCGAGCTGGTGATCGTGCCGAAGAGCTCTTCGGCCGGACGCCGCCGCCCGCCCGCTCCGCGACGACCGGGTCTGCTGAAGTTCGGCCACTGGTGGTGGGCGCTTCCCGGCATCATCCTCGTTCTCGCGGTGCACTACGTCGCGACGACCATCGGCGGCTTCTTCGCCTTCACCGACTGGTCCGGCATCGGCACCTTCGCCTGGATCGGCTTCGACAACTTCGCGAAGATCTTCGGCGATCCGACGCAGATCGGGTCCCTCGGCAACACGCTCTTCCTCGCATTCGTGTCGGTCATCCTCAGCAACATCGCCGGCCTCGCGCTCGCCCTCGGGCTGAACCGCGGCCTCAAGACGCGATACGCCCTCCGCGTGCTCTTCTTCATGCCGGTCGTGCTCAGCCCGCTCGCCGTCGCCTACGTGTGGAAGTTCATCTTCGACTACAACGGCCCGATCAACGCCTTCCTGAAATCCATCGGCCTCGGGGAGTTCGCGAAGGCATGGGTCGCCGATCCGACCTTCGCGATCTGGACCATCCTCATCGTCGTCGTCTGGCAGAACATCGGCTTCGCGATGGTGATCTACATGGCGGGACTCGCCGCCGTGCCCGTCGAGATCGAGGAGGCCGCCGCGATCGACGGAGCGAATCTCTGGCAGCGGTTCTGGCACGTCACGCTGCCGTCGATCCGGCCTGCGGTCGCGATCGCCACGACCCTCGGCCTCGTCAACGGCCTGCGCATCTTCGACCAGATCATGGCCATGACCGGCGGAGGGCCGGCCGGCGCGACCGAGACCCTCGCCACGCAGGTGTACAAGGAATCCTTCGCCCTCGGCAACTTCGGCTACGGTGCCGCGCTCGCGCTGCTGCTCACCGTGATCATCCTGGTGTTCGCCATCATCCAGCAGCGCCTGACCAACGGTCGCACCGAGGAGGACTGACATGTTCCGCTACACGAAGTTCACGGCCCTGCGCGAGGTCCTCATCTGGGTCATCGCCATCGTCTTCCTGGCCCCCTTCTACTTCCTCGTCACCACGGCGCTTAAGTCCGACCAGGAGGCCATCACCTCGTCGAACCTCGCTCCGCCCACGAGCCCCGACTTCGGCAACTTCGTCGAGGTGCTCACCGCCCAGGGCAACTCGAACGTGGTGATGGGGCTCGTCAACAGCATCATCATCACCGCGGGCAGCATCCTCTGCCTGGTGCTGCTCGGGGCCATCACCGGCTACGTGATCTCCCGCAGCACCCGCCGCTGGAGCCGCACCGCCTACATGCTGTTCCTCATCGCGATCGTGCTCCCGACGCAGCTCGGCACGGTGCCGCTCTACATCGGCGCCCGCACGATCGGGCTCACCGGATCGCTGTGGGGCATGGTCATCCTCTACACCGGGATGCTGCTGCCGCTGTCGATCTTCCTGTACGCCGGGTTCTTCCGCGGGCTCGGCACCGAGTACGAGGAGGCGGCGACGATCGACGGCGCCTCGCGCACGCAGATCTTCTTCCGCATCGTCCTGCCGCTGATGTCACCGGCGACCGGAACGGTGGCGATCCTCGCCGGACTCATCGTCTGGAACGACTTCTTCACCTCGCTGATCTTCCTCGGCGGCTCGGCGAACCAGACGCTCCCCGTCGCCATGTACTACTACATCGGCTCGCTGGTCTCATCGTGGAACAAGATCTTCGCGATCGTCATCGTCTCGATGATCCCGATCCTCCTGTTCTACCTCTTCGCCCAGAAGCGCTTCATCCAGGGCTTCGCCGGCGGCCTCAAAGGCTGAGCCGCCCGCACGCCGCCATTCTCGTCCGGCCGAGCACCATCGGTCTCCTCATCGACCCCGCATCCAGAAGGAATGAGCATCATGTACGTTCTCGCCCCCAATATCGAGCTTCTCTTCACCGAGGCCGGCGACTACCACGACCGGGTGCGCGCCGCCGCTGCGGCAGGGTTCACCGCCGTGGAGATGTGGGGTCCCACCGGGGTCGACGCCCCGGCGACGCCGAAGGACATCCCCGCGTTGAAGGCGGCGCTGGACGAGACCGGCGTGCAGCTCACCGCCCAGCTCGCCGAGCCCCGGACGCAGTTCATGATCCCGCCGTGGGACCACTCCGAGTTCTTCCGCAAGCTCGACGAGGGCGTCGAGATCGCCCACGCCCTCGGCACCCCGCGCCTCGTCGTGGGCAGCGGCACGGGCTTCGGCGGGTGGAAGCGTCAGGTGCAGCTCGACAAGCTCGTCGAGATCTACCAGAAGGCGATCGCGCAGATCGACGGCTCGGGGCTCACTCTCGTGCTCGAGCCGGTGAACGTGCGCGTCGACCACCCCGGCTCGCTGCTCGACCGCACGGCGGAGGCGGTCTCCGTCGCGCGCGGCGTCGACTCGGCGCACTTCGGAGTGCTCTACGACATCTACCACTCGGCGGTCGAAGGGGAGGACATGGCCGCCGAGCTGGCGAACGCCGGCGACATCGTGAAGTACGTGCAGCTGGCCGACGCCCCCGGCCGGGGAGAGCCGGGAACCGGCTCGCTCGACTGGGCCGAGCGTCTCGGCATCCTCCGGTCATCGGGTTATGACGGACCGATCGGTCTCGAGTACTACCCGCAGACCGCCTCCGAGGAATCCGTCCGGCTCATCCGAGAGGTCGCGGCGACGGCATGAGCGAGCGGAGCTATCCCGCATCCGCCGACGTCGTGATCGTCGGCAGCGGACCGAACGGCGCGGCGTACGCCCGCATCCTGAGCGAGCTCGCCCCTGAGGCGTCGATCGCGATGTTCGAGGTCGGTCCGACCGTCTCGAACCCGCCCGGCGCGCACGTGAAGAACATCGAGGATGCCGCAGAGCGGGCTCGCGCCCAGGCGCGCTCCGAGGGTCCGGGGGAGCGGGCGGCGACGATCAGCGATCCGGGTGCGGCGAAATCCGGTCAGCGCCGCGGGCGGGCCGGCACCTACCTCCTCCCCGAGGGCTACCAGGTGGAGGGCGAGGACGGGATGCCGGTCGCCGCCTTCTCGAGCAACGTCGGTGGGATGGGGGCGCACTGGACGGCGGCCTGCCCTCGTCCGAACGACAGCGAGCGCATCGACTTCCTCCCCGACCTCGACGAGCTGCTCGACGAGGCCGAGCGTCTGCTGGGCGTGACGACGGATGCCTTCGACGCGTCGCCGTTCGCGACGATCGTGCGGGAGCGGCTCTCCGAGGCGGTCGACGCGCAGCGAGACCACGCGCACCGTGCACAGCGGATGCCGTTGGCCGTGCACCGCCGCGATGACGGCCGACTCGTGTGGTCGGGGTCGGATGTGGTGTTCGGAGACGCGACGCGCGCGAATCCGAACTTCTCCCTGTTCGACGAGTCGCTCGTCACGCGCGTGCTCACGGAAGGAGGACGAGCGTCGGGTGTCGAGGTGCGTGACCTGCGCACCGGTGCCGTCCATACGGTCGCGGCCCGGTACGTCGTGGTGGCCGCCGACGGCCTGCGCACCCCGCAGGTGCTGTGGGCCTCCGGCATCCGTCCCCCCGCGCTCGGGCGCATGCTCAACGACCAGACGCAGATCGTCTTCGCCTCGCGCCTGCGCGACGTGCAGGCCGGCGGTGAGGATGCGGTCGCCGCGTCCGGAGCGCTGAGCGAGCAGAGCGGCGTGACCTGGGTGCCGTTCACCGACGAGATGCCGTTCCACGGCCAGATCATGCAGCTCGACGCCTCGCCGGTGCCGCTCGCCGAGGACGACCCGGTCGTGCCGGGGTCGATCGTCGGCCTCGGTCTCTTCACAGCCAAGGAGCTGCAGTGGGACGACAGGGTCGAGTTCTCGGACGAGGCGCTCGACGGCTATGGAATGCCCGCGATGACCATCCACTACACGCTCACGCCTCGCGATCACGCGGTGATGGAGCGTGCGCGTGACGAGGTCGTGCGCCTCGGCCGCGCGGTGGGCGATCCGCTCGACGAGCGTCCGTTCACGATGCCTGCCGGCGCCTCGCTGCACTATCAGGGGAGCACCCGCATGGGCGTCGCCGACGACGGTCGCAGCGTGTGCTCGCCCGACAGCGAGGTCTGGGACGTGCCCGGCCTGTTCGTCGGGGGGAACAACGTCATCCCGACGTCCACCGCGTGCAACCCGACGCTGACCTCCGTCGCCCTCGCCGTGCGCGGAGCTCGCCGGATCGCCGAACTCCTCGGCTGAATCTTGCTTATGTAGGAAAAAGACATTAGTCTGTCTGAACAAGGACAAAGTAGTCAAGGAGACCACCAGTGATTCCCGATCGCATCATCGAACAGGGCACGCTCGTCACCGACGGCGGCCGCGCCTCCGTGGAGGTCCGCCTCCCCTGGTACCGCGCACTGCCCGGCAGCTGCATCGCCGGAGCGAAGCTGACCATCGATGGCACCGAGGCTCCGGCCGACTCGCTGCGCTGGACCATGAACGGCCGCGAGTTCACGTTCGAGGAGCTCTCCACGAACATCGACGAGTGGTGGTTCCCCGTCGACTCCGCCGTGCTCAGCGGCGAGGTGCCGGTGGCGACCGAGGGCGATCACGAGGTGCGGGTCGACCTGACCCTCTACATCCCGTACATCATCATCTCCGACAGCGAGACGCTGCACATCGAAGAGCACGACACCAAGACCATGGCCGCCCGCCAGGCACAGGAGGTGGCGGCATGACCGCTCAGAGCACGCCCGACAAGAGCACACCCGTCAAGGGCGCACCGATCCAGGGCGTCACCCTCTACAGCTACACCCGGGCGTTCCACGGCCGCGAGTACGACCTCGAGCAGCTGATCCGCAAGGTCGCCGCCGAAGGGCACGGGCCGGGGCTGGAGATCATCGGATTCTCCAGCTTCCGCGGCTTCCCGCACATCGACGACGCTTTCGCCGGCGGATTCCGCGACCTCGTCGACGAGGTCGGCCTCGTCACGACATCCCTCGCGGTGAACGCCGACATCGGCATCCACCGCGATCGGATGCTGACGCAGGACGAGCTGATCGACTACATGACGCTGCAGATCAAGGCGGCGGCGAAGCTCGGCTTCCCGATCGCCCGCGTGCAGATCTCGATCACGCCCGACTCGATGGAGGCGCTCGCGCCGATCGCGGAAGAGCATGGCGTGACCCTCGCCCTCGAGGTGCACGCCGACCAGTACGCCTCCCACCCGCGCATCCTGGCGCTCCGCGACCGTTACGAGAAGGTCGGCTCGCCGTTCCTCGGATTCACGATGGACTGGGGTGCGACCGTCTCGGGCTTCGCGCCGTCACTCATCGAGGCGTACCGCCGCCGCGGCGCCTCCGAGGAGCTGCTCGGCAAGGTCGTCGACCTCTGGAACACGTACTACGAGCAGGGCCCTCCCGCCGACCAGGCCGTGCACGGCCAGCGTTTCGGCTCGTTCATCGGCCTCGCCGCCCAGAACGGCCGCCCCGATCTCGGCATCGACTTCGGCATCAACGGCACCGGCCTGTTCGGCCCGGCCCGTGTCGACGACTGGCTCGAGATCATGCCGTGGGTGAAGCACGTGCACGGCAAGTTCTTCGGCATCGACGAGAACGGCGAAGAGCCGTCGGTCCCGGTGCGCGACCTCATCACGCTGCTCGTCGAGAACGGATACTCCGGTGCCGTGTCGAGCGAATACGAAGGCTGGCACTGGAATCACTGGCAGAGCCCGTTCGACATCATCGCCGGCGAGCAGGCCGTGCAGCGATCGGCCGCCGAGAACGCGGGCAGCCGGATGATCACCGACGCGGCAGAGGCGCGACAGGCCCTCGCCGCCCACCTCCCGCACGCTCTCACGAAGGGACTACCCGCATGAACGACGGCATCGCCGGCACCGGCATCAAGCTCGGCATCACGCTCTACTCGCTCACCTCCGAGTTCGCCGCCGGGCTCTACACGCCCGAGACGCTCATCAAGGCGGCGGCCGACCATGGCCTCGGCCCCGGCATCGAGTTCAACATCGCCCAGATGCTGCGCAGCTACCCCGATGTCGACGACGACTTCGTGAAGATCTGGCGCGACAGCATGGACCGCTACGGCCTCGAGCCCAGCGCGATCGGCACGAACCTCGACATGGGTCGCCGCAAGGACCGCGACATGACACCCGACGAGGAGCACGAGTTCCTCGCCCGCCAGCTGAAGACCGCGCACACGCTCGGCTTCAAGAAGGTCGTCATCCGCTCGCACGGCAAGGAGCTGCTGCGCAGCCTCCTGCCGCTGGCCGAGAAGTACGACCAGAAGCTCGGGTACGAGATCCATGCGCCGTCGGGTCCGAACAACCCGCAGGTGCTGCAGATGCGCGAGATGTACGACGAGCTGCAGTCCGACCGCCTCGGATTCACGGCCGACTTCTCGTCGACGATGCACTCCCTCTCGCCCACGCTGTTGCGCACCATGCGACAGATGGGCATGCCCGAGGAGTACTTCGCCGTCATGGACGAGATCTGGCACGAGCCGACGCCCATGCACGTGCGCAACCAGAAGTTCGAGGACTTCCTGACGTCGGAGAACTTCGACTTCGCCCGCCTCGGGCCCTTCACGCGCCTGGCCTTCAACATGCACGGCCTCGTGCCGCCGGAGGAGTGGCTCGACATCATGCCGCAGATCTTCCACGTGCACGCCAAGTTCTACGACATCGGCCCCGACGGGGAGGAGCCGGCCATGGACATCCCGCGCATCGTGCGCCAGTTCGTCGAGGGCGGCTACCAGGGGTACCTCTCCAGCGAGTGGGAGGGCCACGCCTTCTCCGACCTCGGTGAGAGCGACCCCATCGACCTCGTCAAGAAGCAGCACGACCTCATGCGTCGTGCGATCGAAGAGACCGCCGTCGCGGTCTGAATCGGAGTCACTCATGGCCACTCACAACTCCCTGTTCTCCGAGAAGGACGTCCGCCGCACCGACACCGGCATCGCCGTCTCGGTGCAGCTGCCCTGGTACCGCAGCCTCTGGCTGTCGGCCGTCGACGGTGTCGCCGCCACGGTGAACGGGGTCGCGATCCCGACCGAGTCGCTGCGGTTCGAGCTCGAAGGACGCACGTACCGCGTCGATGAGCTGCCCGAGCAGCACGACACTCTCTGGTTCGTCGCCGAGCGTCCCGAGGTGCTGATCGACCTCGATCCGGTGCCGCAGGCCGGCGATGCGCTCACCGTCGAGGTCGTCCTGACGATGCGTCTGCTCTACATGCAGATCATGCCGGGCGTCGACGGCGGACCAGGACGCTACGTCACCAACCGCGTGCCCGTGCAGCGCGAGGTCGTGCTCGCATGACCCTCCCTCCCTCTTCGGGCAGAGCCCTGCGGGTGGCGATGATCGGCCACGGCTTCATGGGCGCCGCCCATTCGGTGGGCTGGCGCCAGGCGCCGCGGGTGTTCGACCTGTCGGACGCCGTCGAGATGGCGGTGCTGGTCGGCCGCAAGCCGGATGCCGTGCGGGAAGCCGCCGAGCACTGGGGCTGGACCGAGACGTCGACGGACTGGCGCGAGGTCATCGCCCGCCCCGACATCGACATCGTCGACATCGTCACGCCCGGCGACTCGCACGCCGAGATCGCCATCGCCGCGCTCGACGCCGGCAAGCATGTGCTCTGCGAGAAGCCGCTCGCGAACACCGTCGATGAGGCCGAGGCGATGGCGGATGCCGCGGAGCGCGCGGCCGCGCACGGCGTGGTCTCGATGGTCGGCTTCACCTACCGGCGCGTTCCCGCAGCCACGTTCCTGCGGGATCTCATCGCGGAGGGTGTGATCGGGCGGGTGCAGCAGGTGCGTGCCGCCTACCGGCAGGACTGGCTCGTCGATCCGGAGATGCCGTTGGCGTGGCGCCTGCAGAAGGAGCACGCGGGTTCCGGCGCGCTGGGCGACATCGGCGCGCACATCATCGATCTCACGCAGTTCGTCACCGGTCAGACGGTGGATGCCGTGACCGGGGTGACCGAGACGATCGTGTCGCAGCGGCCGCTGAGCGCCGGGGGCTCCGGTCTGTCGGGCACGGCCGGCACGGGCTACGGCGACGTCACGGTCGACGACCTCGCGCTGTTCACCGGACGACTCTCGGGAGGCGCGCTGGCGTCGTTCGAGGCCACGCGCTTCGCGACCGGCCGCAAGAACGCGCTCACGATCGAGGTCTCGGGCGACAAGGGCGCGCTCGCGTTCGATCTGGAGGACCTCAACAGCCTGCAGTTCTACGACCGCACGGCGCCGGGCGACCGTCAGGGCTTCACGAAGATCCTCGTCACCGAGGCCCTGCATCCGTACGTGTCGGCCTGGTGGCCGGCCGGTCATATGCTCGGCTATGAGCACGGATTCACGCATCAGGTCGTCGATCTGGTGCGTGCGATCCACGACGGCACCGCGCCGCATCCGGGTTTCGCCGAGGGACTCGGAGTCCAGCGCGTGCTCGACGCGGTCGAGCGCAGCGCCGCCGACGACGCGGCCTGGGTGCGCGTGCGCACCGAGGCGCCGGTCGGGCTCGGCTGAACCCGCGTCACCCCCTCGCCACACCCGCCACGTTTCTACGAAGGAGTCGTTCATGGCACGTCCGATCACGCTGTTCACCGGTCAGTGGGCCGATCTTCCGTTCGAGGAGGTCGCACGTCTTGCGGGGGAGTGGGGATACGACGGACTCGAGATCGCCTGCTGGGGCGATCACATCGATGTGTCCCGCTGGGATGACGAGGCGTACGTGCAGAGCCGTCGCGACATCCTGGAGCGCAACGGCCTGCAGGTGTGGGCGATCTCGAACCACCTCACCGGGCAGGCGGTCTGCGACGATCCGATCGACGTGCGCCACCGCGACATCCTGTCGGACCGGGTGTGGGGCGACGGCGACCCCGAGGGCGTGCGTCAGCGGGCCGCGGAAGACCTGAAGGACACGGCGCGGTTCGCCGCGAAGCTCGGTGTCACGACGGTGAACGGGTTCACGGGCTCGAGCATCTGGAAGGCCGTGGCGATGTTCCCGCCGGCATCCGACGAGTTCATCGCCGCCGGCTATCAGGACTTCGCCGACCGGTGGAACCCGATCCTCGACGTGTTCGAGGAGGTCGGAGTGCGGTTCGCGCTCGAGGTGCATCCGTCCGAGATCGCCTACGACTACTGGACCGCGAAGGCCACACTCGATGCGATCGGCCACCGCGAGAGCTTCGGATTCAACTTCGATCCCTCGCACTTCGTCTGGCAGCAGCTGGATTCGATCGCGTTCGTCCTCGACTTCGCGGACCACATCTTCCACGTGCACGTGAAGGAGTCGATCACGAACCTCGACGGCCGCAACGGGGTGCTCGGCTCGCACCTCCCGTGGGCGAATCCGCGTCGCGGGTGGACGTTCGTGTCGACCGGGCACGGCGCGGTGAAGTGGGAGCCGCTGTTCCGCGCGCTGAACGCGATCGGCTACGACGGTCCGACGAGTGTGGAGTGGGAGGACGCCGGCATGGATCGCCTGCACGGTGCACCCGAGGCCCTCGCCTTCGTGCGGAAGCTCGCCGCCATCACCCCGCCGGATGCCGCCTTCGATTCGGCCTTCTCCACCAAGACGGACGAGAGCGCCTGATGTCGGACCGGCTCGACGTGCTCATCCTCTCGGGGCACATGACCATCGAGCACGACAACGAGCACCGCAGCTTCCGCACCCACAATCACTGGCTGACGACGCTGCTCGAGGACACCGGCCGCTTCCGCGTGCGCGTGATCGAGGATCCGCGCGGCCTCGGCGCCGAGATCATCGACAAGTACGACGTGATCATCGTCGTCTTCGAGGGGCGCGACGGCTATCACGACAAGGCGGTCGGGTTCGGAGCGGAGACGGATGCCGCGCTGCTGCGCTTCGTGCACGACGAGGGCAAAGGCATCGTGTGGTTCCACGGATCCGCCGTGCAGGAGGACGACTGGGGCTACCCCGAGGAGTACAACGTCATGCGCGGCGCGAAGCTGAGCGTGCCCACCGGCATCCGTCCCCGCCCGTGGGGCGAGGCGCTGCTGCGCACCGTCGAGCCGCGCCACGCGATCACCGAGGGCATCAACGAGACGTGGACCGTGACGGGTGACGACATCCTCGTCGGGGTCGAGCTCTACGACGGTGCGCAGGTGCTGCTGACGACCTTCGACGACCTCGAGTCGTACGAGAGGGCGCCGGTCTGGCCGATGTCGCACTACCCGGTCGCCATCCCGCCCGAGGGCATCGCCGCGCTGCCCGGCATGAACACGGATCAGCCGATCGCGTGGATCAACGAGTACGGCGCCGGCCGATCGTTCACGATCACCATCGGCCACGACATCGACACGTTCCGGCGCATCGAGTTCATCCGCCTGTTCCCGCGGGGCGTCGAGTGGGCGGCGACGGGGGAGATCACTCTGCACGGACCCGATCGACGCGGCGAGCGTCGCTTCCTGCCCTGGCCGTACTACAACCGCGAGGGCTGAGCGCCGGGTGAGGAGGGCAGAGACACGGGGTAGGGCTGACCGAAATCGGCCGACCGCCCGACCGCTGCCCAGGTGGTGGCCTCGGCCAGCTCGCGCTCGGAGTCGGCGAGTGCGAGGTCGACGGCGTTCTGCCCGAGCAGCAGGTGCGTGGGGCGGGAGTCGGAGTGCACGACTCGAACGATGATCTCGGCTGCGCGCTGCGGGTCGCCGGCGCTGCCGGCCTCGTTCTGCCGCATCCGCTCGTTCATGGCGCCGACGGTCGATTCGTAGCCCTCCGGCACCTCATGCACCGTCATCGACGATCCCGCCCAGTCGGTGGCGAAGCCGCTCGGCTCGACGACCATCACCTCCACGCCGAACGGTGCGGCCTCGACCGCGAGCACCCGGCTGAAGCCGTCGACGGCGAATTTCGCCGCCTGGTAGGAGGCGATGCCCGGAGATCCGCCGACGCGCCCGCCCACGGAGGAGAACTGCACGACGAGGCCGGAGCCCTGTGCCCGCAGGAGGGGGAGGGCCGCACGCGTGACTGTGTACACGCCCCAGAAGTTCGTCTCGAACTGGGTGCGGAAATCATCGACGTCGGTGGTCTCGATGGGGGACACGTTGGCGTATCCGGCGTTGTTGACGACCACGTCGATGCGTCCGAAGCGTCTCTGTGCGTCTGCGAGCGCCCGCTCGGCGGCCCGTGGATCCGTGACGTCGAGCTCGAGGGGGAGGACGGAGTCCGCAAACCGCTCCACGAGATCGGCGAGGACTTCGGGCCGCCGGGCGGTCGCGGCGACACGGTCTCCCGCTTCCAGCGCGGCGATGGCGAGTGCACGGCCGAAGCCGCGGGATGAACCGGTGATGAACCAAGTTGTTGTCATGCCCTTAGTGAAACACCGTTGTGCTAATAACGCAACTCTGTAGCGCTAAGATGATTCCATGTCCGACACCGGTTTCGAACGCGCCCGATCAGCCGAGGCCAAGCTCATTCGCGAACGCGCGATTCTGACGGCGGCCGAACGCCTCGGCGCGGAGCGCGGAGTGCGGGGGATCACCCTCACCGAGATCGCCGAAGCCGTGGGGATGCACAAGTCCGCTCTGCTGCGGTACTTCGAGACGCGCGAGCAGATCTTCCTCCGCCTGAGCGCGGCAGCGTGGCGTGACTGGGGGCCGGAGGTGCGTCGCGAGCTCGAGAGTCTCAAGGAGGCCACGCCTGGTGCGGTTGCAGGGATGCTTGCTCGGACGCTGACGTCCCGCCCGCTGTTCTGCGATCTGCTCGCTCATGTGCCGCTGAACCTCGAGCGCAACGTCTCGGTGGAGTCCGTGCGCAGCTTCAAGCTGGTCACCCACGAAGAGGTCGACGCCCTCATCGCCGTGCTGCGCGCGCGGATGCCGTCCCTGTCGTTCGAGCAGGGGCTCGACATCGTCGCCACCGCCACGAGCATGGCCGGCGCGCAATGGCAGATGGCGACGCCGGGTCCGGAGCTCGCCGAACTCTATCGGAGTGATCCGCGGCTCCGTCACGCCGTGGTGCTCGTCGAGCCCCGCCTCGCACGTGTGCTCTCCGCGTTGATCGCGGGGTTCATCGGCGACTGAGCCGTCAGCGGAAGTCGCCGACCTGCGTGTCGAGCGGCACGGTGCGCTCGGTGATCACATCGCCGGTGTGGGCGGTCGTGACAGTCTCGATCAGCACGATCTCGACCTCCTCCTCAGCGATCGGGTTGTGCTGCACGCCTCGCGGCACGACGTAGAACTGACCCGGGGTGAGCACCACCTCCTCATCGTCGGGGAGCTGGATGCGGAGACGGCCCGAGACGACCAGGAACATCTCGTCCTCGGCGTCGTGCGCGTGCCAGACCAGTTCGCCCAGCAGTCTGGCGACCTTGATGTACTGGTCGTTCACCCGCCCGACGACCCGCGGGGTCCAGTGCGCCGTGACCTGTCGAAGCTCGGCAGCGACGTCGATCCCGTGAAGAAGAGTCATGCATCCATCATGCGTGAAAGAGACGCTCCGGGCGTGCCGCGCCTGACCCGAGCGCCCCACGCGCCAGCGCGAGATGCGCGCGCGTCATCTCGGCGGCATCGTCGTCGAGCCACTCGAGTCCGCCCCACTCGCTCGTGAACGTGCCGCGGAAGTCCGTCCCGGCGAGTTCAGCGGCCAGCGCGGCGATCGGAGCGGAGACCCGGGAGTCGCTGTCGTCGAGGTCCCAGAACTTCAGGTGGAAGGCGCCGACCAGGGGCAGGATGCCGCGCAGTTCCGCGACATCCGATCGTCCGAACCGCACCAGCATGTCCATGTACAGCGTGTGCACGTATCCGGGCACGCCTCCCGAGCGGAGGAGGGCCATCACCGCATCGTGTGTCGCCGGATCGCGCCACTCGTCGGTGAGTCGCGACAGGAGCTCGGGAGGGACGCCACCGGCCCGAAGTTGCTCGAGGTAGGTCGGCGGCAGGGCCGGCATGAGCATGCTGATGTCGATCAGCAGCCGCACGTGCGGGTCGTCGAGCTCGGCGATGGCGTCGTACTCCGCGGCCTGCGCGGTCGGGGTCTGACGCCCCTGCGCCTCTTCGAACAACACGAGATCGAGGTCGTGCAGATGGGGGAGGAGGTCGTTCAGAAGCGCGGGCCCGGCCTGGCCGATCGGCAGACGCACTCCCGTCGCACCCAGCCGATGCGCGGCGTGCAGCTGGGGCAGCAGGAACGCGAGTCGCTCCGCATCGTCGCGACGTCGCGACGGGAGCTCCCAGTCGTCGATGCTCGCGCCGACGATGCTCACCCGTCCGCCGACGGCGGCGAGAGCCTCGCGCAGGGCCTCGGCCTCGGCATCCGTCGGCACCGGGAAGGAGCGCCACAGCTGGCCGAGCTCCACCTCGATGACCGAGGCGATGCCGTCGGCGACGATGCCCACGGCGATGTCGGGTGCGCTGCGCTCGGCTCGCACGATCTCGGAGGACCAGTTGAACGCGCTCGCCGAGAGGGTCCAGCCGGCGGGGATGTCGGTCGTCATGGATGCGCTCCGGATCAGGCGACGTCGCGCGTGATGCCCACGGCGGAGACCGGAGCGGCGGCGACGAGGTCGCGTTCGAAGAGGAAGGGAAGGATCAGGGGGCCGTCCGGACCGACCTGCAGGTAGGGGACGGCGAGGTGGAACGAGAGCCGCACGGCGTGGGAGCCGGCATCGACGGCGCGACCGAGCCGGAGGGCGAGCCGATCCTGCACGAACCACCAACCCGGCTCCACGCCGAGGTCGTCGACCGCGACCATACGGTCTCCGAGGATCGCGCGAGGCGAGGGGATCCGCGCTCCGTCGATCCACACCTCGACATCGCGCACCGCCGCGACGGGCAGGGAGCGGATCCAGGGGAGCGAGATGCGGAGGACCGCGTCGGTTCCGTCATCGACCAGGGCGTCGGCGCCCAGCGCGTCAAGCACGGCGGGGCGCTCCGGCTCGCGGACCGGCATGCAGTTCGGGCAGTGTCTCGCGCATCATCTTGGACGCCTCTCCTTCGACTTCAGTCCAGACAATACATTCTTATGTCTGATTTAGGAAGAAGAGGCGGAGGTGTGCGGATCACTCCGTCGAACGGATGCGTGCCACGGTCGGCGCACCATCGGCGAACCACCGCGGGAAGGTCTCGTCGAAGAGCTCTTCCCGAGCGAGGGCGGCGCCGCCGCGCAGCGGCTCGCGCTGATCGTTCAGGGAATTCACGATCGACAGGTCGCGGGTGGCGAGGGGGAGCGAGAGTTCGTAGACGCGTTGCCGGATCTCAGCGAGGAAGAGCTCACCCGCCGCGGCGACCGCGCCGCCGATGACGATGATGCTCGGGTTGAAGACGTTGACCAGAGTCGCGATCGATTCGCCGGCCACGCGCGCCGACTTCCGGATCAGCGAGATCGACAGCGCATCGCCGCCTTCCGCGGCCCGCGCGATCGCCTCGGGGGTGAGAGGTTCGCCGTCGGCCACGTGCTGCGCGAGGCGTCCCGCGCCTCCTTCGGACAGAGCACGTTCGGCGTCGCGCACGAGCGCCCAGCCGCCGGCCACCGCCTCGAGGCAGCCGACCTTGCCGCACCGGCACAGCTCCTCCGAATCGCGCACGCGTACGTGCCCGATATCGCCGGCCGCGCCGTTCGCACCGCGGTGCACGCGGCCGCGCGAGAGCAGGCCGGCGCCGATCCCCGAGCCGATCTTGCAGTAGATCAGATCGATGCCGTCGCTCTCGCGGCGCTCGCGCTCGCTGAACGCCAGGATGTTGACGTCATTGTCGACCCAGGTCGGCGCATCGAACCGCTCTTCGAAGCGGGTGCGGATGTCGAAGCCGTTCCATCCGGGCATGATCGGCGGCGCCACGGGGCGGCCCGAGGCGAAGTCCACGGGCCCCGGCACGCCGACGGTGATCGCCCAGACGGGGGTGTCGGGAACGTCGTCCTTCTCGAGGAGCCCGTCGATCATCGACATGGCCTCGTCGAGCGTCTCCTCCGGTCCGCGGGCGATGTCCCACGCGCGGTGCGAATCGGCCAGGATCACGCCGTCGAGGTCGGCGATGCCCACATGGATGTGCAGGGCGCCGAGCGCGCAGATGATCACGCGGCCGCGTTCGGCGCGGAAGCGCAGGGTGCGCGGTGCGCGTCCTCCGGACGAGGGGGCGAACTCGCCGTCCTGGAGGAATCCGACCTCGATCGCGTGGTCGACGCGCTGCGCCACGACGCCGCGCCCGAGTCCGGTGAGGCGACCGATGTCGGGGCGCGTCACGGCTTCGCCTGTGCGGACGAGGTTGACGATGCGCAGCAGGCTCGTCATCTCATCGGTCTGCGCACCGAAACGGAGGGTGGACTCACTGGCCATACCCGATCTTCACACAGGAATCGGCGAAATCCGCGGACATCGCCCGATCTATTGTCGCAGCAGAGCGAACTTAGGTAGAGTTCCAACAAAAGCCGATGGGGGCTCCCTGCTTCCGCGAGAGGAGCAGACTCATGCCATACGGCGTCGGCGTGATCGGAGCCGGTCCAGGGGTGTCCGCGCTGCACCTGCCGACGCTCGACCGGATGCCTGAGCTGTTCCGTGTCGTGCACGTCGCCGACAGCGGGAGCGGGAGGGCCGAAGCCCTCGCCGCGCGGACGGACGCGCGCTGGTCGTCCGGGATCGACGAGCTGCTCGGCGATCCCGCCGTCGACATCGTGGCCATCTGCTCGCCGCCGGAGCGCCATGCCGCGCAGATCCTCGCCGCCGTCGAGGCGGGCGCGCGCACGATCATGTGCGAGAAGCCGATCGCGCTCACCCACGACGATGCGAGAGCCGTCATCGACGCCTGCCGGCGCTCGGGGGCGGCGCTCGTGGTGGGGACGAACCACCTCTTCGATCCGGCCTGGGGAAGGGCCCGGCACCACATCGCCGCAGAGCAGGCGCCGGTTCGCTCTGTGTCGGTCACGGTCTCGTTGCCTCCGAACGGGCGGTATCACGACGTGGTGACGGAGTCGCTGCCGGGTGCGGCGCCGGCCCGCCCGGCTCCGGACTGGAACGATCCCGACTTCTCCGCCGCCGTCGTCCGCCAGCTGATCCTCGGCCTCGGCATCCACGATCTCCCGCTGCTGCGCGACCTCGCGCCTCGTCTCGACAGAGTGCTGTTCGCCCGTCCGATCGCCCCGATCGGCTACGGCGTCGGATTCGTCGCCGGCGACGTCCTCGTACGTCTCACCGCGGTGATGCTCCCGGCGGGGGCCGAGGCGCTGTGGCGTCTGTCGGTCTCGACCGGGCGCGACCTCGTCGACATCGAGTTCCCTCCGGCGTTCGTCCACGACGGCAGTGCGCGAGCGCGCGTCCGTCATGTCGACGGGCGCGTGTCGGAGTACCCGCCTCTTCCCGACGACGGATATCTGGCCGAATGGCGGGTGGTGGCGGCGCTCGCCGCCGGGGTCGAGACCGTGGAGTACGACGAGATCCTGGCCGACGCCTCCTACGCGATCGACCTGGCGGATGCCGCGGCTGCCTCGGTCCGTGACGGGATGCCGCGGTGATCGGCGTCAACGGTGCGACGGGGCACTATCGGACGGCGGTCGCGGAGCTGCCGCTGCGCGCGCAAGCGGTCGAAGAGACTTCGGGCGCGATCGTCGTCGTCGATGGGTCGCGAGGATGGCCGCAGCGTTCTCTGGTCGCCGTGCGGGCGGGCGCCGCGGCGCTGCTCATCGCGGATCCGATCACGGTAGACGACGAGGAGATCGCTGCTCTCGAGACGGCGGGCGGTCGGACGCCGATCCTGCTCGATCGGCCGTGGCTTCGCGTCGACGTGGTGGCGGATGCCGCCGTGCCGGAGGATTCCCGGCATGTGATGGCGGATGCCGTCGCGACCCTCTCGGACCTGAACGCCGTGGTGCGCGACGCCGTCGGCTGGCTCCGCGTGCTGGCGGGAGGCGAACTGGAACTCCGTGCCGCGGCGTCGCTTCCGCACGGCGTGCTCGCTCTGCTCGAGGAGCCGCACTCGCGGCGTGCCGCGACGGTGACGGCATCCGCTCTGATGGGCCGAGGGGGAGCGCGGCTGCGCGCGCACGCCCTCGGTGAGACGCGCGTCGAGGTCGACCTCGACGCCGCCACCGGTCTCCGCGGTGTGGAGGTGAGCACCGCCGAAGGCCGGCTGCTGCGCCCGCGGCGGCATGAGGCCGGCGAGCGGGTGGCGCTGCGGCGTGCGATCGACGCGATCGAGGAGGGCGACGTCCCCTCTGATCTGGGCGCCTTCCGGCACGATTCCGGGCTCGCGACGACCATGCTCGCGTCGGGATAAACGAGGCTGATCCCCCGCATAGCCACATCGGGATTCCTGAATAGTCAGGATCCGACCAAAGTAGAGCGCGGGGCAGTTCCCAGAGCCCCCACGAAAGGATCGAAGATGATCAAGCTGCTCTCCCACCTCTCCTACGTGGCGATCACCACCCCCGACGTCGAAGCGTCGGTGAAGTTCTACGAGGACCAGGTCGGACTCACCGTCGTGGACCGCGTCGACGGTGCCGTGTACCTGCGCTGCTGGGGCGACTACTACGCGTATTCGCTCGTGGTGATCCCGGGCGACGAGCCCTCCCTCGCCACGATGGCCTGGCGCACTTCCAGCGCCGAGGCGCTCGACGAAGCCGCCCAGCGCATCGAAGCCGCCGGCATCGACGGCGAGTGGCTTGACGACGTGCCGCACATCGGCCGCGCCTACCGCTTCACCGGACCCTGGGGGCACTCGATGACCCTGCACTGGGACGTCACGCGTCACCAGGCGAGCGGCGCCACGGCGTCGATCTACCCCGACCGCCCCGAGAAGCGCTCCAGTGTCGCCGGTGCGCCGCGCCAGCTCGACCACGTCACCATCGCGACCAGCAGCGTCGACGACTTCGCCGCCTGGTACAACGAGGTGCTCGGGTTCCGAATCATGGCCAAGACGATCCTCGACGAGGCGCCCATCTCGGTCTTCTCCGTGCTCACCACCAACGAGAAGTCGCACGACCTCGGTGTCGTGCTCGACGGCTCGACCCGCGCCGGGCGCATCAACCACTACGCGTTCTGGGTCGACACCCGTGAGGAGCTGCTGATCGCCGCCGACACGCTCATGGAGAACGGCATCCCGATCGAGTACGGCCCGAACATCCACGGCATCGGCGAGCAGACGTTCCTCTACTACCGCGAGCCGTCGTCGCTGCGCATCGAGCTGAACACCGGCGGCTACCGCAACTACGTGCCCGACTGGGAGCCGAACACCTGGAAGCCGTCGCTGGGCTCGAACAACTTCTACCGCAACGGCGCCATGCCGATGTCGATGACGGAATCGTTCCCCGCGGCGGACGGCCCCAGCGCGACCGAAGAGGGCGTGCCCGACGAGATCAAGGAAGCACTCTTCAACCCGTACGCCAAGCACGGCCAGGGTTGAGCACCTCTCCGGGGCGGACGCCGTCGTCCGCCCCGGAATCCACGAGGCCATACTGAACGACAGAGGATCGACCGACGATGACGACGACAGCACCCGACGCCCCCTTCGCCCTGGCGCGCTACCGCGAGGAGGGACGTGTGCGCCTCGGTCTCGCAGCGGGCGAGCGCATCCGCCCGCTCTCCTCCGAGGATCTGGGCGCGGACGGCTTGAACGCCTTCCTCGCCGCTCCTGACTGGGATCGTCTGCAGGCGCTCGCCGACGCGGACGGTCCGTGGGTCTCTCTCGCCGACGTCACCCTCACCGCTCCGGTCGAGCCGCGCCAGGTGCTGCAGACCGGCGCCAACTACCGTGAGCACGTGATCGAGCTCGTCGCGGCCGGCCTGACGCAGAACTCCGACCGCACACCGGAGCAGGCGCGGGAGTTCGCCGCCGCCATGATGGACGATCGCAAGGCGAACGGCGAGCCGTACTTCTTCATCGGATTGCCCGCGGCCGTGGTCGGCGACGACGTTCCGCTGGTGCTCCCGGCCTACAGCGAGGTGCACGACTGGGAGCTCGAGCTCGCCCTGGTCATCGGCCGCGAGGCCTTCCAGGTCCCCCGTGAGGACGCTTGGGAGCACATCGCCGGCTACACGATCGTCAACGACGTCACGACCCGCGACCTCGTGTTCCGCAAGGACATGAAGGAGATCGGCACCGACTGGTACCGCGCCAAGAACGCGCCCGGCTTCCTGCCGACCGGTCCGTTCCTGGTCCCGGCGCCCTTCGTCTCGGCGGAGGAGGCCGCGGTGCGCCTCGACCTCAACGGGCAGACGATGCAGGACGCCTCGACGAGCGACCTGCTCTTCGACATCCCCGCTCTCCTCTCCGCCGCGTCGCAGACGCACCCGCTCTATCCCGGTGATCTGCTGCTCACGGGCAGCCCGGCCGGCAACGGTCAGCACTGGCGGCGCTTCCTCCGCGACGGCGACGTGATGACCGGCACGATCGCGAATCTCGGCACGCAGGTCGTGCGCTGCGTCTCGCCGGCCTCGGACGGAGCGTCTTCATGACGACCCCGTCGGAGAACCCGGCGGACCTGGACCGCAGCGACCCGGAGTCCGAGATCGCGGCGCGCGCCACGGCCTTCCGCAACTGGGGTCGCTGGGGCGAGGACGACGTGCTCGGAACGCTGAACTTCATCGACGATGCCACGCGTGCCACGGCGGCGACGCTCGTCTCGACCGGTCGGGTCGTGTCGCTGTCGCAGCGCTTCGACACCGACGGCCCGCAGAAGGGGTGGCGCCGCCGCACGAACCCCGTGCACACGATGACCGACACCGGCGTCGACGCCGAGCGCGGCAATCAGGGCTTCCCGCACGGCATCGGCGGCGCCGACGACGTGATCGCGATGCCGCTGCAGTGCTCCACGCAGTGGGACGGCCTCGGTCACATCTTCGACCACGGCAACGCGTGGAACGGGCGACGGGCAGGAGACGTCGTCACCAGCGAGGGCGATCTCGTCACGGGCATCGAGCACGCGGCATCCGTCATCGTCTCGCGCGGCGTCCTTCTCGACGTCGGACGCCACCTGTACCCCGAGACCGGCGAGCTGCCCGACGGCCACGCCATCACGGTCGCCGATCTCGAGGCCACGATCGCCGCACAGGGACCGTCGAGCACGGTCGGTCGTGGCGACATCGTGGTCGTGCGCACCGGTCAGTACGCCCGCACGCGCCGCGAGGGCTGGGGCGACTACGCCGGCGGACCCGCACCCGGACTGTCGCTGACGACGGCCGGCTGGCTGCACCGCACCGAGATCGCGGCGATCGCGACCGACACGTGGGGATTCGAGGTGCGACCGAACGAGTTCGACGTGCCGGCATTCCAGCCGCTGCACCAGGTCGTCATCCCCAACCTCGGCCTGACGATCGGCGAGATGTGGAACCTCGACGAGCTCGCCGAGGCGTGCGCGGAACGCGGCCGGTGGGACTTCCTGCTGTCCGCTCCGCCGCTGCCGATCACGGGCGCGGTCGGCTCGCCGGTGAATCCGGTCGCCATCCTCTAGACAAGAAACATCGCTCACTCAGAACAGGGAGGTTCTGCACATGACCGCAGTACGAAAGGTCGCGATCGCCGGCACCGGGGTCGCCGGGCTCGCCGCCGCCATCCAGCTGGCCAAGGCGGGCGTGGAGGTCGTCGTCTTCGAGTCGAAGGACGCCCCGTCGACCCTCGGCTCCGGCATCTCGCTGCAGGGCAACGCCCTGCGCGTCTTCGATGCGCTCGGCGCATGGGACGACATCCGCGCGGCGGGCTTCCCGTTCGAAGGGCTCAACCTGCGCGCTCCCGGCCCCGGTGCCCCCGTGGTCGCCGCGCTCCCCGACGTGAAGACGGGCGGTCCGGACTACCCGGCCGCGATGGGGATGCCGCGCGCCGAACTCACGCGCATCCTGCTGGAGCACGCGCGCGCAGCGGGGGCCGACGTGCGTTTCGGTGCGAAGGTGACGGGGCTGCAAGCCCATGGCGCGGAAGCGGTCGAGGTGTTCGTGAACGAGGAATCGGCGGGGGAGTACGACATGCTGATCGGGGCCGACGGCCTGCACTCGGCGGTGCGCGAGCTCGTCGGCATCGAGACCAAGCCCGAGCCGACCGGCATGGGCATCTGGCGCGCGTTCGTCTCGCGCCCCGCCGACGTCGACCGCTCGGAGCTGTACTACGGGGGTCCGATGTACATCGCGGGCTACACGCCCACCGGCGACGACACCATGTACGCGTTCCTCGTCGAAGACGCCCAGGATCGCTTCGGGGTCACGGGCGAGGAGGCCACGCAGATCATGCTCGAGGCGTCACGCGCGTACGACGGGCCGTGGAACTCGATCCGCGCCGATCTTGAGGCCGGCGCTGTCGCGAACTACACCTGGTTCACGCAGCACGTCGTGCCGGCTCCCTGGAACCGCGGCCGCGTGATCGTGATCGGCGACGCCGCGCATTCCTGCCCTCCGACGATCGCGCAGGGCGCAGCGCAGGGGCTCGAGGACGCGTTCGTGCTCACCGAGCTGCTGACCGGACGGGATGCCGTCGACGACGCGCTCTTCGACGAGTTCCATGCGCGACGGCTGCCTCGCGCCCAGGCGGTGGTCGATGCCTCGGTGCAGCTCGGCCGCTGGCAGCTCGAGCACAACCGCGAGGCCGACGCCGGCGGACTCATCTTCGGCATCGCGCAGCAGATGGCGGCGCCGGTATGACCACCGACGTGCACGCCCACGTGCTGCTGCCGTCGCTGCAGCAGGAGGTCGAGCGCCGGGTGCCCGACCTCGTGCGCGAGGCCGCGGCGCTCGAACTCACCAGGAACGGGGCGGAGAGCCTCGCCGTCTCGGGCCCGATGGTGGGCGCACGCATCCCGAAGCTCACGTCGGTGCCGGTGCGCCTGGCCGACATGGACGCCCAGGGCGTCGACGTGCAGTGGGTCAGCGCGTCTCCGAACCACTTCTATCCGTGGGCGCCCGAGGGGCTGGCGGTGTGGGCGGCGAACGAGGCGAACCGCCTGGTGGCCGAGCATGTGGCAGAGGCCCCCGAGCGCCTCGTCGGACTGGGACTCGTTCCCCTGCAGCATCCGGAGCGGATCGTCGAATGCCTCGACGACGCAGTGCTCGGCCGCGGACTCGCGGGGGTCGAGATCTCGTCGTTCGCGGGTGACGTGGAGCTCTCCGACGAGCGTCTGGAGCCGTTCTGGGCGCGGGCTGCCGAGCTCGGTGCGGTGGTCTTCCTGCACCCGTTCGGATGCTCGCTCGACGAGCGCCTCGACCGCTTCTACCTGTCGAACACGGTCGGACAGCCGGTGGAGAATGCGGTGGCGCTGTCGCACCTGATCTTCGCGGGCGTGCTCGATCGGCATCCGGATTTGACGATCGTCGCGGCCCATGGCGGGGGGTACCTGCCCTTCGCGATCGGGCGCTCCGATCGTGCCTGGCGGGTGCGGCCCGAGGCGCAGCGCTGCGCGCACGCGCCGTCGACGTATCTTCCGAAGATCTGGTTCGACACCGTCGTGCACGACCCGGAGGCGCTGCGGCGCCTCGTCGAGGTCGCGGGCGAGTCGCGCGTGCTGCTCGGCAGCGACTACCCGTTCGACATGGGTCTCGACAACCCGGTCGAGTTCATCGAGGAGGCAGGCCTGGATGCGGGTGTCGTCGACGGGATCCTCGGGGGGAACGCCGAAGCGCTGCTCCGGCGTCGGGTGCGGGCATGAGGATCGCCCGCTGGCTCGCGGGGAGCGAGGTGGGTGAGGGGTTCGTGGAGAGCGATCGGGTGCTCGCCTTCCCCCGCGGGCTGGGCGTCGCCGACGTGCTCGCCGCTGGTCTGGACGCCGCGCGCGAGCTGCATGGCGAGGTCGAGGGAGCGACTGGTCCGGCACTCGCCGAGGTGACCCTGCTCGCCCCTCTCGTGCCCGCATCCGTCCGCGACTTCGTGGCGTTCGAGGAGCACGTCGAGGGCGTCAGCGCCGGTGTCGAGGGCAAGAGCGACGTGGCACCGGAGTGGTACGACGCTCCGACGTTCTATTTCGGGAACCCGCATACGATCCTGGGACCAGCCGATGTGCTGCATCCGCCGGTGACCGAGCGCCTGGACTTCGAATTGGAGCTGGCCGTCGTGATCGGCGGAGCGCCCGGGGTCGGCGAGTCCGACCTCGATCCCGAGGCCGCCGCATCCGTCATCTTCGGGTACACCATCATGAACGACTGGTCGGCGCGCGATCTGCAGGCCAGGGAGATGAAGGTGCGGCTCGGGCCCGCCAAGGGCAAGGACTTCGGAATGAGCCTCGGACCGTGGATCGTCACGGCGGATGAGCTCGATCCTTACCTCGACGACGAGGGCTTCCTCGCGATCCGCGCCGAGGTCTTCGTGAACGACGAGCTCATCGGCGAGGACCTGGTCTCGAACGCGGGCTGGCCGTTCCCGGAGTTCGTCGCCTACGCGTCGCGCAATTCGCGGGTCGTGCCCGGCGACGTGCTCGGCAGCGGCACGGTCGGCAACGGCGGTTGTCTCGGCGAGCTCTGGGGGCGCAACGGCAGCCTCACGCCGCCTCCCCTCGCCGAGGGCGACGTGGTGCGCATGGTGGTCGAGGGAGTGGGTGAGCTCGTCGGACGCGTCGGGAGCGCGGTCTCCGCACCGGCCCTGCCGCGCGCGCGGGTCCGCTCGCGCGCGCGCCGTCGCCCGCTTTAGTTGAAAAGCGACCAAAGTGGGAGTAGACTCGACGTGGCGCCGGGGTTCCTCGAACCCGTTCCCGCTCGTGACGTTGCGAGCGGGGCACACGAAGTCGCGTCGACTGCCCGATCGATCGGGCCATCGGTCATGCCTCCACTCTCGACGCTGCGTCTGCGTCTTCTCGTCGTCTCCCTGCTCACGGTGTCATTCCTCGGCGCCCTCGACCACACGATCGTCTCCACCTCGCTCGCCACCATCGCCGGCGAGCTCGGCGCCCTCGAGCACATGGGCTGGGTGGTCGTCGGCTACACGCTGGCCAGCACCGTGCTGCTCCCGGTGCTCGGCAAGCTCGGCGACGTGGTCGGGCCGCGCGCCGTGTTCCTCACCTCGCTCGTCGTGTTCCTCGCCGCGTCACTCGCCTGCGGATTCGCGCAGACCATGCCCTGGCTCATCGTGGCCAGGGTGCTGCAGGGGATGAGCTCCGCAGGTCTGCAGCTCATGTCGCAGACGATCATCGCGCAGGTCACCTCGCCCCGGGAACGCCCGAAGCACATGGCCGTCATCGGCGCCGCTTTCCCGATCGCGATCCTCGTCGGTCCCGTGCTCGGCGGGCTCATCACCGACTTCTGGGGTTGGCAGTGGGTGTTCTGGGTGAACATCCCGATCGGCGTCGCCGCCCTCGCCCTCGCCGTGGTCGCCGTGCCGCACATCCCGCCCGGCGGGAGGCGCCGCTTCGACGTCGCCGGCGCCATGACGTTCACCGCCGCGCTCGTCGCCCTGGTGCTGGCGGTGTCCTGGATGGCGGATCCCGGCCTGCGCACCGCCACCGTCGTCGCCTTCGCCGCCGCGATCATCGCCTTCGCCGCCTTCGTGCTCGCCGAGATGCGGGCGCAGGAGCCGATCGTGCCGCTGCGGTTCTTCGCGAACCGCACCATCGGCGTCGGCACCGCCCTGTCGGCGATCATCGGCATCGGACTCTTCTCGATCACCGCCTACCTGCCGACCTACGTGCAGATGGCCTATCAGACGTCGGCGACCGTGTCGGGGCTCGTGCCGATCGCGACGGTGTTCGGGATGCTGCTGAGCAACCTCAGCACCGGTTTCCTCGCCAGCCGTACCGGGAGCTACCGGATCTACCCCATCATCGGGACGGCTCTGGGGGCGGTCGGTCTGGGCGCCATGGCGTTCCTGCCCGTCGGACTGCCGCTCTGGGCGCCGATGATCGTCATGTTCGTGGTCGGCGTCGGAACCGGCGCCTTCATGAGCCTCATCGTCGCCGTGGTGCAGAGCGCCGCACCGCGGAGCTCGACGGGAGCGATCACGGCCACGGTGAACATCGTGCGCCAGGTCGGCGCGACCGTCACGACCGCCGTGATCGGCGGGGTCGTCGGATTCGGTGTCGCCGCGCTGCTGCCGGCAGGCCTCGATGCGACCGCCCTGACACCGCAGCTCGTGCAGGCGTCCGACGCCGCTGTCCAGGCCGAGGTCGCCGGCATCTACCGCGATGTCTTCGCACCGGTCTTCGCGGCGCTCGCGGTCGCCTACGCCGTCGGGTTCGTCGTCGCGCTCCTCATGCCCGCCGGCCGGCTCTCCGACGAGCACGACGCCGTCCCGTCCGCCGAACCCGTCACCGCCTGAATCCGTCTGCATCCGGGAGAAGAATCCATGTCCGAGAACTTGACCCCCACCGAGAACCCGACGATCGCGATCGTCGGCAGCGGACCCATCGGATCCGCGTACGCCCGCGTGATCCTGCAGAGCCACCCGACCGCGCGGGTCGTCATGTTCGAGGCGGGACCGCAGATCACCGAGCGCCCCGGCGCCAGCGTGCGCAACATCGCCGATCCGGACGAGAAGGCCCGCGCCAGGGAGATGGCGCAGGGCCCGCAGGCCGGCGCATTCCGCGAATCGCTGGGCATCCCCGCCGGCGTCGTCGTGGAGGGGATGTTCACCGCGCGCCAGGGAACGCACCTGCTCGACTTCGGCGGCGTGGGCTCGGCGCACGCACCGACGTTCCCGGCAGCGGCGGCGGCGACCAACGTCGGCGGCCAGGGTTCGCACTGGACCTGTGCGATCCCGCGGCCGGCGTTCAGCGAGAAGCTCCCGTTCATCGAAGACGAGGAGTGGGAGGAGCTCATCGAGACCGCCGAAGGGCTGCTCCACCATCAGGGCGCGGCCTTCGCGGACTCGCCGATCGGCGGGGCCATCCGCACCCTGCTCGAAGGGGAGTTCGCCGCAGAGCTGCCGGAGGGCTTCGGCGTGAGCACGCTCCCCATCGCGGGCGACCCGCAGCCGGACGGCACCATGGTGTGGGCCGGCGCGGACATGGTGCTCGGTCCCCTCATCGACGAGGGCACCGACGAGAACGCACGGTTCGAGCTGCGCGACCTCTCTCTGGTCCGTCGGGTCGAGCACGAGGGCGGACGGGCCACCGGGGTGACGGTCGAAGACCTGCGCACGAAGGAGACGTCGTTCGTGCCCGCCGACCTCGTCGTGGTCGCGGCCGACGCGTTCCGCTCGCCGCAGCTGCTGTGGGCCTCCGGCATCCGTCCCGCGGCTCTCGGTCGCTACCTGACCGAGCATCACGTGGTGATCTCGACGGTGTCGCTCGAGGGCGACCGGATGGCCGAACTCGTCAGCGACGACGAGCTGCAGCGCGAACTCGCCCGGCGCGCGCAGAACCCGGCCGACCCGGTCGCCGCGGTGAACCGCATCCCGTTCTCCGAGCCCGATCACCCGTTCTCGCTGCAGGTGATGTACGCCGAGAACCCGCCGTTCCCCCTCGATCCGTCACACCCCCACGCGGGCAACCGCTGGGGCTACGTGAACATGGGGTACGGCGTCCGCAAGCACCCTCGCGCCGAGGACGGCGTGCGCTTCGACGACGACGAGCTCGACTACCGCGGCCTGCCGAACATGACGATCGAGTACGCCCTCACCGAGGTGGAGGAGGCGGAGATCGCAGACGCCACCGCGCACCTGCGCCGCGCCGGCGCCGCGCTCGGAACGTTCATCGCCGAGCCGCGACTGCTGCCCAACGGTTCGAGCCTGCACTACATGGGCACGATGCGCGCGGGGGCGGCGGACGACGGCACGAGTGTCGCCGACCCGTACTCGCGGGTCTGGGGCTTCGAGAACCTCGTCGTCGGCGGCAACGCGCTCATCCCGACGGCGAACACGATGAACCCGACCCTGACCAGCGTCGCCATCGCGGTGCGCGGTGCGCGGGAGGCGGCGGCGCGGCTCTGAGAGCCGTCGACCGCTCGAGAAGGCGGTCAGCAGGAGCAGCGCTGCGGCGCGGGCGCGGCTTCCCTCACGAGGCGATCAGCGGCGGCAGGTGCGGGATCGTGATCGGCCTCGTCGACCGATCGCGCTCCTCGAACCGTCGCACCTCTTCGAGGGCGTCGATCGGTTCCATGTACCGTGTCGCCGCGGGGATCTCGCGCATCCACATGACCTCGACCTCGTACTCGTCGACCTTGTACACGCAGCCCACGGTTCGACGCGGATCGTTCACCTCGTATCGGTGATCGAGAATCAGCCATTCGTGCTCAGCGACTTTCCGGAGCTCGAACCGCGGGGCGGCCAGTCCAGTCATCTCAACCTCCTGTCGGACAGATCTGATGTCGGTCGGACGGGGGCGCGGAGAAGTCCTTCGTTCCGGCAGCGCACGCCGAAGCGAGAGCTACCGGTGGCGGACTCGCACGCGGTCGAGGTGGTGGACGCCGCTCGGCAAGCACTGCCCACCCGATCGACAGGTGCCGCGACCCGTCAGACGTCACCGATATTCTACGAATCGGCCGAGGGCGCTTCAAGTGCGTCGAGGACGGCAGCCGGCAGTTCACGGACGAGGTCGCGGGCGAGGAAGCCCAGGCCCATCCTCTCGGTCAGGCGGTCCCCGGCCCGGGCGTGGCACCAGGCGCCCCAGACCGCCGCGCGCTCGGGTTCGAGACCGCGAGCGGCGAAGCCGGTGAGGGCGCCGGCCGCGGTGTCTCCCGACCCGGCGGTGCCCAGGCCGGGACCACCTGCGTCGATCCTCCAGACGGCTCCGGACGGCGCCGCGACGGCGGAGTAGCAGTGCACCACCGCGTCGAGGTCGCGAGAGATGCGTGCGACGTCGTGGAGCAGATCGTCGATCGGACGGCCGAGGAGCACCTCCGCCTCTTCGAGGTTGGCGTTGACGATCAGCGCCCGGGGAAGCGTCGAGCGCGGCACGTCGCGGAGCACCCCGACGGCGAAGGCATCGACCACGAGGCACGCGATCTCGAGCCCGTCCAGGCGCTTCAGCCACTCCTCGGCGTGCTCGAGGTCGTCGAGCCCGGGACCGACGAGCACCGCGTCGGAGGCCTCGCAGGCGGCGCGCCATGCGTCATCGATCGGCCGGCCCGCGCTCGGCGCTTCGTGCACGCCGGCTTCCGGCAGGGCGAGGCGCACGACATCGGCGACGGCCGCGTCGGTCGTCACGGCGACCTTCCCCGCACCGACACGCAGCGCCGCCTCGCCGGCCAGCACCGCAGCGCCGGTCGACAGGCGCGATCCGCCGATGATCATCGCCGTGCCTCGAGAGTTCTTGGAATCGCCCGGGTCCGGCAGTCCCCACGCGCGCAATAGCGCGGGGGCGACGCGCGTCGGCTCAGCCGGGCTGGACATCGGGGCTCCCGGGGTGCACGGTGATCTCGGCTCCGAGCTGTTCGAGGTGGCGCACGTCGGAGAAGTCGACGAGGTGCCATCGGGTTCCGTCGAAGCGCAGTCGCGTCACGGAGGCGTTGAGGACGGTGTGGGCTGCGGCGAACTCCACCAGGTGCGGCTCGTCCATTCCGGTGAGCAGCGAGACGAGCAGCATGACGACCGCGTCATGCGCCACCACCAGGCCCACGCGTGCGTCGGCGTCGAGCGCGTCGCGGAGGAACGACCTCAGGCGCAGCGCCACATCCGCCCAGGACTCGCCACCCGGTGGCCGGTGGTAGTACTTGCCCAGTCGCGCGCGGCGCTCCGCTTCCTCCGGATGCCGAGCCGCGACGCCCCGCCACGTCAGAAGGTCGAGGATGCCGAGCTCCCTGTCCCGAAGGCGCTCGTCGGTGAGGACACGATCGATGTCGGCGCCGTGCTCGACACTGAGCGCGAACGTCTGCTGAGCACGGAGATACGGCGACAGCCAGGCGATCTGAGGCAGCTCGTCCGCCTCGCGAAGCGCCGCGCCGAGCGCTCTCGCCTGCTCGACGCCCGTGTCGGAGAGAGGAACGTCCGCATCGCGCATCTCGAGCGCGATCACCTCTTCGCCCGCGACCTCGGCCCCGGTGGCCGCGACATTCCCCACGCTTTCACCGTGACGCACCAGCCACAGCTCCTTCAACGACACCATGCGCGTCTTCCCTCCCTCGGACTCCTCGAGGTTCGCATGACTTGCGGCGCCGCGGCACGGGGTTGACCGGGCGTCGCCCTGCGGGTACCTCGACGGCTAGGGTGGAGTCCGCCTGAGGGGGAGCAGAGAAGGAGCGCCATGGCCGACGCCGTCGTCCTCGTGTCCGGCGGAGCCGCCGTCACGCCGTTCACCGATCCTGAGCGCGCCGCCCGGACGGGGCTCGCCGCGGGCAACACCCTCACGGCGCTCCGGGCGCATCTTCTCGCTCGGGGCGTGTCCGTGTTCACCGCTCCCGCGCGGATGGGCGTCGGAGAGGTGCGCGAGGATGCCGGATGGCAGGGGTTCGCCGATGTCCCCGTGGTCCTGCCCGCAGCGCTGACCGTCAACGCGGTCGGGGAGATCGATGCGGCAGGAACCGCCCTCGCGGCTTTCCTCCGCTGGCTGGCAGAGGAGCGCGGTCTCACGAGCGTCGACCTCGTCGGGCATTCGATGGGTGGTCTCTTCTCCCGTGCCGCCATCCGCGAGCTCCGTGCGGGAGGGCCGACGGTGAGTCGACTGGTGACGCTCGGCACTCCCTGGGACGGCTCGCTCCTCGGGGATGTGCTCAGCGATGAGATCTCGGTCGCGGACGCCCACGGTGATCCCGCGACGACACAGATCCTCGAGCAGTCGCGCGCCTACGCGGCCGAGAACTCTCAGGGGGCGGCCGACCAGGTGTCGCGACATTTCCTGCGTCGCTGGAACGCCGCGCAGGAAGGGGTGCTCGATGGGGTGCGCGTCACGGCCGTCGCTGCCGGTCGCTTCCGGTCCGCAGAGCGACCGCGCCAGCTCTGGCCGCATGACGGCCTCGTCTCCCAGGAGAGTGCGCGGGCGGACGAGGTGCCGCCGGCCGTGCTGCCGAACGTCTCCCGCCGCACCTTCGCAGATGACGTGCACAGCATCTTCTTCGCCGATGCGTTCGATCTTCCGTGGGAGCGAGCGATCACGTGGGATCCCGAGGTGTTCGACGTCGTCGACGACGCCATCGGCGTCTGAGCGCGCGACTCCGGAAGGGTCGCGTCTGCCTGATCGTCGAGCTGTCGTGTCATCGGAGGACGTACTGGCACGCTGCGGTCGGTCCGCATCCTGCTTCACTGGTCTCACCCGCCCCGCTCGACGACCCCTGAGGTGAAGAATGACCATCACTGCCACGTCCGCCGCCTCGACGACGGACTCCTCCGTCCCGGTGATCGCCCACTGGATCGACGGCGCGCTGCGCGCGACGGAGTCGGGCCGCACGGCTCCGGTCTTCAATCCCGCCACCGGCGCGGTGCAGGCGCGGGTCGCCCTCGCCGACCAGGCCGAGATCGACGCCGCGATCGCCTCGGCGGAGTCCGGATTCCGCGTGTGGTCGGGCTACTCGATCGCCAAGCGCCAGTCGGTGCTCTTCGCGTTCCGCGAGATCCTGAACGCCCGCAAGCGCGAGCTCGCCGAGATCATCACGTCCGAGCACGGCAAGGTCGTCTCCGATGCGATGGGCGAGATCCTCCGCGGTCAGGAGGTCGTCGAGCTCGCGACCGGCTTCCCGCACCTCATCAAGGGCGCGTTCAGCGAGAACGCCTCCTCGGGCATCGACGTCTACTCCCTCAAGCAGCCTCTCGGCGTGGTGGGCGTGATCTCTCCGTTCAACTTCCCCGTCATGGTGCCGCTGTGGTTCGTGCCCATCGCGATCGCGGCCGGCAACGCCGTGGTCCTGAAGCCCTCCGAGAAGGACCCGTCCGCGGCGCTGTGGCTGGCGCGCGTCTGGCAGGAGGCCGGTCTGCCCGACGGCGTCTTCACCGTGCTGCAGGGCGACAAGCTCGCGGTCGACGGACTCCTCACCTCTCCCGTCGTGCAGTCGATCAGCTTCGTCGGCTCGACCCCGATCGCGCAGTACATCTACGAGACGGCATCGAAGAACGGCAAGCGCGTGCAGGCGCTGGGCGGGGCGAAGAACCACATGCTGGTGCTGCCGGATGCCGACCTCGACCTCGTCGCCGACAACGCCGTGAACGCCGGGTTCGGCGCCGCCGGTGAGCGCTGCATGGCGATCAGCGTGGTCCTCGCCGTCGAGCCCGTCGCCGATGACCTGATCGAGAAGATCACCGCGCGCATCGCCGCCCTGAAGATCGGCAACGGCGCCGGCGTCGACGGCGTCGAGCCCGACATGGGGCCGCTGATCACCGATGTGCACCGCGACAAGGTCTCGTCCTACGTCGACATCGCCGAGGCCGACGGAGCGACGATCGTCGTCGACGGCCGCGGCTTCACGGTCGACGGGCACGAGGACGGCTTCTTCTTCGGACCCACCCTGATCGACGGCCTGCCGACGACGTCGCGCGCGTACACCGAGGAGATCTTCGGGCCGGTGCTCTCGGTCGTGCGGGTCGCGTCGTACGACGAGGGCCTCGCCCTGATCAACTCGGGCGAGTTCGGCAACGGCACCGCGATCTTCACCCACGACGGAGGAGCCGCCCGCCGGTTCCAGAACGAGGTGCAGGTCGGCATGATCGGCATCAACGTGCCGATCCCCGTGCCGGTCGCGTACCACTCGTTCGGCGGATGGAAGAAGAGCCTCTTCGGCGACGCCAAGGCGTACGGCGTGCACGGCTTCGACTTCTTCACGCGCGAGAAGGCCGTCACCAGCCGGTGGATCGACCCCGCGACGCGCACGGACTCCTCGCACGGCGGCATCAACCTCGGGTTCCCGCAGAACAGCTGAGCTCCCGCCCCGCCGACCCGGCCCTTTTCGATCGACCCGGCCCCGTGCGAACGCTCGCGCGGGGCAGGGTCGTGCACGAAGGGGCCGTTCGGCGAGGGCTGCGTCAGGGCCCGCGTCAGGGGCGAGTGAGCTGCAGCGCGCCCCAGAGCTCCGCCCGGGCGGCGAACGTGTCGAGGTCGAGGTCGAGCAGCACGGCCGCGGCATCGACCCTGGCACGCAGGGTGTGGCGATGGATGCCGAGGGCCTTGGCTGCGGGATCCCATGCGCCGTTGTGCTCCAGCCACACCTCGAGGGTGCGGCGCAGGTCGGCCGGAGCGCTCGTGTGCTGCAGCGGCCGCAGCATCCGCCGGGCGATATCGTGCGCCTGCGTGTGCTCGAGGTGCCCGAGGAGCCCGACCCGCGCCATGTCGTCGAAGTCGCTGAGGGGCTGGGTCGGCGTCGCCCGCGCGAGCGCCCGCTCGGACTCGCTCATCGCCTCGGTGAAGCGGTCCCAGGCGGTCGGTGCCGAGAAGCCCGCGACGGCGCCGTGGCGATGCAGCAGCGCGAGCAGGTCGGCTCTGCCGTCGTCGGCGGTGATCGTCACGATGCGACCGTCGCGCTCCGCGAAGAACAGGGCGCCCTCGCTCTCGACCGCGAGCAGCTCCATCCCGGACCGCAGGCTCTGAGCGCCGCCGTCCTCGCCGCCCGGCAGGGCGATGCAGCCGACGCGGAGGGGGCCGTCGGGGAGCGGACCCCACAGGTGCGACACGGTGCGCTGGGCGACCGCGGTGATCCCCGCCGTCAGCAGCTCGAGCACCCCGGATCGCAGCCGACGACGCGCCTCGTCGAGCGTGCGACTCTGCTCGAGAGCGATGCTGGCGAGGGCGATGACCGCGTCGACGAGGTCGGCGCGTGCGCGATCGAGGGCGCCGGTTCCGGTGCCGACGGCGAGGATGCCGCGAAGGTCTCCGCGCTGTCCGAGCGTCTGCAGTGTGACCTCGCCCGCTCCGGCGATGCTGAGCCGCACGGCCGCGGTGCGGCCGCGTGACAGCGTGTCGGCCACGGCATCCTCGATCTCCGACGCCAGCGACGGCGGGATCTCGTGTCGTGTCGGCACCTTCACACGTGAGCCGGCGGCGTCGAACAGCGCCACCCAGCAGCCCAGTTCGCGCTCGAGCTCGCGCAGGATCTCGGCGAGCCCGTCGGGGCGCAGCGCCGCGCGGGCGACGGACCGCTGCGCGCGCAGCGACCTCTCCAGCATCTGCCGGTCATCGTCGGCCACGGCGTCGGAGACGAACCGGATGATGCCCATGAACGGGGTGTCCCGTGGAACCTCGAACAGCGGCAGCCCCTCCGCCGACGCCGCTTCTGCCAGGTCGTCCGGGATGCGCTCGTGCACGATCCCCGTCGAGAAGGCCAGAGCGAGCACGCCGCGTTCGACGAGCCGCCGCACGTACGGCCGCACGGGGGTGGGGTCCGGGGCGCTGAACTGCAGGCCGTCGGTCAGCAGCAGTCCGCCCGAGTCGAGCCACGGCGTGGGGTCGGGGAGGTCGGAGTTGTGCGCCCAGAGGATGGCCCGGGCGAGCAGGGCGTCGTCGACGCCGCCGACGGCGCGGAGGTCGAATCGCGCTTCGTCGAGCAGGGCGCGGAGAGTGGCGGGCACCTCCGCATCCTGTCCGATGCCGTTCTGTCCGTCAAGCCGGCGTTCGATAGACGGATTGGCGATTCGCGGTGTCGTCGGCGACTGAGATGATCAGAAGCCGCTCCCGCACGGATCCGAAGGACACCCATGTCGAACCCCTCGCCCTCTGCCGTCTCGTCCTCGACCAACGCCGAGGTGTCGGATGCCGACCGCTCGCGCGTCTTCCACTCGTGGTCGGCGCAGGGCGCGCTCGCACCGCTGCCGCTCGCCGGCGGCTCCGGGACGACGGTGTGGGATGCCGACGGCAACCGGTACCTCGACTTCTCCAGCCAGCTCGTCAACGTGAACATCGGGCACCAGCATCCGAAGGTCGTCGCGGCGATCCAGGCGCAGGCCGACATCCTCACCACGGTCGCTCCCGCGCACGCCAACGCCGTGCGCGCCGAGGCCGCGCGGCTGATCGTCGACATCGCGCCCGAGGGCTTCGAGAAGGTGTTCTTCACCAACGGCGGCGCCGACGCGAACGAGAACGCGATCCGCATGGCCCGTCTGTTCACCGGACGCGACAAGGTGCTCTCGGCCTACCGCTCGTACCACGGCAACACCGGAGCAGCGGTCGTCGCGACCGGCGACTGGCGCCGCATCCCGAACGAGTACTCCCGCGGGCACGTGCACTTCTTCGGGCCGTACCTGTACCGCTCGGAGTTCTGGGCGACGACGCCCGAAGAGGAGTCCGCCCGCGCGCTGCACCACCTCGAGCGCGTCGTGCAGGCCGAGGGACCCGAGAGCATCGCCGCGATCCTCATCGAGACCGTTCCCGGCACGGCCGGCATCCTCACCCCGCCTCCCGGCTACCTCGAGGGCGTGCGTGCGATCGCCGACCGCTACGGCATCCTGCTGATCCTCGACGAGGTGATGGCGGGCTTCGGCCGCACCGGCGAATGGCTCGCGCTCGACGCGTTCGGCGTGCGTCCCGACCTCATCACCTTCGCGAAGGGCGTCAACTCCGGCTACGTGCCGATCGGCGGAGTCATCATCCCCGGCGAGATCGCGCACCACTTCGACGAGCGGGTCTTCCCCGGCGGACTGACCTACTCGGGCCACCCCCTGGCGGCTGCGAGCGTCGTCGCGACCATCGAGGCCATGCGCGAGGAGGGCATCGTCGACAACGCGAAGCGCATCGGCGCCGAGGTCATCGGACCGCGCCTCGAGCAGCTCGCCGAGCAGCACGAGCTCATCGGCGAGGTCCGCGGCAGCGGGGTGTTCTGGGCCGTCGAGCTGGTGGAGGACCGCGAGACGCGGGCGCCGCTCGCCGCCGCATCGATCGGCGCGCTCAAGAGCGACCTGCTCGGCCGCGGGCTGCTGCCGTTCTTCGCCGACAACCGCATCCACGTGGTGCCGCCGTGCGTGATCACCGCAGACGACGCGACCCGCGGACTCGACATCATCGACGCGGCGCTCGCGGCGTTCCGCGGCTGATCGGGCGTCAGACCCTCTCGGTCTGCGCGGAGCGGGCGACCCCCACTGCCTCGCACTCGGTGTTCCCGTCGGCGACCCCGAACCGGATCAGCTCCCGAGGGTCGTTGAGGTAGTCCGGGGGAGCGGTCGCGAGGGCGGCGGCCTCGAGCAGGACGAACTCCGCGGCCGACCCCACGACGCGTAGCGCGCCGGCCGGAAGGCACTGGGCGACGAACTGGAACTCGCCCGGACGCTGATGCATCGTCGCGCCCGTGATCGACCAGGCGGTGAACTCGTTGGCCGTCGCCGTGCAGATCCAGTTCTGCTGCGCCACCCCTGTCACGCGCAGCAGGGCGGTGTTCGCCGGCAGGTGATCCACGTGCCGGAGTTCGAGCAGGATGCCGACGGTGCCCGCCATCACATCGACGAGGATGCGGGTCACCTGAGCGTGCACGAACAGCTCGGTGTGCAGGAACGGATTCTCGGCGTCGGGCAGCTCGGGTGCCGCAAAGGGGACGCCGGAGAGAACATCGTTCACTCTCATCTTTTTGCTTCGCCTTCGCCGTTTTCCCCAGGACTATCAAGCCTAGCTGCACCCCGTTCACATATGTCTCGTCGGGTGTGATGGGCTCGCTGTGAAAGGGAGCCGATCGGATCCGGCAAGAATGATCGGGCGGTCGGGTGCGCTCTGCGCACACGATGGTGGGGAAATGGAGGACCTCATGATCGGCACGCTCAACGCTCTGATCGATCTCGTCGAGACGACGACGGCGGAGGAGATCGACGTCGCCGGATTCGCGCGCGAGCACGGCACGACCGAGTACCACCTGCGCCGGATGTTCTCGGCTCTGGCAGAGATGCCGCTGTCCGAGTACGTGCGACGCCGACGGATGACGCGGGCCGCGGCCGAGCTGGTCGCGGGTGCCGGGAACGTGCTGGATGTCGCCGTGCGCCACGGTTACGGCTCGGTCGAGGCGTTCGGTCGGGCGTTCCGTGCGGTGCACGGCATCGGCCCGGTCGATGCGCGTCGAGACGGGGGTCCTCTCCGCACACAACCCACGCTCCGGTTCCGCCTGAGCGTCGAAGGGAGCACTCCGATGGATGTCACCATCACCCCACTTCCCGAGCTCGTCCTCGTCGGCCATGCGGTCGAGGTCCCGCTCATCCACCAGGGCGTCAACCCGCAGATCCAGCAGCACATCGCCGCCATCCCGGTGGCCGAGCACGCGCGGCTCAAGGAGCTCGGCGATGCCGAGCCCGGCGGCATCCTCGCGGTCACGGCCGACATCGAGCCCGACGCACCGGAGGGCACCCTGCTCACCTACCTGCACGGCGTCGCCCTGCAGGCGTCGACGCCGGTGCCGGACGACCTCGACGTCCTGCGGATCGAGGAAGGGTCCTGGGCTGTCTTCGCCGCCCGCGGGCCGTTCCCCGCGACGCTGCAGAACCTCTGGGCGGCGACCGCGACCGAATGGTTCCCGTCGAACCCGTGGCGCCTGCGTCCGGGACCCTCGATCGTGCGCTACCTCGAGTTCACGGGCGACTTCGCCTCGTGCGAGCTCTGGCTGCCGGTCGAACAGGGCTGAGGCGATCGATCGGGCCGGGGAGCGGCATCCGCCCTCCGGCCCGATGTCGGCGGCCGATGCCACACTGAGGGCACGAGACACGGAGGCGTGCCATGGTGATCGATCCCAAGAAGACCCTCGACGCGTATCAGGCGAAGCGCGGCGAGATCCGGCTGGTCGAGGTGCCGCCCCTGCAGTACCTCATGGTCGACGGAGCCGGCGATCCCAACACGGCGCAGGTCTATCAGGATGCCGTGACCGCGCTCTTCCCACTCGCCTACACCCTGAAGTTCGCGAGCCGGAAAGAGCTGGGCATCGACACCGCCGTGATGCCGCTCGAAGGGCTCTGGCACGCCGACGACATGAACGCCTTCACGGCGCAGCGCGACAAGTCGGCCTGGCTGTGGACGCTCATGATCATGGTGCCCGAGCACGTGACGGCCGAGATGTTCGCGGACGCCGTCGAGAGCGTCGCGGCGAAGGCGGTCAAGAAGAAGGAGTCGCCCTCGCCGGCGCTCTCCGCGGTGCGCCTCGAGACCCTCGACGAGGGGCTGAGCGTGCAGACGCTGCACGTCGGAGCATTCGACGACGAGGGGCCGGTCCTCGACGACATCCACCACCGCTTCATCCCCGAGAACGGCCTGCAGATGAACGCGCGACACCACGAGATCTACCTGAGCGACATGCGGCGCGTCGAACCCGCGAGGCTGCGGACCATCCTGCGTCAGCCGGTGTCGAGAATCACCGCGCCGTCCGCGTAGTCTTCGACGATGAGCACCGCCAAAGACGCTGCGCGCGCCACGAAGGGGTCCGACGGATTCCGCTGGGTCGCCCGCGCCGGTTTCGTCGTCGTCGGCATCATCCACATCATCATCGGCAGCCTCGCGGTCTCGATCGCCCTCGGCGGCGGCGGTGACGCCGATCAGGACGGCGCCATGCAGCAGGTCCGGCTCAGCCCTGTCGGAGGACTGCTGCTGGCCGTGATCGCCGCGGGTCTCATCGCGCTCGCCGTCTGGCAGATCGCCAGCGCCTTCCTCGCCGCGAACCCGGAGGAGACGAAGAAGTGGGGGCGCCGGGTCAAGTTCTTCGGCATCGCGCTCTCGTACCTCGTGATCGCCGGGATGGCGATCATCTTCGCGTTCGGCGGCGAGGCCGACTCCGAGAAGGCGTCCCAGACGCTCAGCGCCGTGCTGCTCGCCGCGCCCGCCGGCGTCGTGCTGCTGGTGATCATCGGTCTCACGGTGTTCGGCGTCGGCATCGGATTCGTCGTCAGCGGCTTCACCCGAGGGTTCAAGAAGCTCCTCGACCTGCCGTCGGGCGTCGAGCGCGGAGGCATCGTGACCTTCGGCGTGGTCGGCTACATCGCCAAGGGCATCGCCGTCGCCGTGACCGGCGTGCTGTTCGTCGTCGCGGCCTTCACGAATGACCCCGACACGTCGTCCGGGCTCGACGGGGCTCTGCACAGCCTCGTGGCGCTGCCCCTCGGACCGGTGATCCTCTGCGCGGTGGGCGCGGGTCTCGCCGTCTACGGCCTGTTCTGCATCGCGCGTTCGCGTTACGCGCGCATGTGATCTCGCGTCGGCCGCGTCCCGTTCACGTGGCGGCCGGCTTCTCGCTCCAGACCAGCAGGAACGCGCCGAGCCCGATCATGAGTCCGCCGCCGGTCGCGCTCATCGCCTCGATCCGGCGCGGGGAGCGGCCGAACCAGTCGCGCGCAGCACTGGCGAGCAGCACCCAGATGGCGTCGCACGCGACGCCGATCGTCACGACGATCGCACCGAGCACGAAGAGCTGCGCGGCGACCGAGCCCGCATGCAGATCGACGAACTGGGGGAGGATCGCCAGGAAGAACGCGATCGACTTCGGGTTCGTGACGCCGACCACGAAACCCTCCAGGAGAAGCCTCGGCCCCGAGCGTCGCGGCTGCACGCCGGCCATCGCGTGGGCGGCATCCTTCCGATGCCGGATCGCCTGGATGCCGAGGAAGATCAGGTAGCCGGCGCCGAGGATCTTGACGATCGTGAACAGCACGACCGACTGGGCGACGATCGTCCCGACGCCGAGAGCCACCGCGACGACCAGCACGATCGAACCGGCGGCCGTGCCGAGGATGCTGAGGAACCCGCCCAGACGCCCCAGTGCCATCGCCCGTCCGATCGTGAAGAGCACCGTGGGACCGGGGATGACGACCATGACGAAGGCGGCGACGATGAAGGTCGCGAGGGTGTCGGGGCGGAACATGCTGCGAGCCTAACTGTCACGGATCGCGACACCGCCCCTTCCGCGAGCGCGAGATGAGAAACTGGAACGATGAGCATTTCGCCCGAAGCCTCTGTCCTCGCCCCGTTGAGCGACGCCGAGGTGCGGCGCATCCGGGACGACTTCCCCATCCTGCGGACCGAGGTGCACGGGCATCCGCTCACCTATCTCGATTCGGGCGCGACGTCGCAGCGGCCGTTCGCGGTGCTCGACGCCGAGCGGCAGTTCGCCACGACGCTGAACGCCGCCGTGCATCGCGGGGCGCACACTCTCGCCGCCGAGGCGACCGAGCTCTTCGAAGACGCCAGGAGCACGCTCGCCCGATTCGTGGGCGCCGGTGACGACGAGATCGTGTGGACGTCGAACGCGACCGAGGCCATCAACCTCGTCGCGTACTCGCTGTCGAACGCCTCGGTCGGACGCGGGGGAGCAGCCGCCGATCGACTCCGGATCGGCGAGGGCGACGAGATCGTCACGACCGAGATGGAGCACCACGCGAACCTCATCCCGTGGCAGGAGCTCGCCGCCCGCACCGGTGCGACCCTGCGCATCATCCCGCTCGATGACGACGGCGCCCTCCGGCTCGATGTCGCGGCGGACCTCATCACCGAGCGCACGAAGCTCGTGGCCTTCACGCACGTCTCGAACGTCCTCGGAGTGATCAACCCGGTCGACCAGCTGGTCGCGCTCGCCCGCGAGGTCGGAGCCCTGACGCTGCTCGATGCCTGCCAGTCGGCCCCCCACCTTCCGCTCGACGTGCGCGCCCTCGGCGTGGACTTCGCGGTTCTCTCGGGTCACAAGATGCTCGGACCGACCGGTATCGGCGCGCTGTACGGCCGCCATGAGCTGCTCGAGGCCATGCCGCCGTTCCTCACCGGCGGGTCGATGATCACCACGGTCACGACGACCGAGGCCGAATACCTTCCGCCGCCTCAGCGCTTCGAGGCGGGCACGCAGCGGGTCTCGCAGGCGATCGCGCTCGCCGCGGCCGTGGACTACCTGACAGCGGTGGGGATGCCGCGTATCGCGGAGCACGAGGCGGCCTTCGGCCGGAGGCTCGTCGAGGGTCTTGGCGCGATCGACGGTGTGCGCGTGCTCGGAGCGGGCATCGACCTTCCACGCGTGGGGCTCGCGAGCTTCGACGTCGCGGGCATCCACTCCCACGACGTCGGCCAGTTCCTCGACGACCTCGGCATCGCCGTGCGGGTCGGCCACCACTGCGCCCAGCCGCTGCACCGTCGCCTCGGCGTCACGTCGTCGACGCGGGCGAGCACGTATCTCTACACGACGGATGCCGAGGTCGACGCCGTGATCGACGGCGTCGCCGGCGCGATCGAGTTCTTCCGGAGGGGCGTATGAGCGACCTGCAGAATCTGTACCAGGAGCTGATCCTCGATCACTCCCGCACCCCGCACGGCTACGGGCTCCGCGACGAGATCGCCGCGCAGTCGCATCAGGTCAATCCCACCTGCGGCGACGAGGTCACCCTGCAGGTGCACCGTGCCGCCGACGGCAGCGTCGAGGCGATCGCCTGGGAGGGGCACGGCTGCGCGATCTCGCAGGCATCGGCGTCGCTTCTCGCCGAGCTCGCCGAAGGTCTCAGCGTCGAGCAGCTCGAGGTCCGCATCGCGGCCTTCCGCGAGGCGATGCGCTCGCGCGGGAAGATCGAGCCCGACGAGGAGCTGCTCGGCGATGCGGCGGCGCTGGGCGGGGTCTCGAAGTACGTGGCCCGCGTCAAGTGCGCGATGCTCGCCTGGGTCGCGGCCGAAGACGCGCTGACCCGCAGCTGACACCGGCGCGGGTCATGACGGCAGGATGGGAGCATGTCGCTCCGCCTGCTGCCGCTTCCTGCCGATCGATTCGAGGACTGGCGGACCGCGGCCCGGCAGCGGTTGATCGACGGGAACCAGACGTCGGGCATGCGCGTCGGTGAGGATGCCGTCGCCTATGCCGACCGCATCCTCGGCGAGGTCCCGGAGGAGCCGTCGTCGCCCACGATGCGGGTCCTCCGCATCGTCGACGACGAGCTCGGTGACCTCGGCACCGCCTGGGCCGTGCTCCGCGATCAGAAGCTGTTCCTGTTCGATCTCGCGGTGACGGTCGAGCCGACCGGCGCTCAGCGAGACGAGCTGTTCGCGCAGACACTCGCCCTCGCCGCCGAGATGGGGGCGACGCAGCTCGGCATCCCCCTGTTCCCGCAGGACGACGCCGCGCGGGCGCTCGCCGACGGGCGCGGCTTCACCCTCGCCTCCATCCAGATGGTGCTCGAGCCGCTGCGCGATCGGCCGGTCGAGGCACATGTCGAGGTGTCGCCCATGACGGCAGAGCGCTACCCGCGCTTCGCCGCCCAGTCCGAGGCGGGGTTCGCGCAGGATCTCGCCGCGTCCGGGCGCTACACACCCGAGGAGGCGGCAGCGGAGTCGCATCGGCAGATGCTTCTCGAGCTGCCCGACGGGCTCGACACCAAGGGGCAGGAGCTCTTCACGGCTTCCGTCGACGGCGTCGAGGTCGGCATCCTCTGGCTCGGCATGCGGGTACGCGACGGTCGACCGCACGCCTTCATCCTCGACATCGAGGTCGCCGCCGAGCAGCGGCGCAAGGGGTACGGGCGGGCGCTGATGCACGCGGCCGAGCGGGAGGCGCGTCGCCTCGGCGCGGACTCGATCGGCCTGCATGTGTTCGGCTTCAACACCGGCGCGATCGCCCTGTACGAAGAGCTCGGCTATCGCCGCGTGGAGGAAGGGCTGCTGCTCGACCTCTGACCCGGACACAGGCGGTCACGTGCGGGAATAGCGCGGCCGCCCTGACGTTGGGGCGAGCATGACAACTCTCGGAATCATCGGTGCAGGACACATCGGCAGCCAGGTCGCGCGGGTCGCGGTGGTGAACGGCTATGACGTCGTGATCGCCAACTCGCGCGGACCGGAGACGCTCGCCGACCTCGTCGCGGAGCTCGGACCGCAGGCCACGGCGGCCACCGCAGCGGATGCCGCCGCCGCGGGCGATGCGGTCGTCGTGACCGTGCCGCTGCACGCGATCGACCGCCTCCCCGTCGAACAGCTCGCCGGCAAGATCGTGCTCGACACGAACAACTACTACCACGAGCGCGACGGGCACATCGAGGAGCTCGACGAGGGGGAGACCACCACGTCGGAGCTGCTGCAGCGTCAGCTTCCGACGTCGAAGATCGCCAAGGCGTTCAACCACATCTACGCCTCCGCGATCACGACCGACGGCACCCCCGCAGGCACCCCGGATCGCCGCGCCCTCGCCACGGCGGGCGACGCCGAGGCCGTCGCCTTCGTCACGCGCTTCTACGACGAGGCGGGGTTCGACACGGTCGACATCGGACCGCTGAGCGAGTCCTGGCGCGTCGAGCGCGACCGGCCGGCGTACGTGACCCGGCAGAACGCCGAAGAGCTCGAGGCCAACCTCGCGATCGCGAACCGCCTGCCCTGAGAAGTCGCCCCCGTGATGCGGATCTCCTCGGTCGGGAGCGATTGGGATACCAAAACTTGGTGAACCGCCGTTCTGGTGAGAGAATGCGGGCATGACGGGGGCGGGGGCTACCGGCGAACTCGAGTCGGTCAGGGTGACGCGCATTCTGCGCGACGACATCGTCGTGGGCCGGCGCGTGCCGGGATCCCGGCTCGTCGAGCGCGATATCGCCGCCGAACTGGACGTTTCGCGCCTCCCCGTGCGCGAGGCCATCCGCACTCTCGTCTCCGAGGGTGTCGTCGTCGCCCGCCCGCGCAGCTGGGCGGTGGTGCGCGAATTCACGCAGCGCGACATCAGGGACTTCGCCGAGGTGCGGGAGTCGATCGAGACACTCATCTTCGTCTTCGCGGCCGAGCGGCATGATGCGGCCGGGATCGCCCGACTCCGCGACGTCTACGAACGCGAACTCGCCGCCGCCCGGGCGGGAAGGCCCGAGGAGGCCCGCATGGCCGCGGGAGAGTTCCACGAGGTCGCCGCCGTGCTCGCGGGCAACGACATGCTGTGCGAGCTGATCGACGTGTTCGCGACGCGGCTGCGCTGGCTGTTCGGCCAGCACGACGACCTCCTCGCCATGGCGGAGGAGCACCGGATCATCCTCGAGGCGATCGCCGCTCGTGACGTGGAGGCGCTGCGTCGCATCGTGCCGGAGCATCTCGCCAGCGGTCAGCTGGCCGCCGAAAGTCGGCTGGCGAGCAGCGAGATCGCGATCTGACCTCGGCCGCCCGCACCGGCAGGCCGCCGGGGTCGGTGCGCCCCCAGTTGTATATTGGGCACATCGGAGTGGTTCCGGAGCTGTCGCGATTGTCCTGGGGAGCGAGATGCGAAGTCTTGCTGTCGTCGTCGGAGGTCTGCTGCTGGTGGGCGGATTCACCCTCGTCGTGGTCGCCGATCAGGAGCGCGCATCCGCCCTCGCCGCGGTGAGGGCCGAGATCGATCGGGTCGAGCAGCAGCTCGACGCCTCGCACGGCGAGAACCTCGAGCTCGCGGAGAAGCTGACGGCGCTGCGGTCGCAGATCGCCGAGCAGGACGCCGAGCTGGCCGACACGACGGGCTTCCTGAAGTGATCCGCCGCATGCTGGCGGTCACGGTCGCCTCGGCGGTCCTCCTCTGCGCCGGGATCGTCGCCCGCGCCGACGGCCTCGACCAGCAGCGAGCGGATGCCGTCACCGAACTGCGCGCTCTGGCATCCCAGTCGCATTCCGCCGCACAGCGCACCGACTACCTGGCGGGCGCGATCGAGCGCGCCGAGCAGGACACGGCGGACCGGGCGGCCGTGCTGGAGGTCCGTCCCGGGTTCGTCGCCGAGCTCACCGCCTTGAGCGCGGCGATCGAGGGCGCCAAGGGTAAGGTCGACACCTCCACGCACCTCGCATCGGCGCTGTCCACGCAGCAGACCGTGCTCGCCGAGAACAAGAACCCCGACACGGTGACGGCCGCGACGGCGACCATCCATGCGATCACCGAGAAGATCGGCTCCGAGGTGTCGAGCTGGGAGGCGATCCAGTCCGCGCGCAGCGCCGGGCCCGGCGGGCCGCTGTGGTCGACCAGCGGCCCCGACGGGTACTCCCGGGTGCGGGCGGCGCTCGATCGCGTCGGGGGCGGGGGAGTCGGGCTGTACGAGTCGTCGTCGTGCGCGGGCGGCAACGCTCCGGCCTGTGCGAACAGCAACGGCTACATCAAGTACCGGGCCGACATCGCCGACTGGAGCACCGGGCGCCTCAACTGGGCGATGGCGCATGAACTCGCGCACATCTATCAGTTCCGGGTGTGGGGCGCCCTCACCTCTTCCGCGGGCTACGGGTCGCTGTTCGGCAACGACCCCGAGTTCCTGGCGAACTGCATGGCGGTCGTCCGCGGGTATCCGGGCTCGGTCGGCTGCAACGGCGACCAGCAGGCATGGGCCTCGGGGATCTGGGTCGGCGCGGTGCGCTGACGCCCTCCCCGTCGGTCAGGCGATGGGCGTCGTCGTGTCGATCGCCGCGCGCAGAGGACGGCGCATCGCCCGCCAGTAGTGCACCGGGGTCGCGCGTACCAGCACGTCGATGAGCCGTGCCTCGCGGCCGACCATCGTGCGCACCGCACGGCGCTCCGTCGCGCGGATGATCTGCGCCGCGGCATCCGCCGGCTCGGTGTGGTACATCGCGGCCTGCGCGGAGGCGGCGCGGGCCGCGACATCGGGGTCGATCGCGGCGGCGTAGCGGCCGTGCAGGATGATTCCCGTGCGCACACCCGCGGGGTACACGGCGCCGACCGTGACGGCCGTGCCCTCGAGCTCGTGCCGCAGCGCCTCGGAGAACGCCCGCACGGCGAACTTGCTGATCGCGTAGGGGATCCGTCCGGCGGGCGCCGCGAGGGCGTACACGCTGGCGAGGTGCGTGATGTGGGCGGCGGGTGCGGCGCGCAGTGCGGGGAGCAGAGCCTTGGTGACCGAGACCGTCCCCCAGAGGTTGACGTCGGTCAGCCAGCGCATCTCCTCCATCGTGAGCTGATCGAGGGTGCCCAGCATCGAGGAGCCGGCGCAGGTGATCAGCGCGTTGATGCGCGGGTGCGCGGCCATGATGTCGGCGACCCCGGCGAACACGGCGTCGTCGTCGCGGAGGTCGATCACGTGCGTCGTCACGGGCGATCCCTGCAGGCCTGCGGCGAGACCCGCCAGCGCCGCCGCATCGTGATCGATGAGCGCGAGATGCACACCGCGTGCTGCGAGGAGCCGCGCGATGTCGGCGCCCATGCCGTTCGCCGCCCCCGTGATGACCGTCGTGCTGCCGACGAGATCGAGATGCTTCATGCGTCCTCCTGCGGGCGCATCCGGGTGCGCGTCGGGCGAATGTCGGACCGATGGGGGATGCTGATCCGGAACCCATTCTCACCCACACCGCTTCGGCGGCATACCGGTACGCTCAAGGAGAGGAGGTCGCGGTGGGACGAACAGCGGATGCCATCGCCGAAGGCGTTGCGATCGCGACCGCCGCGGCGCGCCTCGCCGTGAAGAACCACATCCTCGTGGGCACCATCGCCGAGGACGGCGTCTTCGACACCGACAAGTACATCGCCGACGCCCGTGAGGCGCTCGGAGCGATGGCCGCAGAGGCCGAAGAGGCCGCCGCGAACGTGACCGCCCTGCGCAAGCGGGCGCGCGGACGCCATTCCGATCCGCACGGCACCCACGACTACCGTGACCGCGATGTGCGCAACCTCCGCCGGCGGGCCAAGCAGTCCACCGGCGTCGCCGTGAAGCTGCGCGAGATCATGCAGGATCGTGAGCGGCTCGGCGTGATCGTCGAAGAGGCGCGCGAGGCCGCCTGGGCAGACGTGCGGCACAACCTCGACCGTCGGCTGCGGGTGGAGGGCATGCGACCCGACCACGATCCGGAGTACGGCAAGATGCGCGAGGCGCGCATGCAGGCGCTGCGTCTCGTCGACCTCCAGGCCCTGTCGTCCGAGCAGCGCGCGAAGGCCAAGCGGCGCAAGAAGCAGGAGCTCGCGGAGGCCGTCGAGGACTGAGGCCTCGTTTCGCTTTCGCGTCGGGACTGTTGTAGGCTTATCGTCGGCCCGCTGAGCGTGAAAGTTCGCGGATCATGCGCCCGTAGCTCAATGGATAGAGCATCTGACTACGGATCAGAAGGTTAGGGGTTCGAGTCCCTTCGGGCGCACACTGTGTTGAGACAGTGACAGAGACCCCGTCGTGAAAGCGACGGGGTCTCTGCTTTGTCCGGGGATTCTCGGCATCCGTTCCGGTCGCAGTTTCTGCCGTCGGGAGGCGTCGGAAGCGGCAAGAACCGCGACCGGAAGCAATGCGGGCGACGTCAACTGCGACCGGAAGCTACAGCAGGCTCGTGATCGCCGGGTCGCGCCGGGCTACCTCGGCGGCCGTCGCCAGGATCACCTGCCGCATCGCCGAGACCGCGACGGCGGGCGTGACGTCGGAGCGATGCGCGAGGCTCACGATGCGCGTCATCATCGGATGCGTCAGCCGCACGGATCGCAGCGCCGGCTGGTCGAGCAACACCATCGCCGGCACGACGGCCACACCGAGTCCGCGCTCGACGAAGCGCAGCACGGCATCCATCTCGGCGCCCTCGAGCACATGCGTCGGCGTGAGACCCGCGGAGCGGAAGGCGGCATCGGTCGTGGCGCGGAGCTCATACGTCTCGTCGAGCGCGATCAGCGGGAGCGTGGCGAGATGATCGAGCCCGATCGCGGGCGTCACCGCCACCGGGGGACGGGATGCCGCGGAGACGACGACGAGCTCCTCCGTGAGCAGCGGCGTGCGGGTGAGGCTGAAGCCCGATGGCGGCGGTCCGTCCGACTCGGTGATCAGCGCGATGTCGACGGCGCCGACGGCGAGCTGATCGACGAGCAGACGCGAGCCGCTCTCGATGAGGTGCAGGTCGACGTCGGGATGCGCGGAGTGGAAGACGCTGATCGCCTCCGCCACGAGACTGATGCACAGCGTCGGAGGGGCGCCCAGGCGCACGCGCCCGCGGCGCAGCCCCTGCAGCTCATCCATCTCCTCGCGGATGGCCTCGGCCTCGGCGAGCATCCGCTGCGCGCGGGGGAGGAGCGTCTCACCCGCCGAGGTGAGGGCGATGTGGCCGCGCGCGCGATGGAACAGCTCGGCGCCGAGCTCGCGCTCCAGAGTGGAGATCTGCCGGCTCAGTGACGGCTGCGCGAGATGGAGATGCTCTGAGGCGCGGGTGAAGTGGCCGAGCCGGGCGACCTCGACGAACCCACGCAGTTGCTCCAGGTTCATGGCCATAGCCTACCTGCATGGTTCGAAGTCGAACTATGCATTGGAGTTATTAGGATCGCCTAACTAGCGTGAAATGCATGAGTACACGCGAACGTCAGATCTCCACCACCGTCCTGGTCATCGGGACCGGCGGTTCCGGGCTGCGGGCGGCGATCGAGGTCGCCGAACACGGCATCGACGTCCTCGCCGTCGGCAAACGCCCCCGACAGGATGCCCACACCTCCCTCGCCGCCGGCGGCATCAACGCCGCGCTCGGCACCATGGACGCCGACGACAGCTGGCAGCAGCATGCCGCCGACACGATCAAGGAGAGCTACCTGCTCGCCAACCCGCACACGGTCGAGATCGTGACGCAGGGCGCCGAGCGCGGCATCCGCGATCTCGAGCGCTGGGGCATGGACTTCGCGCGCGAGGACGACGGCCGCATCTCGCAGCGGTTCTTCGGGGCCCACACCTTCCGGCGCACCGCCTTCGCAGGCGACTACACGGGTCTCGAGATCCAGCGCACCCTCGTGCGCAAGGCCGAGCAGCTCGAGGTGCCGATCCTCGACCACGTCTACATCACCCGCCTGCTCGTGCGCGACAACGTCGTGTTCGGCGCCTACGGCTTCGACCAGGCCGACGGCACCCGCTACCTGATCCACGCGGATGCCGTGATCCTCGCCGCCGGCGGACACAACCGCATCTGGCGCCGCACGTCGTCCCGCCGTGACGAGAACACGGGTGACTCCTTCCGTCTCGCGGTCGACGCCGGAGCCCGGCTGCGCGACCCGGAGCTCGTGCAGTTCCACCCGTCCGGCATCATCGAGCCGGAGAACGCCGCCGGCACGCTCATCTCCGAGGCGGCACGCGGTGAGGGCGGCATCCTGCGCAATGCGCTCGGCGAGCGTTTCATGCAGAAGTACGACCCCGAGCGCATGGAGCTGTCGACGCGCGACCGCGTCGCCCTCGCCGCGTACACCGAGATCGCCGAAGGGCGCGGAACGGAGAACGGCGGCGTCTGGCTCGACGTGTCGCACCTGCCGCGCGAGACGATCATGACCCGTCTGCCCCGTGTCTACCAGACGATGATGGAGCTGCAGATGCTCGACATCACGACCGACCCGATCGAGATCGCCCCCACGGCGCACTACTCGATGGGCGGGGTGTGGGTGCGTCCGGAGGACCACCAGACCGACGTCGAGGGCCTGTATGCGATCGGTGAGGCGTCGAGCGGACTGCACGGTGCCAACCGCCTCGGCGGCAACTCGCTCATCGAGCTGCTGGTCTACGGGCGCATCGTCGGGCAGGCCGCGATGGAGCACGCCGCCGGACTCGACGCGCAGCGCCGTTCGGCCGAGGCCGTCGCCGAGGCGCGTGCCGAGATCGATGATCTGCTCTCCGCGGACGGGCGTGAGAACGTCCGTGCCCTGCAGCGCGCGATCCGGAACCTCATGACCGAGTACGCCGGCGTCGTGCGCTCGGAGGAGGGGCTGCTCGCCGGTCTCGCCGACCTCGACATGATCGAGGGACGCATGGAAGACGTCGGCATCCACCCCGACATCGCTGGGTTCCAGGACCTGGCGCATGCGTTCGACCTCAAGGCATCCGCGCTTGCGGCTCGCGCCACGCTCGAGGCGGCGCTGGAGCGCCGGGAGACCCGCGGATGCCACAACCGCAGCGACTTCCCCGACACCGACCCCACCCTGCAGGTGAACCTCGTCTGGAGTCCCCGCGACGGCGTGACCCGCGAGGCGATTCCCGAGATCCCGGCCGAGATCGTCGAGCTCATGCGCGAGGTCGACACCGAGGGCAAGCTGGTCGAGTAGCCGGTCAGGCGCGGCACGTTCCGGTCGCACTTCCCGTCGCCTCGACGTCGTTCCAGCGGCAGGAATCGCGACCGGAACGGAGCGCGGCGGCAGGAATCGCGACCGGAACGACCGCGTGGCTCAGTCGGCCTGGGGCTCTTCCGTCTCGACGACCCCGATGCCGACGGCCTCGTGGTCGGGCTCGGGCTCCTCGCGCTTCGGCGCCTTCGGCTCCTCGCCCGGGTCCTTCTCGGTGCTCGGCTCCTCGAGTTCGTCGTTGCTCGGGATCTCCTCCGGGTCGGCCTGCTCCGGGGAGTCGGCCTCGGCCGGGGCCGACGCCTGGTCCGGGTTCTGCACCTGTCCCTCGGCGGGGACCTCGTCCGCACCCTGCGCCGCGCCCGAATCGTCGGCGTCGCCCGTGGTGTGGACCTGCTCCGGGGTCAGCGCGTTCACTTCGCCCGCGTCGTCGGCCGGTGCGGACTCCTGGTTCGGCGTGCTGTCGGTCATGATCGCCCCTTTCGTGATGTCGTCACGATCAGCATGCCGCCGCGGCGAACCGTCCTGAAGGGGCTTGACGAACGCGCAGTCCGGCATCAGCGCGCGAGTCAGGTTAACGTCGATGAACCGGATCCCCGAATGCGGCGTAGCCTGGAGGCGTGACAGCGTACGTCTCGGCCTTCGACCTCTTCTCCATCGGAGTGGGGCCTTCGAGCTCCCATACGGTCGGACCGATGCGGGCGGCGCTCGCCTTCGCCCAGCGGCTCAGCGCGAGCGGCTCGCTCGATCGCATCGCGCGCGTCGGCAGCAACCTCTACGGCTCGCTCGGCGCGACCGGGATCGGTCATGGCACCCCGGATGCCGTGGTCGCCGGGCTGCGCGGACTCTCGCCGGAGACCTGCGACCCCTCCGAGGTCCGTTCGGCGTGGACCGCGTACGTCGCGGGCGAACCGCTGCGGCTGAACGGCGTGCACGCCGTGGCGTTCGCGAAGGAGGACATCGTCTTCGCCCCGCGCACGCGTCTGCCGGGGCATCCGAACGCGATGACCCTCACCGCCTGGGATGCCGATGGCGCCGTCGTCGCCGAGGACACCTACTACTCGATCGGCGGAGGCTTCATCCGCCGCGATGGCGAGGAGGCCCGGATCGCGACCGGTAGCTTCCCTTACGCCTACGCGGATGCCGCGTCGCTGCTCGCCCTGTGCGATGAGAACGGGCTGTCGATCGCCGAGCTCGCGCGTCTCAACGAGGCCTCGCTGCGCAGCGAGGAGGAGGTCGCCGCGGGCCTCGATGCGATCTGGAACGCGATGTCGGCCTGCGTCGACGCAGGCCTGCATTCCGACGGGGTCCTGCCCGGCATGCTGAAGGTGAAGCGTCGCGCCGGCACGATCCGCGCGCAGCTGGAGGAATCGGAGGCCGGTGGACACCGTGAGCTCCCGGGCGAGTGGCTCGGGGCGTTCGCGCTGGCCGTCAATGAGGAGAACGCCGCCGGCGGCCGCGTCGTCACCGCGCCGACCAATGGGGCCGCGGGCATCCTCCCGGCTGTCGGCATGTACTGGTGGCGCTTCATGGCCGACTCCGGCCTCGGCGCCGGCAACGCCGTCACGCCCTACGGCGAGCTGGTGGGCAGCGCCCTGCTCGGCTTCGACGGTGCGCACGCTCCGGCAGACGAGCACGGCGAGGCCACGAGTCTCGACGACGACCTGGTCGCGGAGGCGAACCGTCGCCGCGGCATCCGTCGTTTCCTCCTCACGGCCACCGCGCTCGGGTCGCTCTTCAAGGCGAACGCCTCGATCTCGGGAGCCGAAGGCGGATGCCAGGCCGAGGTCGGGTCCGCGTGCGCCATGGCGGCCGGCGGGCTCACCGCCGTGATGGGCGGCACCAACCGGCAGATCGAGAACGCGGCCGAGATCGCGATGGAGCATCACCTCGGACTCACCTGCGACCCGATCGGCGGTCTCGTGCAGATCCCCTGCATCGAGCGGAATGCGATCGCCGCCTCGACGGCCGTCACCGCCGCCCGGCTCGCGCTGCGGGGCGACGGCAGCCACTACGTCTCGCTGGATGCCGTGGTCGAGACGATGCGGCAGACCGGCGTCGACATGTCGACGAAGTACAAGGAGACCAGCGAAGGCGGCCTCGCGGTCAACGTCATCGAGTGCTGACCTGACCGCCCGACTCTGGTGGAGCGGCCATCCAGCCCTCATGATGTGTACCAGAGCCGACAAGCGGCAGGAACGGCGGCGGATCATGGAATCAGTGCTCTTGGGCGCTCCCAGCGGCATCTCGGTGCGATTCGGTGCCGACGAGCGACTGGATGAGCACGAACGCAAGCGCCTCCTGGCGCGCGAGGTGGTCGCGTCGCTCATGAACGTCGAGGTCGCCGAGGTGCGCGTGCACCGCGAGGAGCCGGCGCAGTTCGGCTATCACCCGCACCTGCTCGCCACCGTCGCCGGATCGGAGATTCCGCTGGCCATCCGCAGCGCCAGCACGGGACCGGCGACCGTCGTCGTCGCCGCCGACCCGGTGATGCCCCTGGGGGTGGACCTGCGCAGTGCGACCCCCGCCGAGGCGGACCTGCGCGATATGCGGGCGCACTCGCATCTGTTCGGCGATACCGATGAGCAGCATCTGCTCGCGCACTGGACCCGTGTGCATGCCGTCCTCCACGCCGATGGCCGAGGCGCCCGCGTCAGACCGGAACACGTGCGACTGGATCCGACGCTGACGCAGGGCTGGATCCCTGATCGGCGCGTGCACTATCGCCTGCTGGAGATCCCTCGCGAATCGTGGGCGATCACCCTCGCCTACGGGGCGTTCCCGCTCTAGTCCGTCGCCGGGTCTCAGCCCGATGACAGCCCCAGGACCGGGAAGAGCACCTCGAACCCCTTGTCGAGCCCGCCGGAGACCGCGGTTCCGCCGTGGTCGGCCCCGTCCACCTCGAACAGGGTGACGTCCATGCCGACCGTCTGGGCCTCCGTCGACACGGCGCGTGCCGCCGCGAGGAACGAGGGATCCTCGGATCCGGCGGAGAAGATGCCCGTCATGCCCCGGTACGTGCCGGCAGGGGCCGCCTTCATGATGTTGATCGGTTTCGACGCCTCGAAGGCGGCCTCGTCGCCGCCGTACACGTCGGTGACGACGGCATCCGGATCCTCGGACCCGGGGAACTCCTCACCCGACACGTCGATCACGTTCTGGAAGGTCTGCGGGTACTTCGCGGCGTACTTCGCCGCGCAGCCTCCGCCGTTGGAGTACCCGGCGATGGTCCAGTAGTCCGGGTCGTCGATGACGTTCAGATTCGCCCGCGCCCAGTTGACGACATCGGTCGTGACGTAGGTCTCCGCGTTGCCGAACGTGGGGGAATCGGCGCACGCGGGGTCCCTGCTGCCGTCTCCGCCGAGCTGGTCCGCGACGATGACGATCGGAGCGAGCCCGTCGTGCTTCGCCGCGAAGTCGTCGAGCACGTTGCTGATGATCGTGCCGTCCGGGTTGCCGGTGTACCCCATCATCATGATGACGACAGGCAGCGCCGGCGGATCCTTCACCAGCGCCGCGGGCGGGAGGTACACGCTCGCATCGCGCGCGACGAAGCCCGACACCGTCCCGGGGATGGCCTGCGTGCCGCGCTGTCCCACCTCGGGCATGTCGCCCGGCGGCGTCCAGGTGGTGTGGATCGGCTGAGCGGGGGCGTCTCGGTCGTCGATCAGCGCCGGCAGGCCGATCGGCGCGGACGCCACGACGCCGAACAGCGTGCCGACGTTCGGGTTGAGCCCGTAGAAGGCGTTGATACCGATCACGGCCGTGACGACGAACCACACGATCGACAGCGCGGCGACGATCTTTCGCCAGACGTGCGAGTCCCACAGCGACACGATCGCCAGTCCGACTCCGGCGAAGGCGGCCGCCGCCCACACGCCCACTTCGACCGGCAGGTCGACGCCGAACGCGTCGATGACGTTCGACACCAGATAGGCCGCCGCGCCGACGGCCGCACCGACGACGATGCCGATCAGGGCGCGGCGGACCCGCTTCGCGGTCGGACGACGACACAGCAGGGTCACCAGCAGCACGGCTGCGACGCCGTAGACGATCCACATCGCGGGGGAGTCGATGATCGGCAGCGTCAGCAGGCCCTCCACGGTGGCTCCTCTCGACCGGCTGCTCGGCCCGAGCAGATCCTGTGACGCGGAGTGTAGCAATCCTACAGATTCGCTCACGTCACACACGGAGAGCTCGGCGCCCGCTAGCCTGACTCGCATCCGACCACGGCGAAACGAGTACGCGAATGTGGACGCAGAACATCGACCCGCTCTCGAACCTGGGGCTCTCGGCCCTGGTGGCGGCTATCCCCGTGCTGGTCTTCCTGCTGTGCCTCGTGGTCTTCAAGCTCAAAGGCATCCTGGCCGCCGCGATCGCCGTGGTCGCCGAGGTGGCGGTGGCGGCGCTGGTGTTCGGCATGCCCGCGACTGCGATCGGCGGGTCTGCGCTGATCGGCCTCCTCACCTCGATCTGGCCCATCGCCTACATCATCGTGATGGCGGTGTGGCTGTACCGGTCGGCTGTCGCCAGCGGGCGCTTCGACATCATCCGGGCATCGATCTCGGGCATCTCGACAGACCAGCGCATCCAGGTGCTCCTGATCAGCTTCGCGTTCGGCGCGTTCCTGGAGGGCGCGGCAGGCTTCGGGGTCCCGATCGCGATCTGCGCGGCGCTGTTGGTGCAGCTGGGGTTCCGTCCGGTCAAGGCAGCGATGCTCTCGTTGGTGGCCAACGTCGCAGCAGGCGCCTATGGCGCCATCGGCATCCCCGTCATCGTGGGCGCCCAGGTGGCGGGTGTGGATGTCTCGGAGCTGTCGCAGACGATGGTGCTTCTGCTGCAGCCGCTCACCTTCCTCGTGCCGTTCCTGCTCGTCGTGATCCTCGACGGCTGGCGCGGCCTGCGGGAGACGTGGCCGGCGACCCTGCTGGTCAGCGTGGTCTTCAGCGGTGTGCAGGCGTCGGTGCTGTGGTTCCTCGGACCGGAACTCGCCGACCTCGGCTCCGGCCTGGCGGCGATGGTCGCGCTGTTCGTGTTCGGTCGCGTGTGGCAGCCGAGACGCATCTTCCGGGAGGGCGGCGTGGAGGCACCGCCCGTCGAGCGCCACAGTCTGCGTGAGGTCGCCGCTGCGTGGAGTCCGTTCTACATCCTGACGGCGTTCATCCTCGTCTGGAGCCTGCCGTGGTTCAAGCAGCTGTTCGCCGCCGAGGGGCCGCTGGCGGCGGCTGTGATCAAGGTGCCGATTCCGGGACTCACCGGTGAAGTGGCCACGGCCGGCGGCGATGCGGTCGCGACCACGTGGGATTTCACGCCGCTGAACGCCACAGGGACCGCGATTCTCCTCGCGGTCATCGTCTCCTTCCTCACGACGCCGGGGCTGAAGGCCGCGGACCTCTGGGGACAGCTCGGCTCGACGCTCCGCGACCTCTCTCAAGCGCTGCTGCTGATCGCGGCGATCCTGGTGCTGGCGAACATCGCCAACTACTCGGGCGGCTCCGCGAGCATCGGCAGCGCCTTGGCCGCCGTCGGTCCGCTCTTCCCGCTGTTCGCGCCCATCATCGGATGGATCGGCGTGTTCCTGACCGGTTCGGTGGTCAACAACAACACGCTGTTCGGGCCGCTGCAGGTCGCCACGGCCCAGCGGATCGGCGTGCAGCCCGACCTGCTCATCGCCGCGAACACCGCCGGAGGGACGACCGCGAAGGTCATCTCGCCCCAGTCGATCGCGATCGCCGCCGGGGCCGTCGGACTCTCAGGGCGTGAGAGCGAGATCCTGCGAGCATCCATCGGCTACAGCCTGGGGATGCTCGCCGTCATCTGCGTCTGGTCGTTCGCGCTGTCGAGCCTCTTCGTCGGCTGAGGGTCCCTCTGTTCCTCACTCAGGTTCCGAGAGACGCGCGGACCTCGCGGAGAGCATCGGCGGAGCGGCGCAGCAGGCCGAGCTCGTTGGCCGAGTACGGCGTCGCATGGATCGGCGTGGCGCCGGCGGCGCTGACGATCGACGGAACCGAGAGAGCCACGCCGTCGAGGCCGTGGTAGCCGTCGAGCACCGTGCTGACGGGCATCACGGCGTGCTCGTCGCGAAGGATCGCTTCCACGATGCGCGCGCTGGAGAGACCGATGGCGTAGTTGGTCGCTCCCTTGCCCTGGATGACCTTGTACGCGGCATCGCGCACGTCCACCGCGATCGTGTCGAGTTCGTCGACGGTCATCTTCGGGTGACCGGGCGCCTCCCAGTCGAGGATCGGAACGGTGCCGATCGTCGCCGTCGACCAGAGCGGGAACTCCGTGTCGCCGTGCTCGCCGACGATGTGCGCGTGCACGCTGCCGGTCGAGACGCCGGCGCGTCGGGCGAGCTTCCATCGCAGTCGCGAGGTGTCGAGGACGGTACCCGACGCGAAGATGCGTTCACGAGGCAGGTTCGTCGCCTCCTGCGCCAGAACGGTGAGAACATCGCAGGGATTGGTCACGATGACGTAGATCGCATCGGGGGCCGCCTCGAGCAGCTTCGGCATCATCGAGCTGAGGATGCCGGCATTGACGCCCGCCAGCTCGATGCGCGTCTGGCCCGGCTTCTGCTTCGCGCCCGCGGTGATCACCACGACATGCGAACCCTCGACGACGGCGAGGTCGCTGCCGCCGATGATGTCGCTGGAGCCGGTGAACTGGGTGCCGTGGGCGAGGTCCAGGACCTCTGCTTCGACCTTCTCCGCGGCGATGTCGTACAGGGCGATGTGTCGCGCCGATCCGCGGATGAGCGAGGCGTACGCGACGCTCGATCCGACGCTGCCGGCGCCGACGACGGTGAGTTTGGAATTCTCGATGACGGCCATGCGGCCAGTCTGGCAGGGCGACGCGCCCACGACCACCGCCGGCGATCCGTGCTGTCGGACGCTTCCGCTAGTCTCCCCGCAGGATCGGATGCCGAGGGAGAGCGCATGTCGAGTGATTTCTGGGCGCCGACGTCTCGCCGCCGCAAGCAGCAGCCGGTGGTGTCGGTGCAGCCCTCCGACGACGCACCGGTGGCGGGCGCGGAATGGCCGACGAACATCCCGGCGGTCGCCCAGGTGCTGCGGGAGGGGCTCGAGCTCGACCCCGGCGTGACCTTCCTGGTGGGAGAGAACGGCAGCGGCAAGTCGACCATCGTCGAGGGTGTCGCGATCGCCTACGGGCTGTCGCCGGAGGGCGGATCGCGGCAGGCCCGACATCGCACGCGCCCGACCGAATCGCCGCTGTCGGAGTGGTTGCGGCTGCAGCGCGGCGTCGGCGCGAACCGCTGGGGCTTCTTCCTGCGCGCCGAGACGATGCACTCGTTCTACACCTACCTCGAGGAGAACCCTTCGACGAGCGGGCCCGACGTCCCCTTCCACGAGATGAGCCACGGGGAGTCCTTCCTCGCCCTGCTCGAGAGCCGCTTCGACGACCCCGGCTTCTACTGCCTCGACGAGCCCGAGGCGGCGCTGTCGTTCAACTCGACGCTGGCTCTGATCGCCGTGCTCCGACGCATCGCCGATGAGGGCGGCCAGGTGCTCTGCGCGACGCATTCGCCGGTGCTCGCCGCGCTTCCCGGTGCCCGCATCCTCGAGGTGGGCGACTGGGGCGTGCGGCCGACGGAGTGGAACGATCTCGAGATCGTGAACCACTGGCGCTCGTTCCTCGACAGCCCCGATCGCTATCTGCGGCACCTGCTCGACTAGCGCGAAGTCGTAGGCTGGCGGGCATGACCGAGCAGAAGGCGCCGCGCCGCCGCGGACGTCCGCGCGGCGGCACCGATTCGCGGGAGCGCATCATCGCGGCGGCCGTCGACGAGTTCGGCGAGCAAGGGTACGACGGCGCGACCGTGCGCTCGATCGCGGCGCGGGCCGGAGTGGATTCGGCGCTCGTGCACCATTACTTCGGCACAAAGGCCGACCTTTTCGCGGAGGCCGTGGGCATTCCGCTCCGCCCCGACGTCGACGTGCCAGGCATCCTCGCCGGATCGCATGACGAGGTGGGCGAACGGCTCGTCCGGTACGTGCTCGATGCGTTCGAGCAGCCCGACATCCGTCGGCGCGGAGTGATGCTGATGCGCACCGCGATCGGCAGCCGCCTGACGACGCCGCTGCTCGCCGGCTTCCTGTCGAGGGAGCTGATCGGCCGGATCGCGAAGACCCTCGGTGTGGCGGATGCCGAGCTGCGCGCGACGCTCGTCGCCTCGCAGATGGCCGGGCTCCTGCTCACCCGCTACGTGCTGAAGATCGCGCCGATCGCCACGGCATCCGTCGACGAGCTGGTCGCCCGCATCGGCCCGAACGTGCAGCGGTACCTCTTCGGCTGACGCCGCCGCGCTCGGCATCCGTTGACGCGATCGATGGCGAGGCGCATAATTCATCACATGATGAATAACTCGGCCGTCGAGATCGCGCAGCTGCGGGTGCGCCGGGGGAGCGTGCACGTCTTCGACGGCATCGACCTCACGATCCCGCGAGGTCAGATCACCGGTCTGCTCGGGCCGTCCGGCTGCGGCAAGACCACGCTGATGCGCTCGATCGTCGGCGTGCAGAAGATCGCCTCGGGTGACGTGACGGTGCTCGGCGAACCGGGCGGATCGCGCCAGCTGCGCCACCGTGTCGCCTACGGCACCCAGGGTGCAGCGGTCTACGGCGACCTCAGCGTGCGACAGAACCTCGCGTACTTCGCGGCGCTGCTCAAGGCGCCGAAGAACGATGTCGACCGGGTCATCGACGAGGTCGGCCTGAGGGCTCAGAGCGGTCAGCGGGTCGACTCGCTCAGCGGGGGCCAGGAGACCCGGGTCTCGCTCGCGATGGCGCTCATCGGCTCGCCGGAGCTGGTCGTGCTGGATGAGCCGACCGTCGGGCTCGACCCGGTGCTGCGCGCCGAGCTGTGGGAGCTCTTCCGGGGGCTCGCCGAACGCGGCGTGACGCTGATCGTGTCGAGTCATGTCATGGACGAGGCGCTCCGCTGCGACCGACTGCTGCTGATGCGCGAGGGGCGGATCATCGCCGACACGACGCCGTCGGCGCTGCTCGCGGACACCGGTGCGGCCGACCCGGAGGACGCGTTCCTCGCGCTGATCGAGCGCGACCGCACAGCGCACGACGACACCCGCCGCTCTCGCCGAGAAGCACGCGATCCGCGAGGGGAGGCCGCGGAATGAACGGCCGTCGGATGTTCGCCACCGCGGGGAGGGTGCTGGCGCAGTTGCGGCACGACCCTCGCTCGATCGCGCTGATGGTGATCGCCCCGAGCCTGCTCGTCGGACTCTTCGCGTGGCTCTTCAGTGACCAGGACGGCGTCTTCGACCAGTTCGGCGGAGCGATCCTCGCCCTCTTCCCGTTCGTGGTGATGTTCCTCGTCACCTCGATCACCACGCTGCGGGAGCGCAGGTCCGGCACACTCGAGCGCCTCATGACGACCCCGCTCGGCAAGGCCGACTTCATCCTCGGCTACGCGCTCGCCTTCGGACTGATGGCGCTGCTGCAGGCCGTGATCACCGTGTCGTTCGCGGTCGGGGTGTGCGGGCTCGACGTCGACGGACCGCTCTGGCAGCTCGGACTCGTGGCCGTCGTCGACGCACTGCTCGGCACCGCACTCGGCCTGCTCGCGAGCGCCTTCGCACAGACGGAGTTCCAGGCCGTGCAGTTCATGCCCGTGCTGGTGTTCCCGCAGATCATCCTCGGCGGGCTGTTCATGCCCCGCGACCGGATGCCCGACGTGCTGCACGCGATCTCGGACTGGCTGCCGTTGAGCTACGCGATCGACACGATCAACGCCGTCGCGGCAGGCGACGAGGGGTGGGACGTGTTCGGCCCGCTGCTCATCGTGGTGGCGTTCGCGGTCGGCGCGCTCGCCCTCGCCTCGCTCACCCTGCGTCGCCGCACGCGCTGAGGATCTGCCTCAGCGGGCGGCCCGGCCCTTGGTGTGCCGGGTCGGCACGGCGGCCCACGGGTCCTCGGGCCACGGATGCTTCGGGTAGCGGCCGCGCATCTCGGCGCGCACCTGAGAGTAGGGGCCCGACCAGAACGAGGTGAGGTCGTCGGTGACCGCGAGCGGACGCCCGGCGGGGGAGAGCAGGTGGAAGAGGACGGGCACGCGGCCGTCGACCAGCCGGGGAGTCTCGGCCCAGCCGAAGCACTCCTGCAGCTTCACGGCGACGACGGGCCGGGCGTCCGCGTCGTCGGGGGCGGGATACGCGATGCGGATGCGCGATCCGCTCGGCACCTCGAGCCGCTCCGGCGCGAGCTCGTCGAGGCGACGCGCCTCCGGCCACGGCAGCAGCCGACGGAGGGCGGACGTCAGGTCCAAGCGCGCCACCGTGGTGCCGCCTGCCAGGGCATCGAGTTCCGGCGCCAGCCAGGCATCGAGGGCGGCGAGCAGTCCGGCATCCGACACGTCCGGCCACGGCGATCCGAGCTCGCGGTGCAGCAGCGCCAGACGCGATCGCAGTTCGATGGCCGAGGATGGCCAGGCGAACATGCTCAGCCCCTCGCGCCGCAGGGCCCGGCGCACGGCATCCCGCCCCTCGTCGACCGACGCTCGCACCGGCACCGAGGAACGCAGGATCGCGCCCACACGGCGCTCGCGGCGGGCCTGGATGCGACCTCCGACGAACTCCGCCTCGACACGGTCGGTGATCAGGTGACTCGCCGCCTGTTCCATCTGCTGCTCGGTGAGCACCGCCGCAGCCCGCACGATCGCACCGGAACCGGCAGCCGCTCGCCCGGACGCTCGGGCGACGTCGGCGATGGCCAGCCACTCGACCGCGGCGAGCGGGCCGCTCACCCCCGCGCGGGTTCCGGATGCGAGCAGGAAGGTCGCGCCGCCGGCCGTGCGGTCCACGCGGCGGGCGACGCGCTCGGGGAACGCGAGCGCGATCACGAGACCGGTGCCGTCGAGATCCGAGCGCACGCCGGGCGACGGCATCGTCAGGCGTTCCAGCCGGTCCGCATCGCTGCGCCACCGTCGTGCCTCCGGACTCCGTCCGCCGCGGAGCGCGACGAGCGTCTGCGCCACATCGGAATCCGTCGTGCGCACGTCTCCGCCCAGCAGTGCGACGACCTCGGCGGCGAGCCGCGTGCCCACCACCGGGCTGCCGTCGCGCAGCGCGCGGGCGAGCCGCGGATCGGTCGGGATGCGTGCCAGGGCGCGACCCTCGGAGGTCGCGCGGCCGTCGTCGCCGATCGCGCCGAGGTCGTGCAGCACCGTGATGGCGTCGGCCAGGCTGTCGGATGGCAGCGGATCGATCAGTCGCAGCCCCGCCCCGCCCGGCGCACCCCAGCACGCGAGCAACAGGGCGGCGTCCGCGAGGTCGCTCGAGGCGATCTCCGGAGTGGGGCGAGCGGGAGCAGCCGCGTAGGTGCGTTCATCGACGCAGCGCACGACGATTCCCGGCCCTTGACGGGTGGCGCGGCCGGCGCGCTGCACGCAGGACGAGCGCGAGGCGGCGGTGGTCACGAGTCCCGTCATCCCGCGTGCCGCATCGCGCTGCGGCGACCGGGCCAGGCAGGTATCGACGACCAGTCGCACGCCGGGCACGGTGAGCGAGGACTCGGCGAGCGAGGTCGTGACGATGATGCGGGCATGCTCGCCGGCGCGACGGCCGCGGATCACGGCATCCTGCTCGGCAGCGGGCATCCGACCGTGCAGCTCCCGCACGTCGAACGCAGCGGCCGCGTCGCGGACGCGGCGCGCGATCTCCGACACCTCACGCGCACCGGGTGCGAAGACCAGCACGTCGGCCGCAGGATCATCGCGGATCAGATCCAGGGCGGCGGATGCCGTGGTCCGGGCGACATGATCCAGGAAGTCCCAGGTCACTCCACGCTCGTCGAGGCGTGGAGCGGAGCTCGGCGCCCAGCGCTCGGTGAGCGGGAAGGCGGGAACCTCGTGGTCGATGATCGGAGCGGGCTGGTCGTCGGTGCCGATCACGGCGGCGATCCGCGCGGCGTCGAGGGTCGCCGACATGGCGACGAGCACGAGGTCGTCCCGCAGCTCGCGCACCTCCGAGAGCAGACCGATCAGCAGGTCGGTCTCGAGCGCGCGCTCGTGCACTTCGTCGATGATGACCGCATCGACGCCGGCGAGGCCCGGATCGTCGAGCAGTCGCCGGAGCAGCACGCCGGCCGTGACGAACTCGACCCGTGTCTCCCGCGACACCATGCGCTCGCCGCGGACGGTGAACCCGACCCGCGTGCCGAGGGGCGAGCCGTCGAGCTGCGCCAGTCGGCGCGCTGCTGCCCGGGCGGCGACGCGACGCGGCTGGGTCACGATCACGCGACCGGAAGACCGCGACGCCAGCAGCGGAGGGACGAGCGTGGTCTTGCCCGTGCCGGGAGGTGCGCTCACCACGGCCGACGTGCTCGTGTCGAGCGTCGTCGACAGCTCGGCGACAGCCGCCGCGAACGACAGACCCGCGCCGATCGTCGCGAGGTCGAAGGCGGCGGACGTCATCGTCCCAGTCTGCCCCGTCGGCCCGGACACGGCGGATGCCGCGACCGAATCGGCCGCGGCATCCGCCGTTCGCTGTCTTCTACTCGGCGGCAGGCGCCGGGGGAGCGGGCGGCAGCGGGGTGGTCGGCTTCGACGTGCGCGGTGCGGGAGGCGTGGCCGAAGCCACGCCCTCGCCGATGCCGCGACCGACGGCCTGACCCTGGATGATGCCCGCGAGGTCGAGCCCGGTGGCCGACTGCACGCTGTCGAACACCGAGCGGAGCGCCTTGGCGCTGTCGGCGCCGACCACGCTGGAGGCACCGTCCTCGCCGGAGCCGCCGATGATCGACACGTTGCCGATCGCGGCGTAGCCCTTGGCGAACTCGGCCATGATCGACGGCAGCACCTCGAGCACGCGCTGCGAGAGGAACGCGTCCTGGTTGGAGGCGATGGCCTTGGCCTCGGCCTCGAGGGCGGCGGCGCGGGCATCACCGGTGGCGCGGATCGCCTCGGCTTCGGCCGCAGCCTGCAGGCGTCGGGCGTGCGCTTCGGCCTCGGCCTTCGAGCGCAGCGCGTCGGCCTCACCGGTGGCGCTCGCGACGGCCGCTGCAGCCTCACCGTCGGCGCGAGCCTTGTCGGCCTGGGCCTGCTGCTCGGCGATGCGCGTGCGGGCCTCGGCCTGCTTGACCTGCTCGATCGCCGCAGCCTCCGCCGCACGCTCACGGGTGTAGAGCTCGGCCTGGGCGCGGGTCTCGGCCTCGTACCGCTGGGCGTCGGCGACGCGCTTGACGTCGGCGTCGAGCTGCGCCTGCCGGTTCTCGGCCTGCTGCTGCAGAACGGCCTGCTGGGCCTGCTCGCGGGCGAGGTTCTCAGCCTGCTCGGCCTCGGCGCGCGCACGGCCGATGCCGGCGTTCGCGTTGGCGGTGTTGGTGTCAAGCGCGGTCTGCTCGACCAGGTTGGCTTCCTGGTTGGCGATGTTCTTCTGATTGATCGCGCGGTCGGCGTTCGTCTGCGAGATCTCGGCCGACTGACGCTTCGCCTGGATCTCGGGGGCGCCGAGGGACTGGATGTAGCCGACCTTGTCGGTGATGCCCTTGATCTGGAACGAGTCGAGGATCAGGCCCTGCTCGGCGAGCTCCTGAGAGACGTCGGCGGCGATCTGATCGGAGAACTTCTTCCGCTCGCGCATGAGCTCGACCACCGAGAGCGTGGCGACGATGCCGCGGAGCGCACCCTCGAGCTGCTCCGTGGTGAACTGCTCGATGGCCGTGTCCTGCGAGGCGAAGCGCTCGGCCGCGCGGCGCACCAGGAGGGGATCGGAGCCGATCTTCACTATGGCCACCCCGTCGACGTTCAGTGTGACGCTGTCGAGCGACTGCGCTTCGGCGTTGAGGGAGACCTGCCGAGAGCGCAACGAGATGATCTCGTGACGCTGGGTGATCGGGTTGACGACCGCCTTGCCGTTGACGATGACGGTGACGGGCGACTCCGACATCTCGTCGCGGCTCGAGCCGTCGGCGCTGAGGACGGCGAGCTGCACCTTCTGCTTGCGTCCTGAGATGACGAGAGCCTCGTCGGCTCGGGCGACCTTGATCCAGCTGCGTGCGAACAGCAGCAGGATGAGCAGCAGAACGACGACGACGACGGCGGCGATGCCGACGATGACGAGGATGCCGATGATTCCGGCGATCTCCATGATGAGCTTCCTTTCCCCCCGGCACGCCGTGCTGCGCGCCTTCAGGCTCCACCCTGCCAGATCGGAGGGAGCGGGGTGGAAAGGGTCAACCGCGACGGAGCTTTTCCGCCAGGTCGCGCAGGGTGCGGAGTTCGGCGTCGTCGAGACGGGACATGCGCTCGGCGATCGAGCGGCCGTGGATCGTGGCGAGGGCGCGGAACGTGCGGGCCCCGGCATCCGTCGCGCGGATCAGTGCGCCGCGACCGTCTTCCGGGTCGGGGCACTTCGAGACGAGGCCGCGCGAGACCATGCGGTCGACCAGGCGCGAGACGCTCGGCTGGCTGATCAGCATGTTGGTCGTGACATCGCGGAGCCGCGCGGTCATATCGGGGGAGCGCGTCACCGTCAGGAGGACGTCGTATTCGGCCTGCGCGAGATCGCCGTGCTCGAAGTCTTCCAGCATCTCGTTGAACAGTTCGTGCTGCGCGCGGAACAGGCTCTCCCAGGCCTCCAGGGCGAGCTTGCGATCGGTCATCCTCACAGAATAGTGGGAACAGTAAAGGGCCGGTCGGAGAGGCTCCCGACCGGCCCTTGTCCCTTGCACCAAGAGTGTCCTGCAATCACATGCGGTGGATGCCACAGCAAACATTCACCGTGTGATCACTGTATAACGGCAAGGTAACGAATGCAACGGTTTGGTCACGGAATGTTTCGCCGACCGGCGGGCATCGGCGCGGTTCCCGACCCCGATACGATCGGTGCGGTGCCCCCGCACCGCACCGTGCAGTCTCCGGAAGAAGTGAATGACCTTCGTCGAAGTCCCCATGCTCCCGATCGTGATCCCCTTCGGAGTCGTGATCTTCCTCGTGCTCATCTGGGTCCTCCGTTCCCGCGGGCGGGTCACGCTTGCCCGCACGAGTGTCGCCGTGGTCCTCGCGGTCTACGCGGCCGGAGTGCTCGCCAACACGGTCTTCCCGATCTTCCTCCGCGTCGGGACAGGGTTCTATGACGGGCCGCGGCCGTTGCCGCTCTACCTCGTGCCGTTCGTCGACTACGGATTCGAGGACGCTCTGATCAATGTCGCGGTGTTCATTCCGCTCGGCGGGCTCGTGCCGCTGCTCACCGCGCGCGCGAGCTGGTGGAAGGTGTTGGCGATCGTCGCCGGTGCGAGCCTCGCCATCGAGCTGGCGCAGATGGCCGTCTCGCGGCTCGCCCTCAGCGGACACCTCGCGGACATCAACGACTGGCTGACGAACATCGTGGGCGGGATGATCGGCTATGGCCTGTTCGTCCTCCTGACGCGGTCGAAGACGATCGCCGGATTCGTCCAGCGATTTCGGTGGCCGACGCGTGAGCGAGCGGACAGCCAGACAGCCTGAATCCCGAGGCCGGTTCGCGGGCGGGGTCGAAGGTCCCTCCGGATCGACGAGTCACTCCTGCGGGACCGCCCTCACGCGATTGTTGCGCGGGTTGTGCTCGAGTTCGACGAGACCCAGGGCCTCCAGCAGCGGCGGCAGGTACATGCCGAAGCGGCCGCGATAGCCTTTCCGCTGCCCGTACCAGCCGCCGACGGGTTGTCTTCGGAGCGTCCCCAGGCTTCCACCGAATCCGGTGCCGGCTCCTTCTTCTCGTCGGCGGCGCCCAGTGCCACCCAGTCACCGCGCCGGAGCAGCTCCGCATGGAGGTCTTCGATCGCGCGGGCGAGGTAGGTGAGCCGGGTGGTGCCGACCTGGCAGACCAGGAGAGCCGGATCGCTGTCGTCATCACGGTAGAGGGTGTAGTCGGATGACAGGGGAGCTGTCTTCAGCATCCACGGGTCATCCGGAGTTCCTCCGCCGGACCAGTGCTGTTCGGTCATTTCCTGCTCCTGTCACGGCTTCTCAGCGAAAGGGAGCTGAGGGCCTGATCCTAGACCAGTGCGTCTCATGTTCGCATCGTGGCCAGCCGTCATGAGCTCCGACCATCCCCTTGGCACGGTCGGCGCGGCGGCCGCCCGGGACGCAGCTCTCGTGTCCGGCGTGACGGGGTCCGAGGAAGACACGGGCCGAGCAGAATAGGTGCATGCTCTCCGTGCGCGTCACCGTCACCCAGGCCCTCTCCGCTCAGGCGCAGGAGATCCTCTCGGGAGACCCCACGGTCTGCGGGCTGGCCGTCATCCCCGGGTCGGCGATGGACGGACGCGGCGACGTGATCGGGTTCGAGATGACCAGGGAGAACGCGAACAACATCATGCGCTCGCTGCGGCACCTCGGCATCCCCGCCGAGGGTGGCATCGTCGTCTCCGAACCACTGGTCGTGGTCTCCGATGCTGCCGTCCGCGCCGAGACCCTCGCCCCGGGGCATCCGGCCGACGGGGTGCTCTGGGCGCAACTCGCCGGCAAGGCGGAGGAGGACGCGCACCCGTCCGTCTCGTTCTTCGTCTTCCTGCTGCTCGCCACGCTCATCGCAGGCGTGGGCCGTCTGCTCGACCAGCCGATCCTCATCATCGGTGCGATGGTCGTCGGTCCGGAGTTCGCTCCGCTGGCCGCGATATCGTACGCGATCGTCCGCCGACGCCGTGGCATCGTCGTCCCCGCCCTCGGAACGCTCCTGGGCGGCTTCGCCGTGTGCGCCGCCATCGCCTGGGGGATCTGGGCGGCCCTCTACGCGACGGGCGCGATCACCTACGAGCAGGCGACCACCGGCCCGGCGACGGAGTTCATCGTGGCCCCGGACGCCTGGTCGTTCGTCATCGCGATCCTCGCAGGCATCGCCGGCGTGCTCTCGCTCACCACGGCGAAGTCGTCGGCCCTCGTGGGGGTGTTCATCTCCATCACGACGGTGCCGGCGGTGGGGACCATCGGTCTCACACTCGCCGTCGGTGCCTGGGACGAGGCGCGCGGCTCAGCGATCCAGCTGCTCATCAATCTCGCCGGTCTCCTGATCGCCGGTGTCGCGACGCTGTACGTGCAGCTCATCTCCGGCCGTCGGCAGGGTCGACGAGCCGCGCGCCTCCGAAGGACGCGTCGCCGGAGAAGCACCACTCGTCTGCGGATGCTCAGCATCGAAGACGACGGACATCCGTCCCCGCCTCGTCGGGACTAGCTCCGTCGCCGCAAAGCCGGCGTCGCCAACGCGCATGGAAACGGCGCGGGGCCGTATGCGTTCCGTCTGCATCCGCACTCCCGAGGCCCGGGCGGAGCAATGTGGGGGACATGTCCCTCGTCCATCGTCCTCGATTCACCGCTCCCATCCCTGCCGTGACCGCCGTCAGCCCGTCGGTCCCGCGCTGGGGCCATGTCTCGCGCACCGTGAGCCACTACGGCACGGTCGCATCGGTGCTCGCCATCTATCCGCCGGATTCCACCGGTGCAGAACGACGCCTCGCCGAGGCCAACCGCTTCTTCACACCGCTCGCGCTCGGCGGGGGCGTCGTCGTCTGGGTGGGTCTGTGCGCCGTCGGCGTTCCTCCGCTGCTCGCCGCCCTGGCGCTCACGGCGGTGCTGCTCCCCGTCGGCATCTCGCTCTCTCGCCGTGCACGCGACATCCGTCAGCGCACCGTGACGCTGGCAGCGAGCCGGTCCGGCCTGCACGAGGAGAGCGCGCAGGAGCGTTCGCAGCAGCGTCGGCTCGACACGATCGCGGAAGCTCTGCAGGATGCCGCCTATGCCTGCCGACAGGGCGTGATCAGTCGACAGGAGTTCGACCGCGCCTGGCGAGCGGCGTACGTGCACGCCGGCGGGACCACCTCCGCGGTCAGTTGATGATTTCGCCGCGTTCGTCGGCGCGGATGGCGGCGAGCCGCTCGCGCCACGACTGAAGGGCATCGGCCGACAATCTGGTCCAGTCGACGACCTCGCCGACGACCTTCACCGGCTCGGTGCTGCGGTACGAGCGCGTCGGATTGCCGGGGAACTTCTTGTCGGTCACGTTCGGATCGTTCTCGAACGGGCCCGTGGGCTCGACGATGTACACCCGCGGTGCCCCGTCGCTCGCCGCAAGCTCTGCGGCGAGGCCCGCTCCGTCCCGCAACGCCGTGAAGTAGATGTGGTTCATCACGACCTCCGGGCGGTAGTTCGACCGGAATCCCGCGGTGAGCAGGTCGCCCTCCTGAAGGTCGGCCTTGGTGCCGTGATAGAACGGTCCCTCGTCCAGCGCGTCATTCATCCCGACAGCCTAGGTCGAAGGCGGTAGAACTGGACCTATGACTGCGAAGATCACTGTCGCCCTCGTCGGTCTCGGCTTCGGAGCCGAGTTCGTGCCGATCTACCGCGATCACCCCGACGTCGAGACGCTCGTGATCTGCGATGCCGATGCAGGGGTGTTGGCTGCCGTCGGCGACGAGTTCGGGATCACCGAGAGGTATGCGAGCCTCGATGACGTGCTCGCGCAGGACCACATCGACGCGGTGCATCTGGTCACCCGTCTCCCCGACCACGGGCGGGAGAGCATCGCGGTGCTGAGCGCGGGCAAGCACTGCGCCTCCACGGTGCCGATGGCGCTGTCGATCGACGAGATGCGCGAGATCCTGCGGCTGCAGGGCGCCACCGGCAAGAACTACATGATGATGGAGACCGCGGTCTACACGCGCGAGTTCCTGCATTGCCGTGAGCTGTTCGACGAGGGGCGGTTCGGTGCGATCACCTTCGCGAAGGGCTCGCACTACCAGGACATGGAGGGCTGGCCGGCGTACTGGCGCGGCCTCCCGCCGCACTTCTACATGACCCATGCGATCGCTCCGGTGCTCGGTCTGCTCGGCACTCGCGCCACGACTGTGCGCTGCCTCGGCTCGGGCCGGTTGCCTGACGACCGTGCGGCGCGGTACGGAAATCCGTTCCCCGCCGAGACGGCGATCTTCGAACTCGAAGGATCGGATGCTGCGGTCGAGGTCTCTCGCACCCTGTTCCAGGCCACGCGTTCGTACTCCGAGGCGTTCGCGATCTACGGCGAGAGTTACGGGTTCGAGTGGCCGCAGCTCGAGGACGAGCCTCCGGTGCACTTCCTCCGCGTGACCGGCGCAGGGGAGGACGCGCGAGGCGACGGGATCGAAGCCCGCCGCATCGAGGCGCCCGATCGGGGCGACCTGCTTCCCGCGGAGATCGCGGGCTACACCGGCTCCAGTGTCTTCGCCGACGGCAGTCACGCCTCGTTCGTGCAGGGCGGCGGTCATGGCGGCTCGCACCCGCATCTCGTGCACGAGTTCGTCCGCAGCATCGTCGAGGGCCGGCTCCCCGCCGTCGACGCGGTCACGGCGGCGAACTGGACGGCCCCCGGGGTGATCGCGCACGAGTCCGCGCTGCAGGGCGGCGTGCCGCTGCCGATCCCCTCCTTCGATGGGATCAGCGGCTGAGATCCAGGAAACGTCTCCGCATGGTTGTCAGCGCCGGCGGTACTCCTCCTCCGACACGTGCTCGAGCCAGGTCGTCGTCTCTGCCGGATCGTCGGCATTCTCGAGCAGCGCGAGGTGCTGCATGAAGCGGTCCTCCGTGGCGCCGTGCCAGTGCTCCTCGCCGGGTGGGGTGTACACCGTCTGACCGGGCTCCGCCTCGACGACCTTCCCATCGCGGGTGCCGACGAGCGCGGTGCCCTCGGTCACGCGCAGGTACTGGCCGCGGGCGTGCGAGTGCCACGCCGTGCGAGCGCCGGGGGCGAAGCGCACGAGTCCGCCCGACATCCGCTGGTCCGCGTCGTGCGGCGCGATGATCGGGTCGAGCCAGACGTCACCGGTGAACTGCTCCGCCGGATTCTTGACGGTCGGGATCCGCGGTTCGATATTCACGATTCCTCCTCCTCAGACGGTCAGCAGCACCTTGGTGGCGCGGCGCTCGTCCATGGCCTTGTAGCCCTCGGCCGCGTCTTCGAGCGGCAGGGTGAGGTCGAACACCACGCCCGGGTCGATCTTCCGGTCCCAGATCAGCTGGACGAGCTCGGGGAGGAAGCGGCGGACCGGCGCGGGCCCACCGTGGAGGTGCACACCCGAGAAGAACAGCTCGTTGCCGGGCAGCTCCACGTCGTGCGAGAAGCCGACATATCCGATGTGGCCTCCGGCACGTGTGGAGCGGATCGCCTGCATCATCGATTCCTGGGTGCCGACGGCCTCGATCACGGAGTGCGCGCCGAGCCCGTTCGTCAGCTCCTTGATCTTCGCGACGCCGGCGTCTCCGCGCTCCTCGACGATGTCGGTGGCGCCGAAGGCGCGGGCGAGCTCCTGGCGATCGGCGTGCCGGCTCATGGCGATGATGCGCTCCGCCCCCAGCTGCGACGCGGCGAGGATGCCGAGGAGCCCCACGGCTCCGTCACCGACCACGGCGACCGTCTTGCCCGGGCCGACCTCGGCCGCGACGGCGGCGAACCATCCTGTGCCCAGCACGTCGGATGCGGCGAGCAGCGACGGCACGAGATCGGCGTCGGGCTGACCGGGCGTGGCGACGAGGGTGCCGTCGGCGTGCGGGATGAGGGCGTACTCGGCCTGGGTGCCGTAGCGGCCCATCGGCACGACATGCACGCAACGGGACTGGTACCCGGCTTCGCAGATCTCGCAGGTGTTGTCGGACGCCATGAACGATCCGACGACGAAGTCGCCGACCTGCACGTTCTTCACGTCCGCGCCGATCTCCTCGACGACGCCCACGTACTCGTGTCCCATCGGGGTGGCGTCCACGGAGTCCGCACCCCGATACGGCCACAGGTCCGAGCCGCAGATGCAGGTCGCGGCGAGCTTGATGACGGCATCCGTCGGGCGGGTGATGGACGGCTTCTCACGGTCTTCGACCCGGACGTCGCCGGGTCCGTGCATGATGACTCCACGCATGTGGTTCTCCTTACTCGCGTTCACGGTCATGTTTCCAGTGTGCGCGCGCACGCGTCGGGGTGGGAGGGCCTGGTGGTACCTCTCTGCGTGTGCCAAGAGGGCGTACCGTCGAGGTATGGACACCCGCAGCGAAGTGCGCGAATTCCTCTCCACGCGGCGCGCACGACTCACCCCCGATCGGGCTGGACTCCCGGTGTTCGGCGGCAATCGACGCGTGCCGGGCCTGCGTCGCGAAGAGGTCTCCCTCCTCGCGGGAGTGAGTGTCGACTACTACACGCGCCTCGAACGCGGCGATCTCTCCGGAGTGTCGGACAGCGTGCTCGACGCGCTCTCCCGCGCTCTGCAGCTCGACGACGCCGAGACCGCGCACCTGTTCGACCTCGCCCGCACGGCGAACGCCTCACCCGTCGCCCGCAGGCCGCGCAAGAAGGCGGAAGCGATCCGTCCCAGCATCCAGCGTCTGCTCGACGCGATGACGGGAGCGCCGGCCCTGGTGCGGAGCAGCTCCTTCGATTACCTCGGTGCGAACGATCTCGGCAGGGCGCTGTACTCGCCGCACTTCGACGATCCCTCGCCCAACAGCGTGCGATTCGCCTTCTTGAATCCTGTGGCCCACGAGTTCTATCCCGACTGGGACCGTGTCACACGTGAGCTCGTCGCCGCCATGCGCAGCGAGGCAGGCCGCAACCCCTTCGACCGCCGTTTCAGTGACCTGGTGGGTGAGCTCTCGACGCGCAGTGATCGGTTCCGCACTCTGTGGGCTGCGCACGACGTGCGCTATCACCGCAGTGGAGTGAAACGGCTGCGGCATCCGATCGTCGGCGAGATCGAGCTCGTCTATGAGTCGTTCGAATTGCCGGCCGACCCCGGGTTGCGCATGTCGACCTACACGGCCGAGCCCGGAACGCCCTCGGAGGACAAGCTCAAGATGCTGGCCAGCTGGGTCGCGACCGAGGCGCCGCGCGCGGAGACGACGGCGTCGACCGACGCCTGACCCTGCCGCGGCGGGCGGCTCAGAGCACGATGTCGCCGGAGGCGCTCAGCGGGCGCCAGCCTTCCGCGCGTGCGCTCTCGCCGCGGAGCACGTCTGCCGCGATCAGCGGGCCGAGGTCGACGCCGGCGATCCCGGCGATGTCGGCGATCGGAGCCTGGAAGGTGCGGAACCCTCCGAGCGGCGGGGCCGCGAGCAGCCCCTCGTCGGCATCGACGAGCTCGGTCTGATCGAGCACGAAACCGGCGGCACGGAGCCCTGTCGGATCGTGCCAGGCGGCGACCTTCCAGAAACGCAGCGGAATGCGGATGCCGCGATACGGCGGGTCGTCGTCGGCGAGAACCGGGGCCGTGAAGACGCTCAGCCGCTGATCTGTCGTCTCGGCGTACGCGAGCACGTGGTCTTCGAGGCCGAGCCACAGCTCCTTCGACTGGTTGAAGCCCGCTGCCTGCGGGGCGGCGTTCGGGTAGAAGAAGGTGGCCTCCATCGCCGCGCGTGCCTCGGACGCCTCACCCCACCCGGGGTCACGGCGGCGTACGAGGTGACCGCGGTCGAGGTCGTTCCGTGCGTACACGTCGGGGCCGGTCTGCACGTCTGCGTCGATGCGCGGGTCGAGACGCCACTCGCCCTCCCGAGCGAGGTCGCGGAGCAGTGCGCCGTCGATGTTCACCGCGGTCACGGCTGCGAGCCGGCGCTGCGGATCGAGCAGCACCGAGAACCGCGGGTAGTCGAGCGCGCGGAGTTCCCGGCCCGGCGCCGGCAGCGGCACCGTCGTGGCGAGGAACTCGGAATCGTAGCCGTCCGTCATGCCTCCTATCGTGCCGGATGCGTACGACACACGCCTCGGCGCGCTAGGTGACCGCGCCGACGTGACTGCGCTGGTCGATCAGCGGACAGCTGAAGGCGTCTCGCTCGCCCAGGCCGACGCGGTTGATGTAGCGGATCACGATCCCATACGACGCGAACAGCCCGATCCGGGTGTACGGCACCCCGAGTTCGCGGCAGTACGCCTCGACCACGGGGGCCGCGTGCCTCAGGTGCGGCCGGGGCATCGACGGGAACAGGTGATGCTCGACCTGGTAGTTCAGGCCGCCCAGCAGGATGTCGACGAATCGGCTCCCGCTGACGTTGCGGCTCATCAGCACCTGGCGCCGCAGGAAGTCGAGCGTCATGTCGCGCGGGACCACCGGCATCCCCTTGTGGTTCGGGGCGAACGCGACGCCCATGTAGAAGCCGAAGAGCCCGAGCTGCACGGCGAGGAAGACGAACGCGATGCCCGGCGACAGCACGAGGAACACCAGCATCAGATAACCGATCATCCGCACGCTCAGGAACACGATCTCGGCCCACCGCCGTTCGAGGCGCGCGCGGGCGAACACGCGCCGCACGCTCGAGGCGTGCAGCGAGAGCCCTTCGAGCAGCAGGATCGGGAAGAACATCAGCCCCTGATGCCCACGCAGCCACGAGACCACGGGACTGTGATGTCGCGCCGCGCTCTCAACGGTCACGGCGATCACCGGAAGCTCGATGTCGGGATCGGCTCCGAGCTTGTTCGGATTGGCGTGATGTCGGGTGTGCTTGTGCTGCCACCAGCCGTAGCTCATGCCGACGAGCAGATCGCCGAGGATCAGGCTGATCCAGTCGTTCCAGCGTCCGGAGACGAAGATCTGCCTGTGCGCGGCATCGTGCCCGAGGAACGCGATCTGGGTGAACACGATCGCCAGCAGCGCCGCGGTGAACAGCTGCCACCAGGTGTCGCCGATCCAGACGAACGCGACGATGCAGGCGACCAGCACCAGCGGTGCGGCGACGAGCTTCGTCCAGTAGTAGCCGTAGCGGCGACGCAGGAGACCGCGACTGCGGACGGTCTGTGCGAGCTCGGTGAAAGTGCTCGATGCACGGGGCGCGCTGTCGCGCGGACGAGTGCGGACGGTCGGACGGATGTCGCCCATGATGACCTCTTCGCCGGTGTCGCCCTAACTGCGGACGGCACCGCCTTCTTCGGCCCAGTCCGAGATGCGTGCTTCGTCGTCGTCGATCGTCGTGGAGGCGGCGTCGGGGTCAGGCGTCTGCACGGTCGTCAGCTCGACAGGGAGCGCGTCGACGAGAGCGGATCCGAGACCCAGCGGTTCGGGGCTGAGCCCCGCGATCTTCACTTGTGCGTTCATGATCGGACGTTACGCCCTCTAGCTGTACGGGCTCACAGTCTCGATCCCCTCAGTCACCGTTGATCCGCACCCCCGTGAGCTCCTCCGAGACCTGCCACACGCGCCGTGCTTCTTCCTCGCTGCGGAGTCGCGAGTACATCTTCTGCTCGGCGGGAGCGCCGCCGAGGTGAGCGAGCCCGCGGGGGCCGTAGAGGCGGCCACGGCGGGCGTCGGGGGATGTCGCGGCATAGAGGGCGGACAGCGCTGCCGACTCCGGCGTGCCGACCAGGATGCCGCGTGCGGATAGCCACCGGATCATGCGCACGCTGACCGTGTCCTGCCCGCGCTGCAATTCGGGTCGGGCTGCGAGCAGGCTGGTCGGGGCGACTCCCGGGTGGGCGAGGTTGCTCGTGATGCCCCAGCCGTGTTCCTCGCTGCGCCGGTCGAGCTCGAGCGCGAACTGCCCGAAGGCGATCTTCGACTGGCTGTAGGCGTGCTGGCCGCGGTAGGACCGCTCCCAGTTCAGGTCGTCCCAGTGGATGGAACCCGAGTTCGCGGCGATGCTGACCTGCGAGGTGACGCGGGCGCTGCCTGCGCGCAGGAGCGGGAGCAGCTGCCCGACGAGGGCGAAGTGGCCGAGGTGATTCGTGCCGAACTGCAGCTCGAAGCCGTCGGCCGTGAGCTGCCGGTCGGGCGGGGTCATGACGCCGGCGTTGTTGATCAGGAGGTGGACGGGTCGAGCGTCCTGCCGCATGCTGTCGCCGAACGCCGCGATCGACTCGAGCGACGAGAGGTCCATGGGCAGCAGCGTGATCTCGGCGGACGGCGCCGTCTTCCGGATGCCGGCGGCCGCGGCCTCGCCTTTGGCCAGGTTGCGGACCGGCAGCACGACCTCGGCGCCGGCTCGCGCGAGGCGGGTGGCGATCCGCAGTCCGATGCCGTCGCTCCCTCCGGTGACGACGGAGCGGCGTCCGGTCAGCGGCGGGACGATGATGTCGATGATGCGTGGCATGGTGTGCTCCTTCAGGTCTCCACCACTCTCGCCGTCGCACTGGCGGGCAACCAGGACTCGTCGATCAGTGGATGCCGGAGCACAGGCGTGTCAGGATCATCAGCGACGAGAGGCGGTCGTGCGCATGAGTATCGACAGGGCGGGATTGGCGGAGTTCCTCCGTCGTCGGCGCGACGTCCTCCAGCCGGAGGACGTCGGCCTTCCGCATGGACAGCGACGTCGCACCGAGGGACTCCGGCGCGAGGAGGTCGCGGCGCTCAGTCATATGTCCGCCGACTACTACGCCCGCCTCGAACGCGGCAGCGGGCCGCTGCCCTCGGAGCAGATGATCGCCTCTATCGCCCAGGGCCTGCATCTCTCCGCCGACGAGCGCGACCACCTCTTCCGACTGGCCGGCCACCGGCCTCCTGCTCGCGGAACCGAGAGCGATCATGTCTCACCCGGAATGCTGCGCATCCTCGACCGGCTCGAGGACACGCCTGCCGAGGTCGTCACAGAGCTGGGGGAGACGCTGCGTCAGACCGCGCTCGGCGTCGCGCTCACCGGAGATACGGCGCGGCTCACCGGTCCGCAGCGCAGCATCGGGTTCCGGTGGTTCACGGATCCGAAGTCGCGAGAGCTGTACGACCCGCGCGACCACCCGTTCCTCGCGCGGCTGTGGGTCTCAGGACTTCGGGAGGTCATGGGCCGCAATGGGCCGGAGTCGCGTGCGGCGGAACTGTGCCGGCTGCTGCGCGAGAGGAGCGAGGAGTTCCGGGTGCTCTGGGACCGGCAGGAGATCGGGCTGCGCCCCCGGGAGACCAAGCGTTTCGTCCATCCGGAATTGGGGGCGCTCGACCTGTCGTGCCAGAGCCTGCTCGACCCGGGATCCTCGCAGGCTCTGCTCGTCTACACCGCGGCCCCGGGGTCGGAGAGCCACGAGAAACTGCGGCTGCTCTCGGTGCTGGGTCCGCAGTACGCGCGGTGACTCTCGATCGATCGAGCGTCGGAACGAGGACAGGACATGTCCGCATCTGTTCCTAGAGTGAGCGTCATCGCCTGACGTCACGAATCGGAGAAGCAGATGACCGAAACGAAGAATCCCGCCCCTTCCGGCTACACGACGGTCGCTCCGTGGGTCGTGACCGATGACACCGGAGCGCTGCTCGACTTCCTCGTCGCCGCTTTCGACGGCGAAGAGCTCGGGCGGGTCGCCACAGAGGACGGCCTGATCGGCCACGCCGAGGTCCGGGTCGGCGACACGGTCGTGCTGGCCTTCGACCGTCGCCCGGAGTGGCCGGTGATGCCGAGCCTGCTGCGGGTGTGGGTCCCTGATGCCGAGGCGACGTTCGCGAAGGCGCTCGCCGCGGGAGCCGTCATCGTGACCGCTCTCGACGACAACGCTTTCGGACAGCGCGGCGGCCGCATCAAGGACCCGTTCGGCAACATCTGGTGGGTGGTCAGCAATGTGGAGGAGGTCCCCGAAGATGTGATCTGGCAGCGCCTGCAGCAGCCCGCATACGCCGAGCAGATGCGCATCGCGCAGGAGACCCTCGACGCGGAGCTCAGTGGTCGAGAGCAGGGACGGTCGAGCGCACCCACGCGCTGAGCGGCGACGAGGCCGCCCAGCGCAGGGGCGCGACCTCAGCCGACGTCCTCCGCCGTCGGCTCGACCCACTGGACGAGCTGGTAGACGACGCCGTTCGGGTCCGTCATCTGGAAGTAGCGTTCGCCCCACGGTTCGGTCTCGATCGGCGTGACGATCGTGACGCCGTCTGCCTGCAGCCGGGCGTAGTCCTCGTCGATGCGCTCGACGGTGAACACGACGAGCAGCCCCGCGGCGTCCACCGCGGCCGAGGCCGGCTTGAAGGTCGACAGCCCCGTGCGCAGGAAGATCAGGTTGATCCCGGCATCCGGATGCTGCAGCGACGAGAATCCGTCTGCCGCCATGGCGACGGAGAATCCGAGGTGCTTCTGCACCCAGGCGGATGAGGCGTCGACATCGGGGACGTTGAGTGAGATGGCGGATGCGGTGATCTGCATGACTGCTCCTGTCGGTAAACTGTACGACGTACAATGTACGGCGTATAACGCACATATGACAAGATCATTCCCATGGATGCTGATCGAACGGGTTCCGGAGAGCCCAGCAGAACGCTCGCGCTCCTCTGGGGTGAGTCGACCCCTCCGCGGAAGGGACCGGCCCGCTCCGTTGCCGTGGAGAAGATCGTGCAGGCGGCGCTGAGCATCGCCGACGACGGCGGACTCTCCGCCGTCACGGTGCGCGCGGTCGCCGAGCGGGTGGGTATCGCGCCGATGTCGGTGTACACCTACGTCCCCGGCAAACCCGAGCTCCTCGACCTCATGGTCGACGCGCTCTCTGCCGGAATGGACCGGCCCGGCCTGGGGGATCGGCCCTGGCGAGAGCGTGTGACCGAGATCGCGCACGCCAACCGCGAGCTCCTGCTGCGGCATCCGTGGCTCACCGAGGTCGCCGCCCTCAGTCGTCCGCCGCTCGGACCGGGCGTGATGGCGAAGTACGAGTACGAGCTCTCGGCCTTCGACGGCACCGGACTCGCCGATGTCGACATCGACGCGGCGCTGACCTACGTCCTCGGGTTCGTGCAGGGGCACTGCCGGTCGGTGCACGACGCGGCGCGGGCGGTGACCGACACGGCGATGAGCGACGCCGAGTGGTGGTCGGCGAACCAGCCGATCCTCGCCCGCGTGCTCGACCCGGTCAGGTACCCCCGCGCGGTGCGCATCGGGGCTGCCGCCGGCGAAGCCCAGGGTGGCGCGTGGGGCGGGGCGCAGGCGTGGGCATTCGGACTCGCCCGCACCCTCGACGCCCTTGCCGCCCTGATCGAAGGCCGGGAGCGCCATGTCTGATCGACCGGTCGTCCGCGGCGCCGTCGTCGACGACATGACGAGGTGCGTGCACTATCGGAGCGCCGTCGACATCGTGGCGATCCGCTTCGCCTGCTGCGGCGAGTACTACCCGTGCCACCTCTGCCATGCGGAGGCCGCCGGGCACGCCGCGCGGCAGTGGGGCGTCGGGGAGCGCGGCGAGAAGGCGGTCCTGTGCGGGGCGTGCGGCACGGAGCTGACGATCGCCGCCTACCTCGTGGCGACCGGGTGCCCGGCGTGCGGATCGGCGTTCAACCCCGGGTGCGCACTGCACGCGCCCCTGTATTTCGAGGTCGATCCCTGAGGTCGCGTCCCGTCATCCCCGGCGGAGTGCGTCGGCCGCGGCATCGAGCGCTGAGTCGTTGAGGGCGAAGTACGCCCACTTGCCGCGCTGCTCACGCGTGACGAGGCCGGCCTCCGTGAGGAGCTTCATGTGGTGGGAGACCGTGCCCTGGGAGAGGCCGACGGGTTCGGTGAGGTCGCAGATGCAGGCCTCCCCGCCCTCGCCGGCGGCGATCAGCGACAGCAGTCGGACCCGCGTCGGGTCGCCGAGTGCCTTGAACACCCGTGCCGCGCGCTCGGCGTCGTCGACGGTCAAGGAGGACGTCACCCGGGGCACGCAGCAGGCCGTGGAATCGATCGTCAGTGGCAGGCTCACAGCTGTATCTTCGCACGTATTGACATTCTTCGATAGGTGGGCGATGGTCTTCATATTGAAGTGTTTCAATCTGAGGAGACGTCATGGATGAACTGCCCGTCGTGATCATCGGCGCGGGACCGCAGGGGCTCGCCGCAGCGGCGCATGCGACCGAACGCGGGCTGGACACCGTCGTGCTCGAACGGGGAGGCGCCGCGGCGGCCGCCGTGTCGGAGTGGGGCCACGTTCGCCTCTTCTCCTCCTGGCCGGAGCTCACCGACGCCGCCGGTCGGCGGCTCCTCGCGCCATCGGGCTGGTCGGCTCCCGCGGCGGGATTCCCGACGGGGACCGAATGGGTCGACGGATACCTCGCCCCGCTGGCCGACGCGCTGGGCGATCGGGTGCGCTACGGCGTCACCGTCACCGGCGTCACACGTCAGGGGCGCGACAAGGTCGTCGACGGCGGTCGCCGGAGTCAGCCGTTCGTCGTGCACACACGCGATGCCGATGGCGTCGAGGGGCGGACCCTCGCCCGATCGGTGATCGACGCGAGCGGGACGTGGGGGCAGCCGAACCCGGCAGGTGCGGACGGTCATCCCGCGCGGGGCGAGACCGCGTCAGCGGATCGCATCTCCTATCGCATCCCCGAAGACGTCGCCGCCTTCGCGGGGACGCACGTCGTCGTGATCGGGGCCGGGCATTCCGCGACGCACGCGGTGCTGCGACTGAGCGAAGTCGCGCGCCGCGCCCCGGGGACGAGAGTCACGTGGCTGCTGCGAAGGGGAACCGCGACGAACGTCTTCGGCGGCGGTGCAGACGACGAGCTCCCCGAACGGGCGGCGCTCGGGGCGCGCGCTCGCACGGTGATCGAATCCGGAGTCGTCGACGTCGTCACCGGGTTCCGCGTCACCGAGTTCCGAGAGCAGGACGGTGCGCTCTGGATCCGCTCGGAGGACGGGCGGGAGGTGGCCGGCGCCGCCCATGTGTTCGCGCTGACCGGGTTCCGTCCCCACACCGGCCTGCTTCGTGAGCTGCGCACCGATCTCGATCCGGCGCTCGAGGCCGTCGCGGGGATCGCTGCCGAGATCGATCCGAACATCCACTCGTGCGGGTCGGTGTCGGCGACGGGGGCGCGCCAGCTCGCACAGCCGGAACACGGTCTGTTCATCGTCGGGGCGAAGTCGTACGGGCGTGCACCGACCTTCCTCGCACTGACGGGTTTCGAGCAGGTGCGCAGCGTCGTCGCCCATCTCGCGGGCGATCATGCGGCTGCGGCCCGCAACGAGCTGGTGCTGCCGGAAACCGGCGTCTGCGGCGGCGCGGGCGGGTTCGATGAGGGGGCGAGCGGATGCTGCGCGATCCCTTCGGTGCGCAAGATCGGATCGCGCCCGACGGCATCCGTCTGATGTGCGCGTTCGCTCGCATCGAAAAGTGTCAATATAGAACTGACCCCTCAGGAGCCCTCATGAACGATGTCGCATCCACACCCTCCGTCCTCTTCGTGTGCGTCCACAATGCGGGCCGGTCGCAGATGGCCGCCGGGTTCCTGCGCGACATCGCGGGGGACCGCGTCGAGGTCCGCTCGGCCGGGTCGATGCCCGCCGACGAGATCAACCCGATCGCGGTCGCGGCGATGGCCGAACTCGGCATCGACATCACCGCGGAAGCGCCGAAAGTGCTCACGACGGAAGCCGTGCAGGCCTCCGACGTCGTGATCACCATGGGGTGCGGTGACGCCTGCCCGTTCTTCCCCGGCAAGCGGTACGAGGATTGGGAACTCGACGATCCTGCCGGTCAGGGCATCGACGCCGTGCGTCCGATCCGCGACGACATCCGAGGGCGGATCGAGCAGCTCGTGAACGAACTGCTCCGCTGAAGCCCGCCGGACGTCTGTTCACGGAGGTGGGTACCTACATGCGTGGCCATGAGTGAACGGCATCCCAACTTGTATTGACATCTTCGCGCGCAGCATAGGCGGCGCGGGCGTCGGGTTCGAGACTGGCAGCGGCAGGGACCTTCCCCTGCCGCTGAATCCCCACGTCTCGGAGATGAAATGCCCTCGAATCGCCAGCGAGCAGTTGTCTTGTCAACTGCAGCTGCCTGCCTGCTGCCCGCTTTGATCGTCGTACCCGCCCTGCCCGCTGCGGCGGTCGACGAACCCACCGTGAAGACCCTCGTGATCGGCATCGACGGCGCGTCCTTCGACTTCCTCGATGATGCCGACATGCCGAACCTCGACGCCCTGATGGCACGCGGCATGGTCTCGTCGAGCAACCTCTACGGCACGCCGATGGCGGGCACGATCTCGGGCCCGGGGTGGTCGACGATCGCCACCGGCGTCTGGCCCGACAAGCACAAGGTGGTCGACAACAACTTCACGGCGCCCCGGTTCGACCTGTACCCGGACTATCTGACCCGTATCGAGGCGGCGCAGCCGGAGCGCACCACGGCCGTGGTGGCCACGTGGGCGCCGATCGCGACCACCGTCTTCGGGTCTGCCGTCGACTCCCGTGCGCAGGGCGGCAACGACGTGGCCACGACCGCCGAGGCGGTCGAGACGATCGCGAGCGGCGCGGACGATGTCTTCGTCCATCTGGATGAGGTCGACGGCGCCGGGCACAGCGTCGGCACGAACGGGGCTGCCTATGGAGCAGCGTTGGCGAAGGCCGACGGCGAGATCGGACAGATCCTGGCCGCCGTCGACGCCCGTCCTGCCGACGAGGAGTGGCTGGTCGTCGTCACGGCGGACCACGGTCACACACCGACGGGAGGCCACGGCGGCAGCACGCCGGCGGAGCGCGAGGTGTTCGTGATCGCGGCAGGGCCCGGCATCGAGCCCGGTGTGCGTCACGACGTGAAGATCTCGGACGTCGCACCGACGGTGCTCTCCGCCGTCGGCATCGCTGCCGACCCGGCCTGGTCGCTCGACGGCACCGCCGTGCCCGACCTGACGCCGGATGCGTTCGACACCCTGCGGCCCTCGCTGCAGACCCGTGCCGACGAGACCCGCCCGGGTGCAGGCGTTCTGGGCTGGACGCATGCCGCACCGGAGGGATGGAGCATCGACAACTCCCGGATGCCGTCGGGCGGCGTGCGGGAATGGGCGGGCTGGTCGTTCGCCACCGATGACTTCTGGACCAACGTCGAGCTCGGGCAGCGGCGCGAGACCTCGGTGCGCGCTCGGGACGTGTTCGCCGTCGCCGACTCCGATGAGTGGGACGACAAGGCGCACTCCGCCGGAGCGTTCGATTCGACCCTCGTCAGTCCCTCGTACCCGCTCACCGGAGCGGCCACCGCAACCCTCGCGTACACGACCAACTACTTCATCGACGGCCCGCAGTCGGCCGAGGTGCTGGTCAGCTTCGACGGCGGAGAGCCCCGGTCGCTCAAGGCATACGCGGCGAACACAAATGCCGACGAGCACCTCGCCTTCGAGGTGCCGGCCGGCGCGAAGACCGCGCAGTTCCGGTTCCACTACACGGGCACCAACAGCGCGTTCTGGGTCGTGGACCGTGTCGCCCTCGGTCAAGAAGCCGCCCCGGTCGACACCACGAAGCCGGTCGCGACCCTCGTCGCGCCGACCGTCGCAGGCCCGATGCCCTCGACCACACTGCGGGTCGAGGCGACCGATGACCTCGGTCTGAAGCGGATCGTCGCCAACATCTACAGGGACGGCACGCTCATCAAGAGCACGCAGACGGCGATGAGCGGTGCGAAGAGCGGCGTCCACGAGACGACCCCGACGCTGCCCGACGGTGCGTACACGGTGAAGTACAACGCCGAGGACCTCGCCGGGAACATCGCGCAGACCGGAGTCTTCGCCTTCACGATCGACGCCACCGCACCGACGGCGACGGTCAAGGAGGGCGCGTCGTCCACGGTGGGATCCGGCGGCATCTACGACCTCGTGAGCTTCAAGCTGTTCGACGCGGGCAAGGTCTCGCAGGTCGTCCTCAACGGGGTCGTGAAGGACCTCACCGACAACGCCTGGTCAGACCTCAACTCCGTGAAGCCCGGTGTCTTCGGCGCGGTACGCGGCCAGAACACCTTGGTCGTCCACGATGTGGCCGGCAACACGGCGACGGTGGTCTTCACACTGAACTGAATGCCGGCTCCGCGGGCGCGTCACACGGCGCGCCCGCGGAGCAGCATCCACTGTCGGCAGATCCACAGGAAGCGCGGGGCGTCGCCTGTATTCTGGCATTTCCCAAGGGGAGTACTCCGATACGGTCGGGTCGTCATTACGGATGCACGTCGCATCCCGGGCCACCGGTTCCTGATCTCAGGAATGGAGAAGACTTTGGCGCTGCTTCCGCATACGCCGAGTCTGGAGTCCTCTTGGAAATCACGCCCCTGATCTGGATCATCACGATCGCGATCACCATCGCGTTCTTCGTGTACGAGTTCTTCGCCCACGTGCGCACGCCTCACGAGCCGACCATCGGCGAATCCGCGCGCTGGTCCGCCTTCTACATCGGTCTCGCCGTGCTGTTCGGCGTCGGTATCGGCATCGTCTCCGGATGGACCTTCGGCGGAGAGTACTTCGCCGGATATCTCACCGAGAAGGCGCTGTCGATCGACAACCTCTTCGTCTTCCTCATCGTGATGACCGGCTTCGCCGTACCGAAGATCTACCAGCAGAAGGTGCTGATGATCGGCATCGTCATCGCGCTGATCCTGCGCGGGATCTTCATCGCGGTCGGTGCCACGCTGATCGAGAACTTCTCCTGGATCTTCTACCTCTTCGGCGCGCTGCTGCTCTTCCTCGCGTACCGCCAGGCCTTCAGCAGCCACGAGAGCGATCCCGCCAACGGTCGCTTCATGACCTTCGTGCGCCGGCACCTGCCGGTCACGAACGAGTACCACGAGGCCAAGCTGACCGTCGTCAAGAACGGCACGCGCTTCGTCACCCCGATGCTGCTGACGATCATCGCGATCGGCTTCATCGACCTCGTCTTCGCCGTCGACTCGATCCCCGCGATCTACGGGCTCACCGATGAGGCGTACATCGTCTTCACTGCCAACGCCTTCGCCCTGATGGGGCTTCGTCAGCTGTACTTCCTCATCGGCGGACTGCTCGAGCGCCTCGTGTACCTTGCCCAGGGGCTCGCGGTCATCCTCGCGTTCATCGGCGTGAAGCTCGTGCTCCACGCGATGCATGTCAACGAACTGCCGTTCATCAACGGTGGCGAGCCGATGCTCTGGGCCCCCGAGATCCCGATCTGGTTCTCGCTGCTCTTCATCGCCGCGACGATCACCGTCGCCACGGTCGCGAGTCTCCTCAAGACCCGCCGGACGTCCGACACCGGTGCGGAGGCCTCAGCGACCGGCGCGGCACCGGTCGCCGGAGGCGCGATCAGCTCGCTCGAGAGCCCCACGACGTCAGAGACCCCCACCCGCACGACCCACGCCACCGACAAGGAGACCTCGTGAGCGCGCCGCGCTGTTCCGCACCATCTTCGGACCCTGACAGTACGAGCGCCCGGCCTGGGCCGGGCGCGCAGATCCCTCTGCGGAACCTCCGCTGATGGGCGATCTGCTCTGGAACATCGCACTCGTCTTCGTCTTCGTGCTGGTCGGCGGAGTCTTCGCGGCGACCGAGATGGCCCTGGTCACCCTGCGCGAGAGTCAGATCAACGCGATCGGGCTCCGCGGACGACGGGGCGCCAAGGTGGCGGAACTCGCACGCAACCCGAACACCTTCCTCTCGGCCGTCCAGATCGGTGTGACGGTCGCGGGTTTCGCGTCGGCCGCCTATGGAGCGACCTCGCTCGCACCCTCGCTGGCTCCTCTGCTCGAGACGTGGGGCCTGGCCCCCGCACTGGCGCTCACGATCGCGACGGTCGTCCTGACGCTCGTCATCGCGTATCTCTCCCTGGTGCTGGGCGAGCTGGTCCCGAAGCGGCTGGCCATCCAGCGCAACGCGCAGTTCGCGTACACGGTGGCGCCGGCGCTCAACGGCTTCGCGACGGTGATGCGTCCCGTCATCTGGCTGCTCTCGGTGTCGACGAACGCGCTCGTGCGGCTGCTCGGCGGCGACCCGCACAAGACCGGCGACGAGATGACGGACGAGGAGGTGCGCGACATCGTCGCCTCCCACCAGGGACTGCCCGATGACGAACGGCGGATCCTCGACGACGTGCTTTCGCTGCGGGGGCGTCAGATCAGCGAGGTCATGCGACCGCGCCCCGAAGTCGTCGCCCTCGACGAGTCGGCGAGTGTGGCGGACGCCATGGTGCAGGTGCGGGATCTGCCGTTCTCCCGCTACCCGGTGTCGGATCGCTCCATCGACGACATCACCGGCTTCGTGCACGTCCGAGACCTGTTCGAGGCGGCGGGGGCGGACGCCACCGCGCCCCTGAGCTCGCTCGTGCGCGCCATCCCGTACATCCCGTCGACAGCACGCGTTCTCCCGACGCTGACCCGTATGCGGGCGGACGGTCACCACATCGCGGTGGTCGTCGACGAATACGGCGGCACCGACGGACTGGTCACGCTCGAAGACCTCGTCGAGGAAGTCGTGGGCGAGATCTTCGACGAGTACGACGCCGATGTCACCGCCTCTCCCGATGCGGGCGTCGACGGCAGGCTCAACCTGCAGGACTTCGAGGAGCTCACCGGTCTTGCGATACCGCGCGGGTCTTCCGACACGATCGCCGGGTTCGTCACGGAGCGCCTCGGGCGACTCGCCGTCGTCGGCGACAGCATCGAGGTCGACGGAGCGACCCTGCGGGTGACCGAGCTCGATCGCCGCCGCATCTCCCGTGTGCAGGTGACCGCGCACACGGAGGCGGAGCCCGCGCCGGCCTGAGGAGGTGCCGCCACGGAGCCTCCGTCTTCCGCCGACGTTTCGCGGAGCCGGTGACGAATCGCGGAGCGATCCCCAGGGAAACCTCCGCGAAACGTCATCACCTCCGCGAAACGTCACTCGATGACGCGCGTGCCGAGTTCGCTCAACCCCGCGTCGAGGATGTCGACCAGCAGTCGCGCGTAGCGGCCGTCGGGGTCGAGATCCGGGTCGAACACCGTGATGCTCGCGCCGATCGCCCCGGGAGCGAGTTCTCGCAGGAGATCCGTGAGCTGTGCAGCGCTCAGCCCTCCGGGATCGGGACTGTCGACCGCCGGCATCACCGAGGGATCGAGCACGTCGACATCGACCTGGAGCCAGTACCCGTCCGGCCCCGCGACCGCGGCCGACGCGGCGGCCACATCGGCTGCGCCGCGGGCGATGACGTCGGCCGCGGGAGTGACGAGTCCGAGAAGGGCGCGCACCTCCTCCTGTTCCTCGTCGTCGGCGCGATGGCCGATGTGCGCCGTCTGTGCGGCGTCGAAGTACGGGGAGAGGCCGTCGATGTCGGCGATCGCCGGCCAGTGCAATCCGATCGCGGCCGCGAGGTCTTCGCCCGCCACGCTCGCGCACTCGGCGCTGTTCCCCGGATGCCGGAAGTCGGTGTGCCCGTCGACATGCACCAAGCCGGTGCGCCCTCGTCTCGCCGACGCGATGCCGGCGCCGATGAGGAGGGAGCAGTCGCCGCCGATCACCAGGGGAGCATTCCCCGTCGTGAGCGCGTCGGTGAGGCGCACGGCGAGGCGCCGGGAGTGCTCGACCAGTGCCTCCTCGTTGCGCACGTGCCCGGGAGTTCGGGTGTCGTCGTCGTCGACGTAGCGGGCAGGGACGACGACGCCGCCGTCGGTCGCGCCCCTCGCGGCGAAGCGGGCGTGGAGACCGGCCTCGCGGAGGGCCTCGGGGGCCTTCGCCGTGCCGGGGACGCTTCCCCGCCGGGGCGGTCGCAGGCCGAGGTTGCTGGGTGCGGACAGCAGGGTGATCATGAGCCCAGCCTGGTCGCGGCATCCGACATCGGCTCAGAGGGGGAAGCGCACGCCGGTCAGGCGCTCCGCGGCATCCCAGAGTGCGGCACCTGTCGCGGGCGAGCGCACCTCGTCGGACGCGCGCACGCGCGCGGGTGCTCCGCGGAATTCGAGCATCCCGCCCGGCCCCCAGTAGTCTCCGCCGCGGGCATCCGGTGCCGTGGCCGCATGGATCAGGGGAGCGGCGCCGTCATCCTTGCCCTGCACGAACGGCCGGCTCAGTGCGGCCAGGCCGCGCGCCAGCGGCGGCACCTCGACGAGGCCCGGCCGCGGCGCGGTGAGCGGGTCGACCGCGTAACCGGGGTGAGCGCACAGCGCGGATCGCGCGGAGTCGGACCAGCGCCGGTCGAGCTCGAACGCGAACGCCATGAGGGCGGCCTTGGAGCGTCCGTACTGGCGCAGCGAGGATCCGTGCCAGGGTTCCGAGAGACGGTCGGGCGCGATGTGCGCGAACCGACGTGCGATCGAGCCGACGGCCACGACGCGGGCATCGTCGGCGAGGCGCGGGGCGATCCGCGCGAGCAGCGCGAAGTGACCGAGGAAGTTGGTGCCGATCATGAGGTCGAGGCCGTCGTGCGTGCGCGCGCCCTTATCAGCGGCCTTCACTCCGGCGTTGCAGATGACTGTGTCGATCCGCTCGTCGATGTCGGCGGCAGCACGGTGGATGCTGTCGAGCGATCCGAGATCGACAGGGACGACGCGCAGCTCCGCGGCGGGAGCCTGCGCGGTGATGGCGTCGACGGCTGTCTGCGCGCGTTCCGGCGACCGGCATCCCAGAAGGACGCGCGCGCCTCGGACGGCGAGACGCTCGGCGCACCAGTAGCCGATGCCGGCATTGGCGCCGGTGACGAGGATCGTACGACCGTCCAGATCGTGCGGCTGCGACAGGGGAGCATCCATCTCCCCAACCTAGGTGCTCAGTGGTGGTCGTGGTCGTGGTCGTCGTGGTGATCATCCTCGAAGATCATCCCGACCGAAGTCGCGCAGGCGTCGCCCTTCCACGCCTCGACGCCCTCCCGCACGGCGAAGCCCGCGATGATCAGCCCGGCGACGGCATCCGCCCACCACCAGCCGAACAGGGAGTTCACGACGAGGCCCACGAGCACGGCGGCGGACAGGTAGGTGCAGATCAGCGTCTGCTTCGAGTCGGCGACGGCGGTGGCCGACCCGGCTTCGCGACCTGCTCGCCGCTCCGCGAGCGACAGGAACGGCATCACCACCACGCTGACGGCGGTCAGGATGATCCCGATGGTGCTGTGCTCCGGACGCTCCGCCGTCACGAGGGCGAGCACGGATGTGGCCGTGACGTAGACGGCGAGCGCGAAGAAGGCGATGGCGATTATGCGCAGGGTCGGCTTCTCCCAGCGCTCGGGATCGCGTCGGGTGAACTGCCACGCGACGGCGGCCGCTGACAGCACTTCGATGGTGGAATCGAGGCCGAACCCGACGAGCGCCGCCGAGGAGGCGATCGACCCGGCGGTGATCGCGATGACGGCCTCGATCAGGTTGTACCCGATCGTGATCGCGACGATGAGCCGGATGCGACGGTGGAGGGTCTCGCGCCGGTCGGCGGTGAGGGTCGTCGACATCAGCAGGTGCATCCTTCGCCGTCGCAGCAGTCCGGTTCGACGATCAATGTGACGCGCCTGAGCTCGTCGAGGGCCGGCGCGAGGTGCGGATCGGCGAGGCGATAGCTGCTCCGTCGGCCGTCGGGCACGCTCTCGACCAGGCCGCAGCCGCGGAGGCAGGCCAGATGGTTCGACATCACCTGACGGGAGACGCCGAGACCGTCGGCGAGCTCGGCGGGGTAGCGGTCGGATGCCCGCAGCGCGAGCAGGATGCCGGCGCGCGTCGGATCCGAGAGGGCGTGTCCGAGACGCGCCACAGCTGCGGTGTGGGTGAGCGAGGCCGTCGCCGTGGTCATGCGCCCACAGTACATCAGAACCTGAATTCAGAGAATACTGAACCAGATGCCGCTGATCAGTAGTCGATGACCCTCTCGGCGACCTGCTCGCTGAACCCGCCCTCCGGGCCGGTGCCGAAGATCGTCACCGTGTGCCGCCCGGAGGGCGCGGTCAGATCGATTTCTCCCGTCCAGCTGCCGTCCGCGCCGAGGGTCGCCGTCACCCCGGTGCTCCGGCCGTCGACGACGATCAGGATCACCGACCCGGCGATCCCGCTGACCGTGGCGGTGGCGATCGGAGGGCATCCGCTGGACCCCGCGGTCGTCAGCGCGATATCGGCCCACCACGCGGGAGCCCGCGTGAGGAAGGTCTTCGGCGCCGGGTCCGCCGAATCCACCGGAGCCGGTGCGGCAACCGGAGCGCTCTCGGCTCGGTCTTCCGGTTCTTCCGCGGGCGCCGGTGGGGAGACCTCGGCGATCGGAGCCGGGAGCTGACCGCTCGCGCCGTCGACGGTCGGGGCGGTGTCGCTCGGTGCGGTGTCGCTCGGCGAATCCGCGGAGGGGAGCGTGCCGGCCTCGAGCGGCGCGGGATCGGTGATCGGAGGGAGATGCTGCGGGGATGCCGTCGCCGGCGGCACGGCGGCTGCCGTCACGTGCACGGCGGCATCCGGTTCTGCCGGGATCCGCAGGAGCAGACCCCCGCTGATGGAGACGGCGACGGCCACGGCGGCTGCGACGGGCCAGACCAGGGGAGTGGCGAGGCCTGTGGCGGCCGCCGCCTGCCCCGCCCCGAAGTATGCGGGCGCGATGACCAGTCCGGCGCCGCCGACGAGAAGCGGGCCCAGGGTGATGGCGCGCGCCAGGTGCCGGGCTTCACCGGCCGCCGCGCGGCAGTCCGCGCACGACGCGAGATGCTCGGCGACGACCTTCTGCGGTCGAGGGCCCAGGCCGCCCTGCGCGTAGCCGCCGAGCAGTTCGATGACCCGGGCGTGGTCGGATCCCTCAGGTGCACGACGCAGCTGCGCGGTGATCCACGCCTTGCGGAGCCCGTCCCTGGCGCGGTAGGTCAGGGCTGCCACCGCGTTCGCCCGCAGTCCGAGCACCTGGGCGATCTGACGCGGAGGAAGCCTCTCGACCTCGCTCAACCAGAGCGCATGCTGCCACCGCTCGGGCAGAGCGCAGAACGCCTCGCTGAGTGCCGTGGAGTCCACCATCGCCTCGACGTCGATCGTTCCGATGTCCGACGGGGGGTCGTCGACCAGCTCGATCGGCACTGTCGAGGGGGCGCGACGGGCAGCCGTCAGCCAGGTGTTGCGCACGGCCGTCAGCAGGTACGGCCGAAATCGCTCTTCCGGACCGCCGCCCCCGCGCACCACCTGAAGGATGCTCAGGAAGGCGTCGGAGACGACATCCTCCGGGTCGGGCGGGGCGGCCCCCAGGCTCCGGGCATAGGCCACGGCGGTCGGCGCGTGCCGACGCCAGAGTTCGGAGAACGCGCGTCGATCGCCGTCGCGACTGCGCTGGAGCAGGACGGCATCAGGGAGAGCGTCGGCGTCTTCGGTGCCGGCCATCGATCCTCGTGCTTCCTGCCGTGGTTTCGTCCGCGCATCTCCGTCGGAGACCCGCGCGAATACTGTATACCGCGGGGTCCGCCCCCACGCGGATATGACATCCACCGACAAGATCGCGGGTGGGATCCCTGGGAACAGGATCCCACCCGCAGGCCGCTCGGTGTGAGGGGTGCGCGGCCGGCGACGGAGCGAGTCAATATCCCCAAGACTCGGCCCTCCGTCATAGGCAAGACTTCGCGGCGGACGATTCATGACGCGAGTCCAGAAAATCCGCGGCGACGTTCTTTCCGCTCAGCGGATGGCGTACACCGCGCTGCCGACGATCACGGCGACGACGGTCGTCCAGCCGATGATCGCAAGGGCCTGCCAGAACAGCACACGGGCCTTGTTCACGCCGGCGGCGGCGAGCATCGTGGCGGTGAAGTGCGTCGGGAGCAGCAGCGGGCCGAGCAGGCTGACGCCGGGGACGCCGTAGCGCTCGAACGCGCGCTGGAACTTGTCCCGACGTGCCGCCTTGCGATCGCTCTCCGCGGTCTGGACGGCGGTCTCGGTCACCGTCCCGCCGTTCGCAACGGCGGTCTCCCCGGCCCGTGTCCGGTTCACGATGGCGCTGCGCGCCCCGGAGCTCGCCAGCACCAGCACGGCGACGCACACGAAGTTGCCGACCATCGCGGCGATCGCGGCGACCACGGGAGGGATGCCGCCGATGATCCCGATGCTGGCCGCGCCCTCTCCCTCGATGAAGGGGATCGCGCCGGCGAGGGCGACGATGAGCGGCTGCACGAGGTCGGGGACCTGGGCGACCCAGTTCTGGAAGATCTCGATGAGGTTCATGGGGTGCTCCCGGTGATCGGTGCGAACGGCGTCTCCGTCGCGATGATCCCAGTCCAGCGTTCCTGCGCCGCGCGCGACAGTGCCGGCTCGTCACCGCTTTCCGGGTGGATCGCACGCCGTATCCGTGACATGTGTCACGCCCGTATCGTGTTGAACGTGAGCAGCCGCACCGACCCCCTCGCCCCCGCTCCGTCGAGCCCGGGGGCCGTATCCCTGACGCGCGGTGTCACCGCCACCTGGTGGTACACGCTGACGGCCGTGCTCTTCATCGAGGTGATGCTGATCGGCGCCTGGACGGGGATCGTCGCGGCGACCGATTTCGGCGGCTCCGTCGTGCTGGTGGTCGCGGTCGGCGGTCTGCTCTGGTGCGCCTCCACCCTGCTGCTGCTGTTCGACTACCGGCACCGCATCGACGCCGGTCCGGGCGTGCCGTGGAAGCGGCTGATCGTGCCGTTCGCGGTCGCCGTGGCGTTCGGCGCCGTCGCCGGCTCGCTCACCGGAAGCTGGCAGCTCGCCGCGATGCCTCTCGCGCAGTCGGTGGTGCTGTTGAACTGGCCGCGCGGGGTCCGCTTCCGTGTCGTCGTGGCGGCCACCCTGCTGCTGGTCGCGCTCGCCTTCCTCGACTCGGCGACCCATTCGCTGGGCGCGGGCGTGCCCTCCTGGCTGCCCGGCGCCTACGCGGCACTGCTGCCGTCGATGACCGTGAGCTCCCTGTGGTTCTGGGATGTGATGGTCACGCTCGACCGCGCTCGCGCCTCCGAGTCGCGACTGGCGGCGACCCAGGAGCGGCTGCGGGTCGCCACCGATGTTCATGACCTGCAGGGACATCACCTCCAGGTCATCGCGCTGCAGCTCGAGCTGGCCGAGCGGCTGCTGCCCAGGGATCCGGATGCCGGCATGGAGCAGCTCCGCGCCGCACGGGTGAGCGTGGACGAGGCTCGTCAGGGGACCAGGGATCTCGCGACGCGATATCGCTCCGTGCCCTTGAGCGACGAGCTCGCCAACGCGCGCGACCTCCTGCGCGCCGCCGGCCTCGAGGTGGAGGCCGTGATCGATGCGGATGCTGCCGGGGCCCCGGCATCCGCTCTCGGTCCGGTCATCCGCGAGACGACGACGAACGTGCTGCGGCACGGCGGAGGGCGCCGTGCGCGTCTCGTGCTGACCAGGGATCCGGATGTCTGGCGCTACGAGATCGCGAACGACGTCGTGACCGGTGCCGTCGTCCGGAGTGACGGGCCGGGAGGCTCGGGGTTGGACGGCATCCGCCGCCGGATCGAAGAGGCGCACGGCACTCTCGACGTGCGCGCCGAAGCGGACGAGTTCGCCGTCGTGGTGACGGTGCCGTCGACGGTCGAGGCACGCGGATGATCCGGGTGCTGCTCGCCGATGACGAGGGGATGATCCGATCCGCGCTCGCCGCCCTGCTGCGGTTGGAGGACGACATCGAGGTCGTCGCGGAGTGCGCCGACGGCGAGCAGGCCGTCGCCGAGGCCCTGCGTCTGGAACCGGACGTGTGCCTGCTCGACCTCGAGATGCCGGGGCTCGACGGCGTGCAGGTCGCCGAGCGGCTGAACAGGGCGATCGCGACGCGGTGCGTCGTCGTCACACGCCACGCGCGGCCCGGGGTGCTGCGCCGCGCGCTGGCCTCCGGCGTCGCCGGATTCCTGCCCAAGTCGCGGGGGGCCGACGAGGTCGCGGCCGTCATCCGCCGGGTGGCGGCCGGCGCGCGGTACGTCGATCCGGAGATCGCCGCCGACGCCCTCAGCGACGAGCGCTCGCCGCTCACCGATCGCGAGCTCGACGTGCTGCGTGCGGGGCGACGAGGCGAGACCACCGGGCAGATCGCCCGCGCGCTCGCCCTCGCGCCGGGAACCGTGCGCAACCACATCTCGGTGATCCTCGGCAAGCTGTCGGTCGGCACCCGGCAGCAGGCGGTGCTGATCGCCGAGGAACGGGGCTGGATCTGACTGGATCCGCTCACCCGGGCGCGGCTAGGCTGTCGGCCATGGGAACAATATTCTTCGCGCCCGTGATGGGGCGCACCCTCGTGTTCCGCGACCGCCGCGCCTGACGGCGCGCTCGCTCCTCGCACGCATCTGCGCGCCGTCCACCGAGATGTCATCGCACCTCGGGACGGGCAGTTCCTCTCGACGCGTTTCCGCGTCTCTCCCTCCTCCGAGGTGCTCCGATCCTTCTTCTGGAGCGCACTCATGCCTCGTTCACTGCATGGCGGCCGTCACGAACTCGGCCAGAACTTCCTCGTCCACCGTCCGACTCTCGGGCGCATCACCGGACTGGTCCGTCGCACCTCGGGCTCGATCCTCGAACTCGGGGCCGGCGACGGCGCCCTCACCCGCTCACTCGCGGACCTCGGCCGACCGCTGACCGCGATCGACATCGATGAGCATCGGGTCCGTCGGCTGCGGCATTCCCTGCCCGGCGTCCGCGTCGAAGCGGCCGATGCGACGCGGCATCCGTTGACCGCCGACGTCGTCGTCGGCAACATCCCGTTCCATCTGACGACGCCCATCCTGCGCCGCCTGCTGTCGAGCGGGCAGTGGCGGCACGCGGTCCTGCTCACCCAGTGGGAGGTGGCACGCAAGCGAGCCGGCGTCGGCGGCGGCACGATGATGACCGCGCAGTCGGCGCCGTGGTTCGAGTTCACGCTCGAGGGGCGCGTGCCCGCGTGGGGGTTCTCGCCGCAGCCGAGCGTCGACGGCGGTCTGCTCTCGATCTCGCGTCGCGGCTCGCCGCTCGTGCCGATCGCGGAGCGCCGCGCCTACGAGCTGTTCGTCCGGTCGATGTTCACGGCCCGAGGGGGAACGCTCGACGCGGTCGTCGCGACGGCGGGTCGGGTCTCGAGGTCGCGAGCACGGAAGGCGCTCGCCGCCGCGGGTGCCTCGGCTCCGCGTCTGCCGCGCGATCTGCGCCCCGAGCAGTGGGCGGGGCTCTGGCAGCAGCTCGGGCGACCGGACTGACGCAGGCCACGCCCCCGGGTGGGCGTAGCCTCGTCACATGCCCACGTTCGGAACGCTCGAGACCCCGGTCGGAGTGATCGGCGTGGTCAGCGACCGCACGTCCATCACCCGGCTGGGGTGGCGGGCTCCGGCCCCGGTCGACGCGGATCCGTCTCCTGATCCGCTGCTCGACGAAGCGCTCGCGCAGCTGCGCGCGTACTTCGCCGGCGATCTGAGAGTGTTCGATCTGCCGGTCGACCTCGGCGCGCAGACCGCGGCGACGCAGGCCGTGCTCACCGCGCTCCACGAGACCGTGGGCTACGGCGCGCCCGTCACATACGGCGAGCTCGCGGCGCGGAGCGGAACGGCTGTGCCGGCTCGCGGGATCGGCTCGATCATGGGCGCGAATCCGATCCCGATCATCGTGCCCTGTCACCGAGTCGTCGCGGGCGACGGCCTCGGCGGCTACTCCGGCGGAGCCCCGGGGCAAGGACTCGCGACGAAGCGGTGGCTGCTCGAGTTCGAGGGCGCGCTGCCCGCGTCGCTGTTCTGACCCTGGCGGCGGGATCCGTCATCCCGTCATCTCCGACCACCGGGGCCTGAGAGAATGGAGGCGCCGAGTCCCGACCCGAGGAGCCACCGTGCCGTTCATCTCCACCCGCGGCGGCATGCAGCCGCAGTCGTTCAGCGAGACGCTGCTGGAGGGACTCGCGCCCGACGGAGGGCTCGCGGTTCCCGAGGTCATGCCGACCGTCGACGGCGAGACGCTGGAGCGCTGGCGGGCGCTGACCTACCCGCAGCTGGCCACCGAGGTGATCGGCCTGTTCGCGACCGACATCCCGCGCGAGGACCTCGCGCGGATGACGGCGGACGCCTATGCGGACTTCCCGGCGGGTGTCGTGCCGCTGCGGGCGATCGACGACGACATCACGCTCGTGGGGCTGTCGGAGGGACCGACCCTCGCATTCAAGGACATGGCGATGCAGTTCCTCGGCCAGGTGCTCGAGTACACGCTGGAGCGCCAGGACTCGGTGCTCAACATCCTCGGCGCCACGTCGGGCGACACGGGCTCTGCCGCCGAGCACGCGCTCCGCGGCAAGGAGCGGGTCGCCGTGTTCATGCTGTCGCCGCAGGGCCGGATGAGCGCGTTCCAGCGTGCGCAGATGTTCTCCCTCGATGACGCGAACGTGCACAACATCGCGGTCGAGGGCGTGTTCGACGACTGCCAGAACCTGGTCAAGCACCTCGCCGGCGACCTGGTCTTCAAGCGCGCACAGCACCTCGGCGCCGTGAACTCCATCAACCTCGCGCGCATCACCGCGCAGGTCGTCTACTACTTCTGGGCCTGGCTCCGTGCGACGGACGCCGGAGGCTGGACCGAGCTCTCGTTCACCGTGCCTTCCGGCAACTTCGGGAACATCCTGTCGGGCTTCTACGCGAAGCAGATGGGGCTGCCCATCCGCCGGCTCGTGCTCGCCGCCAACGAGAACAACGTCCTCGACGAGTTCTTCCGCACCGGCATCTACCGCCCTCGCAACGCCGCCCAGACGCTGGCCACCTCCAGCCCGTCGATGGACATCTCCAAGGCGTCGAACCTCGAGCGGTTCATCTTCGAGCTCGTCGGTCGCGACGCGTCACGCGTCGTGGGCGCCTGGCACGAGCTCGAAGAGCAGGGCTTCTTCGACTTCTCCGCGGAGCTGTCGCGCTTCGTCGACGAGTTCGGCATCGTCAGCGGGACCTCGACCCATGAGGACAGGCTCGCGACGATCCGCTCGGTCTACGAGGCGAGCGGCGAGATCATCGACCCGCACACGGCCGACGGCGTGCGGATCGCGCACGAGCACCTGGAGCCGGGAGTGCCCATGCTCGTGCTCGAGACGGCGAAGCCCGAGAAGTTCGCCGAGACGATCCACGAGGCCATCGGCATCGAGCTCGCCTACGCGCCCGAGTTGCGCGCGATGCTCGACGCCCCGCAGCACGTGACCGAGATGGCCGACGACGAGCACGCGCTCCGGGCCTTCATCGAGGAGAAAGCGCTGCACTGAGTGCGGCCCACCCGCAGGTGGGAGTCCCGGTCACTCCGGGTTGCCGTGCAGCATCCAGGCGATGCCGAAGCGGTCCACCAGCATGCCGAACGTTCCGCCCCACGGCGGCACATCCAGCGGCATGGTGATGGTCGCGCCGTCCGACAGCTTGTCCCACACCTGCTGCGTCACCTGCTGCGTGTTGCCGCTGAGCGAGACCGAGATTCCCTGCGGCTTCTCGTAGGTCATGCCCTCAGGGGTGTCGGATGCCATCAGGACCAAGCCGTCGGGCGTGGTCAGCTGGCCGTGCATGACGAGGTCGTGCTGGCTCGGGTCCTGCACCATGTCGGGGAAGTCGCCGAAGACGCTGATGTCGAGCTCGCCGCCGAGCACGCTCTGGTAGAACTCCATCGCCTGGCGTGCTTCGGTGCGGAAGGACAGATACGGGTTGAGAGCGGGCATGAACGACTCCAAGGGTGAGCGGGAGGTGTCCGGGTGGGCATCTGTGCCCGTCAGTCTGCGCTCGGAGGCTCCGGTCCGCAAGGGCCCCTCGGGCTCAGGCCGGAAGAGCCCTCACTGCCGCCGCCAGCACCTGCGGCACCGTGGGCACGCCCTCGGCGCGGAAGACCTCCGCACCGGAACCGTCACGGATGATGACGGTCGGAGTGAAGCCGATGTCGAGTGCCTCAGCGGCATCCGGTTCGCGGGCGACGTCGATCTCGGTGACGGTCGCGTCGGGAAGGAAGCGCACGGCGTCGGCGAGCACGGAGCGGGTACGCGCGCACGCGCCGCAGAACGACGACGAGACCAGTGTCAGCTCCATGCGCACCTCGCTTCCAGGACATCGGGTTCGAGGGATGCAACCGCCCACCGTCGCCGGGTGTTCCCGGTGACGGCCACGCGAGTCAGAAGTCGGTGCGCTTGACGAGCCCGCGGTTCGTGCGGATGTGCTCGTAGTCCCATTGGATGTCGCGAGCCGCCGACAGCCATGCGGCCAGGGCGTCGACGTCGATGTCGTCCACGTCGGTGAAACGCGCTTCCGCGGCCTCGAAGCTGCCGGACGCGGCGAGCCCCTCTGCGCCGAAGGACTGGCCGCTCCAGAACATCAGCCGCACGGCATCCTTCAGACGGTCGTAGCCGACGATCGGATTGCCGTCGAGGAACCAGACGGGGTGCGCGTGCCACACCTGGGAGTGCGCTTCGGGGAGCCATCGCTCGATCTCGGCGGCGAGAAGCTCGCAGATCGCTCGATCCTCCGGCGCCAGCTTGCGGTGATACTCGACGATGTCGGCGGGGCGGGGAGGTTCGATCACGGAGGGCACGCTCCCATTCTGTGCGGACGGATCCACCCTGCCAAGGGGTCTCAGCGGCTCTCCGGCATCGCCCGCGGATGCAGGAGCCCGGATGCCGCTCCCAGAGCCGCACCGACGACCGTATCGACGATGCGCTCTCCCGCCACGTCCATCGAGCCGATGTCTCCGGTCGCCGCCCCGGTGAGGAGCAGGACGAGCGGAGTGATGAAGACGAGCGCGAGAGCATAGTGTCGCACGACGACCAGCTCGATCGTGAACTGCAGCGCCGCCAGCAGGAGCGCCAGCCAGACGCCTGACGGATGCAGCAGCGCGAGCACCGCGTAGACGCCCGCTCCGACGACCGTGCCGAGCATGCGGTGCAGTCCGCGTTGGACCGCCGCCTTCCTCGCCGCTGCGACGCCGATGACCGCGACCGCCGACCCGACGATCCAGTACGTGCGTGCGGGATCGATGACGAGTCCGAGGAGCACGCCGACGACGGCGACGATGCCGACGCGCAGCACCAGGATGCGGGAGTCCGCTCCCAGAGAGGGCCCGGGAAGCAGGTCCCGCACAGGTCGGGAGGGCGTCGTGCGGGTGCGCCGCAGCAGCAGGGGTGCCATCGCGACCAGGTACGAGAACGCGCAGCCGGCCGTCAGCGCGGCGAAGTAGACGACCGGTGTGATCGCCGAGACGTCGACCACGTGCGCCGAGAGCCCGAAGACCAGCACGAAGAACAGCGGACCCGGCGGGCCGAGACGGAAGCCGAAGGCGAGCGCCGCCGAGGCGACCGCCACGATCACGACACCGGCGCTCACCAGCCACGCGTTCCCTGCGACGAGCACGCCGAACACGGCGCTGAGGAGGAGGCCGGCCGCGACCAGCGGCAGCACCCGTGCGCGGTCGACGGCGGGCGCGGAGCCGAGATACAGCACCGTGAAGGCACCGCTCGCCGCGACATAGCCGAGCGCCGGCTGACCGAGAAGGGTCATCACCGCGATCGGCGCGCCGATGCCCAGCGCGGCCTGCAGCGCGAGCGGCCAGCGCGGGCCTCGTGAAGGGGCGAAGGCGAAGAGGCTCACCCTTCCATTGTCGTCCCCGCTCGGCATCCGTCAGCGCGCGGCGAGCCACTCCTCGAACGTCTGGCGTCCCAGAACGGCATCCGGTCCGGGCAGTGCGTCTCCGGCACGCATGCCCGCCATCTGGGGGCCGGGGACGTTGAGCGCGGGAATCCACCCGCGATGCCCTTCACGGCGCGCATACGAGCGGATCATCTGCGCCAGCTGCTCCTCGCGCGGGCCGGCGAGGTCCCGCACACGCCCCTGCGGCTCTCCGGCGGCGAGGTCGGCGAGCCGCTCGCCGACCTCGCGAGCGGCGATCGGCTGCGTGCGCGCGTTCGGCGCGAGATGCACGGGACCGACCTTCGCCCGCGCAAACATCTGCGCGGCGAACTCGTGGAACTGCGTCGCCCGGAGGATCGTCCAGGGTACGGGCGACCGCTCCACGACCTTCTCCTGCGCGACCTTGCCCGCATAGTAGTCGTAGGGGATGCGATCGATCCCGACGATCGACAGCAGCGCGATGTGCGCGACGTCGGCGTCCGCGGCCGCCGAGACGAGGTTCCCGGTCGCGGCCGTGAAGAACTCGATGGCCGCGGCGGCCTTGAGGGTCTCGATGCTCGCGACGTCGATCACGGCGTCGACGTGACGCAGAGCCGCATCGAGGCCCGTCCCCGTGACGAGGTCGACGCCGTGGGAACGGGAGAGGACGACGGCCTCGTGGCCTGCGGCTCGCACCGCCTCGACCGTGTGCCGTCCGACGACTCCGGTACCTCCTGCGACCGCGATCCTCATGGGGGATTCTCCTTCTTGCATGCTCATACTCCTCCGACGCGGCAGCCGCGGCGAATGTGAGGCGCGCGCGTGAGACTCGTGTCGACGGATCGTCCGATGGGGGACAGGATAGGAGTCGATGGACGACATCGACGCTCTCGAAGCCGAACGCCGGAACCTCCTCGCTCGCGCGTACCGCATGCTCGGCACCGTCGCCGACGCGGAGGATGCCGTGCAGGAGACGTATGTGCGCTGGTACCGCCTCTCCGACGTGGAGCGCGCGGAGATCGTCAATCCGGCCGCGTGGCTCATGCGCGTCGCGGGCCGCATCTGCCTCGACGTGCTGGGATCGGCCCGCGTGCGACGGGAGAGCTACGTCGGACCGTGGCTTCCCGAACCGCTGCCGCGCAGTTCGCCTCTGGTCGCGACCGCACAGCTCGACCCGCTCGACCGTGTCACCCTCGACGAATCGGTGAGCATGGCGCTGCTGGTGGTGCTGGAATCGCTCACGCCGGCGGAACGCGTCTCGTTCGTGCTGCACGACGTGTTCGGGGTGCCGTTCGCCGAGATCGCCGAGACGGTCGGCAGGAGCCAGGACGCCGTTCGTCAGCTCGCCTCGCAGGGACGACGTCGGGTGCGGGATCGCCGCGAGGGCATGGCCACGCGGGAGCAGCACGACGCGGTGGCGAAGGCGTTCCTCGCGGCGTCCTCGACCGGCGAGTTGCAGCAGCTCATCTCGCTGCTCGACCCCGACGTCGTGCTGCGCTCCGACGGCGGGGGCAAGATGTCTGCGGCGCGTCGCCCGGTGGTCGGCCCCGACCGCGTGGCGCGCTTCCTGCTCGGGATCCCGCGTCTCAATCCGGGGATCGAGCTCAGCGTCACCGAGACCGCCGACGGTATCGCGCTGCTCGCGACGCTGGACGGTCGCACGGATTCCGTGACCTCCTTCGTGGTCGCCGCCGGCCGTATCACCGAGATCTTCATCGTGCGGAATCCCGACAAGCTCACGCAGTGGCAGTGATGCGTCGATCGCTACGATGACGACTGTGACGACACCGACCGTGCGCCCCGGCATCGCCGACCGGCTCTCCCAGATGATCCGGCTCCCGACCGTCTCGGCCGAGCTCGAGGAGCGCGGCGCCGGGTCGTTCGAGGAATTCGTCGCTCTGCTGGCGGAACTCTATCCGCTCACCCACGAGAGGCTGCGGCTGGAACGGCACACGGACTTCGGGCTCCTGTACCACTGGGCAGGACGCGGCGCGGCGTCCGACGGGCCCGTGGTGCTGATGGCGCATTACGACGTCGTGCCCGTCGATGAGAGCGACGCCTGGACGCACCCGCCGTTCGCCGGAGTCATCGCCGACGGCTCGGTCCACGGCCGCGGAGCGCTCGACGACAAGGGGCCGCTGATCGTCGTGCTGGAGGCGGTGGAGAACCTGCTCTTCGACGGATTCGTTCCCGCCCGCGACGTGTATCTCTCCTTCGGCGGCAACGAGGAGACGTACGGTCGCGCGGCGGAGGAGATCTCGCGGGTCCTCCGCGACCGCGGCGTCGTGCCGTGGCTCGTGGTCGACGAGGGCGGGGCGGTCGTGGATGCACCGCTGCCCTTCGTGCCGGGGCGTGCGGCGATGATCGGTGTCGGGGAGAAGGGCGTGCTGACGGTGCGGCTGTCGGCTCGCGGTGACGGCGGACACGCCTCCGCACCGCCCACGCTCACCGCCGTGCGGCGCATCGCCCGCGCCGTCGACCGGCTCGGACCGACCACCTTCCGCCCGCACGCGTCGCGCGCGATCCTCCGGATGCTGACGCAGCTCGCCGCGCAGACTCCGGGCCCGGCGCGCCACGTGCTGCGTCTGCTCGGATCGACGCCGCTGCTGACCGCGAGAGTCTTCGCCGCGCTGGGTGGGGAACCTGCGGCGCTCGTCCGGACGACGGTCGCGCCGACCATGCAATCCGGCGGAACCGCGGCGAACGTGCTTCCTTCCCAGGCCGCAGCGACCCTGAACCTGCGCATCGCGCTGGGCGAGACGACGCAGCAGGCGGTGTTCCGCGTGCGCCGCCGCATCCGGGATCCGCTCATCTCGGTCGAGGTGCTCGAGGCGAGCGAGCCGTCGCCCGAGTCGGCGACCGACAACCCGCAGTTCGCCCTGCTCGCCGAGGCGCTCTCGGTGTCGCATCCGGGCGTCCCCGCGGTGCCGTACGTCATGATGGCGGCGACGGACTCGCGACACTTCCACCGCTTCTCGCCGGCTGTCTACCGCTTCGCTCCGCTGGACATGTCGAACGCGCAGCGCGCCTCGATCCACGGGGTCGACGAGAGCGTCGAGATCGCCGCGCTGGAACGCGGAGAGCGCTTCCATCGCGCGCTCCTCGAACGGCTGCAGTGCCCTTCGACTCGTCGCTCCGCTCCTCGCTCAGTGACCGGCCCCGAAAAGGAATTCTCATGACGCGCAATCGCACGCTGGGCACTCTTGCCGTCGTCGTCGGCTTCCTCGCCTTCGTCGAGTTCACGAGCGGCGTGCTGCAGGGCTACTACACGCCCATGCTCACCGACATCGCCCGTCATCTCGGCATCCACGACGCCGACGTGAACTGGCTCGAGGGCGCGCAGCTCATGCTGTCCGCCCTCGTGGTCCCGGCGTTCGCGAAGCTCGGCGACATGGTCGGCCACAAGCGGATGCTGCTGATCTCGACGGCGCTCACCGCGGCGGCCGCGCTGGTGCTGCCGTTCACCGATTCGTTCGCCGTCTTCCTCGCCGCGTGGGCGCTGATGGGCTTCTACGTCGTCTGGCTCCCGCTGGAGATCGCCCTCATCTGGTCGCGTTCTCGGCGGATGGAGGGGCGTTCGTCGATCACGGCGAAAGCGGCCGGGCTCCTCGTCGCCGCGCTCGAGGGCGGCGCGATCATCGGTGCCCTCGTCGGCGGCGCGCTGATCGATGTCCTTCCGCTCACGGTCGTGCTCCTCGTGCCGGCCGTTCTCATCGTCGTCTGCTTCTTCGTGATCCTCTTCGGCGTGAAAGAATCGCCGGATCCGACCGGGGGAGTGTTCGACACGGTCGGGCTCGTGCTGATCTCCCTCGCGCTGGTCTGCTTCACCGGCGGTCTCAGCCTGCTCCGCCTCGAGGGCGGGCTCGGGAATCCCTGGTCGTGGACCGTCGTCGTCCTGGGGCTGCTGCTGGTGATCCCTTTCGTGCTGTGGGAACTGCGCTCGGACGACCCGCTCATCGACGTGCGCATGTTCCGCTCGCCCGCGCTCGGACCGGTCTTCCTCACCGCGGGCCTCTTCGGGGTGAGCGTGCTCGGTGCGCAGGCCCCGCTGTCGACCTTCGCCCGCACCGATCCCGACGTGTACGGCTATGGACTCGGGACGACCGGATTCGCGACCTCGCTGATCATCGGGATCTACCTCATCGCCATGATCACGGGTGCGCTGCTTTTCCCGACGATCGCGCGACGTCTGTCGCCGCGGTTGACGCTCATGGGCGCCTCCGTGCTCGTCGGGGTCGGGTTCCTGTTGTTCCTGCCGTTCCATGCCGCGTACGCGCAGGTCATCACGAACATGGTGGTGGTCGGCCTGGGGTCGGGTGCTCTCGTCGCCGCGCTGCCGGCGGCCGCGGCATCCGCTGCTCCGGCCACGCAGACGGGCGTCGCGACCGGCCTCACCAACTCGGTGAAGACCGTCGGCGGAGCGATCGCGTCGTGCGTCTTCGGCATCGCGCTGCTCAACGGGGTGGCGAGCACGGCGGCCGGCGCCGCCGAGGGCACGGCGGGATCGCTGGCCGGTTACTTCACGGTGTGGCTCGTCTGCGGTGTGACCGCGCTCGCCGCGGCGGTGCTGCTCGTGTTCGTGCCCAAAGCGGCTTTCACCGATCGGTCGGTCGAGACGGAAACGGCGCCGGCCGTCTGAGATCAGCGGCCGCCGCGTCGGCCGTCCTGCCCGAACGTGGCCGGGTCGACCGGCCGTTTCGCCCGCGGGAGGTTCGCCACGACGAGCAGGTACGAATCCGTGACGAGGTCCTCGATCAGCTCAGGATCCAGGTCTCCGGAGGGGTTCACCGTGATCCAGTGCTTCTTGTTCATGTGATAGCCGGGGGTTATCGCGTCGAACTGTTCGCGGAGCGCCTTGCTGTCCTCCGGATCGGCCTTCAGGGTCACCCTCGGATCACCGGCGACATCCATCATCAACAGGAACACCTTGTCCCGCACCTTGAAGACCTCCCATTCGGGTCCGAACGGGTATTCCAAGACGGCACCGGGCAGCTCGTCGACCCGTGCCCGAGCACATTCCTGCAGTTCCTCGCCGTTCACGTGGGCTCCTTCATTCTGGGTCTCTTCACTCTGCCGCAGCGTCGGCGCACGCAGTCAGGCGCGCACGAGGTCGAGCGCTCGCGTGATCTCCGGCCACGCGAGCGCTCCGAGTTCGGCGTCGGCATCGGGTGAGCCCCCGCGCGCCATCGCCTGTCCGCCCACGACAGCGGTCTCGCCGGGCAGCAGGAGACGGTGACCGGCTGCGGGATGGGTGACGATGACGGTGTCGAGGCCGGCGGCCGTGCGCCGGCGCGCGAGGCGGTCGGCGAACGCGACGCTCGGCCACACCTGGTCGTCACCTCCGGCGACGAGGACGAGATCCCCGACGATGTCCTCGGCGCGGATCGTGGCGGCGACGGACAGCTCCGGATGATGCTCGATGCTCGACTCGTACAGCGAGCGGTACGCGGGCGGATCGGTGTCGGCCTGCCAGGACGAGTCGAACGGCACGGACGGAAGGGGGATTCCGCCATGCGTCCAATGCGACGACCAGCGGCCGTCTGCGACTCCCGACCAGACGACCGATGAGGGCGAGACAGCGATGGTCGCATCCGTCGGATGCACGGATGCCGTGACGAGTGCGGCCTCGGCGCCGAACGACGTCCCGAAGATCGCCACGCGATCGCTGTCCCGCCGCAGCAGTTCGAGCTGCTCGATGAACAGCTCGATCGGCACCTCGTGCGGCGCGGGCCGCTGCCCGACACCGCCGAACCAGCGGATGGCCCGCACGCGTGCACCGTGCTGCGCGAGCAGGTCTGCGCGTTCGTTCTCGATGCGTCCGCTGGAGCCGGCGAGCAGCAGCACGGCGGTCCCGGAGGCGCACTCCGGGTGCGCGTCGTGAAGATCGGCCAGGTCGAGCGACCCGCTGTGCAGCGGGGTCATCCGTCGCGGTCGAGGCCGAAGGTACGCTTCACGATCGCCTGCACGTCTCGGTCGAGTCCGTCGATGCGGGTGTTCACGGCATCGAACCGTGCGTTCATCTCGTTGCGGAGCCCGCCGATCTCGGTCCGGAGGATGCGGACGAACAGCGTGGAGACGACCGTGAGGGTGCCGAACATCAGCGCGGTGAACGAGCCGATCATGGTCCAGATCTGCGCGTCGTTCATGAATCCCATCTCCTCATCGTGGCATCGATCCGGCAAGCCTGCCAGAGCTCGCGGGCGAACATATCGGTTCCCCACGAAACGGGGACAACGCTTCTCCACCCGTGTCTGTGGAGGAGATGCGAGAGGCCGGGCGGTGGGTGTCCACCGCCCGCCCCCTCGTCTCAGTCGCCCTTCACGTTGACGAGCTGCCGCAGCGTGTGCCGGATCGATACGAGGCTCGCGGCATCCGCCATCACCTGGTCGATGGGCTTGTACGCCTGCGGGATCTCATCGATGAAGGCGTCCGTGTCACGGAACTCGATCCCCGCCATCGCCTCCCGCAGCTGCTCGTGCGTGAACGTCTTCCGTGCCGTCGACCGGGAGAAGTTCCGGCCGGCGCCGTGCGGCGAGGAGTTCAGCGACTGCGGGTCGCCGAGTCCCTCGACCACGTACGAGGCCGTGCCCATCGAGCCGGGGATGAGCCCGGGCCGACCGGCATCCGCCTGGATAGCGCCCTTCCGAGACACCCACACCTGCTTGCCGTCGTGCTTCTCCGACTCGGTGAAGTTGTGATGGCAGTTGATCCGCTCCTGCTCGTCGACCGGCGTGCCGAGGAACTCCGACACCTGCCGCACGACGCGGTCCATCATCTCCGCCCGGTTCAGCAGCGCGAAGTGCTGGGCCCACCGCAGCTCCCGGATGTACCGGGTGAACTCCGGGGTCCCCTCGACCAGGTACGCCAGGTCGGGGTCCGGGAGGTCGATCCACCACTGCTTGCACAGCCGCTGCGCGACCGAGATGTGCTTCATGGCGATCTTGTTCCCGACGCCGCGCGAACCCGAGTGCAGGAACAGCCAGACCCGGTCGAGCTCGTCGACCGAGACCTCGATGAAGTGGTTGCCCGAGCCGAGCGTGCCCAGCTGCAGCCGCCAGTTCCCGGCGTACTGCGCGGGGTCGAACCCGTTCTTGTCGGCCAGCGCCTCGAGCTCCGCGATGCGGGGCGCGGCGGTCGCGACGATCTTGTTGTTGTACCGGCCGGCCGAGAGCGGGATGGCGCGCTCGATCTGCTCCCGGAGTTCGGCGAGGTCGCGACCATCGAGGTCGCTCTTCGTGAACTGAGTGCGGACGGCGATCATGCCGCAGCCGATGTCGACGCCGACCGCGGCAGGGATGATCGCCCCGAGCGTCGGGATGACCGACCCGACCGTCGCGCCCTTTCCGAGGTGCGCATCCGGCATCAGTGCCAGGTGCGGGTGGATGAACGGCATGCGTGCCGTGGTGTGCGCCTGCGCGAGTGTCTTCTCGTCGATCAGCGACGCCCACGACAGCAGCCGTGCGGAGAGCCTCTCCATGATTCCTTTCCTTGTGGTGATGTCCAGCCACAGGTCAGGGGTCTCTCCAACGGAAAACGCCCCGGACCTGACGGTACGAGGCGTGAGAGCAGCGGATGCTGTCAGACGGCGCGCGCCGGAGGGTACGACTCGTAGCGGTCGTTGCGCTTCGGCTGAAGCGCCTCGACCGCGGCGAAGGGGAGTTTCCGCAGGGCGGTCATCCGTCGTCTCCTCGGCTGGCGTGCTGCGCCGGTCGGCACAGCTTTCCGAGAATAGGGGGCGACACGCCCGGGCGTCAAGCCGAATCGCGCGGAGGGTTGTACATGAATTCGATGCGGATGCCGTCGGCGTCTTCGACGAACGAGGCGTAGTACCGGTCGCTGTAGCGCGGGTACTCCTTGGGCTCGCGCACCGCGGTCCATCCGGCGTCGAGCGCGACCGCGTGGAGGCGGTCGACGTCGGCAGGGGATTCCATCGCCCAGGCGAGATGCTGCCATCCGACGCGGCCGTGCCGGTGCGGGGTGCTGTCCTCGTCCCACACGTAGAGGATGATCTCGGTCTCATCGCCGTTGTTCCACGAGATCGAGTGATCGTCCTCTCCGCCGCTCTGATAGCCGAGCGCCGCGAGGACCGGATGGAACTGCGCGCGCCCCCGTTCGAGGTCGGCGACGGTGATACCCAGATGATCGAGGAGAGCCATGCGGCCAGTCTTGCAGGGGCGACGGACGTCGCACCAGAGCGGCGCTCAGAGCTCGATGCCGTGGTCCTCGTCGTTGACGCCGGCGTTGTTCCCGCGCCGCGACTCGTAGCCGAGGAACCAGCCGAGCCAGACGATCGCCGCGAGCAGGATGCCGAGCCAGACGTTCTGGAAGATCAGGCCGATGACGACACCGACGACGAGCAGACCGGCGGTGACGGAGACGCGGAGCGCGGTGCGGGACATGACCTCAGCCTAGATCTTCGCTGACGGAGAGCGGGCAGCTCAGCGGCCGCGATGGTTCTCGGGTGCGAGGCGCGGGCCGCGGCGGGGCTCCTTCACTCCGCTGGCGTAGATCAGCCGGATGACGCGCTGGCGGTGCCCCGCCCAGCGCGCGAGGAGCTCGAGCATGCCGTCGTCGTCCGTGCGCGTGCCGGTGAGCACGTAGCCCACCTCGTGAGCCAGGTGGTAGTCGCCCACGCTGACGGCATCCGGGTCGCCGAGCGCGCGGATGCGGGTCTCGGCCGAGGTCCACACGCCGATCCCGGGGAGGCTCGTGAGCACGCGGTCGCGGTCGATTCCCGTCGATGCCGCGCGCACCGCGCGCTCGATGCTGTCGCCACGGGCGGCGGCGCGCACGAGTGTCTTGGACTGCGGCGGCTCGACGGCCGCGCGGTGCCAGGACCACGACGGGATCGTGCGCCAGACGGATGCCGCGGGCGGAGCGAACATCGGGCGAGGGGTGGGGCCGGGTGCGCGCTCGCCGAAGCGCGATACCAGGAAGCGCCAGGCGCCGAAGGCCTGCATCGCGGTGACCTTCTGCTCGAGGATGGAACCGGCGAGGGCGTCGAACACCTCGTCGGTGCGGGCGAGGCGGATGCCGGGGTTGCGACGGGCGACTTCGGCGATGAGCGGATGCCCCGAGGCGTCGAACCCCTCGGCGTCGTCGCTCGCGCCGCACAGGTCGGGCACCCGGTCGAGCGCCTCGGCGGCTCCGGGCCCCCAGGCGGTCGCGCGGACTTCGTCCCCGACCGCGCGCATCGCGAGAGTCGCGGCTCCGAGCGGAGTGCGCACGGCCCGCCAGATCACCCGGGCGTCGATGACCGTCGTCGGATCGGTTCCCCCACGCCGCAGCACGCCGACGGTGCGACCGAAGTCGAGGTCGTGCCGAGGCCGGTAGACGGTCTCGTGCGCGGCACCCGACCCTGCGGCGGATGCCGCTGCGGGATCGGCTGTGAGGGTCATGCGCCCACCCTACGCGGCGGCGCCGACAACGCTGCCGGGGTCGTGCTCAGAAGCGGTCGGGCGAAGGCGTGCCGTGGCCGTAGCGGATGACGACGTCGGCGTGCCGGTCGAAGCGGTAGCCGATGCCCCGCACGGTGCGCACGATGTCCTCGTAACGGCCGAGCTTGGCGCGCAGGCGGCGCACGTGCACGTCGATGGTGCGCTCGCCGGGGGTCTCGTCGTCCTGCGCCTGCCAGAGGGCGGACACGAGCTCGGAGCGCTCGATGGTGCGGCCCTCGCGCAGCACGAGGTACTGCAGCAGCTCGAACTCCTTGTAGGTGAAGGCGGCGGACTCGCCGTCGATGAGGACGCGCTTGCGGGAGATGTCGACCGTGACGCCCGTCTCCTCTTCGACGGTGTCCTCTTCGGCGGCGGCCTTGGTGCGGGCGATCGCGCCGGGCTCCTGCAGTGCGAGGCGCACGACGTCGAGGTCGCGCCCGCCGGAGCCGTGCGGGGCGAGAGCCACCGTGGCGTGGGTCTCGGCGCCCGGCGCGAGCTCCGCGAGCGTGCGGCGCAGGGCGTCGACGAGGAGCGGGAGGCTCACGCCGGCTTCGGCGGCCTTGATCTCGTCGAGTCCGACGTAGAGGGCGAAGCCGCGGGGCGAGCGGACGGCGGGAAGATCGGCGGCGCCGTTCAGCGAAGCGGCCTCGGACTGCGGGCGGGCGGTGCGGGTCTGGGCTGCGGTGGCGGGACGCTCGAGAAGTGCGATGTTCGACATGATGATGAAGTCCTCAGGACGTGAGCCGGAGAGCGGCTCTGATGTGTTGCGAATGACCGGCGGAGCCGGGAAACGAGCAAGGGTGGATGCTCGGTGACTCTGACCTCGCAGATGGCGAAGGATCAGGTCAGGCGGGGTGGCTGTTCGTTCAGCGACACATTCGGCAACACATGCCAACGCGACCGGGCATCATCATCCCGGCAGTCCCGTTCGCCTCCTGGGCGGACAAAGGGCGTGCGTTGGTGGTCATGGGGGGATTATGTCCGATCGTGTCGCCTCGTGTCAAAACGGGCTCTGTGCGCATGAGCGGGCGTAACGTTGCTCGAATGACGATCTCGACCACGATCGGCGGGTTCATCCTGACCGACGAGAAGGATGAATCGCGCTACGCCCTGATGCGTGACGGGCGACTGGTGAGCGTGCTCGACTACCGCGACGACGGCAGCACCGTCGCATTGACGAGAGCGTTCACGATCCCGACTTTCCGCGGCCACGGGTACGCGGGGAAGGTCGTCGAGGGCGCCGTCGCCGACATCGAGGCGCGCGGGGATCGCAAGGTCGACGCGGTCTGCTGGTACGTCGCGGACTGGTTCGCGGCCCACCCCGATCGCGCTCACCTCCTGCGCGCGCGCTGACGCGCGCGATTGTTTCGTTCTGTTACGCGGTCGGCCTGACAGGATGAAGCCATGAAACTCGCCGAGGCCCTCACCGCCCGAGCCGATCTGCAGCGCCGCATCGAGCAGCTCCGCGCTCGCATCACCGCCAACGCCCGGTACCAGGAGGGCGAGGAGCCGGCGGAGGATGCCGCCGCCCTGATCATCGAAGCGGATGCCGCTCTCGCGCAGCTGCGCGACCTGATCCGCCGCATCAACGCGACGAACACGCGGCTGAGCCTCGGCGCCGACGGCACCATGACCGATGCGCTCGCCGCCCGCGACGTCCTGCGCCTGCAGCACTCGCTGCTGACGGATGCCGCGGCCGCCGCCTCCGGATCGAACGATCAGTTCCTCCGCCAGATGCGCTCGGAGCTCCGACAGATCTCGGCGCTCCCGGTGGCACAGCTGCGCTCCCGGGCCGATGCGGTCGCGCAGGAGCTGCGCGAGCTCGACAACCGGATCCAGCAGGCGAACTGGACGAGCGACCTGGAGGAGTGAGCGGAAGTCGGTAGTCACGACGAGGCGGGCACAACCCCGGCCGGAGGGGCAATTCCGGCACCTGTTGGGCGGAGGGCAGCCCGGATCTCGCATCGCGCAGCCCCGCACGCCGCACAGGTGAAGGCGCACACCGCACCACGCATCACCGCGTGCCGATCGTCGCGACGAGGGTGGGTCAGGGGACCTTCCGCTCTCTCCTCCCCATCTGCGGCACGCCTCGGACCGAATGTCGGAGGGGGTTCGTACCTTGTGAGTATGCGCATCCTGCACACCTCCGACTGGCACATCGGTCGCACGTTCCACGGTCACTCGACCATGGACGCGCTGGCCGAGGTTCTCGGAGCGCTCACCGAGCAGGTGCGGGAGAACGCCGTCGACGTCGTCCTCGTCGCGGGAGACGTGTTCGATTCCGCCACGCCTTCGGGCCCCGCCTACACACTGCTCGGCGACGCGCTCGTCGCGCTGCACGAGACCGGCGCCCGCGTGATCGTCACGAGCGGCAACCACGATTCGGCAGCACGCCTCGGCTTCCAGGCCCGACTGCTGCGCGACGGCATCCATGTGCTGACCGATCCGCTGGCGGTCGGCGCCCCCGTGACCGTCGACGATGCTGACGGGCCCGTTCATTTCTTCGGCATCCCCTACCTCGAGCCGGCCATCGTGCGCCAGCACTGGCCGGACGGCGACTCCGAAGGGCGACAGCTGCGCACCCAGGCGCAGACGATGTCGCATGCGATGGATCTCGTCCGTGCAGGCATGAGCGCGCACCCCGGCCGCTCGGTCGCGATCGCCCACTGCTTCGCGGCCGGGGTCGATGCCACTCTGGGCCTCGAACGCGAGGTACGGCAGGGCGGCCTCGACGTCGTGCCGCTGAGTGTCTTCGACGGCCCCGATTACATGGCCCTCGGGCACATCCACGGACGGCAGCAGCTGAGCGAGCGCGTTCGCTACGCAGGCGCACCACTGCACTACAGCTTCGGCGAGCAGCACAAGCCCCGCGGTTCATGGCTGGTCGACCTCGATGCCGAGGGACTCGCCTCGGTCGAATGGCTGGAGCTGCCGGTGCCGCGTCGGCTCGTGACCCTCACGGGCCCGCTCGCCGAGATCCTCTCCGAAGCCAGCGTGGCCGCTCACGCCGACGACTGGGTCTGCGCGATCTACACCGACGCGATGCCGCAGGCAGAGCCGATGCGCCGCCTGCGCGAGAGCTTCCCGTTCTGCGCGATGGTGCAGCACCAGCCCGCGATCGTGGCCGAAGAGCGGGAGCGCACCTATTCGCAGCGCCTGCGTGCCGCCGTCAGCGATGCCGAGCGGATCGAAGCCTTCCTCGAGCACGTGCGCGCGGGGCACGGGCCGACCGAGACCGAGAGCCAGCTGATCCGTGCCGTGCTCGACGACCGTGTGCGCGCGGAGGCGCTCGTCTAGATGCGTCTGCACCGCCTGGAGGTCGAAGGGTTCGGCCCGTTCCGGTCCCGCCAGACCGTCGACTTCGACGCGTTCGCCGACGATGGCATCTTCCTGATCGCCGGGCGCACCGGCGCAGGAAAGTCCAGCATCCTCGACGCCGTCTGCTTCGGCCTCTACGGCGGGGTGCCGCGCTACGACGGTGGTGAGAAGCGACTCCGCAGCGACCACTGCGAGCCCGATGACCTCTCCGAGGTCGTCGTCGAGTTCAGCGCCTCGGCCGGCCGCTTCCGTGTGACGCGATCGCCGGAGTACGTGCGCCCGTCGAAGCGGGGTGGGGGCACGACGAAGCAGGCTGCCGGCGTGGCGCTCGACGAGTGGACGGATGCCGGGTGGGTCGGCCGTGCCGCGCGGGCAGTCGACGTGGCGAATGAGCTCGACGAGATCCTGCAGCTGAGTCGTGACCAGTTCCTGCAGGTCATCCTGCTCGCGCAGAACCGCTTCTCGGAGTTCCTCCTCGCCGGCAGCAAGGACCGGCAGACGCTGCTGCGCCGACTGTTCGGCACGCAGCGGTTCGAAGACGTGCAGGCTCGCTTCGACGACCGGCGCCGAGCCGCCGAGCAGGCACTCGGCGCACGGCTCGCGACCGTCGCGGCGCGTGTCGAAGAGGCGGAGCGACTGGTGTCCACCGCCGACCTCTGGGGTGACGCGGTCGAGGCGGGCACGGGGGAGGCAACCGGTGCGGGGGAGCCCGCACGACCGACGGTCACCTCGACCACCGCCGAGCGCCTCGATGGTCTGCGCAGGGCGAAGGCCCGCGCCGACTACCGGGCGGAGCGGCGTGTATCCGACCGCGCTGAGGCGGAGAAGTCCTCGACGGCCGCCGACCTCGTGCTCTCCACGAAGCGCGAGGAGCAGCGTGCGCAGGCCGAACGCGACCGCGCGCGCGCCGCCCTCGACCGGCTCGACGCCGAGGAGCCATCGATCGCCACAGCCCGGGCAGAGCTGTCGGATGCGCGGTCGGCCGAGGCGCTGCGGTCGACGATCGCCGCCGCCGCTCGCGCACGCACGGCTCTGGAGAGTGCGCGCGCGGCCGAGCAGACCGCGCGGGCCACGTGGGAGCGGTTCGGTGTCGCGACCGATGACGACCTCGAGACATGGGCCGCCACGCGTCTCAAAGAGAGCGGCGCGTGGGAGCGTGCGGCCGACCTCGAAGCACAGGAGCCGACCCTCATCGCCGAACTGCAGGCTGCGGAGGTCGCCGTGCAGGAGGCATCCGCACGTGTCGAGGAAGCCGCCGCAGAGCGCGCAGAACTGCCGACAGAAGTCGTCGCGGTCACGGCCGAACGCGACGACGCGCGGCGCAACGCCGACCGGAAGGCCGATCTCGCCGCCGCTCGGGACGCCGCCGAATCCCGCGTCCGCGCCGCGCGCGATGTTCAGCGCCTCCGCGAGGCGCAGGAGATCGCCGAGCAGCAACTGGCCGCTCTGACGACTCGGCACGCGACCGCCCAGTCCACGCTGGCGCAGCTGCGGCAGCGTCGTTTCGACGGGATGGCGGGCGAACTCGCCTCGGGTCTCGTCGACGCCGAGCCGTGCCCGGTCTGCGGCGCGCTCGAGCATCCATCGCCGGCCACGCATGCCGACCCCGTCTCGGCCGACGATGTCGCCGCTGCCGAAGCCGTGCGCGACGCAGCAGCGGAACGAGAGCGCGAGGCCGCCGCGATGTCCGCATCTCTTCGCATCGATCTCGCCGCCGCCGAGGCCGGAGCAGACGGCCGCACGGTCGAGCAGGCCGAGGGCGAGCACGCCGCCGCCGTCGACCTCCACGCGCAGAGTCTCGCCGCGGCCGACCGCCTGAAGACTCTCGACACGCAACTGCACGAGATCGCCGAACGGGCCGACCGACTCGAACGCGAACGCGCAGATCGCGATGCCACCCTCGCGGCGGCGCGGGAGCAGCTCGCGCTTCGCGCACAGCGGCTCGAGCAGACGCGCGCTCTGACCGCCGAGGCCCGTGGGCCGTTCGACACGGTCGCGGAGCGACTCGCCGACATCACGGCGAAGGTCGCGGCGGCCCGACTGCTCGCCGCGGCGCTCGCCGAACGCGAGCGAAGGGCACAGGCGCTCGCCGAGGCCGAGAGCGAGCGGGATGCGGCGCTCGCCGAGTCCGCGTTCGACGACGTCGCCGCCGCCGAACGCGCGCTGCGATCGCCCGCGGTGCAGGAGGCTCTCGAGACGCGCATCTCTCAGCACGCCGTGCTGCGCGAGAAGGAACGATCGACGCTCTTCGACCTCGAGCTGCGTACGCTCCCCGAAGAGCCGATCGACATCTCGCCGGACGAAGAGGCGGCGGCGACGGCACGCGCCGCATGGATGCACGCCGTCGACGAGGCCAGTCGCGCGCTCGGCACCGTGGAGCGGCTCGAAGACCTCATCGCATCCGCGACCGCGGAGCATGCGAGGACGGCCGACGACGCGGCCGAGTTCGAGGTGCTGCAAGGTCTGGCCGACGCGATCGCCGGCCGAGGCGCCAACACCCGCAAGATGACGCTGGAGACTTTCGTCCTCGCTGCAGAGCTCGAGGAGATCGTCGAAGCCGCGAACCGTCGCCTCTACGACATGTCCACCGGCCGGTACCAGCTGCAGCACTCCGACGCGCTCGCCGCGCGGGGCGCCGCCTCCGGACTCGGCATCGTGGTGTCGGATGCGTTCACCGGACAGACGCGGCCGCCGCAGTCGCTCTCGGGAGGCGAGACGTTCCTCACGTCACTCGCCCTCGCGCTCGGCCTCGCCGAAGTGGTGACGGCCCGCGCCGGCGGCATCCGCCTGGACACGCTCTTCATCGACGAGGGTTTCGGGTCGCTCGACGGCGACACCCTCGACGTGGCGATGCGCACGCTCGACGAACTGCGACAGGGAGGCCGGACCGTCGGCGTGATCAGCCACGTCGAGGCGATGCAGGAGCAGATCCCGGCTCAGCTGACCGTGCGGGCGACGCCGAACGGGCCGAGCATCATCGAGACCCGCTGACCGCCCGATCAGCGGCGGCGGGCCGCGTCAGACGCCGTACTCGCCGCGGATGAAGTCGCGCAGCTGCACGCTGCAGCGGGCGACCGCCTCGCGCCAGTCGGTGAGCGCTCCGTCCTCGGCCTGGTCAGAGACGGCGCGGAAGACCCGGATCGGCACGTCGAACTGCTCGGCGACCCAGATGTAGGCGTAGGTCTCCATATCGACCAGTGCCGCGCCGCTCGGGCGGATCACGGCGGTCACCTCCGCGTCGTCGACGAAGTGGTCGCCCGTGGCGATCAGCACTCCCTCGCGGCCGGTCGAGACCCGCGCGGGCAGCGACACGTGCTGCCCGGCGATGCCGTCGAGGTCGGTGACGTCGTGCTGGAACGCGGTGCCGATCTCGTGGACCGTCGCCTCGAGGCCGGGGGCGATCGCACCCGCGGTGCCGACGACGACGATCTCCTCGTAGGGGTGGGCATCGAGCGCCCGCGTGAGGGCGAAGGTCGCCTGGAGCTTGCCCGGCCCCGTGACGAGACGGTCGAAGCCGTCGAGGGTCTCCGGGAAGGCGGACAGTTCGGAGGCGAGGGCGGCGACGAGGAGTTTCACTTCCTCATTCTTTCAGGTCGCACCTGACAGGAGCGTCGGAGAGCCGTTCGTCACCCCGGCGTAACACAGAGGGGCGATACTGATTCCAGGAAGAGTGGAGGACCACGTGTCGTTGCAGCAGCAGATCTCCGAAGACCTCGGCGTCAAGTCCGAGATCGATCCCGAAGCCGAGGTGGAGCGTCGAGTCGGATTCCTCGTCGATTACCTCCGCACCACCGGCGCGCGAGGATTCGTGCTCGGCATCTCCGGCGGGCAGGACTCGACCCTCGCCGGTCGCCTCGCCCAGCTCGCCGTCGAACGCGTCCGCGCGGAGGGCGGGGAGGCGAAGTTCCTCGCCGTGCGCCTTCCGTACCGCGTGCAGGGCGATGCCGCGGATGCCGTGGCGGCCTTGGAGTACATCGCGCCGGACGCCTCGGTCGAGGTGAACATCCAGAACGGCGTCGACGGCGTCGAGGAGGACATCGAGTTCGCCGTCACGAGCGACATCAGCGATTTCAATCGCGGCAACATCAAGGCGCGCGTGCGCATGGTCACCCAGTACGCCCTGGCGGGGCACGACGGGATGCTGGTGATCGGCACCGACCATGCCGCCGAGGCGGTGACCGGCTTCTTCACGAAGTTCGGCGACGGCGCGGCCGACATCCTGCCGCTCTCCGGCCTGACCAAGCGGCAGGGTCGGTCGCTGCTGCAGTTCCTGGACGCGCCCGATCGCCTCGCCTTCAAGGTGCCGACGGCCGATCTCCTCGACGGCCAGCCCGGCCGTGCGGATGAGGACGAGCTCGGCATCACGTACGAGCAGATCGACGACTTCCTCGAGGGTCGCCCTGTCGATCCCGATGTCGCCGGCCGTATCGAGGCGAAGTACCTCGCGACGCAGCACAAGCGCCATCTGCCGGTGACGCCCGACGACGACTGGTGGCGCTGACCCCGGACGCTCGCGGTTCGTCCCGTGTCGGATGCCGCGGATAGTGTCGAAGCATCCGACAGAACGGGAGCATCGTGCGGATCGACACTGAGGCGCAGCGCGTCATCTGGAGCGCCAGCGACCTCAAGGCGGCTGCGGAGTGCGAATTCGCCTGGTGCCGTGCGATCGATGCGAAGCTCGGGCGCGTACCCGCGGTCGTCGAGCCGGAAGACGCGACGCTGCAGCGGGCCGCTCTGCTCGGCGATGTGCATGAGCGCAACGTGCTGGCCCGGTACGTCGCAGACCTCGGCGCCGAGAGGGTCCATCAGATCGAGAAGGTGTCGTCCGTGGACGCCGAGGGGCTCCGCGCCGCGACCGACGAGACCGTCGCAGCACTCCAGTCCGACGCCCTCGTCGTCTTCCAGGCCGCTTTCGCCACAGAGGAGTTCGTCGGCTTCGCCGACTTCCTGCGCAAAGACGACGACGGCCGCTGGCGGGTGCAGGATTCGAAGCTGGCGCGCAAGGCACGGGTCACCGCGCTCATGCAGCTGGCGGCATATGTCGATCAGCTCGATCGGCTCGGCATCCCGAGATCCGATGACGTCGACCTGATCCTGGGCGACAGCAGCATCAGCACGCACGCCGTCGACGACCTCCTGCCGCTTTTCCATGTGCGCCGCGCGCGTCTGCGGGCGCTCATCGCCGATCGGCGCATCCCCGACGGCGCTGCGGGAACCCCGCTGGCGTGGGGCGACGATCGAGGCGACCTGCAGATCGTCGCGTGCGGCCGCTGCGCCACGTGCGAAGAACAGGTGCTGGCTCACCGCGATCTGCTGATGGTCGCTCGCATGCGTCCGGTGCAGCGAGCGCGGCTCCGCGCGTCCGGCATCGAGACGATCGATGCGCTGGCATCGGCATCCGAGGCTCCGGTCGGTATGAATGCCGACTCCTTCGAGACCCTCCGAGCGCAGGCGCGTCTGCAGATCCGCGCGGATGCCGACGGGGTGCCGACCTACGACGTGCACTACGCACCGGCGATCCACACGCTGCCGCTCCCCAGCCATGGCGACATCTTCTTCGATTTCGAAGGGGATCCGCTCTACACCGAACCGGCGCCGGACGGCGAGGCGCACTGGGGCATCGACTACCTCTTCGGGTGGGTCGACAACACCGACCAGTATTCGGCACTGTGGGCGCACACGTTCGCCGACGAGCGCCGGGCGCTGGAAGACTTCCTCGACTTCGTCAAGGTGCGACGGGCGGCACATCCCGCGATGCACATCTACCACTACGCGCCGTACGAGACCTCGCACCTCGTGGCGATGGCCGCTCGGCACGGCGTCCGCGAGGGAGAGGTCGACCGCCTGCTGCGCGAAGGCGTCTTCGTCGATCTCTACCCGCTGGTGCTGCGCACGGTGCGCGTCGGTTCGCGCTCGTATTCGATCAAGAAGCTCGAGCCGCTCTACATGGGCGACGACGTGCGCACGAGCGATGTGCAGAAGGGCGACGACTCGATCGTGCAGTACGTCGCCGCGCGCGAACTCGCGGCAGCTGGCGAGAAGTCCGAGGCGGATGCTGTCCTGGCGGACCTGGCCGACTACAACCGCTACGACTGCGTCTCGACCCGGCGGCTGCGCAACTGGCTGATCGACATCGCCCGCCGACAGGGCGTGACCCCGGCGCCGCCGGATGAGATCGACGAGGTGATCTACGAGCCCTCGCCGCGGTCGGTGGCGCTGCTCGCCGACGCGGAGCGCGCGGTCGAGGCCGGGGGAGACGGGCTCGTGCACCGGATCGCGGCCGCGGCGATCGACTACTTCCCGCGCGAGGCCAAGAGCTTCTGGGTGTCGCATTTCCAGCGGCTGCGGGAGCCCGTGACGATGTGGGACGGCACGCGCGACGTCGTACGCGTCGATCGCCCCTCCTCGACGGTCCGCCGCGACTGGAGCATCGGCGAGGGGCGACGGGTGATGTCCCGCGACGTCGAGATCCGCGGGGAGGTGTCGCCGGGCACGACGCTCGGGGTCGGCGCACAGCCGTTCGCCCTCTACGAGGTGCCGGCGCCGTTCGACACCGAGGTTCCGTCGCGCGCCGTCCACGTTCCGCACACGGTGACCGTCAGCGAGGTGCTCGACGACGGCTACCTGGTGACGGAGTCGGCGGTGCAGGGGCAGACGTGGGATGAGCTGCCGATCGCACTCACGCCCGCTGCGCCGCCGCGCGTGGTGTCGCTGCAGGGCGCGATCGATGAATGGGCCGACGCTGTGCACGCCGAAGCGCCGGGCTTCCCCGCCGATGCCGCGACCGACATCCTGCGCCGCATCCCGCCGCGCACCGCCTCGGGGGCACCGATCCCGACGGCCGGCGATGACGTGATCGATGCGATCGTGCGCGGTGTGCTCGACCTCGATCGCAGCTACCTCGCGGTGCAGGGTCCTCCCGGAACCGGCAAGACCTACACGGGGTCCCGCGTGATCGCGCGCCTGGTGAACGAGCACGGGTTCAAGATCGGCGTCGTCGCCCAGTCGCACGCCATCATCGAGACCCTGCTCGCGCGCGTCGTCGCCGACGGCGTCGCACCGGGGCAGGTGGCCAAGGCGCCGAAGGACAGCGAGGCGGAGACGTCCTATACCGCGATCCCCAAGAACGGCATGGCCTCATTCCTCGCGGAGCATGCCGATGAGGGCGTCGTGGTCGGCGGCACCGCCTGGGACTTCAGCAACACCCAGCGCGTCGACCGGGCAGGGCTCGATCTGCTCGTCATCGACGAGGCCGGGCAGTTCTCGCTCGCCTCGACGATCGCCGTCGCTGCCGGGGCGAAGCGCCTGCTGCTGCTCGGCGACCCGCAGCAGCTCCCGCAGGTCAGTCAGGGCGCGCACCCGGAGCCGGTCGACACCTCGGCCCTCGGCTGGGTCATGGACGGCGATCCCGTCGTGCGACCGGAGTACGGCTACTTCCTCGCGCGCTCGTGGCGCATGCACCCGTTCGTCGCGACGCCGGTGTCGAAGCTGGCGTACGCCGGGCAGCTCGCCTCCGCGCCCGGAACCGAGAACAGATCGATCGACGGCATCGAGCCCGGGCTCCACGTCGTGCCGCTCCGGCATCGCGGAAACGCCACTCAGTCGCCCGAAGAAGCCGCCGAGGTCGTGCGTCTCGTCGGCGACCTCATCGGCCGCACCTTCACCGACAACGACCCCGCCGCGACGACGAGGCCGCTCGTGCAGTCCGACATCATCGTCGTCACGCCCTACAACGCGCAGCGCCAGCTCGTTCTCGATGAGCTCGCCGCTGCCGGCTTCCCCGATGTGCCGGTCGGCACGGTCGACAACTTCCAGGGCAAGGAGGCCGTCGTCTCGATCACCTCGCTCGCGGCCTCGAGCGGTCGGGACGCGCCGCGCGGGCCGGAGTTCCTGCTGCTGCAGAACCGTCTCAACGTCGCGATCTCCCGCGCGCAGGCCGTCGCCTACCTGATCCACTCGCCCGCGCTGCTCGACGACCTTCCCTACACGCCCGAGGGTGTCGCCCGGCTCAGCGCTTTCGCGCGACTGGTCGGGGCCGCGGGGTGAACGTGCGCGTGCATACCGAAGACGACATCCTCCGCGCGGCGGCGGCATGGGCGTGGTTCCCACGCGACAGCGACCGCGCCGACGAGCACCTGACGCTGGTGCGCTATCCGGCACGATTCGGCGGCGGGGTGCGGGGCTCGCAGGTGCGCTCGTCCTCCGACGCCGCGGCGGTGCTCGATCACGCCGTCGAGCGCACGAGGAACTGGGGGGAGTCCTGACTGACCTTCTGGACCAACCCTTCGGACAGCCCCGACCTCGAAGAGGAACTGCAGCGACGCGGTGCACAGCACATCGACACCGTCGCTGTGCTCGCGCGCGCCATCGACGATCTCCTGATCGACGCGCCTCCGGGCGCGACCGGCGAGATCGTCCGCACGCTCGACCAGGTGCGCGAGGTCGACATGATCAACGTGCCCGTGTGGGAGCAGGCTCCGCTCGATGAGGGCGGCCTGCGCGTCGAGCTCGCGGAAGTTCTCGGTCAGCAGCAGACGGGGGAGGGCGTGCGTGTGCTCGGACGCCTCGAGGGCCAGGCGGTCAGCACTGGCGGCTGCACGATCGTCGACGGTTTCACGCGCTTGTGGGGTGCCGCGACTCTGCCGGCGTTCCGAGGCCGAGGGGCATACCGGGCTGTGCTCGCCGAGCGGCTGCGCGCGAGTGCGGAACTCGGCGCCACGACAGCACTGGTGAAGGGTCGCGTCGCCACCTCGGCGCCGATCCTCCGCCGCGTCGGATTCCACCACTACGGCGACGAGCGCGCGTATCGGCTCGATGTCGCCTAGCGGTCGAGCCGCACGCGCCGCAGCGTCGTGATCAGACGGTGCCGTAGAGCCGATCGCCGGCGTCGCCGAGTCCAGGCACGATGTAGCCCTTCTCATTGAGACGCTCATCGAGAGCACCGAGCACGAGCGTGACGTCGCGATCGCCCGCCATCGCCTCGATCGCAGCGACGCCCTCGGGGGTGCCGAGCAGGCAGATCGCGGTGACATCCTTCGCCCCGCGGTTGAACAGGAACTGGATCGCGGCCGCGAGCGAGCCGCCGGTGGCGAGCATCGGGTCGATGGCGAAGCACTGGCGGTCGCTGAGGTCGTCGGGAAGACGCTCGGCGTAGGTGGTCGGCTCGAACGTCTCCTCGTCGCGGACCATGCCGAGGAACCCGACCTCGGCCGTCGGAAGGAGCTTCACCAAGCCTTCGAGCATGCCGAGACCGGCGCGTAGGATCGGCACCACGATCGGGCGCGGCTCCGAGATCTTCACCCCCATCGTCGTCGTCACCGGAGTGGTGATCTCGATCGGGCTGACCTTCACGTTTCGCGTCGCCTCGTACGCGAGCAGCGTCACGAGCTCTTCGGTCAGCTGCCGGAAGACCGGCGACGGGGTGCGCTGGTCGCGCAGCACCGACAGCTTGTGGGTGACGAGGGGGTGGTCGGCGACGTGAACACGCATGGTTACAGGCTAATGCGCGGCGCCCCTCGGCACGACATCGGCCTCGGCGGCACCTCGGCGCGGCTGTCGTAGGCTCGATCCATGACCGCCGCCGACGATCTCGCGATGCGACGAGCTCTCGCCCTCGCGGCGGAAGCATCGGCCGCCGCGGAGATCCCCGTCGGAGCCGTCGTCCTCGATCCGGAGGGCCGGATCATCGCCGAGGGGCGCAACAACCGCGAGGAGACGCACGACCCGACGGGCCACGCTGAGATCGATGCGTTGCGGGATGCCGCGGCATCCGTCGGCTCCTGGAATCTGCAGGGCCACACCCTCGTCGTGACCCTCGAGCCGTGCCTGATGTGCGCGGGAGCGATCCTGCAGGCGCGTATCAGCCGGGTGGTGTTCGGCGCCTGGGACGACAAGGCGGGAGCAGCGGGATCCCAGTACGACGTGCTCCGAGACCGCCGTCTTCCTTACCGGGCGGAGGTCGTCGGCGGGCTGGAAGCGGATGCCGCGACCGCCCTGCTGCGCGACTTCTTCGATCAGCGTCGCTGAGGCGAGGTTCTCGGAGTGCAGCGCCTCAGTCCGAGGACTTCAGCACGAAGACGTCGGTCGAGGGCTGGGGGTCGATCGCGGGGCGGTACACGTCCGGCTCGATGTACACGACCCGCGCGACCGGCACGGCCTCGCGGATGCGCGCCTCGATCGCGTCGATGTCGGCAGCCGCCTCGCGCAGCGGCTTGTCGGCGCTGAGCGCGATCTTCGCGGCCACCATGAGCTCGTCCGGACCCAGGTAGAGGGTCTTCATGTGGATGATCTTCTCGATCTCGTCACCCGCGTTGATCGCGTCGACGATCCGGTCGTAGTCCGCCTGGGTCGCGCCTTCGCCGACGAGCAGGCTCTTGGTCTCAACGCCCAACACGATCGCGATGACCACGAGCAGCACGCCGATCATGACCGTGCCGAGGGCGTCGAACAACGGATTTCCGGTGATCAGCGTGAGGCCGACGCCGAGCAGTGCGAACGTCAGACCGGTCAGCGCCCCGACATCCTCGAGCAGCACGACCGGCAGCTCCGGCGCCTTCGACCGGCGCACGAACGACACCCACGACTGGCCCTTCTCCCGCACGAGATTGCTCTCTCGCACGGCCGTGCGCAGCGAGAACGACTCCAGGCCGATGGCGATCACGAGCACGACGAGAGGCAGCCACCACCACGTCCGGTCGAGCTCATGCGGATCGGTGAGCTTCTCGACGCCTTCGTAGATCGCGAACAGTCCGCCGACGGAGAACAGGATGATCGAGACGACGAACGCGTACACATAGCGTTCGCGGCCGTATCCGAACGGGTGCGAGCGGTCGGCCTCGCGCCGCGCCTTGCGTCCGCCGAGCATCAGGAGCAGCTGGTTGCCCGAGTCGGCGACGGAGTGGATCGCCTCGGCGAGCATCGACGCAGAGCCCGAGAGCGCCCAGGCGACGAACTTCGCGAGGGCGATGCCGAGGTTCGCCAGGAACGCCGCGACGATGGCCTTGTTGCCTCCGGATGCACTCATGCCACGAGTCTAGAACCGCACGCTGATGGATACCGGAGCGCCCGCCGTAGGATGACGACATGGCTGAATCGCTTCCCTCCCTCGCGTTCCTCGGTGCCGGTTCCATGGGAGGTGCGATCCTGCGTGGTGTCGTCGCCTCCGGCATCCGCATCGACGGCGGGATCACCGCGACCAACCGCACGCCCGAGAAGGCGGCCGCTTTCGCGGACGTCGCCGGCGTCACCAGCATCGCGCTCTCGGAGAACCCCGAGGGCAATGGGGATGCCGTCGCCGGGGCGCGCATCGTGCTCGTCGGCGTGAAGCCGGCGATGGTGCCGGATCTGCTCCGTGAGATCGCACCGCATCTCTCACCCGACGCGATCGTGGTGAGCCTCGCCGCCGGCGTCACGCTGCGGACCTTCGCGGAGGTGCTCGGCGACGACGCGCGTGTCATCCGATCGATGCCGAACACCCCGTCGACCGTGCGCAAGGGTGTGGCAGGACTTGCCGCGGGAGCATCTGCGACGGCGGACGACCTTGCGCTCGTGCGCCGCCTGTTCGAGACCGTCGGCGCGGTCGTGGAGGTTCCCGAGTCGCAGATCGACGCGCTCGGCACGATCTCCGGCTCCGGCCCCGCGTACGTCTACCTGCTGATCGAGGAGTTCACGAAGGCGGCGGTCGGACTGGGCTTCGGCGAGGCCGACGCGCGGCTCATGGCCGAGCACACGTTCATCGGCGCGACGGCGCTGCTCGACGCGTCGGGGGAGGACCCTGCCGAACTCCGTCGCCGGGTCACGAGCCCGAAGGGCACGACCGAGCGTGCGATCGCCGTCCTGCAGGATGCCCACCTCGATCGCACCTTCGCGGATGCCGCGGCTGCCGCCCTGGCCCGCTCCAAGGAACTGGCGGCCGGGGGCTGATCGATGCGGCTGCGGGTCGAGGGGGAGATCTGGTACTGGCGCGGGCCGGCGCCGTTCCACTTCGTGACCGTGCCGCCGGTGGAGAGCGAGATGATCCACGAGATCGCCTCGGTCGTGACCTACGGCTGGGGGATGATCCCGGCATCCGTCACGATCGGTGCGACAACCGTGACGACGGCGCTCTGGCCGAAGGACGGCGGCTACATCGTGCCGATCAAGAAGGTGCTGCAGGACCGGGAGGGTGTGGCCGTCGACGACGTCGTCGAGCTCACCCTCGAGATCGACGCCTGAATGCGAACCGGCCCAGCGGTAGCTTCATCCCATGGGCGATGTAAGACTCCTGGGCACCTGCGAGATGATCCATGCGATGGATTACGGGCAGTTCACGATCTCGGGCGGGCCTGACGTCGATGAGCTGCGACTACTCGCTGCCGCGATGCAGCATCCCCCGTCCGCGGCGGACGGCCGATCGATCCTGGTACGCAGCCCTCATCAGAACAACTTCGCCATGCGTGTGACCGTGGAGAGATGGTCGGGCCGCCCTTCGCGCGACGATGCCGAGTGGGAGCAGATCTCGATCGAGCCGCTCACGGTGCGCGACCCCGGCGTCGTGCGACTCGGGAGCCCCACGCTCGAGGACACGGTCTGCGCGGTGCCGCCGGGTGAGTATCGGCTGGAGATCAGCGGACGAGGATTCGTCAACAACGGCTGGCCCGGGTCGACAGAGCCGGGCGATGAGTGGCGGCTCCGCTTCTGGCCGCGGACAGCGCACGAAGACGACGTGCGCAAGGTGTGGCGCAAACCCGACTGAGTCACGCCGGCGCGAGCGGATGCCGCCTCAGCGGTCGAGTGCGGCGAAGCGCTCGATGTCGCTGTTGGTGCCCGACACGATGATGAGGTCGTGGTTCGTGACGATCGTGTTGGCCTCGGCGTAGCGGAACGGCTTGCCGGGGCTCTTCACGCCGACGACGGTCACCTTGTACTTCGAGCGGACCCCCGACTCGTTGAGCCCCACACCGCGGATGAACTTCGGCGGGTACATCTTGGCCAGCACGAAGTCGTCATCGAAGCGGATGAAGTCGAGCATCCGGCCGCTCACGAGGTGGGCGACGCGCTCGCCGGCCTCGCGCTCGGGGTAGATGACGTGATTCGCGCCGACGCGGGCGAGGATCTTGCCGTGCGACTGCGAGACGGCTTTCGCCCAGATCTGCGGCACCTTGAGGTCGACGAGGTTCGCCGTGATGAGGACGGATGCCTCGATCGACGAGCCGACGGCGACGACGGCGACCTGGAAGTCGCCCGCCCCGATCTGGCGCAGCGCATCGATGTTCTTGGCATCGGCCTGCACGGTGTGCGTGACGCGGTCCGACCACTTCTGCACGAGTTCGAGGTTGTCGTCGATCGCGAGCACCTCGCGGTCGAGGCGGTCGAGCTCACCGGCACACGCGGCACCGAATCGACCGAGACCGATGACGAGGACGGGAGCGTCGCCCCGGAGGACTTCAACCAACGATCGGCCTTTCCACGGGCAGCGAGTAATACTGCGATCGCGATGTCGCGGCGACTGCCGCGGCGAGTGTCACTGTACCAACGCGGCCCATGAAGATGGTCGCGGCCATCACGTACGAGGCCGAATCAGGGAGTTCCGCGGTGAGACCGGTCGACAGGCCCACCGTGCCGAACGCCGAGATGACGTCGAAGAGCACATGACTGATGTCGTCTTTGGTGATCTGGGCGATGACGATCGTCGACAGGGCGACGATCGTGGCTCCCCACGCGACGACGCTGAGCGCGACGCGCTGCACGTCGCTGGGGATCCGACGGCCGAACACCTCGACGGACTGGCGTCCTTTCGCCTCCGACCACACCGCGATGGCGAGGACCGCGAGAGTGGTGACCTTGATGCCGCCCGCGGTCGACGCCGAACCGCCGCCGACGAACATGAGCATGCTGGCGGCGAGCAGGGACGACCCGTTCAGGTCGTCCATCTCGATGACGTTGAACCCGCCGGATCTCGTCATCGCCGACAGGAAGAACGCCTGGAACGTCGTGTCCGCCGCATCCATCGATCCGAACGTCTTCGGGTTGTTGAACTCCAGGATGAGGAACACCGCGGCGCCCAGCACGAACAGCAGCACGGTGGTCACGAGCGTGAGCTTCGTGTGCAGCGACCACTTCTTCACGTGCCAGACGTGCTTCGCGAGCGTGTAGATGACCGGGAACCCGATGCTGCCGAGGAACACGCCGATCATCAGGAGGGTCAGCACCAGGTAGTCGTCGGCGAACACGGCGACGCCGCCGTCGTTCGGGGCGAATCCCGTGTTGGTGAACGCCATGGCGGCGAAGTACGGCGCCTCCCAGAGGGCGGCGATCGGATCGACCTTCGCCATCACGAGGGCGGGGTACAGCAGAGCGGCGAGCGACGCTTCGATGATCAGCGCCGAGACGGCGACGGTGGTGAGCAGCTGGCCGACTTCGCCGAGGCGCACGGTCTGGCTCTCGTTCACCACGCCGCCGTGCGCGCGCAGGGGATTCGTGTCTCCGGCGGCCATCAGCTTCGCCCGCAGTCCGAGTCGCCGCGAGATCAGCATGCCCATCAGCGACGCGAGCGTCAGCACGCCGAGGGCCCCGATGTTGACGCCGACGAAGACGACCACGTGACCGAAGGGCGACCAGTAGTTCGCCATGTCGACGGTGGCGAGGCCCGTGACGCAGATGGTGGAGACGGCCGTGAACAGCGCATCGCTCAACGGAGTGACGGTGCCGCTCGCAGTGGCGATCGGCAGGGACAGCAGCACCGTGAAGACGAGGATCAGCAGAGCGAAGATGACGATCGCGAAGCGCGACGGCGACGAGGTGACGATGTGCTTGACCCAGTCGACGGCACCTTCGAGGCGCTCACGCGGAGACGACGCCGAAGCGATCCCCGACATCGCGTCCCCCTTCGTCCGGCCTGTGCCCGTCCGGGCGATCGCACGACGCCTTTCGCCGAGCCTTCGTCATGGTACTCCGTGGCGGGGACGACTACCCTGATCTCATGACGGACATCTTCGACGTGATCGCAGACGGTACGAGGCGCGACATCCTCCAGCTCCTGCTGCGACGCACGGCCGAAGGAGAATCGGGTATCAGCGTCAGCCACATCGTCGCCGACCTGGGCATCAGCCAGCCCACCGTGTCCAAGCACCTGAAGGTCCTGCGCGACGCCGAGCTCGTGTCGGTGCGCGAAGACGGACAGCGTCGCTTCTACAGCCTCTCGGTCGAGCCGCTCGAGGTGGTCGACGACTGGCTGGTCCCGTTCCTCGTCGACGCGTACGGCGATGGCGCGCCCGACATCGACTACCCCGTCGTGCCGCTGCCCGACAGCGCTGCTCATGCGGCCGAGGTGGTCGGCCGCGCCGCGGCATCCGCCAAGCACGTCGTGACGTCGGCGCTCAAGCGGTTCGGCGGCTGACGGCCTTCTCGTCCTGCGCCGGCGAATGAGGCCGGACATGCCTCGCCCCCGACGACAGGGGGGCATGTCGTCAGGGGCGATCCGCGGGCCCCAGCCCGCGTGGACTCGGCGGTGCCGGCACAAGTCCTGTCATGACAATGGCAGGTCCGGCTGGGTGGAAGGCCCGCAACGGCTATGTCTCCGCTGAGACTCCGCGATGATGTGGGGATGACGACAGAGTTCCGCGCCCACTTCGACTTCGCCATCGCCTTCGCGAACGGCGGCGGCATCCACGGCGAGGGGTTCCGCCTCGACCTGCCCCGCGAGCGCATGACGGAGGAAGAGATCGGCGTTCTGCTGATCGCGCATCTCGGGCTCGCCCTGGTCAGCGACGTCGAGCTCCGCGATCTGCGGATCGTCGAGGAGCCGCATCGCGGCAGCCGGGGCGTCGAGACCTCTGACGATGCAGCGGGGGAGAGGCGCGTCATCGACCTCAGCCATGCGATCGAAGCGGGACTGGTGACGTATCCCGGGCTTCCGGCCCCGATCATCTCGCCCCACCTCACGCGGGAGGATTCCCGCTCGAAGTATGCGCCGGGCACCGAGTTCGCGATGGACATCATCACGATGATCGGCAACACCGGCACCTACATCGACTCGCCGTTCCATCGCTACGAGGACGGCGGCGATCTGGCCTCCCTGGAGTTGAGCACCCTCGTGGACCTGCCTGCAGAGGTGTTCCATCTGCGCGACGCCTGGAGTGCGGACCGGCGCGGCATCGAGGCGGCGACGCTCGCCGATCGCGACCTGCGCGGTGCGGCCGTGCTCCTCGACACCGGATGGGATCGGCATTTCGGCACGCCGGAGTACGGAGTCGGCTCGCCTTTCCTCACCGAGGACGGCGCTCGCTTCCTCGTGGACGCCGGTGTGATCCTCGTGGGGATCGACGCCCTGAACATCGACGACACCGAGAGTGGAGGAGAGCGCCCGGCGCACAGCATCCTCCTGGCCGCCGGCATCCACGTGGTCGAGCATCTGACCGGCCTCGACGGCGTGCCCGCACGTGGCGCTCGATTCACCGCCGTACCTCCCGCCGTCCGGGGCTTCGGCACGTTCCCGGTTCGCGCGTTCGCGACAGTCGCCATGTCTCATTGATCACACGAGCCACATGGGTTTACAGGCGTCCCACCTACCCCATAGAGTGTGCTCATCGAGAAAGGGGTACGTGGGATGCCCGAAGTACCTGACGTCCGGTTCCTCACAGTGGCCGAGGTCGCCGAGCTCATGCGCGTGTCGAAGATGACCGTGTACCGGCTCGTCCACGCCGGCGAACTGCCTGCCATCCGGTTCGGCCGCAGCTATCGCGTTCCCGAGTCGGCCGTCGCCGACGCCCTGCAGCGCCCCATCGCCGACGTCGGCTGATATCCGGCAGAGGAGGAAGTCGTGGATGTCAGCACGTTCTACGCTCTCTTCTCCACGACGTGCTTCACGCTCACCGGTCTGTGGTGGAACGTCGTCCGCGCCCGCCGGGACTGGACATCCGACCCCGCGATGCGTCGCACGATCGGCGGGATCTACCTCTCCTTCCTGCTTCCGGCCCTGATGGGCCTGTTCGCCCAGGTCGGCGGCACGGAGAGCCCGATCCTCTGGCGCCTGTCGTTCGTCGTGGTCGCCGTCGTCGGCGGGCTGTCGATGGTCCGACTGGTCTCGCAGGCCTGGCGGGATGGGACTCCCCTCGCGATCCGGTGGACACAGATCGGCACCGTGGTCGTCTATGTCGCGATCGCGGTGATCGGCGTCGCGCCGCAGCTCGTCATGCCTCTCGGCCTGACCGGCATCCAGGTCGAGGCGCTGCTCCTGATCGCGCTGGTCGCGCTCGGGCACGCTCTCGTCTGGCGGTTCCTGGTGACCGAGACCGTCGAGGAGTGAGACGGCACAGAGTGCCCGTTCGGGTTTGCTAGACTGATCCGAGGCATTTTTTCGTGCCGGTTACCCGGGCGTCCGATTTTGCGCGACGCCCAGCCGCTGACTTAGTGAGGTTTCCGTGGGTTCTGTCATCAAGAAGCGCCGCAAGCGCATGGCGAAGAAGAAGCACCGCAAGCTGCTTCGCAAGACTCGCCACCAGCGCCGCAACAAGAAGTAAGCGGCCAGACACGAGCGCCTGTCTTCGGACGGGCGCTTTGTGTCTCTGCCCGCATCTCCGCACCTCGAGAGGACGCCATGAAGTCGATCACCGTCAACGAACTCGCCGAGCGCTCCGGCACGCCGCTCATCGACGTGCGCGAGGTCGATGAGTTCGCCGCAGGACATGTTCCCGGTGCGGTGAACATCCCGATGTCCGAGATCGGCAACCGGCTCGAAGAGCTGCCGAGTGAAGCCTTCGACGTGATCTGCCAGGCCGGCGGACGATCCGCGCGGGTCGTCGAAGCACTCGAGGGGCGCGGCTACGACGCGACCAACGTCGAGGGCGGCACGGGCGAGTGGATCGCCCAGGGCCGCGAGGTCGAGGTGCCGTCGGCGTGACCACGCTGACCCTCATCGGCAAGCCCGACTGCCATCTCTGCGATGTCGCCTCCGAGGTGATCGACGCCGTCGTCGCCGAGCTGCCGGATGCCGCGGCGGAGCAGATCGAGATCGTCGAAGCCTCGATCAAAGACGACCCTGCTCTGTACGAGCTGTGGTGGGAGAAGATCCCGGTCGTGCTGATCGACGGAGAGCTCCACGCACACTGGCGGGTCTCGCCCGAACGGCTGCGCGCCGCGCTCGAGGAGTCCGTCCGAACCGTCGCCCTGAGCGATCAGAAGGAGCTGTCGTGACCATCCGCCATGTCGTGAGCTGGAAGCTCGCCGCCGAAGACGCCGCCGAGCGCGCCACGCAGGCGGCCGAGGTGGCCCGTCGCCTGAACGCCCTCGACGGCGTGGTGCCGCAGCTGCTGTCGATCTCCGCCGGAGCCAATATGGCGTACGCGGACGCGAACTGGGACGTCACGCTGGTCGCCGACTTCGATTCGATCGCCGCGCTCGAGGAGTACCAGGTGCACCCGGCCCACGAAGAGGTCGTCGCCTACGTGCGCTCTGTCGTCTCCGGCCGCGTCGCGGTCGACTTCGAGGTCTGAGGCGCAATCCGCACGTCACAATCGGTCATACTTGCAACACAAATGTGATCCGCTGAAGCCCTCTCCCGGCAGTCCGGGTCCTGAGCCGCATGTTTAGATGATCACCTACCGTCCGTGGGCATCATCGCCCTCGTCTCACTGGAGCCGACATGCACCGTCGTAACATCGTCGCCGGCCTCGCCCTCGTCGCGACCGCCACCCTTGCCCTCGCCGGTTGCGCCACGGGCGCGGGAGACTCCGGAACGGGTGAGCCCGCAGCGGGCGACGAGTACGGCCTGATCGAAGCGGGCACCCTCACCGTCTGCTCCGACATCCCCTACGCCCCCTTCGAGTTCGAGGGCGGCGACAATGGCACCGGCTACACCGGTTTCGACATCGATCTGCTCGATGCCGTCGCCAAGAAGCTCGACCTGAAGCTCTCGGTGCAGGACGTCGGATTCGACGCGTTGCAGTCCGGCACCACTCTGGCCGCCGGCACGTGCGACATCGGAGCTTCGGCCATGACCATCACCGAGGAGCGCAAGGCGAACATCGACTTCTCCGACCCGTACTATGACTCGCTGCAGTCGCTGCTGGTGCGCACCGACTCGGGCATCGAGTCGATCGACGATCTCTCGGGCAAGAACGTGGGCGTGCAGCAGGGAACGACCGGCGAATCGTATGCGACGGCGAATGCGACGGGTGCCCAGCTCGTGCAGTACCCGTCCGACGGCGAACTCTGGCCGGCCATGCAGGCTGGACAGATCGATGCGATCCTGCAGGACCAGCCGGTGAACCTCGAGCACGAGAAGGCCGACAGCGCCTACAAGATCGTCGAGACGTACAACACCGACGAGTCGTATGGCTTCGCCTTTGCGAAGGGTGAGAAGGACGCACTCCTCGAGGCGGTCAATGGCGCGCTGAAGGATCTTCGCGACAGCGGCGATTACCAGACGATCTACGACAACTACTTCACCGCGAAGTAATCGGCGGGCACGGTAGGTCGGGAGGACCTTGACGATGGCGTTGAGGCGTACAACCAAGAGCAAGCTGTATCGGTACATCGTCTATGCGGTGCTGATCGCGATCGTCGTCTGGGCGGCGGTCAGCACCGACTGGGCGAAGATCGGTCCGCTGTTCTTCAACCCCGAGGTCGCGGTCAAGATGTTCCCCGGGATCATCACGACCGCTCTCGTCAACACCCTGTGGTTCACGGCAGTGGCGTTCGCGGGTGGTCTGCTGCTCGGCATCCTGTTGGCGCTGCTGAAGCTGTCGAGCATCGGACCGTTCCGCTGGATCGCCACCGCCTGGATCGAGCTGTTCCGCGGGCTCCCCGCGATCCTCACGATCTTCGGCGTGGCCTTCATCCTGCCGATCGCTCTGGGGATCTCCGGCCGCGATCTGGGCGGGCCTGTCGTGCTCGGGCTCATCGGTCTCATCCTGGTGGCGTCCGCATACATGGCGGAGACCATCAGGGCCGGCATCCAGGCGGTTCCGAAGGGACAGACGGAAGCGGCGCGCTCGCTCGGCATGTCGCCCATGAAGACGACGTTCTGGATCATCGTGCCGCAGGGATTCCGCATCATCATCCCGCCGCTGACGAACGAGTTCGTGCTGCTGCTGAAGGACACGTCGCTGCTCTTCGTGGCCGGCACGTTCATCTGGTCGAAGGAGCTCACCAACTTCGCCCGTGATGCGGCGACGCAGAACACGAACGCGACGCCGCTGATCATGGCGGCGATCCTGTACCTGATCGTGACGATCCCGCTCACGCGTTTCAGCGCGTGGCTGGAGCGAAGGATGGCGAGGCAGCGATGATCACCGACCTGATTGATGTGCACGCCCCGGCGATCGACCTGCAGGGGCTGGAGAAGAGCTTCGGCGACAACAAGGTGCTCAAGGGCATCGACCTCACGGTCACCGCCGGCGAGGTCGTCTGCGTGATCGGCCCTTCGGGATCGGGCAAGTCGACGCTGCTGCGCTCGGTGAACCTGCTCGAAGAGCCGACCGGCGGCAAGGTGCTCATCGAGGGCATCGACATCACGGACCCCGACGTCGACATCGACCGCGTGCGCACGCGCATCGGCATGGTGTTCCAGAGCTTCAACCTCTTCCCGCACCTCGACGTGATGGGCAACCTCATGGTCGCGCAGCAGCGGGTGAAGAAGCGCTCCAAGGAAGAGGCGCAGAAGGTCGCGCACGAGATGCTCGGCCGCGTCGGACTCGCCGAGAAGGCGGATGCCTACCCCGGGCACCTCTCGGGTGGGCAGCAGCAGCGCGTCGCGATCGCGCGGGCGCTCTGCATGAACCCCGACATGATGCTGTTCGACGAGCCCACCTCGGCGCTCGACCCCGAACTCGTCGGCGAGGTGCTGCAGGTCATGCGCTCGCTCGCGGATGAGGGGATGACGATGCTCGTCGTCACGCACGAGATGGGCTTCGCCCGTGAGGTCGGCTCACGTCTGATCTTCATGGACGGCGGCTACATCGTCGAAGAGGGCGACCCGCGCGAAGTCATCGGCAACCCGCAGCACCAGCGCACGAAGGACTTCCTGTCCCGCGTGCTGTAGATCGCTCCCGCTCGCCGCTGAGACCCCGCTTTCGCGCCGAGACCCCCTGCTGCAGGCGTCCGCAGCAGGGGGTCTCGGCGATAATTGGGGGTGTCGGGATCAGCGCTCGACGACCTCGGCGTCCGCGGCGTTGCGGCGCACCGACTCGATCCCGGCGAGAGCGGCGGACTTCGAGGAGTAGCCCTCGCCGCTCGCGATGACCTCGCCGTTGCTCGCCTTCAGGTTGAACCGGTACTCGCCGGACTTGTCGGTGTACAGCTCGAACGTGCCTGCCATGAGGCGTCCTTTCTCTGTCGGGTCGGAGGTTCGACCGCTCGCGATCACGCTATCCCCACCCCTCTATCGGAGGGAAGGGTCGTGCGAGTCCACTCCGGTCGCAGAAACTGCCGCCGACAGCGTCGCCGGGCGGCATGTATCGCGACCGGAACGGAGCCGGGCAGCGGGAACTGCGACCGGGAGCGAGGAGCGGCCGGTGATTTCAGCCGCGCGGGTGCACGGCCACGGGCTCGGGAGCGACCGCGATGCGCACGCGGTCGCCGAAGGCGGGGTGGATGCCGGGGGAGTGCTGCACCCGGACGAGCTCTCCCGCCTCGGTGCGCACGAGCGTGCGCCGCATGCTGCCGAGGAATGTGCTCTCCTCCACGAGCGCGTCGGTCGCGGCATCCGCTTCCGACGCGAAGAACACGTTCTCCGGCCGCAGGTACACGTCGACCGGGCCGTCGGCGGGCGTCTGCAGCGGAAGCGCCTGCCCCCACACCGTCACGTGATCGCCCTCGGCGACGCCCGAGACGACGCTCGACAGTCCGACGAACGCCGCGACACCCGCGGTCGAGGGGGTCGTGTAGAGCTGCTCGGGCGAGCCGATCTGCTCGATGCGCCCCGAATTCATCACCGCGATCCGGTCGGAGACGGCGAGGGCCTCCTCCTGATCGTGCGTGACGAAGACGGTGGTGATGCCGAGGCGCAGCTGGATGCGGCGGATCTCGTCGCGCAGCTGCACGCGCACCTTCGCGTCGAGTGCCGACAGCGGCTCGTCGAGCAGCAGCACCTTGGGCTCGGTGACGAGTGCGCGTGCGAGGGCGACGCGCTGCTGCTGGCCGCCCGAGAGCTGGTGCGGGAAGCGGTCGGCGAAGTCCGCGAGCCCGACGAGCGCGAGCGCGTCGAGCGAGCGCTTCGCCGCATCCGCCTTTCCTGCTCCGCGTCGTCGCAGACCGAACGCCGTGTTGTCGATCACGCGCAGGTGCGGGAACAGCGAATACGACTGGAACACCATGCCGATGTCGCGCTTGTTCGTCGGCACGCGCGACACGTCGCCGCCGCCGAGCAGCACGGTTCCCTCGTCGGCGCCCTCGAGCCCGGCGAGCACCCGCAGGAGCGTCGTCTTGCCGCAGCCCGACGGACCGAGGAGCGACACGAACTCCCCGGGCGCGATGTCGAGATCGACGCCGTGCAGCACGCGGTTGCCGGCATAGCTCTTCACGATGCCCTGCAGCTCGACGCGGGTGCCTTCGCCGGCCTCGGCGAGCAGCACGTTGTCCTTGGTACGAGGGAGGGCGTGGTCGAGGGTCATGAGCGGGCCTTTCCGGTGCCGCGGGCGACGCGGCCGATGACGAGGAGCAGGAGGAAGACGAACACGAGCGCCAGCAGGGTGAAGATCGCCGGAGCGTACGGGTCCTGCTTCTGGACGACCACCATGGCCGTCTGGAACACCTGGCGGTTCAGGAGCGAGGCGATCGTGAACTCGCCGAGCACCACCGCGATGGAGATGAGGGATGCCGCGAGCAGCCCCTGGCGGATGTTCGGCGCGAGCACCTTCAGCACGACGGTCGGCCAGCTCGCCCCGAGGGAGCGGGCGGCCTCGGCGAGCGTCTTGAGATCGGCCGCATCGATCGACGCCTGGATCGAGCGGAAAGCGAACGGCAGCACGGTGATGCCGTAGGCGAAGGCGAGAGTCCAGGTCCCGGTGCCGAGCGTGCGGCCGATCTGCAGGTAGATCGGTGCGAGGCCGACGACGAGCACGATCGCGGGGATCGAGATCGGCAGCAGCACCGCGAACTCGAAGGCCGACGTGAGCTTCGGGAACCGCAGGTCCACCAGGATCATCGTGGGCGCGAGCAGGAAGAGCACGATCACGACGGTGACGACAGCGAGGATCAGCGAGTTGCCCAGTCCCGTCCAGATCGGCTTGATGGCGGCGGATGCTGCGGGGTCGAACAGAGCCGTCCAGTGCGTGAGCGACATCCCGCCGGCCGGATCGCGCAGCGTGAAGAGGAAAGTGGATACGAGCGGGATCGCGAAGAACGCGCCGACCAGGATGCCGATGATCCAGCGGGTCGCGAGAGACGGACCGAGACGGTTCACGACTGCCACCGCGCTGCTCGGCGCTGGATGAGGGAATACAGCGCCATGACGATTCCGACGATGACGATCATGCCGAGCGCCAACGCTCCTGCGAGGTTCTCGCGGCCGAGGACCGTCTCGCTGGTGAGCGCCGTGCGGATCTGCAGCGGCACGATCTGCGAGCCCTGGCTGGCGAGAGCGGCCGCCGTCGCGTACGACGAGAACGCGTTCGCGAAGAGCAGCAGCAGGCTGGCGAGGAACGAAGGGGCGAGCACGGGGATGCCGATGCGCAGCCAGAAGCTCGCGCGGGTGCCGCCGAGCGTGAGGTTGGCCTCGGACCACTGCGGCTTGAGCGCGGCCAGGGCAGGCATGAAGGTGATGACCATGAGCGGGATCTGGAAGTAGATGTAGGGCAGGATCAGGCCGGGCAGCTCGTAGAGCCAGGTGCCGTTCGCGTAGATGTCGAGGCCGAAGGAGTCCTGGAGGAAGAGCTTGAGGACGCCCTGGATGCCGATCGTCGCGATGAAGGCGAACGCGAGCATGACGCCGCCGAACTGGGCGAGCACACCGGACGCGGCATCCACCATCGAGCGCACGGCGCCCTCGGGGTCCATGCCGAGAAGTGCATAGCAGACGAGGGCGCCGACCAGGGCGCCGACGACGGCGGTGAAGAGCGAAAGGCCCGCGGAGTTCGCGAACGTCTGCAGGACCACCGGGTCGCCGAGCGCCGACACGTTGGTCCAGGTGAAGCTGCCGTCGTCGGCGAAGAAGCCCGAGCCGATCGCGAGGACCGTCGGCACCGCGAGGAACAGCACGACGTAGGCCGCGAAGGGCACGAGGCCCAGCCAGGCCCACGACGGCGCGGACCGCCGGGCCCCCGCATCGCGCGAAGGCCCGGTGCCCGTCTCCCGAGTGGTGGTCGCGGGGGCGGATGCCGCAGCAACCCTCCCCCCGGGGGTGAGAGTCGTCACTGGACGGCCGCTGCCCACTTCTCGCCGAGCAGCGTGCCGGCGTTCGCGGACTGCTCCTCGGTCGGGACGACCGTCTCGGACGGCACCTCGGGAAGGGCCGCAGCGAGGTCGGCGTCGATCGTGCCCGCATCCGTCATGGCCTCCATGCGTGCCGGGCGTGCGCCGCCCTTGAGCCACAGGTTCTGCACCTCGTCGCTGTAGAGGAACTCCTGCCACAGGCGCGCGGCGGCCGGGTTCGGCGCATCCTTGTTGATCGCCTGGTTGTAGTAGCCGGCGTAACCGGTGCCGTCGAGCACGACGACCTTCCAGTTCTCGTTATCGGCCACGTGCGACGCGTTCAGGTAGTCCCAGTCGAAGACGACCGGGGTCTCGCCGCTCGCGACGGTCGCGGTCGTGACGTCGACCTTGAGCAGGTTGCCGGCCTTCTGCAGCTCGGAGAAGAAGTCGATGCCGGGCTGGAAGTCGTCGAGCGTGCCGTCGGACTGGACGGTCGCGAGACCCACGGCAGCGAACGCCGCACCCGCCTGCGTCGGGTCGCCGTTGATCGCGACCGCGCCCTTGTAGTCGGCGCTCTTCAGATCGTCGAGCGACTCGGGGGCGTCGAACTTCGACGAGTCGTAGCCGATCGACATGTACCCGCCGTAGTCGCCGACGAACAGGCCCGTCGACTCCTTGAGTTCGTCGGGGATGTCGTCCCAGGTCTCGACCTTGTACGGAGCGAAGACGTCGGTGTTCTGCAGCGCGACCGTGAGGCCGAGGTCGAACACGTCAGGAGCGGTGTCGAGTCCCTGGTTCGTCTCGGCGGCCTGGATCTCCTCGGCGCTGGAGACGTCGGGCGAGGCCTCGTTGATCGTGATCTCGGGGTACTTCTCGGCGAAGAGGTCGAGGATCTCGCCGTAGTTCGCCCAGTCGCGGGGGAGGGCGATGACGTTGAGCTGGCCTTCGGCCTTGGCTGCGGCCTCGAGGTCGGCGAACGTGCCGAAGTCGGCGACGGACGTCGCGGATGCCGCGTCGACGTCGGAGTCGCCGCCGCCGGCCGTGGCGTCGGCCGCGCCGGAGCAGGCGGTGAGCGCGAGTACGGCCGTGGTGGCCAGGGCGATGCCGGCGCCGATGCGCGCGCGGCGGATGTTGCGAGCCATGTGTTTCCTCTCGGGTGACCGGCGATCGCCGGTTCGGGTGCGAGAGGACACTATGGGTGCGAGGTTGCCGATTGTGCCGGCGACGGTGAACGCCAGGTGGCCGGGTCGTGGCGGATCCGGATGCCGGTGGCGCTCAGCCCTGCGGAACCGTGTACTTGAAGCCCTTGTGAGAGCCGACGTAGCCGAGGCGCTCGTAGAAGCCGTGCGCGTCGATGCGGCTCGCGTCCGAGGTGAGCTGCACCATGGCGGCGCCGAGGGCGGGGGCGGCGGTGTCCGAGACCCAGCGCATGATCCCCGATCCGATGCCGGAGGAGCGCAGATCGCTGCGCACCCGGACTGCCTCGACCAGCAGGCGACGGGCGCCGCGCCGGGCCATACCGGGAATCGACGTGAGCTGCAGCGTGCCGACGATCTCGTCGCCGAGCTCGACCACGAGCAGATCGTTCGAGGCGTCGGCGAGGATCTCGACGAGTCCTGCCCTGTAGGCGGGGCGGTCTTCGTCGGATGCCACGTCGCCACGGGCCGCGCTGATCGGGTCGTCGGCGAGCAGGGCGATGACGGCATCCGTGTCGTCGATCGTCGCCCGACGCAACTGTGCCGTTCCGGCCCGGGATTCGATCGGATGGGGCAGGGCGAGGGCGTCGAGCATGCGTCCAGTCTGACATCCTGAGGGGATGGACATCGGCGCGCTCCTCGGGCTCGAACAGCTCACCTGGGGGATGCTGATCCTCATCGTCGTGGCGGCCTTCGCGGCCGGCTGGATCGACGCCGTCGTGGGCGGCGGCGGACTGCTGCAGCTCCCGGCACTCCTGCTGATCCCGGGCATCGCGCCCATCCAGGCGCTCGCGACCAACAAGCTCGCCTCGGTCTTCGGCACCGCGACGAGCAGCGTCACCTACTACCGACGTGCGAAGCCCGACATCCGCACGGCGATCCCCATGGCGGTGATCGCGCTCGCCGGATCCTTCGGCGGCGCGGCCGTCGCGACCATCCTGCCGCCCGCCGCGTTCAAGCCGATCATCGTGGTGGCGCTGCTGGCCGTCGCGCTCTTCACGGCGTTCAAGCCGCAGATGGGCGCGGCGACCCGGCTGCGCTTCCAGGGGCACAAGCACCACATCATGGCGGGCGCCGCCGGGCTCGCGATCGGTTTCTACGACGGCATGATCGGGCCGGGCACAGGCACCTTCCTCGTGATCACGCTCGTGGCGCTGCTCGGCTACGACTTCCTGCAGGCGAGCGCCAAGGCCAAGATCGTCAACCTCGCCACGAACCTCGGCGCGCTGCTGCTGTTCATCCCGCACGGCTCGGTGCTCTGGCTGCTGGGTGCCATCCTCGCGATCGCGAACGTCGGCGGCAGCTACCTCGGGTCACGGATGGCGATCGCCCGCGGCACGACCTTCATCCGCGTGGTGTTCCTGGTCGTCGTGATCGGCCTGATCGCGAAACTCGGCGTCGATGTGTGGAACGAGAACATCGCACCGGCGCTCGCCGCGATCGGCTGAGCCACGACCGCGAGACCCCGGGTACGCGCCGAGACCCCGTGCTGCAGACGTCTGCAGCACGGGGTCTCGGCGGTAAAGCGGGGTCTCGGCTGGGGTCAGTCGTCTTCGGGCTCGAAGTCGACGCCGGCCTCGGCGCGCTGTGCGGCGGTGATCGGCGCAGGGGCCGCGGTCAGCGGGTCGAAGCCGTTGCCCGACTTCGGGAACGCGATGACCTCGCGGATCGACTCGGTCTTCGACAGGTGCTGCAGCACGCGGTCCATGCCGAGCGCGATCCCGCCGTGCGGCGGGGCGCCGAACTTGAACGCGTCCAGCAGGAAGCCGAACTGCTCGTCGGCCTGCTCGTCGCTGATGCCCATGACCTCGAACACGCGCTTCTGCACGTCTTCGCGGTGGATGCGGATCGAGCCGCCGCCGAGCTCCGAGCCGTTGCAAACGATGTCGTACGCGTAGGCCAGGGCCGAACCGGGGTCGGTGTCGAACGTGTCGGCGAACTCGGGCTTCGGACCGGTGAACGCGTGGTGCACGGCCGTCCAGGCGCCGGCGCCGACGGCGACGTCACCGGATGCCACGGCATCCGCCGCCGGCTCGAACATCGGAGCGTCGACGACCCAGGTGAAGGCGAACTCGTCGGGGTTCAGGAGGCCGAGGCGGCGTCCGATCTCGACGCGGGCCGCACCGAGCAGCGCACGGCTCTCCTTCGTGGAACCGGCGGCGAAGAACACGCAGTCGCCGGGCTCGGCGCCGACGAAGGCGGCGAGCCCCGCCTGCTCGGCCTCGGACAGGTTCTTCGCGGCCGGGCCGCCGAGCGAGCCGTCCTCGTTGAAGAGCACGTAGGCGAGCCCGCGGGCGCCGCGCTGCTTGGCCCAGTCCTGCCAGGCGTCGAGCTGCTTGCGGGGCTGACTCGCGCCACCCGGCATCCGCACGGCGCCGACGTACTCGGCCTGGAAGACACGGAAGGGCGTGTCCTGGAAGTACTCGGTCGCCTCGACCAGCTCGAGACCGAACCGCAGGTCGGGCTTGTCGGAGCCGTACTTCGCCATCGCATCGGCGTAGGTCAGACGCGGGAGCGGAGTCGAGACCTCGACGCCGATCGTCTTCCACATCGCCACGACCAGCGACTCCATCAGCGCGATGACGTCTTCCTGGTCGACGAAGCTCATCTCGATGTCGAGCTGCGTGAACTCGGGCTGGCGGTCGGCACGGAAGTCCTCATCGCGGTAGCAGCGCGCGATCTGGAAGTACTTCTCGACGCCGCCGACCATGAGCAGCTGCTTGAACAGCTGCGGAGACTGCGGCAGGGCGTACCAGCTGCCGGGGCTCAGGCGCGCGGGCACGAGGAAGTCGCGGGCGCCCTCCGGAGTGGAGCGCGTCAGCGTGGGCGTCTCGACCTCGGTGAAGTCCTCGGCGTGCAGCACGTCGCGGATCGCCTTGTACACGTTCGAGCGCAGGCGCAGGTTCGAGGCCTGGGCCGGACGCCGCAGGTCGAGGTAGCGGTACTTGAGGCGCGCCTCTTCACCCACGGTCTCGGTATCGGCGAGTGCGGTCGACACCTGGAACGGCAGGGGAGCGGACTCGTTCAGCACCTCGACGTCGCTCGCGATGAGCTCGATCTCGCCAGTCGGCAGGTTCGGGTTCGCGTTGCCCTCGGGGCGCTGCGAGACCTCGCCGGTGACCTTGAGCACGAACTCGTTGCGCAGCGGGTGGGCGATCTCCTCGTCGCGGATCACGACCTGGGCGATGCCCGACGCATCCCGCAGGTCGATGAAAGCGACTCCTCCGTGGTCACGACGGCGATCGACCCAACCCGTGAGGGTGACGGTCTGACCGATGTGCTCGGCTCGCAGCGAGCCTGCCGAGTGGGTGCGAAGCACGGAGGATTCCTTCTGATCTGGGGAATGGTGAACCCGCCCAGTCTACGTGGGCGGGCGGTGCGTCCCCGGCGTCGTTCCCCGACCCGACACCGATCATCAGTAGGATCGCCACGACAGAAAGAGGCGCCCATGGATTCCGACGCGTGACGGCGACGCGACTGCACCTCGTCCGGCACGGAGAGGTGCACAACCCGCGCCGTGTGCTCTACGGACGGCTTCCCGACTATCACCTGAGCAAGGCCGGGCGCGCGATGGCGCAGGCCGCGGCCGATCATGTCGCGGCACTGGAGCGCCCGGTCGTGGAGCTGTACTCGTCGCCGCTCGAGCGCGCGCAGGAGTCCGCCGAGCCGTTCGCTGAGAGGTTCGATCAGGTGCCGGACATCGACATCCGTCTGATCGAGCCCACCAACGTGTTCGAGGGCACGCAGATGCGCCGCTCTCTGATGAATCCGCTCAACTGGTGGCACCTCCGTCAGCCGGCGACCCCGAGCTGGGGAGAGCCGTATGCGTCGATCGCCGAGCGGATGCTGGGCATCATGGACGAGGCGTGGGATGCCGCGGACGGCGGCGACGTCGTGATGGTCTCGCACCAGGCGCCGATCTGGATCACGCATCTGCGCGTGGCAGGCCTCCCTCTTCGCCACGATCCGCGGACCCGTCGGTGCGCGCTGTCGAGCGTGACCTCGTTCGAGCGCGTCGGCGACGTGTGGCGCGAGGTGGCGTACGTCGAGCCCGCCGCGACCGGGAGTGCGGTCGACGTCGGCGCGGTCTGACGACTGCTTTCGAATCGCGGGAATGGCCCCTTTTCGGCCCCGGAGGCGACCATTCGCGCGATTCGAAAACGAAGGTCGACCGGCAGCTCCGTCCACCCCATGCATAGGAACCCGCACGTAAACTGGGAATCGTGCCACTCGCGAACTCGGTCCCTGAGCCCGACGAAGGGTCGATCCGCAGCGGCCGCCCCTCCCGCAGCAGGCTTCCGCGCCGCGCGGTCGGAGCCGCGCTCGCCGCGGTGTTCGCCATCGGTCTGAGCGCCTGCGCTCCCGATCCCGTCAGCGAGTCCTTCCTCAGCGGGGAGAACACCGGCTACGTCGCGGCCGACGGAGCGATCACCGAGATCCCGGCGGCCGAACGCGGGGAGCCGGTGGACTTCGGCGGCGTCACCGAGTCCGGCGACAAGCTCGACAGCAAGGACCTCGCGGGCCAGGTCACGGTCATCAACTTCTGGTACGCCGGATGCGCGCCCTGCCGTGTGGAAGCCGCCGACCTGGAGAGCGTCTGGCAGGACTTCGAGGGCGAGGGCGTCTCGTTCGTCGGTGTGAACACGCGTGACCAGGCCGACACGGCGGTCGCGTTCGCCGACGAGTACGGCATCACCTATCCGAGCCTGATCGACGTCGACACGGCTCAGGCCAAGCTCGCGTTCGCGGAGGTCACCCCGATCTCGGCCACCCCGACCACGCTGGTCCTCGACAAGCAGGGCCGCGTCGCCGCCCGCATCATCGGCCCCATCGACGGCACCTCGATCCTCTCCACGCTCGTCAAGGACGCGCTCGCGGAGTCCTCGTGATCACCACGGGGGCGCTGTGAACATCGACGCGATCATCGGCTCCGGCGGCCTGTGGCTCGCCATCCCGGTCGCCATGCTCGCGGGACTGGTGTCGTTCCTGTCGCCGTGCGTGCTGCCGCTGGTTCCGGGATACCTCGGGTTCCTCGGAGGAGCGGTCGCACCGCGCGGCGACGTTTCGTCTCGCTCCGCTCGCTCGGCGACCGCGGTCGTCGAGGCTCCGACGCGGACCCGGCTCGTGCTCGGGGTGCTGCTGTTCATCCTCGGCTTCAGCGTGGTCTTCATCGCCATCACGGCGCTCAGCGGCACGTTCGGCGTCTTCCTGCTGCAGTGGGGCGACCTGATCACCCGCATCCTCGGCGTCGTGATCATCCTCATGGGACTCGTGTTCCTCGGCGCCTTCGGCTTCGCGCAGCGCGAGTTCCGGTTCCACGTCGACTCGAAGTACGGCGTCATCGGCGCTCCGCTCCTCGGCGTCGCACTGGGCATCGGCTGGGCGCCCTGCATGGGCCCCACCCTCACGGCCATCGTCGCGCTCTCGTTCAACGCCGGCGATCCGGCACGCGCGAGCTTCCTCGGGCTCGCCTACTCGCTCGGCCTCGGCATCCCGTTCCTGCTCGTCGCCCTCGGCTTCGGCTGGGCGACCAAGACGATCGGGTTCCTCCGCCGTCACATCCGCGTCGTCAACATCATCGGCGGCGTGCTGCTCATCGTGCTCGGCATCCTGATGGTGACCGGCCTCTGGACCGACATCATGTCGCGCCTGACGGCGGTGATGGGCAGTGTCCTCCTCCCGCTCTGAGACCGAGAACCAGGATGCCGTGACAAGCGACACCACCAACGATCCGCTCCGCCCGTCCGACCATGTCGACGGCGACGACTCGATCACGCAGCCGCGCCTCGGCATCGTCGGCTGGCTGCGGTGGGGGTGGCGTCAGCTCACCTCGATGCGCACCGCTCTCATCCTGCTGCTCGTGCTCGCGATCGCCGCGATCCCAGGCTCGATCTTCCCGCAGCGGATGGCCGACCCGAACGGCGTGACGCAGTGGCAGCGCGACAACCCCGACCTGTTCCCGGTGCTCGACGCGCTGAAGCTGTTCGACGTCTACCTGTCGCCGTGGTTCTCGGCGATCTACCTGCTGCTGTTCGCCTCGCTCGTCGGCTGCGTGATCCCGCGCATCCGGCACCACGCGAAGGCGCTCCGCGCGCGCCCGCCGCGCACCCCCGCCCGTCTGCAGCGGCTGGAGGACTTTCGCGCCGTGGTGCGCGACGCGCCGGATGCCGAGGCTGCGGCATCCGCCTCGATCGATGTCGCGACGAAACAGCTGAAGGCCCTCGGGTACCGCGTCGAGCGCTATGACCGCGGCCGCACGTTCTCGGTGTCGGCCGAGCGCGGCTACTGGCGGGAGACGGGCAACCTGCTCTTCCACCTCGCGCTCGTCGGCGTGCTCGTCACGGTCGGCATCGGCGGCGGATTCTCGTACACCGGTCAGCGCGTCATCGTCGAGGGCGAGACCTTCGCGAACACCCTCATCGACTACGACTCGATGAACCGCGGACGCTTCGTGGGCGACGACGCCCTGGCCCCCTACTCGATGCGTCTCGATTCGTTCGACGTGACCTATCAGCCCTACGGCGAGCCCGGCTCCGGCCAGGCCGGCGACTTCTCGGCGAACGTGACCGTGCAGGAGAACGGCGATGAGCGCACCGGCGCCGTGAAGGTCAACGAGCCGCTCTCCGTCGCCGACGACGACATCTTCCTGCTCGGCAACGGCTACGCGCCGACGATCACCGTGCGCAATGCCGATGACGAGGTCGTGTTCACCGGGAGCGTCCCCTTCCTGCCGCAGGACAACAACATGTTCTCGCTCGGCATCGTCAAGATCACCGACGGGATGCCGGAGCAGCTCGGCATCCGCGCCCTGTTCTATCCGACGGCCGCGACGGGCGCCGACGGGACGATCGCCTCCGCGTATGGCGACCTCGTCAACCCGCTGCTCACGCTGGACGTGTTCGAGGGCGATCTCGGCGTCAACGACGGCGTCCCGCGATCGGTCTACGTGCTCGACACCACCGACCTCACCCAGCTGACCGGCCGGGCGATCGGCAAGGAATCGATCGAGCTGAGCCCCGGCAAGACGGCCGAACTTCCCGACGGGCTCGGCACGATCACGTTCGAGGACGAGTCTCCCGCCGGAGCGACCGACTCCTCGCAGTCCGTCAAGAGGTTCGCCTCGCTGCAGATCCACCGCGACGACTCGGGTCCGTTCGTCCTGGGCTTCGCTCTCCTCGCGCTCGCAGGCCTCATGATCGCCCTGTTCGTGCCGCGCCGTCGTGTCTGGGTGAAGGCGACCGCCGACGGGGGTGCCGTGAACCTCGAGTATGCCGCGCTCGCCCGAGGCGAGGACCCGACCCTCGCCGCCGCGGTCGACGACATCGTCGCCGGGCACGGTCGCCTGCTCGACGCCGCGGGTGGCACGACGGCCCGAGAGATCCCCGAAGACGCCGATCCGTCCGCGGAGCCGCAGACCCCGGCATCCGACTCCCCGAAAGTAGACTGACATCATGCTCGAGCTCAACGAGATCTCGCCGATCCTGCTGTGGACGGCGATCGCGATCTACGCGGCGGCCTTCATCGCCTTCGCCTTCGATCTCGCGCGCCGCTCGGAGGTCTCGGCACAAGCGCAGACCGTGCGGGAGCCGGCGCTCGTCGGCGCCGGCGGGGGAGTGATCACCGCATCGTCCGCGGGGTCGTCCGGCAGCGACGCGAAGCCGCAGCGATTCGTGATGGCTCGCATCGGCACATCGCTCATGGTGCTCGCCTTCGTCTTCCACCTGGGGGCGACACTGACCCGCGGCATCGCCGCCGGTCGTGTGCCGTGGGCCAACCTCTACGAGTTCGCGATGCTCGGCACGCTCCTCATCGTGGCGGTGTTCCTCGTGGTGCTCACGCGCATCGACCTGCGCTTCCTCGGCACGTTCATCACGGGTCTCGTCGTGATCCTGCTCGGCCTCGCCTCGACGAACTTCTACGTCGAGATCTCTCCGCTGATGGACCCGCTGAAGAGCGTCTGGCTCGTCATCCACGTGTTCGTGGCGTCCCTCGCCACCGCGTTCTTCGCGCTCGCCTTCGCGCTCTCGGTCATCCAGCTCATGCAGTCGCGGCGGGAGCGCCTCGTCGGCGAGGGTGCGGAGAAGACGGGCCCCGGGTTCCTCCGGACGTTCCCGAACGCAGAGCGTCTCGAGAGCATGGCCTACCGGTTCACGATCATCGGGTTCATCCTGTGGACCTTCACCCTGATCGCCGGCTCGATCTGGGCGTACTACGCGTGGAGCCGCTTCTGGGGCTTCGACGTCAAGGAGACCTGGACGTTCGTGATCTGGGTCATCTACGCCGGGTACATCCACGCGCGGGCGACCCGCGGCTGGCGGGGCAACCCCTCGGCCTGGCTCGCGATCGTCGGCTTCTCGGCCGTGATCTTCAACTTCACCATCGTCAACGTGTTCTTCAAGGGCCTGCACGCCTACTCCGGCCTGAGCTGACCCGCGGCCAGCTGTCAGGGGCCGAGCGGGATGACCTCTGCGTACTCGGCGCCGTCCTGGTACCACACGAGTTCGGCCTCGGTGATCGTCTCGGTCGGCTGCCGGGAGAGCTCGGTCCGTGACGCGTCGGCGAATTCCTGCCACGAGTCCGGCTCGAGGGTCTTGCCGTAGACGACCGAGAGGTGGAAGGTCCAGTCATCGACGCTGCGCTCGTCGAGGCGTCGGAAGTCCGTGCTCTGAAGCGCCTCGCTGAGCGCTGCGTAGGCCGAGACGAGACCGGGTGTGCGGGCGATGCGCACGATGAGGATCTGCCAGGGCGCCGGGAACACGTCGACCGCCTCCGCCGTCACCTCGATCGGATGCTGGAGCGCAGCCCAGTCGCGGATCAGCGCCGACAGCTCGTCCCGGCGCTCGGGTTCGAAGAATCCGCGCAGTGTCACGTGCTCGGTGCGGGGATGCGGGATGTCGCCGCCGAAACGAGCGAGCGCGGCATCCTGCACCTCTCGGTACAGCGACGCGACTGCGATGGTCGGACGCAGCACGAGGTACTGCTGCCCTTCCAGTGACGCGAGCTGGGCAGGGTCATCCATGAACGGTCGGCGCATGACGTGAGCCTACGGGGCAGCAGCCGCGAGTCAGGCTGTCGCGAGCACGGCCTTCGCCGACGTCGTGCGCCGGAGAGTCACGGCCAGCGTCGTCGCGACGATCGACAGCACGCCCCAGACGACCAGTGCCGCGACGGCGGAGCCGTTCCCGGCGATCAGCCCCGTGAACGCGGGTGCCGTCGGAAGGGCGGCGCCGAGACCGGCGAGCCAGTCGGGCACGGTCGAGATGAGCCCGGTGGCGACGGCGATGACGCCGACGAGCGCGGCGACCCAGCGGCCGATACCGCCGAACAGTGCCACGAGAGCCTGGTTCACCGCGGCGAAAACGACCCCGGCGAGCACGGCCGTGCCGGCGAACACCCACCACGCTCCGATCTCGTAGCTGGCGATGAACTGCACCACGATCGAGACGAGCAGCCCCTGCGCCGCGCCGATCAGCGCGGCCGGCGCGAAGGCGCGGAGCGTGAGAGCGGCGGACGAGCGCCGCGATGTGAGCGTGCGGGCGGTGTGGGCGCGCATGACGAGGAACGACGCGAGTCCGCCGAACCACAGCACGACGGCGGTGAGCAGGGGGATCGCGGTGGGGCCGAAGATCGTGTTCGCCGAGGCGTTCGTCGACACCGGGTCGGCGATCACCGAGGCGAGGGATGTCGATTCCTGGTCGCTGAACGAGGGGAGCGAGTCGGATGCCGTGCGCAGCCCGCCCGCGAGGTCGCCCGTGCCGGTCGCCAGCGTGTCGAGCCCGGAGGCGAGCTCCGTCGTGCCCGTGGCGAGGTCGGAGGCGCCGCCGGAGAGCTGGGTCGCACCGGTGGCGAGGGAACGCGCTCCGGCAGCGGACTGGCCGATGCCCTCGTTCGCGAGCTGAGTGAGTCCGCCCGCGAGCTGGGTCGCGCCGGTTCCGGCCTGGCGCATCTGCGGGGCGATCGTGGCGGGCAGCATCGCGAGCTGGCTGACGCCGGCTTCCGTCGCGGTTGCTCCTGCGGCCAGCTCCGTGAGCTGGTCGCAGTAGGCGGCCGTGAAGACGAGCGGATCGCAGCTCTGCGCGAGGGCGTTGATGCCCGCTGCCAGCTCCGTGGTCCCCGACGCGAGCGCTGCGGCCCCGGGTGCCTGTGCCTCGAGTGCCGCCGCTCCGCTCGTCAGGCCCGAGCCGATCTGGCTCGCACCTGCCGCGGCCTCCCGTGTCTTGCCGGCGATGGTGTCGAGGCCGGACGCGAGCGACGATGCGCCGGTGGCGAGCTGTCCCGCCCCCGACGCGAGCTTCGTGGCGCCATCGGGGATCGCGGCGGCTCCGTCTGCAGCGCTGCGCGCGCCGTTCGCCAGCTCGAGCGCACCGTCGGCGGCGTCGCCGATCTGGTCGCCGATCGTGGTGAAGCCGACGAGCACGTTCTCGGTCGTCGCCTCGGTGAGCATCGTGCCCATCGTCGACGCGGCGACGTTCGCGATCTGGCTCGTGATGAGGTCGTCGGCGACGAGTCCGTCATCAGGGGTCGTCACGGTGATGGTGGCCTTCTCGGCTTTCCCGCCGCCGTCGGAGATCGCCTGACCGGACGAGGTCGCGGCGGCCGAGAAGTCCTCCGGGATGGTGATGACGGCCTGGTAGGTGCCGTCGGCCAACCCTTCGGCGGCGTCGTCCTCGTTGGAGATCACCCAGGTGAGGTTCGAGTCGAGTTCGTCGGAACCCTCGACGAGACCGGACGCCAACTGTCGTCCGAGCGGTGTGAGCTGGTCGTCGATGGTGACCGGCTCATCGAGGTTGACGATGGCCGCCGTCATGGTGTCGAGGCGCTCGGTCGGGTTGTTCAGCGCCGCGACGAGGATGCCGCCGATGGCGGCCGGCAGCAGCAGGATGCCGAGGATCGTCAGCCACGTGACGGGCTTGCGGGAGCGCGCGCGCTCGATGGGGAGTGTCATGCGGTCACCTCGGTGGATTCTGCGGCGCTACGCCGCGGTGTGCGCGTGTCGAGAGTCTCGGCATCAGGCCATCCGGCTTCTTCGAGAGCGGTGCGAGCGGATGCCGCGTCGGCGGCCGTGGCGAAGATTGCGAGCGGACGCGATGCCGCGGCATCCCTGAGCATCGCCGTCGCCTGATCACGGCGGCCGCCGCTGAGGCGGTCCAGCCCGTCGATCACGACGAGCGAGGACTTCCCCCGTAGGGCTTCCGCGAGCTCGGCGAGCGCGGCATCCGCATCGTCGACGAGCACGCAGCCGACGTGCGACCGCACCCACGCGGCCCGTCCGGGCAGCAGATGGCTCGCGACGCGGAGGCGTCCGTCGCTCGGTGCGATGCGGCCGGCGATCGTGAGGGCCAGCGCGCGTCGCGTGCGGGAGTCGCTGCCGGTCGCGATGACGGCGCCGCCTTCCGGGATGCGCAGGGAGAGGCGCTCGATGACGGGGGCATCGGCGCTGATCTGCAGGTCGTCTGCGGCGACCACGGAGCCGTCGCCCGGCCATGCCGCCAGGTGGCGCTCGCGCTCGACGGCTTCGCCCTCGATGTCGACACGGGGGAGGATCTTCTCCAGCCACGACGGGATCTCCCAGGCGCGCTCGCCGAGGATCGCCATCAGCGCGGGAATCAGCGTCATGCGCACGAGGAATGCGTCGATCGCGATGCCCGCCGCGAGTCCGAGTGCGATCGGCTTGAGCGAGGAGTCGCCCTCGGGCACGAACGCGACGAACACCGCGAACATGATGAGCCCTGCGGCGGTGACGACCTTCGCCGAGCCGGTGAACCCGCTGCGCACGGCCCGCAGAGCGGCGGCGCGCCGGGTCGCACGATCCGGGCTCTTCGAGTCGGGGTCGTGCACGAAGTCCTCCCGCATGCGGGAGACGAGGAACACCTGGTAGTCCATCGCGAGCCCGAACAGCACGCCCATCAGCACGATCGGCATGAAGCTGATGATCGGGCCGACCTTCGCGACATGCAGCAGGTCGGCGAACCAGCCCCATTCGAACACGGCGCCCACGACGCCGAAGGCTGCGACGATCGAGAGGAGGTAGCCGAGGGCCGCGGTGATCGGCACCCACAGCGAGCGGAACACGATCGTGAGGAGCACGAGCGAGAGACCGATCACGAAGATGCCGAACGGCAGCAGGGCGTTTCCGAGCTGATCCGAGATGTCGATGCCGACCGCGGTGAACCCGGTGACCTTGAGGTCGATGCCGAACTCGTCGAGCCACTCGTCGTGATGCGACCGGAGCTCGCGCACGAGGTCGGCGGTGGCGGGATCGTCGGGGGCGGTCTCGGGGATGATCTGCACGATGCCGGTGTCGGCGGTCTCGTTGGGCGTCGACAGCGCGACCTCCCTCACGCCGTCGACCTTCGCCACGGCATCCCCGAGATCCTCCATCAGGCCGAGCGGATCGGTCGAGGTGACGATCGTGCCGGTGAGGATCATCGGGCCGTTGAAGCCGGGGCCGAACTCCTCGGCCGTGAGGTCATAGGTCTGCCGGGCCTCGGAGTCCTTCGGGAGCACGCCGGCGTTCGGCAGTGCGAGATCCAAGCTCAGGGCGGGGACGGCCACGATTCCGAGACCCAGGACCACGGCGAGCGAGACCAGCACCGGATGCTTGGTGACGCCGGTGGCCCAACGGGTGCTTCCCTTCACGCGCGCCTTCGGCTCCCGGTCGCCCTTTCTGGGCTTGCGCGGGCGTGGCGCCCGCCCGGCGACCTTCCCCTTCATGAATCCGAGGAGCGCCGGGGTGAGCGTCACGGCGATGGCGACGGCGACGGCCACTGCTGCCGAGGCGGCGATGCCCATGGTAGTGAGGAACGGGATGCCGGCGAAGCCGAGGCCGATCAGCGCGATCAGCACCGTGACTCCGGCGAACACCACGGCCGATCCGGCGGTGCCGACGGCGCGTGCGGCCGACTCCTCGGGATCGACGCCTTCGCGCACCTGATCCTGGTGTCTGGCCATGATGAACAGGGCGTAGTCGATGCCGACGGCGAGGCCGAGCATAAGGGCGAGCAGCGGCGTCGTCGACGAGACGGTCGCGAAGGCGGTGGCGGTGAAGATGCCCGCCATCGAGATGCCGACGCCGAGGATCGCGGTCAGCAGCGGAAGGCCGGCGACCACGAACGAGCGGAACGTCACGATCAGCACGAGGAGGGCGATCAGCAGGCCGACGGCTTCGGTGAGGGTGACGCCGGGGATGGAGGTGGCGAAGAGGTCCCCGCCGAGGACCGCCTGGGAGCCATCGGGCAGAGTGGCGGCGAGATCGTCGACGACGTCGTGCAGCGCCTCCTTGGTCTCGGGCGAGACATCCGTGGACTGGCCGTCGAACTGCAGGCGGACGATCGCTGCGGTGTCGTCGTCGTTGATCATGCCGCTGACCATCTCGTCATAGGGCGAGTTGGCGGCCAGGACGTCGTCCATTCCGGCGAGTTCGTCGACGGCATCCTCGATGGGCGCGCGGTAGGCGTCGTCGGTGATGTCATCGCCGTCGGCCGCCACCACGATGAACTGCGCGTTGGTGCCGCTCACCTGGGGGAACGAGCGCGAGAGCTGTTCGAGACCCGCCTGCGATTCTGTGCCGGGGATGGAGAAGGTGTTGTCGGTGCCCGCGCCGAGCACGAGGGCGCCGGCTCCCGCGATGCCGAGGGCGAGGAGCCAGGAGACGAGGACTCGCCACGGGTGCCGGAAGGACCAGCGGCCGAGCGACGACAGAAGAGTGGACACGCGTTCCTCCGAGGGTGCCGATTGGATACACGGATGTATTCAATACATAGATGTATCGTAAAGTGACCCGCCCGCGGAAGTCTGTGTGCGGGGTGTGAATCATGCGAGAGTGAGAGTCAGGAGGATCCGATGACGACACCCGCGACCCGCAGCCGTGAGAACACCCGGGCACGGCTTCTCGAAGCGGCAGCACAGGTGTTCGCCGAGGTGGGACTCGACGGCGCGTCCGTCGAAGCGGTGTGCGAGCGCGCCGGCTTCACCCGCGGCGCCTTCTACTCCAACTTCGAGTCCAAGGACGAGCTCTTCCTCATGCTCGCGGGCAGTGTGGCCGAGGTGCGGGTCAACGCGGTGCGCACGCGGGTGGAGGAGCTGACCGCCGATGGAGCGCTCGCCGAAGGCTGCGACCCGATCGACATCGTGCAGCAGGTCATGGAGCTCGGCGGAGACGATCGCCTCGGCGTGATGCTCATGAGCGAGATCCGCATCCGCGCCCTGCGCGACGAGCAGTTCGGCGTCGCCTACCTGGCGCAGGAGCGTGAGATGGTCTCGAGCATCGCCCAGATCATCGAGGACATCGTCGAGACGGGCCTGCTCCGGTTGCGTCTTCCGGCGGACGTCGCCGCCCGCATGCTCATGATCATCTGGGAAGGCATGACGGTGCGCGGCGCCATGGCCGGTCAGGATGACGAGAGCCTGCGCCATTCCAGCAGCGAAGAGCTCGGCCGCCTGGTGCAGCTGCTCATCGTGGACTGAGGCGGGTCACCCCTCCGCGAGCACCTCGTGGCAGCGGGTGAGCCGATCGAGCCACCAGTCGCGGCGATCATCGGAGGCAGCCAGACGCGTGAGGGCGGCAGCATCCGGCGTCACTCGGCCGACCGGGATCGAGCCGTCGACAGGACGCAGGTCGGCGACGTCGTCGAGGAAGAGCGACGCCGTGCCGAGGCCGCAGTCGTAGTCCAGGTGCGGGAGCGCAGCGGCGAGCGCCGCGCCCTGAGACAGGCCGATCGCCGTGTCGAGGGCGCTGGAGACCACCACGGGAAGTCCTGCAGCCGTCACGATCTGCAAGGCATGCGTGACCCCGCCCAGCGGCTGGGCCTTGATCACGAGGAGGTCGGTCGCGCCGGCCCGGGCGACGGCGAGAGGATCGTCGGACTTGCGCACGCTCTCGTCGGCCGCCACCGGGATGCCCATGTACTTCACTCGTCGTCGCAGATCCGCGAGCTCGTCGACAGTCGTGCACGGCTGTTCGACGTACTCGAGGTCGAACTCGTTCAGGGCGTGCACCGCGTGCTCGGCCTCGTCGACGTTCCACATGCCGTTCGCGTCGATGCGGATGCGTCCTTCCGGACCCATCGCCTCGCGCACGGCCCGCACGCGGGCCACGTCGTCGTCGAGCGTCTGGCCGGGTTCGGCCACCTTCACCTTCGCCGTGCGGCATCCGGCGAAGCGCGCGAGAACGTCGGCCACGAGTGACGCGTCGATGGCGGGGATGGTGGCGTTGACCGCGATCCTCTCGCGCAGCGGTGCGGGCTGCAGCTGCCAGCCGAAATCGATGGCGGCGGCGAGCCAGGTCGCGGCTTCGGCATCCTCGTACTCCACGAAGGGGGAGAACTCGGCCCAGCCCTCCGGCCCCTCGAACAGGAGTGCCTCACGGGTGTCGACGCCACGGAAGCGGGTGTGCATCGGAAGACTGACGACGCGGGCGGAGGCGAGCAGGTCTGCGAGCGGGGGGAGCATGTCCCCATTGTGCCCTGCACCTGTCTCCGTTCCCGCGCGGGTTGTGGTGGGTCGCGATGCATTCGACCGCCGGATTGCGCTGGAGTGTGCAGCACCCGTCGCCTCAATGTGTGATTGACAATGGTGTGTGACGCACAGTACTGTGTGGGACATGAACGAAACGCTCGACACGCACCTGCAGGAGCTCCGCCGCGGCACCATCGTGCTCGCCTGCCTGCAGCTGCTGCGCACGGCGGGCTACGGCTACGGGCTGCTCGAAGAGCTCGAGCGGCGAGGCTTCGCCACCGACGCGAACACGCTGTACCCCCTGCTGCGGCGCCTGGAGAAGCAGGAGTACCTCACGAGCGAGTGGAACACCGACGAGGCCCGGCCCCGCAAGTTCTACCGCACCTCGGACGCCGGCATCCGCCTGGCCGACACCCTCACCGACGAATGGCGATCGCTCACGACCTCGATCGCATCCCTCACCTCAGAGGAGAAGTGACATGACCACCACGAACACGCTCGCCGAACGCTACATCAGCGCCACCATCCGCAGCCTTCCGGCGACCGCGCAGGCCGACGTCCGGGCCGAACTCGAGGCGTCGATCGCCGACGCGATCGAAGCCCGCATCGAACAGGGGGACACCCCGGATGCCGCCGAGCGTGCCGTGCTCACCGAGCTCGGCGACCCCGGTATCCTCGCCGCCGGGTACGCCGACCGTCCGCTGCACCTCATCGGACCGCGTTATTTCCTCGTCTGGTGGCGACTGCTCAAGCTCCTGCTGTGGATCGTTCCCGCCGTCGCCGCCTTCGGTGTCGCGATCGCCAAGATCCTCGAGTTCGCCACGATCGGCGAGACCATCGGCGCCATCGTCGTCGTCATCATCCAGGTGATCGTCAACCTCGGGTTCTGGACCGTGCTCGTGTTCGCCATCCTGGAGCGCACGGTGCCGGTGCCGGAAGCACAGTGGAACGTCGACCAGCTCCCGGAGCACTACGAGACCCGCGCCGGGTGGTCCGAGATGATCGGCTCGATCGTCTTCCTGGTGCTCGCGGGTGCCGCGATCGTCTGGGATGCGCTGCGTGGTTTCGTGCGCGCCGACGGCGTGGCCGTGCCGATCCTGAACCCGGAGCTGTGGCCGTGGTGGATGGCCGCCCTGTTCGTCTTCATGCTGGCGGAGCTCGCGCTCGCGATCGCCGTCTACCGCGTGGGCCGCTGGACCGTCCCGCTCGCCGTCGTCAACACCGTGCTGGCCATCGCCTTCGCGATCCCCGCCCTGTACCTGCTCATCACGGGCCAGCTGGTCAACCCGGAGTTCCTGGACTACCTGGCGACGAACCACGCCGAAGACCTGGCGAACGCGAACGCCGGTGCCGCCGAGCAGGGCGGCGTGTTCCGGGTGGTCACCGCGGTCTTCGCGGTCATCACCGCCGGGATCGTCGTCTGGGACATCATCGACGGGTGGCTGAAGACCGCCCGCGCTCGCCGCGGCTGACCGCATCCGAAGGGGAACGCCGTCTCCCCTCGGGAGGCGGCGTTCCCTCGTTCCGCAGAGGGCAAGGAATAGGCTGGGCACGTGACCACCCCCTTCGTCTCCGACCTGTTCGATCCCGCCGAATGGGTGCTCGCGCCCGGTGCGGAGGACTACACCGACATCACGGCGCACGTCACGCACGACGGCGGTGTCGCCCGCATCGCGTTCCACCGGCCCGAGGTGCGCAACGCCTTCCGTCCGCACACGGTCGACGAGCTCTACCGCGCCCTCGACATCGCCCGCCAGGACCCCCGCATCGGCGCCGTGCTGCTGACCGGCAACGGCCCGAGCGCGAAGGACGGCGGGTGGGCGTTCTGCTCCGGCGGAGATCAGCGCATCCGCGGACGCGACGGGTACAAGTACTCCGACTCCGAGACGGTCGTGCAGGACGCCGCTCGTGGCGGACGCCTGCACATCCTCGAGGTGCAGCGTCTCATCCGCTTCATGCCGAAGGTGGTCATCGCAGTCGTCCCCGGCTGGGCGGCGGGCGGCGGACACTCGCTGCACGTCGTGTGCGATCTGACCATCGCCTCGGCTGAACACGGCAGGTTCAAGCAGACGGATGCCGACGTCGGCAGCTTCGACGCCGGTTACGGCTCTGCGTACATGGCCCGGCAGACCGGGCAGAAGTTCGCCCGCGAGGTGTTCTTCCTCGCCGAGGAGTACTCCGCGCAGCGCGCCTACGAGGCCGGCGCCGTGAACCGCGTCGTGCCGCACGCCGAGCTCGAGCGGGAGGCGCTGAAGATGGCCCGCACGGTGCTCACGAAGTCGCCCACCGCGATCCGCATGCTGAAGTTCGCCTTCAACGCGGTCGACGACGGGCTGGTCGGCCAGCAGGTGTTCGCGGGCGAGGCGACACGTCTGGCCTACGGCACGGATGAGGCGGTCGAGGGACGCGACTCGTTCCTCGAGAAGCGCGACCCCGACTGGTCTTCGTTCCCCTGGCACTACTGAGCCCCTCGGACCGCGCCATGACCCCTCTGATCCCGACGGACTCCGACGATCCGGAGCAGGTGCAGGCGGCCCTGCGTGATGCCCTCGACGGCGGGTCGGCGCGGGGATTCGGGATGCTGGCCGGCGCCCCCGTCGAGGTTCCGGAGGGCATCGCCGTGGTCATCGCGACCTCGGGTTCGAGCGGCGTCCCGAAACGCGTCGCCCTGACCGCCGAGGCGCTGCGCGCGAGCGCGGAGGCGACCGAGGAGCGGATCGGCCGAGGGCGCTGGCTGCTCGCGCTCCCCGCCGGGTACGTCGCGGGACTGCAGGTGCTCGTGCGCTCGATCGTGGCGGGGACGGAGCCCGCGGTGATCGACGGCCGCTTCTCGCCGCGCTCGTTCGCGGAGGCGACGCTGGCGATGCTGCGTCCGGATGCCGGTGCGGGCACCGGTATCCCCGAGCTGTACACGTCGCTCGTGCCCGCCCAGGTCGCGACCCTGCTCGATGCCGCCGACGACACCGCCGTGCGCGGCGCGCTGCAGGCATACCGGGCGATCCTCGTCGGCGGGCAGTCCCTCCCGGAGCCGCTCCGCGAGAGGGCGGCGGACCTCGGGGTACGACTGGTGCGCACGTACGGGTCGACGGAGACGAGCGGCGGCTGCGTGTACGACGGGGTGCCGCTCGAGACGGCCACCGTGCGCACGGTCGACGGCGAGCTGCGGATCGCGGGGCCCATGCTCGCCGAGGGCTACCTGGGCGATTCAGCGTTGACCGCCCGGACGTTCATCCGTGACCACCACGGCATCCGGTGGTACCGCACCGGCGATCTCGGACTCGTGGAAGACGGAGTCGTGCGAGTGCACGGACGCGCCGACAATGTCATCGTGTCGGGCGGGATCAACATCTCCCTCGACCGCGTCGAGCGGATCGTGCGGAGGGTCCCCGGCCTCCACCAGGCGGTCGTGGTCGGCGTCGAAGATGAGCGCTGGGGCGAGGCCTCGGTCATCGTCGTCGCGCGCGGCGAGGTCCTGCGCCGCAGCGAGGGAGAGCAGCTGGAGCATGCGCGCGATGCGGTCGCGGAGGAGATCGGCCCTCACGCGCGGCCCGCCCGCCTGATCCTGGTGGACGAACTGGATGCGCTCGCCTCCGGAAAGCCGGATCGCGAGGCCATCCGACGCGTGGCCGCCGAACTCCGCTGAATCCGTCTCCTGCCAGACTGGGGCAGGTGGACGTGCTGCGGTTGGCCGGAGTTCCCGGCGTGGGAAAGAGCACGGTGGCCTGGGCGGTCGCCCGGCAGATGGCCGTCGACGGCGCGCGCGTCGCCTTCGTCGACATCGATCAGCTCGGCATGTGCTACCCCGCGCCGGTCGACGATCCCGACCGCTGGAGTCTGAAGGAGAGAGCTCTCGCAGGGATCGCGGCGCAGTACGCCGAGTCCGGCGTCGAGCGTCTGGTCGTCTCGGGGGTGGCGGACCCCTCGCTGCCTCCGCAGGGGAACGGTCATCCGACGGTCTCCCTCTGGCTCGCCGCGGGAGAGGCCACCAGGCGGGCTCGGCTGGCCCCGCGAGGCTGGGCCCACGAGCAGGTGGATGAAGTGCTCGCCGTCGGCACCCGCGAGACGGCTGCGGCGCATCCGTCGTGGGCGAGGGTGGACACCGACGAGAGCTCGGTCGACGCCACGGTGCGAGCCGTGCGCGAGCGGTGGCAGGGTGGCGTCGCCGAGCCGGTGCCCGCGTTCGTCGTCGCCCAAGCGGATACGACCGAGCACGTGGTCTGGATCACCGGACCACGATGCGCCGGTGCCTCCCGTGTCGGCTGGGAGGTCGTGACCCCGCTCTGGGCAGAGGGGCGGCGCACAGGCTTCATCGACGTCGCCCAGCTCGGCTTCTCCTGGAACGTGGACGCGCAGCTCGGTCTGCGGAACGCCGCCGTGCTGCAGCGATCGTTCGCCGCCGCGGGAGCGCAGACGCTCGTCGCCGTGGCACCGCTCGAGGTCGGCCCGGAGGAGGTGCGAGCGGCCTTCCCCGACGCAGATGTTCGTTTCCTCCGACTCGATGCCGACGAGGACTCCCGTCGCGACCGTGCCGTGCGGCGAGCCGCAGGTGCCGACGCGCTGCTCGCGGGGGACGACCTGATCGGAGCGACGGAGCGGATGATCGACGACGTCGTGGCTCAGGGGTCCCGACAGCGCGAGACGCCCGTCCGTGCGGGGGAGCGCGTGATCGACACGACCGCGACGCCGTTGCCGCAGGTGGCCGCGCGGGTCGCGGCCGAACTCGCCTGTTGAGGGCGGGTGCCAGACTGAAGCGCATGGTCACGTACACGCACGGACACCATGACTCCGTCCTCCGGTCGCACAACGTGCGCGACATCGCGAACTCCGCCGAGTATCTTCGACCGCACCTCACCGACAGCACGCGGCTGCTCGATGTCGGCGCGGGACCGGGCTCGATCACGGTCGACTTCGCCCGCATCGTCGCTCACGTCACCGCCACCGAGATCGACGATACGGCGCTGTCGCTGTCGCGCGACCTCGCGGAGGCCCGCGGCCTCACGAATCTCGACTTCTCGGTCGAAGACGTGCACGCGCTGAGCTTCGCCGATGACTCCTTCGACGTCGTGCACGCGCATCAGGTGCTGCAGCACGTCGGTGACCCTGTGCAGGCGCTGCGCGAGATGCGACGCGTCACCGTGCCCGGCGGGATCGTCGCGGCCCGGGATGCGGATTATGCCGGGTTCATCTGGTTCCCGGTGCTGCCGGAGCTCGACCGCTGGCGCGCCCTCTATGAGGCGGCGGCCCGGGCGAACGGCGGAGAACCGGATGCCGGTCGGCGTCTGCTCTCCTGGGCACGGGCCGCAGGCTTCGAAGACATCACGGCGACGGCATCCACCTGGTGCTATGCATCCGCGGCCGAGCGCGCGTGGTGGGGCGGGATGTGGGCCGACCGCATCCTCGAATCCGCGCTCACCCGGCAGCTGGTCGACAGCGGCATGGCGACCCGCCGCGACCTGCAGGACATCAGCGACGCGTGGAAGCGCTGGGCCGACGACGGCGACGGGTGGTTCCTCGTGCCGCACGGCGAGATCCTCTGCCGCGCCTAGTCGTGCGGATACATCTCGAGACGGATGCCGCCCGTGAGGTGCTCGCGTAGCGTGGGGGAGTGATCCGGCCGCTCTCCCGCACGGCGCTGATCCTCGACATCGTCGGGGCGGCGCTGCTCTTCCTCATCCTGACGCCGACGTCCGTGGTGTTCTACGGGCCGACCACCGGCGGCACCGCGATCCCGGGTGCGAGCGTCGGAGCGGTCGTCGTCGCGGGCATCCTGATGTTCGGCGGCGTCGCGATCGGCCGACTGGCCCCGGGCCTGGCACTGGGCGCGGCGTGGGCCGGCGCGATCGTGCAGATGCTCGCGGGGTTCGGCCCTCTTCCGATCGATCTCGCGATCCTGCTCGTGCTCTATGCGACCTCCGCGTGGGGCACGCGTCGCGTGCTCTGGTGGGGATTCGCGTCGACGCTGGTGGGCGGCCTCGTCGCAGCGGCCTACATGGTCGTCGTCACCGGCGTCACCTTCGGCACGGGGATCGGGTGGGAGCAGATCACCGGGGGAGTGCTCCTCCTCATCGTGTCGGTCCTCGCCCTCGGATTCGCCTGGGTCTGCGGGCTGCTGTGGCGCGTCGTGCTCCGCGCACGCAGAACCAGGGCCGCACAGTTGAAGGCCGAGTCGCTCGCCGCCGAAGAGCAGGAGCGCGTGCGCATCGCCCGTGACATGCACGACATCGTCGCGCACTCGCTCGCGGTCGTCATCGCACAGGCCGACGGCGCCCGGTACGCCGCGGCGACGAAACCGGAGATGGCCACCGAGGCTCTTGGCACGATCGCCACGACGGCGAGGAGTGCGCTCAGTGATGTGCGGATGCTGCTCACCCAGCTCCGTCACCGGCAGAGCGACGGCCCGCAGCCCACGCTCGCCGACCTCGAGACGCTGTTCGCCCAGGTGCGTCAGGCCGGCGTCGAACCTCTCGTCACGGTCGATCCGATGCCGCCGGGGGAGCCGCCCGGAGCGATCCAGCTGGCCGTGTACCGCATCCTCCAGGAGGCGCTCACGAACGCGATCCGACACGGCGACGGCAGCGTCCACGTGCACCTGGCGTGGTTGCCGGATCGCGTCGACGTGCAGGTGCGCAACACCGTGGCCGGCGACGCCTCCTCGGCGCCGGGTGGTCACGGCCTCATCGGCATGCGCGAACGCGCCCAGCTGGTCGGCGGTAGTCTGCAAGCCGAACATCGCGGGGCGCAGTTCGTCGTTCAGGCCTCGCTTCCGATCGGCCCTTCGGCAGGCTCAGGGGCTCCAGAGGAGGAGGACGCATGATCCGGGTGGTCCTCGTCGACGATCAGGCGCTGTTCCGCGCCGGCATCCGCATGCTCGTCGCCTCGCAGCCCGATCTCGAGGTGGTCGGAGAAGCGGGCAACGGGCAGGAGGCCCTCGAGATCGTGCGCACCAGCCGCCCCGACGTGGTGCTCATGGACATCCGGATGCCGGTGATGGACGGCCTGACCGCGACCGCCGAGATCCTGGCGCGGCCGGAACCGCCGCGCATCGTCATGCTCACGACCTTCGACCTCGACGAGGCGGCGGCCCGCGCGATCCGGCAGGGTGCGAGCGGCTTCCTCCTCAAGGACGCCGATCCCGAGTTCCTGCTCGCGGCGATCCGTACCGTGCACGCGGGATCCAGCGTCATCGCGGCATCCGCCACCCGTGATCTGTTCGCGCATTTCGCCGAGGCGCCGAAGCCTGTGCCGCCGCAGTTCGCCGACCTCACCGATCGCGAGCGGGAGATCTTCGCGCTCGCCGCGCGGGGCCTGTCGAACGCCGAGATCGCCGGTCGTGAATACCTGAGCGAAGCGACGGTGAAGACGCACATCAGCCGCATCCTCACCAAGCTCGCCCTCCGCGATCGGGTGCAGCTCGTCGTCTTCGCCTTCGAGCACGGCCTCACCTGATCGGCCGACCCACCCCTTCCGATACGAGCCGCCCGCTTATGGACACGCAAAGAGGGCTGGCTCGTACCCAAGAGGGTGGCTCGGCACGGTAGCGGATCATCCTTCCGATGTACGGCGGATGCCTCCTCCGGGCGACGCGCCGAGACGGCGGTCGAAAATAGCGTGAAGGCATGGAGATCACGACCACCGACCTCGGCCTCGCCGCCCGGGTCCAGCACCTGAAGAAGACCTACGGCTCGGGAGAAGGGACGGTGCGCGCGCTGGACGGCGTCAGCGTCGGCATCCGCCGCGGGCAGTTCACCGCCATCATGGGCCCGTCCGGCTCGGGCAAGTCCACGCTCATGCACATCATGGCCGGACTCGACAGCCCCACCGAGGGGCGGGCCTGGATCGGCGACACCGACATCACCGGCCTCGGCGATCTCGACCTCACCATCCTGCGCCGACGTCGCGTCGGCTTCATCTTCCAGGCGTTCAACCTCGTGCCGACCCTCGACGCCCTGAGCAACATCATGCTGCCGTTCGAGCTCGACGGACGCCGTCCGAGCGCGATCGAGCGCGCGCGCATCGACGGACTCATCGAATCCCTCGGCCTCGGTTCGCGGCTGAACCACCGCCCGCACCAGCTGTCGGGCGGGCAGCAGCAGCGCGTCGCGATCGCCCGTGCTCTCGCCACCGCGCCCGACCTCGTCTTCGCCGACGAGCCCACCGGCAACCTCGACTCGAAGACGGGACGCGAAGTGCTGCAGCTGCTCGCCTCGGCGAGCCGGGAGCACGGTCAGTCGATCGCGATGGTCACGCACGACGCGATCGCCGCCAGCCACGCCGACCGCGTGCTGTACCTCGGCGACGGCCGCATCGTCGCCGACCACCCGCGCCAGACGGCGGAGGATATCTCCGCGTACATGCTCGCGGCGGAGGTGGCGGCATGACCGCCGTCGCCACGGTCGTGCCCGAGACGGCCGCGACCGGCCCTCGTCTCGGCTGGCTGCGTGATCGGGGCATGGGCGCCAGCATCCTCGTGGCCGCGTTGTCGGCCGCGTTCGGCGTGATCCTCGTCGAGGTCACCGCCTACATCGGCGCCGTGCTGCAGGCAGATCCGTTCATCGGCGACAGCGAAACCCTCGCGATCGTCGTGGCGCTGCTCTCGGTGCTGCTGACGGCGGTCGCGATGTACGTGGCCGCGATCGTCACGGCGAACACCTTCTCGACCATCATCGCCGGACGCACGCGGCAGATCGCCCTGATGCGACTGATCGGCGCGACCGCCCGTTCGCAGCGGGCGCAGGTCGGCCGACAGGGGTTCATCGTGGGCGTGATCGGCGCCGCGATCGGTCTTCTCGCCGGGCTCCTGTTCGCCGTCGTCGGCGTTCAGGTGGGCGCGCAGTTCGTGGCGAACGATCCCACGGGCTTCTCGCTCGCGCAGCCCTTCATCGCGCTGCCGGTGGTCGGCGTCGCCCTCACGACCTGGGCCGCCGCCTGGGCGGGCTCGCGTCGCGTGCTCTCGGTGACGCCGCTGCAGGCGCTCGGCGGCTCCGTGGAGCGCACCCTCGAAGAGGTCTCCGGCAAGCCCGGCCGGCACATCGGCGCATGGATCCTCCTGATCTCGGGAGCCGTGCTCCTCGCGGGCGGCGTGGTCATCGGGCTCATCACTCCGCTCGGCGTGGTGGTGGCGTTCTTCGGCGGAATCCTGTCGTTCACGGGCCTGGTGATCGGATCGGTGATGATCATGCCTCCGGTGCTGCGTCTCGTCGGCCGGATGTTCGGATCGAGCGCGACGGCGCGTCTCGCGGCGGAGAATGCCCTGCGGTACCCGGAACGCTCTTCGCGCATGGCGATCGGGGTGGTCATGGGCGTGACGCTGGTGACGATGTTCGCCGTCGCGCTGGAATCGGCCAAGCGGCTCATGATGAGCCAGGTCGACGGCGAGGTCCCGGACGAGTTCTTCGCGCCGTTCGACGCGTTCGCCGGGATCATGATGGTGCTCGTCGCGGTCTCCGCGGTGATCGCCGCCGTCGGCCTCGTCAACCTGCTCACGATCGGCGTCGTCCAGCGTCGCCGTGAACTGGGTCTCCTGCGCTCGATCGGGCTGTCCAACGGGCAGGTGCGGCGCATGGTGCTGCTCGAAGCGACGCACATCACGGTGGCCGCGACGTTCACGGGCCTCGTGCTGGGAGTCGCTTACGGCTGGATCGCGGCGCAGTCGCTGCTCGGCTCGGTGCCGACGCTGCCCGACTTCGAGCCTGCCGGATTCGTGCTGCCGCAGATCCCCTGGATCCCGGTCGCGATCATCGTCGTGGCCACGGCCGTGCTGACGCTCGCCGCCGCCGCCACTCCCACCCGCCTGGCCACCCGGGTCGCCCCCGTCGAGGCGCTCGCCGCGGACTGACGGCTCTAGGCTGGACGGATGCCGTCGCCGTTCGATCAGTCCACGTATCAGGTCCGTCTCGACTGGGGCATCGCGGGGCTCGCCCGCCTCGCCCCGGCCGACATCGTCGTGGTCGTCGACGTGCTGCGGTTCTCGTCGACGGTGGCGGATGCCGTCGCCGGCGGCGCGGAGATCGAACGGGCCGACGCGGTCGAATGGTCCACCAACGGCGCGGCCGTGGCGACGGCGGCCGCGGCCACCGACGCCACCGTGCTCGTCGGCGCGATCCGCAATGCGTCGGCGGTCGCACGGGCGGTGCAGACGGTGCAGGAGCGTCGGCAGGCGCGGACGTCTGTCGCCATCATCGCGGCAGGTGAGTGGGACGAGGTGGGGGAGCCGCGCTTCGCCGTCGAGGATCATCTCGGCGCCGGCGCGATCATCGCCGCGCTCACCGATCTCGGCATCGACCACACCGCGCCGGATGCCGCTGTCGCCGCCGAGGGGTTCCGCGCTCTGCGCCGCGCGCTGCGGCACATGCTCACCGCCAGCGGCTCCGCGCGCGAACTCGAGATCGGCGTCCCATCGACCGCGCGGATGGCGGCATCCGGTGTCGTGCCGACGGCGCCGGTGGATGCCGCCGTGATCGACGCCGTCGACGTCGTCCCGGTCCTGGTCGACGGGCGCTTCATCCGCTTCGACTGAGCGGCATGGCCGCGGGGCGTGCACGCTCACGCCGACGGCCACGTAGGGTCGTGGCATGAGGTACCTCCCCGCTCTCATCGTCGATGCCGTGCTCGTGCTGATCTTCGCCGTGATCGGGCGTGCCTCTCACGACGAGGATCCGGCGGGTTTCCTGCTCACCGCCTGGCCGTTCCTCGTCGCGCTTCTGGTCGGTCATCTTCTCGCAGCACTGCTGCCCGGCAGGCCGCGTCGCCCCTGGTCGGTGCTGTGGGGAACGGCCGTCTGGATCGTGACCGTCGCGGGCGGGATGCTCCTGCGCGTCGTCAGCGGCGACACGGCCGAGGTGCCCTTCATCATCGTCGCGACGCTCGTGCTCGGGGTGTTCCTCGTGGGCTGGCGGGCGGTCACCGCTCTCGTCCGTCGCCGCAGTGCGACGGAGGCCGGTGAGACCCAACCGGGCGCCGCGAACGGCGTGGCATCGGAGCACCGAGACCCGGTCGACCCGATCGTCTGATCCGGCGACCCTCCCGAGTGCCGGCGTCGCAGATCAGCGCGGCATCTGCGCGGCCAGGCGCGCGTCGGTCGTGATCTCTCGGCGCGTCCAGGCGAACACGTAGCGCGCGTCGAACGTGCGCGAGCAGCGCGCGCAGGAGGTCGCTCTCGTCGGTCGGCGGTGTCGGTAGGTGATGTGCCCGGCGGGGCAGCGGCCGACCCAGGGCGCGAGCTCGACGGCGGTCTCGCCGCGGTGGGTGGTGCCGCCGACGTAGCCGAGATCGCGCGCGACGACCTTCCATGCCTGTCCGTGCGCGGCCGTGTGCCCGGCGAGCGCATGGGCGACCTCGTGCAGGAGCACCTGATGGATCTCGTCGTCCTCGAAGCGGGCCGCGAGGTACCGCGACACGGTGATGCGCTTCTTCGTGTAATCGCACAGTCCGGCACGGCGCTTGGCGTTGTCGAAGCCGAACGACCAGCTCTCGTCGAGATGCAGTCTGATCAGTGCCTCGCCCCAGATGCGCACACGGTCAAGTTCCGCCATGGGCCCAGGCTAAGCCATGCCGCCGACATCGCGGTCGAGGCCTGCTCAACCCGCGACGAGCTGCTCGGACCGTCGACGCTCTGCGGCCTCGATCGCCAGAAGCGCGGTCTCGAGGTCCCGATCCTCCGCACCCGATTCGCGGCGCAGGAAGAGCGACTGCTTGAAGCTCTCGCGCGCCGTCTCGTAGTCGCCCGCGTCGTAGGCGTTCTTGCCGTGATGATGGTGCGCGAACGCGGCGATCGACAGCCAGCGCTGCCCCTCCGCCTCGGCCGCGCAGGTCGACAGCTCCTGTTCGGCGGCGGCGTACGCACCCCGGTATTGCAGGATCGTCGCGTGCAGCACGCGTGCGCGCAGCACGTCCTTGCGCGTGCCCGCCATCCGCGCCTGACGCACCGCGTCGTCGGCCAGCGCCAGCGCCTCATCGAGACGATCGAGCACCTTCAACAGCCACACGCGCTCGAGGAGCGCCGGGAGGCTGCGCTGCGCGTCGATCTCCGCGAGGCGCGCCGCGCACTCGTCGAGATCGACCAGCTCGCGGAGGGTCTCCTGGTCATATCCCTGGATGAAACTCATTGCTCTCCTTCCGCAGCGTCCCCGTCCAGTCTGCCTGGCGCTCGGCCGGTCTTCGGGGCGGCGCGCCCCGGGCGACGGCATCCGTTCGAGAAGTCGGCGACGACTGTGCTCAGCGCAGGAAGAGCGAGGCGTCGGGACGCGGGGATGCCACCGCGTCGGCATCCGTGACGACACGCGCGCCCTGCACGAAGGCGTGCACCTCGGCGCCCTGCGCGATCTTGGCGGGGTGCGGGCCGGCCGCCAGCATGCGGGGGAGCCACTCGGTCGGGAGCGGAGCAGCGGATGCCGCGATGACGAGGTTGCCGAACCGCCGGCCCTTCAGCACCTGCGTGTCGGCGAGCACGCCGATCTCGGGGAGGACCTCGGCGATCGTGGCCGCCTGCCGGCGTGCGAAAGCGAGGCCCGGGCCGTCCGCGACGTTGACCAGCAGCACTCCGGCGGGAGCGAGGAGGCCGGCGAGCTCGCGGTAGAACTCGATGCTGGTGAGGTGCGCGGGTGTCTGCGCACCCGAGTAGACGTCGGAGACGACGAGGTCGCAGTTCGACTGCAGCGCGGCCGGGAGTCGGCGCACGCCCTCTCGTGCATCGCCGATCCGGATGCGGATGCCGGCGCCCTTGGGCAGCGGCAGGTGCTCGCGCACGAGCTGGGCGAGCGGCGCCTCGAGCTCGATGACCTGCTGGCGGGATCCGGGACGCGTGGCGTCGATGTAGCGGGGGATGGTCAGCGCGCCCGCGCCGAGGTGCACCGCGGTGAGAGGACCGGGAGGCAGCTGATCGATCACCGCGCCCATCCGCACGATGTACTCGAAGTGCAGGTGCGTCGGATCGTCGAGGTCGACGTGCGACTGCGGGGTCTCGTCGACGACGAGCTCGAATCCGCTCGTGAACTCCGACGGCACGATCCGCGCGATGCCGCCGTGGTCGAGCCGTGCCTGCGGATGCTCGGTGTCACGCGATCGCATCCGGCCCATGCCGTCGAGCCTACGCGCCTGCGCGGGCCGCGATCAGTCCTGCTTGCCGTTCGCGCAGGTCTCCTGTTCTGCGGTCTGTCCGGAGATGCTCGGGTCGAGGGTCGCGCGCGGCACGGGAGTCTCGGTGGCCGGGGCGTCCGTCGGGGCCGGGTCCGTGGTGGCCTCCGGGGCGGGGGTGACGAGTTCGACGCCGCCGTTGCTGGCGACGTCGCCGGTGAGCTGCAAGGGCTGACCGGCTTTCAACGCCGCCCAGATCGTCTCTGCGGCGTCGAGATTCGGAATCACCTTCTGGTCGGGCTTGTCCGGGTCGGGGAAGCTCGGGTACTGCACGAACGCGAATTCGGAGAACGGCACATCCTTGATCGCGAGCCCGAGCTGCGCGAGCCGGACGGGGTTGCTCAGCTCGTCGCTCGGGTCGACGTTGTCGACGATCGTGTTCGCGAGGCGGAGCACGACCGCCGGGTCGGTGAGCACTTCCTCGCTCATGACCTTCTTCACCAGCCGCGACATGTACTGCTGCTGGTTGGAGATGCGCGCCAGGTCGCTTCCGTCGCCCACGCCGTGCCGGGTGCGGATGAACTGCAGGGCTTCGATGCCCGACACGGTGCGCAGGCCGGCGGGCCAGTCGATGCCCGTCGCCTCGTCGCGGATGCCGTCGCCGCCGATGCAGACCTCGACGCCTCCGATGGCCTCGGTGACCTCCATGACGCCGTCGAACGAGATCTTGGCCGCGAAGGGGATCGGGATGCCGGAGAGGTCGGTCACCGTCTTCGCGACGCACGACAATCCGGCGTGCTCGAACACGGTGTTGATCGACGCCTTCGACATCGACGAGGCGACGGAGCCGTCGGGGCGCGTGCACTCGGGGACGGCGACCATGAGGTCGCGCGGCAACGACACGACCGTGACGTTGCGCGGCTCCGCCGAGACGTGCACCAGCAGGTTCACGTCGTTGAGCACGCCGCCGTCGGCCTCGGAGCAGCGCTTGCCCAGGAGACCCGTCGACACCTCTCCGCACTCGTCGGTGCCGATGATGAGGATGCTGAACTCGCCGGCGTACGCGCCGATCGACGGGGGCTCGACCTCGGGCGCGTCCTCGAGGGTCACCGCTCCGTCTCCGACGCGGTTGAAGAGGTCGACGACGACGAATGCGGCGACGGCGATGGCGGACGTCAGGACGACCGCCACGACGATCCCCGCGATCTTCAGGAACCGGGGGACACCGGTGCTCTTCTTCACATCTGCGTGGCGGGCGACCGCGGAGCGGTCGCCGTCTCGGGCGCGTCTGGGCATGCGGGCGAGCATACCCAGGCCGCTGCGCAGCCAGCAGGGAAACCGCCGGAAGGGCCGATGTTACGGGCGCATGACGATTGTGGGAGTAACTTGCAGCGAATTAGTTAGTCGTGGATACTTTTTCCTATCCGGTGAGCACCCGATGCCCGCCAGGAGAAATTTCGAAGAGGAGATCCCCTGATGCACAAGCGCATTCTTCCGGTCGTGGCGCTGGGCGCCGCGGCCACGCTCGGCCTGGCGGCCTGCGCCGGCGGTGCCACCGAGAGCGGCACCGACGGAGAGGGCCAGGAGCTCACCGTCTGGATCATGAAGGGCACCAATCCCGACGCGACCGCCTTCTACGACAAGGTCTCCGAGGCCTTCGAAGAGGAGACCGGGGCGAAGGTCACGATCGAGGAGATCCAGTGGGCCGACGCTCACGATCGCTTCGTGACCTCCATCGCCGGCGGAACCACCCCCGACATCGCCGAGACAGGCACCACCTGGACCGCCGAGTTCGCCGACGCCGGCGCTCTCGAGCCGCTCGACGAGTACGTCGACGCCGAGAAGGGCCTGCGCGACGACCTCGTCGAGGGCCTCGCGGTCGCCGGCACCTACGACGACGAGCTTTACGGCATGCCGTGGTACGCCGGCGTCCGCTCGATCGTCTACCGCACCGACGTCTTCGAGGAGCTCGGACTCGAGGCTCCGAAGACGTGGGACGACATCGTCACCGCCGGCGAGGCCATCAAGGCCGCGAAGCCCGACATGCTCCCGTTCCCGGTCGCCGGTGACGCCGAGTTCCAGGTCTACCCCTGGGTCTGGGGCGCAGGCGGCGAGATCGCCACGCAGGACGGCGGCGAGTGGACCAGCGAGCTCGACAGCAAGGAGTCGCAGGCCGGGATCGAGTTCTACACCGGCCTCGCCACCGAGCACGGCTTCTCCTCCGCAGGTGCCACCACCTGGAAGGAGACCGACCTCCGTGACGCGTTCACGCAGGGCAACGTCGCCATGATGCTCTCCGGCTCGTGGACCCCGAAGGCGCTCATCGAGGCGAACCCCGACCTCGAAGGCAAGATCGGCGCCGCGGTCATCCCCGGCGAAGACGGCGGCATCGCCCCGTCCGTCCTCGGCGGATCGCACCTGTCGGTGTTCAACACCACCAAGAACGCCGACCTCGCGTGGGAGTTCGTCAAGCTCATGACCACCGGCGAGTTCGCCGAGCAGTGGTCGAACGAGACCGGCTACTTCCCGGGCGTCCAGTCCGCGATGGAAGAGGCCCTGGCCTCGACCGACCCGCTCGTCGCACCGTTCGCCGAGCAGATGGTCGACGGCGGAGCATCCGTCCCGGTCACGCCGAACTTCGGAGCCGTCCAGGCGAAGAAGACGACCAACGCCATGATCCAGGCCATCCTCAGCGGGCAGAAGGACGTCGCCACCGCGACGAAGGACGCCGCCGCCGAGATGACCGAACTGCTCAACCAGTAAGGAAGCATCCCTTCCATGTCGATGGTGCAAGCGCCACTGCCGGCCACGAAGGCGGAGTCCACCTCCGCCTCCGTGGTCGGCGGCGGCCGACAGAAGCGAGGCATCTCGCTCCTGAAGGCCCGCCCCTGGCTCCTCCTCGCTCCCGGGCTGATCATCCTCGCGGTGCTCATGCTCTGGCCGCTCGTCCAGGTCGTCATCTACTCGCTGCAGGACTACGGCCTGCGGGAGATCAACACGGGCGAGAGCAACTGGATCGGTCTCGAAAACTACGCCGAGGCGCTCACCAACCCGACGCTCTGGACGGTGGTGCTGCCCAACACGGTCGGCTTCGCGGCCGTCGCCGTCTTCGTCACCGTGGCGGTCGGCACGCTCGTCGCCCTTCTGCTGGCCCGCCTCGGCACCACGTGGCGCGTCATCGTCTCCAGCTGCATCATGGTCGCCTGGGCGATGCCCGCGGTGACCGGCACATACGTCTGGACCTTCATCTTCGATGCCGACCGCGGCATCTTCAACTCCGTCCTGAAGGACCTCGGCCTCATGGACGGCTCGGTCAACTGGTTCACGAACCAATGGTCCTTCTACGCCATCGTGCTCCTGAACGTCGTGCACCACGGCTTCCCGTTCGTCGCGATCACGGTGCTCGCCGGGCTCCTCGGCGTCTCGAAGGAAATGCTCGAGGCGGCCGCCCTCGACGGCGCCGGCGCCTGGCGCCGCTTCTGGAAGATCACCTTCCCGACGCTGAAGCCGGTGTTCTCGGTCGTGATCATCCTGTCGACCATCTGGGACTTCAAGGTGTTCGCGCAGGTGTACCTGATGCCGGGCGGGTCGGGCGGCAACCGCTCCGTGCTCAACCTCGGCGTCTGGTCGTATGTCGAGTCGTTCGGCCAGAACCGCTACGGCTTCGGTGCCGCGCTCGCGGTGCTGCTGACGCTCGTCCTGATCGGCATCACGATCGTCTACATCCGGTCGCTCATGAAGGAGGACGAGCTGTGAACCCCCGCGCTTCGCTCAAGTCCCGCATCGGACTCGGCATCGCGGTCGCCGCGGTCCTGATCTTCACGCTGTTCCCGGTCTACTGGATGGTCTCCAGCGCCTTCGACAAGAAGGCCTCCAGCGGTGGGCAGTCGCTGCTGCCGCAGGAGTTCACGTTCGACAACTTCGCGTTCGTGCTCAACGAGGGCGGCTTCGGCACGTTCCTCCGCAACTCCGCGATCGTCGCGCTCGTGACCGTGCTCGTGAGCGCGCTCGTCTGCCTGCTCGCGGCGGTGGCCGTCGCGCGGTTCCGCTTCAAGTTCCGCACCACGGTGCTCATGCTGATCCTCGTGGTGCAGATGGTGCCGCTCGAGGCGCTCGTGATCCCTCTGTTCCTCCAGGTGAAGAGCCTCGGACTGCTGAACAGCATCATCGGTCTGATGATCGTCTACATCGCGCTGTCCCTCGCATTCGGCATCTGGATGCTGCGCGGCTTCGTCGCCGCCGTTCCCGTCGAGCTCGAAGAAGCCGCCTACATCGACGGTGCCAGCTGGTGGCGGATGTTCCGCTCGATCCTGCTGCCCCTGGTCATGCCCGGCCTCGTCGCGACCAGCATCTTCAGCTTCATCACCGCGTGGAACGAGTTCATCTTCGCGATGACGATCCTCGGCGCCGAGACCGACCAGTACACGGTGTCGATCGGTCTGAAGTCGTTCTTCGGCCTGTTCTCCAACGACTGGGGCAGCATCATGGCCGCGTCGACGATCATCACGGTTCCTGTCATGATCTTCTTCGTGATCGTTCAGCGTCGTCTCGCCTCCGGCATGGTCGCGGGGGCGGTGAAGGGATGAGCGCCGACCTCGAGCGTCTCGCGAACGGCGTGCTCTGGCCCGGGTTCCTCGGAACCGAGGCGCCGGACTGGCTCCTCGACGAGCTGCGCGACGGCCTCGCCGGAGTGGTCTACTTCGGTCAGAACGTGGGGGACGGCCTCGCCGACCTCAGCGACGCGATCCTCGCCGCGAATCCCGACGCGCTGATCGGCATCGACGAGGAGGGCGGCAGCGTCACCCGGCTCGAGTCCGCCTCGGGCTCGACGGTGCCCGGCGCTGCGCAGCTGGGTCTGGTCGACGACCTCATCGCGACCGAGATGACAGGCGCGGAACTCGCCCGACGGGTGCGGGCGATCGGGGCGAACGTGATCCTCGGACCGGTCGCCGATGTCAACACCGACCCGAGCAACCCCGTCATCGGCGTGCGCGCCTTCGGCGCGGACGAGCATCTCGTCTCGCGTCACGTGGTCGCGACGATCGACGGCATCCAGGACGGCGCGGTCGCCGCGTGCGTCAAGCACTTCCCGGGTCACGGCGACACGCATGTCGACTCGCACCACGCGCTGCCGGAGATCTCCCTCGACATCGAGGAGTTCGAGCGCGTGCACCTCGAACCCTTCCGCGCTGCGATCGACGCCGGAGTGGACGCCGTCATGACCGCGCACATCGTCGTCCCCGCGTGGGGCGAGGCGCCGGCGACCCTGAACCCCCGCGTGCTCGGGATGCTGCGCGACTGGGGCTTCGACGGCGTGGTCATCACCGATGCCCTCGACATGGCCGCCATCCGTGAGACCGTCGGCATCGACGGCGGGGCGGCCCTCGCGCTCGCCGCGGGAGCGGACCTCCTCTGCATCGGCAATCCCACCAACCCCGGTGACGCCGCCCAGGTCGATCAGGACCGCCGCGATTTCCTCGCCGCACGCGACGGGATCGTCGCCGCCCTGCGCGACGGATCGCTGGCCCGCGAGCGCGTCGAGGAGGCCGCGGCTCGGGTCGCGACGCTCGCCGCGAAGCTCCGCTCCGCCGCGGACCGGCACCAGGACACTGCCGACGAGTTCGACGCCGCCGCGATCGTGCGACGAGCCGTGTCGGTCGTCGGGGGAGCCCCCGCGGTGGCCTCCGAGGTCGCGGTCGTCGATGCACGCCGTCGCTCCACTCTGGCCGTGGACAGCGCCGCCGGCTACGTCTCCGGCGCCCTCGCCGCCGACGGGTACCGCGTGCGTCTCGATGTCGCGAGCAACCCTGTCTCCGAGCAGGACAGGGTGCTCGACGAGGTCGCCGCGGCATCCGGCACCACCGTGCTGCTGATCGACCGACCCGACGCGGATGCCGCCCAGCGCGCACTCGTCGAACGCGCCGCCGAGCGCGACCCGGGTGCGGTGGTGGTGAACGTCGGCCTGCCGGCGCGGCATCCGCTGCCCCTGCCGACGATCGAGGTCGCCGCCGCGAGTCGGCTCGGGGCCCTGGTCGCCCGCGAGGCGCTGCTGGGCCGCACCGCTCCACCGGAGAGGGTCGACACCGCCGGGTGAGGCGGGATCCGCCCATGGACGCCGACGTTCTCGCACTGGTGCGACGCTCGCTGCCGAAGCTGAGCGCTGCCGAGGCGCGCGTCGCGGACACCATCCTGGGGGATCCGACCCTCGTCGTGGACCTCGCGATCAACGACCTCGCGAAGCTGTGCCGCACCTCCCTGTCGACCGTCGCCCGCTTCGCGCAGACGCTCGGCTACAGCGGGTATCGCGAGCTGCGCGTCGCGGTCGCGCGGACGGTCACGCTCGCCCAGGCGCAGCAGGCCCGCTTCGGACTCGACAGCACGACGATCGACCCCGAGGACGAGCCCGAGGCCATCGCCGCGAAGCTCGCAGCGATGGAGATCGACGCGATCGAGAAGACCGCACGGGGGATCGACGCGGCGGCGCTCGACCGCGTCGCCCGGGCCGTCGTCGCCGCCCGGCACATCGACCTGTTCGGCCAGGCGGCCTCGTCGCTGACGGCGCAGGACCTGCAGCTGAAGCTGTCGCGCATCGGATGCTCCGTGGCGCACTCGCCCGATCCGCATCTCGCGGTGACCACGGCGTCGCTGCGCACGGCCGACGATGTGGCCATCGCGTTCTCGCACGGCGGGGAGACCATCGAGACGGTGCGCGCACTCGAGGTCGCGCGCGATGCCGGTGCGCTCGCCGTCGCCGTCACGAGCGTCGCGGACTCATCGCTCGCCCTCGCAGCCGATGTGGTGCTGCTCACGCACGCGCACGAGTCGCCGTTCCGGATGGCCGCGATGTCGAGCCGCATCGCGCAGCTGGCCCTCGTCGACGTGCTGTTCGTGCGCGTCGTGCAGCACCGCGGCGAGCCGGTCGCCCTGCCCCTCCAGCTCACGCACGACGCCGCCGCGTCCCGCCGCCGTCGCTGACCCCTGTCCCACGTACGATTCTCCGGTCGTTGAGGGAGGAGCGCCAGCGACGAGACGAAACGCAGTCTCTTGCGCAACCGCGAGTGTCGGCATCCGCTCGTAGGGTCTCGGGCATGGGCTACGTCTACATCCTTCGCTGCTCCGACGGCACGTTCTACGTTGGAAGCACGCGCGACCTCGATCGCCGGACCATCCAGCACCAGCAAGGCATGGGGAGCGCGTATACGAAGCGACGCCTGCCGATCGAACTCGCCTGGAGCGAAGGGTTCTCCCGCATCGACGAGGCCTTCGCCTGGGAGAAGCGCCTGCAGGGCTGGAGCCACGCGAAGCGGCAGGCTTTCATCGATGGTGGCCTCGACGCCGTGGTCGGTTGGAGCGCTCGGACGAGGGCTGCGCAGTAAGCGTTTCGTCTCGCTGGCGCTCGCTCAACGACCGAGATCGTCGCGGAGGTGCGTTTCGTCTCGCGAAGACCCGCACTGAGCGAGCGAAGCGAGTCGAATTGTCGCTCGGCGACCGCGGCTTCGAGGTCAGTCGACGTGGTCGCGGGTGCTCGAGAGGGCGCGCGTGGCGATGCGGTGGCCGCGGGCGAGGCTGCCCGAGAGCGAGAGCCCGGTGAGGATGCCGGCGAGGAAGCCGGCGGCGAACGCGTCGCCGGCGCCGATCGTCTCGACGACCGGAACTTCGAGGGCAGCGCTGTCCGCCCGTTCGTCGCCGTCGAACGCCACGGCGCCGTCGGGGGCGGTCACCAGGAGGTATCGCGGCTCCGGGAACAGCGTGCGCAGCTGCTCGGGCTCGCCGACGCCGAACACGGCCTCGGCATCGGGGCGTGAGCAGAAGACGACGTCGGCCTGTCGCGCGAACTCGCTGATCAGCCCGCGCCCCTCGTCCTCGCGGTCGCGCCACAGCGCCGGACGCCAGTTCACGTCGAAGCTGAGCAGCCGATCGGGCCGGCGGTCCCGGAACAGGGTTTCCTGCGCGGCGCGCGCCGAGGGCGAGAGGGCGGGCGTGATCCCGGAGGTGTGCACGAGCGCGGCTCCGGCGAGAAGAGCGGATGCCGCGGGCGAGTCGAGCGTGCGCGGAGACAGATGCGCCGCCGCGGACCCTGCCCGGTAGTAGTGCATCGTGCCGTCGACGGCGCCGTCGGGACGCGGAGCGAGTTCTTTCACGTAGAGCCCGGTCGGAGCATCCGGATCGATCTCCACCGCGGAGTCGTCGACGCCGTGCCGACGCAGTTCCGCCGTGAGGAAACGTCCGAATCCGTCGTCTCCGACGCGCGAGACAACGGCGGTGCGGATGCCGGCCGACGCGAGCGCGATGGCCGTGTTCCACTCGGCACCGGCCAGCGAACGGTGGAAGGTGCGGTTGTCCTCGAGGGGAGCCGCGAGGGCGGGGATCAGCGAGACCATGCCCTCGCCGAAGCAGACGGCGAGCGGGGAGGAGTCGGGCACGATCTGGACATTACCGGAACACCGGAATACAGCAGCGGTCGATACCGGATCGCAACACACGGGTGTTTGGTATCTGAGAATTCACTGGGTAGCGTCGAGGAATCACCGTGTCCGGGGCGAAGAGGCTCCGGGACGTGCACAGAAGCGCCCTACAGGGAAGGTCACAGAATGCACCACACAGTCACACGACGGCGGGGGCTCATCGCCATCGCCGGAGCAGCCATCGCCGCGGTCGCCTTGGCGGGTTGCGTCGCCAGCGATCGCGGAGACGAGGGCTCCGAGGGCTCCGGCGACGTCGACGGCACGTTCGTCTTCGCCGCATCCTCCGACCCGGCCAGCCTCGACCCCGCCTTCGCGCAGGACGGCGAGACGTTCCGCGTCTCGCGTCAGATCTTCGAGGGACTCGTGGGCACGAAGCCGGGCACCGCCGACCCCGCGCCTCTCCTCGCCGAGTCGTGGGAGTCGTCCGAGGACGGCATGTCGCACACCTTCACCCTCAAAGAGGGCGTGACCTTCCAGGACGGCACGCCGTTCAACGCCGAGGCCGTCTGCTTCAACTTCGACCGCTGGTACAACTGGACCGGCCTGGCCGCATCCGAGGCGTTCGGGTACTACTACAACAAGCTCTTCAAGGGCTACTCCTCGAACCCCGAGGAGGCCGTCTACAAGTCCTGCGCCCCCGACGGCGACACCAAGGTCACCATCGAGCTGAACAAGCCGTTCGCCGGCTTCGTCGCCTCCCTGTCGCTGCCGTCCTTCGGCATGCAGAGCCCGTCCGCTCTCGCCGAGTTCGGCGCTGACGAGGTCGGCGGTTCGGCCGAGGCTCCGCAGCTCTCCGAATACGCCATGGGACACCCGGTCGGCACCGGCCCCTACCAGTTCGACGAGTGGGCACCGGGCGAGCAGCTCACCCTGAAGGCCTACCCCGACTACTGGGGTGAGGCAGGGCAGGTCGATGAGATCATCTTCCGCACCATCGACGACCCGACCGCGCGCCGCCAGGCGCTCGAGTCCGGCTCGATCGACGGCTACGACCTCGTCGGACCGGCCGACACCAAGGCTCTCGAGGACGACGGCTTCACCATGGTGTCGCGCCCGCCGTTCACGATCCTCTACCTGGCGTTCAACCAGGCCGTCCCGGAGCTTCAGGACCCGAAGGTCCGCGAGGCGCTGTCGTACGCCATCGACAAGGATGCGCTGATCAGCCAGGTCCTCCCGGAGGGCACCGAGAAGGCGATCGAGTTCGTGCCGCCCGTCGTGAACGGATACAACCCCGACGTCACGACCTACGACTTCGACCCCGAGAAGGCCAAGTCTCTCCTCGCCGAGGCCGGATACACCGAGGCCAACCCGCTGAAGCTCGACTTCAACTACCCGGTCAACGTGTCGCGCCCCTACATGCCCGACCCCGAGCAGATCTTCACCGTGCTCTCGTCGCAGCTCGCCGACGTCGGCGTCGAGACCACCCCGGTCTCGGAGGAGTGGGTCGAGTACCTCGACCGCACCACCGGAACCTCGGACCACGGCATCCACCTGCTCGGCTGGACCGGCGACTACAACGACACCGACAACTTCGTCGGCGTCTTCTTCGGCCAGCAGGGCTCCGAGTGGGGCTTCGACAACCCCGACCTGTTCCAGAAGCTGACCGAGGCGCGTGGCGTCGCCAGCCTCGAGGAGCAGACCGCGCTGTACGAGCAGATCAACGAGGATGTCGCGCAGTTCATCCCCGGTGTCCCGCTCGCGCACCCGGCGCCGACCCTCGCGTTCGACCCGCGCGTGAAGAGCTACCCGGCCAGCCCGGTGAACGACGAGGTCTTCACGGACATCGTCCTCACCAAGTAGGTCTGACCATCTGAGGCGCCCTGCTCCGGTCCCCGCACATCGCGGGGACCGGAGCACGGCGTACCTTCCGATCATCGGAGATCTCTTTGCTGCGCACCATCGGCAGGCGACTGCTTTTCCTCATCCCCACCCTGATCGGCCTCAGCATCCTGCTGTTCGCCTGGGTCAGGGCCCTCCCCGGCGGCCCCGCCGTCGCCCTTCTCGGTGAGAAGGCGACACCCGAAGCGGTCGCCCGAGTCAATGAGCTCTACGGCTTCGACAGGCCGCTGCTCGAGCAGTACTTCATCTGGATCGGACGCCTCCTCCAGGGAGACTTCGGAACCTCCATCCAGACCAACCGTCCCGTCGTCGAGGAGTTCTTCCGGCGCTTCCCGGCGACCTTCGAGCTGAGCGTCATGGCGCTCATCTTCGCCGTCGGCGTCGGCATCCCCCTCGGGTACTGGGCCGCGCGACGCCACGGCAAGCTCACCGACCACGCGTCGGTCGTGCTGAGCCTCGTCGGCATCACGATCCCGGTGTTCTTCCTGGCCTTCATCCTGAAGTACGTCTTCGCGGTGCAGCTGGGCTGGCTGCCGTCCGACGGCAGGCAGAACCCGCGAATAGACGCCACTCATCCGACCGGCTTCTATGTCTGGGACGGCATCATCACCGGCGAGTTCGACGCGTCCTGGGATGCGATCCTGCATCTCATCCTGCCCGCGCTCGCTCTCGGCACGATCCCGCTCGCCATCATCGTCCGCATCACGAGGGCGAGCGTCCTCGAGGTGCAGAACGCCGACTACGTCCGCACCGGGCGGGCGAAGGGCGTGGGGTCGTCGACATTGCGCAGCCGCTTCATCCTGCGCAACGCGATGCTGCCGGTGATCACGACGATCGGTCTGCAGACCGGTCTGCTGATCTCGGGCGCGGTGCTCACCGAGACCGTGTTCGCCTTCCCCGGGATCGGCTCGTTCCTCGCGAGAGCCATCTTCACCCGGGACTTCCCCGTGCTCCAGGGGTTCATCATCTTCATCGCGATCGCCTACGCGCTGATCAACCTCGCGGTGGACGTGTCCTACAGCTTCATCGACCCGAGAGTGAGAGTGCAGTGATGTTTCTCACCATCGTCCGCAAGGAGGCCGCATCATGAGCGTCGCACTCCCACCCGCACAAGGACCGTCGGCCGAGAACGGCGGCGTCATCGACACCGTCGCGATCGCCCAGGCCGGTCTCAAGGAGGGCTCCGGTGGATTCTGGAGCGATGTGCTCCGTCGGCTCCGTCGCAACCCGACGGCATGGATCGGCGCAGCCATCGTGCTCGCGTTCATCCTCATCTCGGCCCTCGCGCCGCTGCTGGCGCCGTATCCCGAGACCGCGCTCCCCGGGGCGAAGTTCATCACCCCGACCCACATCCCGGGTCCGGGTGAGCTGCCGGAGTTCCCGCTGGGGCTCGACCGCTTCGGCGGCGACGTGCTCTCCAAGCTCATCTGGGGCGCGCAGGCGTCTCTCCTGATCGGCGTGATCTCCACGGCCATGGGTCTCATCGGCGGCATGGTGCTCGGTCTGCTCGCCGGAACGTTCGGCGGATGGGTCGACACGATCATCATGCGCGTCGTCGACATCATCCTCTCGGTGCCGAACCTGCTGCTGGCGGTGTCGATCGCGGCCATCCTCGGTCAGACGCCGTTCGCGGTGATGATCGCGATCGGAGCCTCGCAGGTGCCGATCTTCGCCCGTCTGCTGCGTGCCTCGATGCTGCAGCAGCGGTCGAGCGACTACGTGCTGTCGGCGCAGACGCTCGGCCTCGGCCGCGGCCAGATCACCATGTCGCACGTGCTGCCGAACTCCATCGGTCCGGTCATCGTGCAGGGCACCCTGACGCTGGCGACCGCGGTCATCGACGCCGCCGCCCTGTCGTTCCTCGGTCTCGGCGGAGGCCGACCGGAGACGGCCGAGTGGGGCCGCATGCTCACGTACGCGCAGGCGGAACTGGCGATCGCGCCGTGGCTGGCGTTCCTCCCCGGCATCTGCATCGCCGTCACCGCGCTGGGCTTCACCCTGCTCGGCGAGGCGCTGCGCGAAGCCATGGACCCCCGGACGAGGGCGCGATGAGCGCCGCGAAGGAGAATCAGATGTCGACTGCGCCACTGCTGTCGGTCCAGGGGCTCGCCGTGGACTTCGCCACGATGGACGGCGTGGTGCACGCCGTCGAGGGAGTGGACCTGGAGATCGCCGCCGGCGAGACCGTCGCGATCGTGGGGGAGTCCGGTTCGGGCAAGTCCACCACCGCGATGGCCATCATCGGCCTGCTGGCCGGCGGCGGCAAGGTCGCCGCGGGCAGCATCCGCCTCGACGGCAAGGACATCACGCACGCTCCGGAGAACGAGCTGCGCACCATCCGCGGGCGCGACATCGGTCTCGTGCCGCAGGACCCGATGTCGAACCTGAACCCGGTCGCGAAGATCGGCACGCAGGTGGCCGAGACGCTGCTCGCCCACGGCCTCGCCAACCGGCAGAACGTGCAGGCGAAGGTCGTCGAGGCGCTCACCGCTGCGGGACTGCCCGATCCCGCGCGTCGCGCGAAGCAGTATCCGCACGAGTTCTCGGGTGGTATGCGCCAGCGCGCGCTGATCGCGATCGGGCTGGCGTGCAAGCCGCGGCTGCTCATCGCCGATGAGCCCACCAGCGCGCTCGACGTCACCGTGCAGCACACGATCCTCGACCAGATCGGGGCGATGACGCGCGAACTCGGCACGGCCGTGCTGCTCATCACGCACGACCTCGGCCTCGCCGCCGAGCGTGCGGAGCGGGTCATCGTGATGCATCGCGGCAAGGTCGTCGAGCAGGGGCCGGCGCGGCAGATCCTCGAGGCTCCGCAGCATCCGTACACGCAGTCTCTCGTGGCGGCAGCTCCGTCGGTCGCCGTTGCGCGGCTCCGGCCGGAGGCGTTCCACGTCGAGGAGCGGACGGATGCCGAGGCGGCAGCCGACGCCGCGACCGAGGCGGCGAAGCCGAAGGACAACATCGTCGAGATCGAGCACCTCACGAAGGTGTACCCGGTGCGCGGGCGCGGGGAGGACTTCGTGGCCGTCGACGACGTGTCGCTGGCGATCCCTCGAGGCGAGACGGTCGCGATCGTGGGGGAGTCCGGCTCGGGCAAGACCACGACCGCGCGGATGCTGCTGAAGGTGGTCGAGCCGACGAGCGGGCTGATCCGCTACGAGGGCAAGGACATCTCGTCGCTCAACCGCGCGGAGACGAAGAACTTCCGCCAGCAGGTGCAGCCGATCTTCCAGGATCCGTACTCGAGCCTGAACCCGATGTTCACGATCGAACGCCTCATCGCGGAGCCGCTGGACTTCTACAAGCGGGGGAGCGGCGCCGAGCGGCGCAAGCGCGTGCGGCAACTCCTCGACGACGTGGCCCTGCCGCAGTCGATGCTGCGGCGGTATCCGTCCGAGCTGTCGGGCGGTCAGCGTCAGAGGGTGGCGATCGCGCGTGCCCTCGCGCTCTCGCCCGACGTGATCGTGTGCGATGAGCCGGTGTCGGCGCTCGACGTGCTGGTGCAGGATCAGATCCTGAAGCTGCTCGGCGACCTGCAGAAGGAGTACGGACTGAGCTACCTGTTCATCTCGCACGACCTCGCGGTGGTGCGTTTGATCAGCGACTACGTCTGCGTGATGAAGGACGGGAAGCTCGTGGAGGCGGCCTCGTCCGAGGAGATCTTCACGAACCCCCGCGACCCGTACACGCGCAAGCTGCTGGCCTCGATCCCCGGCAACGAGTTGAACATCGCGTCCTGATCCGGCCGATCTCGGGGGCTTTTACCGCAGCTTCCGAGATTGGTCAAGGACTGAGCTTGCCATGTCGCAGATTCGCACGTATAGTTGGTAGTTGCGCTCGCTTCTCCCTGCCCTCATATGGTGGTCGGCATTCGTTGAGTCTTTGAGCGCACACTCCACCTGACGACAAAGGAATCGAGAAGCCCTGCGGGGCTCACGGAGGTTATTCCCTTGGCTGCTGCTCGCAACGCATCCACATCCACCACCACCAAGAACGGACGCGGAGCATCCCGTCTTTCGTTCGCCAAGATCTCCGACACCCTGACGGTCCCTGACCTTCTGGCTCTGCAGACCGAATCCTTCGGTTGGCTCGTCGGCAACGACGCCTGGAAGGCGCGCGTTGCTGAAGCCAAGAAGGCCGGCCGCACCGACGTCAACGAGAACTCGGGCCTCGGCGAGATCTTCGAGGAGATCTCTCCCATCGAGGACCTCGGCGAGACGATGCAGCTGTCGTTCACGAACCCGTATCTCGAGCCGGAGAAGTACTCGATCGACGAGTGCAAGGAGCGTGGCAAGACCTACGCCGCTCCGCTGTACGTCGAAGCCGAGTTCATGAACCACCTCACGGGTGAGATCAAGACCCAGACGGTCTTCATGGGCGACTTCCCGCTCCAGACCGACAAGGGCACGTTCATCATCAACGGCTCCGAGCGCGTCGTCGTCTCGCAGCTCGTGCGCTCGCCCGGTGTCTACTTCGACAAGACCCCCGACAAGACGTCCGACAAGGACATCGTCTCGGCGCGCGTCATCCCGAGCCGCGGTGCATGGCTCGAGTTCGAGATCGACAAGCGCGACCAGGTCGGCGTGCGCGTCGACCGCAAGCGCAAGCAGTCGGTCACCGTCTTCCTCAAGGCGCTGGGCATGACGAGCGAGGAGATCCTCGCCGAGTTCGCCGGCTACACCTCGATCGAGGAGACGCTCGCGAAGGACACGATCGTCACGAAGGAAGATGCGCTCCGCGACATCTACCGCAAGCTCCGTCCGGGCGAGCAGGTCGCCGCCGAGGCCGCCCGCGCGCTGCTGGACAACTTCTACTTCAACCCGAAGCGCTACGACCTGGCGAAGGTCGGTCGTTACAAGATCAACCACAAGCTGGGTCTCGACCAGCCGCTGAGCTCGTCGGTCCTGACCGTCGAGGACATCGTGGCCACGATCAAGTACCTCGTGCGTCTGCACGCGGGCACCGAGGAGACCTTCACCGGCATCCGTTCGGGCAAGAAGGCCGAGATCCGTCTCGCGACCGACGACATCGACAACTTCGGCAACCGTCGCATCCGCGCGGTCGGCGAGCTGATCCAGAATCAGGTCCGCACCGGTCTGTCCCGCATGGAGCGCGTCGTCCGCGAGCGCATGACCACGCAGGACATCGAGGCGATCACGCCGCAGACCCTGATCAACGTGCGCCCCGTCGTCGCCGCGATCAAGGAGTTCTTCGGAACGTCGCAGCTGTCGCAGTTCATGGACCAGAACAACCCGCTCGCCGGTCTGACGAACAAGCGTCGTCTCTCCGCGCTCGGCCCGGGTGGTCTCTCCCGTGACCGCGCCGGCGTCGAGGTCCGTGACGTCCACCCGTCGCACTACGGCCGCATGTGCCCGATCGAGACGCCGGAAGGCCCGAACATCGGTCTGATCGGTGCGCTCGCGACATTCGCGCGCATCAACTCCTTCGGCTTCATCGAGACCCCGTACCGCAAGGTCACCGATGGCGTCGTCACCGAGCACATCGACTACCTGACGGCTTCCGAAGAGGTCGACTTCAACATCGCGCAGGCCAACGCCCCGCTCGATGCCAAGGGTCGCTTCCTCGAGAGCCACGTCCTGGCCCGCCCCAAGGGCGGCAGCGGCGAGGTCGACATGTTCCTGCCGGAGGACATCGGCTACATCGACGTCTCCCCGCGCCAGATGGTGTCGGTCGCGACCTCGCTCGTGCCGTTCCTCGAGCACGACGACGCACAGCGCGCCCTCATGGGTGCCAACATGCAGCGTCAGGCTGTGCCGCTGCTCCGCAGCGACTCGCCGCTCGTCGGAACCGGTATGGAGGGCTACACGGCCATCGACGCCGGTGACGTGCTCACCGCCGACAAGGCCGGTGTCGTCTCCGAGGTCTCCGCGGACCGCGTCGTCGTCATGCTCGACGAGGGCGGCACGCAGGAGTACCACCTGCGCAAGTTCGACCGCTCCAACCAGGGCACGTCGTACAACCAGAAGGTCGTCGTCTCCGCCGGCGAGCGCGTCGAGGTCGGAGAGGTCATCGCCGATGGCCCCGCCACCGAGAACGGCGAGCTGGCCCTCGGGAAGAACCTCCTCGTCGCGTTCATGACGTGGGAGGGCTACAACTTCGAGGACGCGATCATCCTCAGCCAGGACCTGGTGAAGGACGACACCCTCTCCTCGATCCACATCGAGGAGTACGAGGTCGACGCCCGCGACACGAAGCTCGGCAAGGAGGAGATCACCCGTGACCTCCCCAACGTCAGCCCGGAGCTGCTGAAGGACCTCGACGAGCGCGGCATCATCCGCATCGGTGCCGAGGTCCGCCCCGGTGACATCCTCGTCGGCAAGGTCACGCCGAAGGGCGAGACCGAGCTGTCGGCCGAGGAGCGTCTGCTCCGCGCGATCTTCAACGAGAAGAGCCGCGAGGTCCGCGACACGTCCCTGAAGGTGCCGCACGGCGAGCAGGGCACGATCATCGCGGTCAAGGAGTTCAACGCCGAGGACGGCGACGACGAGCTCGGCTCCGGCGTGAACCGCCGCGTCGTGGTCTACATCGCCCAGAAGCGCAAGATCACCGAGGGCGACAAGCTCGCCGGCCGTCACGGCAACAAGGGTGTCATCGCGAAGATCCTCCCGATCGAGGACATGCCGTTCCTTTCGGACGGCACCCCGGTCGACATCGTGCTGAACCCGCTCGGCATCCCGGGTCGAATGAACTTCGGCCAGGTCCTGGAGACCCACCTCGGGTGGATCGCCAACCAGGGCTGGAAGGTCGAGGGCACTCCGGAGTGGGCTGCTCGTCTGCCGGAGGAGGCCTTCGAGGCTGCTCCCGGCACGAAGGTCGCGACCCCGGTGTTCGACGGTGCGAGCGAGGAGGAGATCGCTGGTCTCCTCGACTCGACGCTCCCGACGCGCGACGGCGTCCGCCTGATCGACTCGAGCGGCAAGACGCAGCTCTTCGACGGTCGCTCGGGTGAGCCGTTCCCGGCGCCGATCTCGGTCGGCTACATGTACATCCTGAAGCTGCACCACCTGGTCGACGACAAGATCCACGCGCGTTCCACGGGTCCGTACTCGATGATCACCCAGCAGCCGCTCGGTGGTAAGGCGCAGTTCGGTGGACAGCGCTTCGGTGAGATGGAGGTGTGGGCCCTCGAGGCCTACGGCGCCGCATACGCGCTCCAGGAGCTCCTCACGATCAAGTCCGACGACATCCTCGGCCGCGTCAAGGTCTACGAGGCGATCGTCAAGGGCGAGAACATCCAGGAGCCGGGCATCCCCGAGTCGTTCAAGGTGCTCATGAAGGAGATGCAGTCGCTCTGCCTGAACGTCGAGGTCCTCTCGGCCGACGGCACGCTGGTCAACCTCCGCGACACCGACGACGAGGCCTTCCGCGCAGCGGAGGAGCTCGGGATCAACATCTCCAGCCGCTTCGAGGCCGCCTCGATCGACGAGATCTAAGGTGCGGGCCGCCGTGTGATGCGGCGGCCCCCCTTCCAGACTTCTCAAAAAGAATTCCGACACAGGAGAATCAGTGCTCGAGTCAACAACCTTCGATGAGCTTCGCATCGGCCTCGCCACCGCCGACCACATCCGCGCGTGGTCGTACGGTGAGGTCAAGAAGCCCGAAACCATCAACTACCGCACCCTGAAGCCGGAGAAGGACGGTCTCTTCGGAGAGCAGATCTTCGGCCCGTCCCGCGACTGGGAGTGCGCCTGCGGAAAGTACAAGCGCGTCCGCTTCAAGGGCATCGTCTGCGAGCGCTGCGGCGTGGAGGTCACCAAGAGCTCCGTCCGTCGTGAGCGCATGGGTCACATCGAGCTCGCCGCTCCCGTCACCCACATCTGGTACTTCAAGGGTGTGCCCTCGCGTCTCGGCTACCTGCTCGACATGGCGCCGAAGGACCTCGAGAAGGTCATCTACTTCGCCGCCTACATGGTCATCTCGGTCGACGAGGATGCTCGTCACCGCGACCTGGGCACGCAGGAGAACAACATCCGTCTCGAGCTGAAGACGCTCGGTGACCGTCGTGACGCGAAGATCGCCGAGCGCCTCGCTCGTCTCGAGGAGGAGCTCGCTGCTCTCGAGGCCGAGGGTGCGAAGGCCGACGCCAAGAAGAAGGTCAAGGACGCCGCCGAGAAGGAGATGTCGCTCATCCGCAAGGGTGCCGACGAGGCGATCTTGAAGCTGGAGCGCGTGTGGGAGGACTTCCGCACCCTCGAGGTCGGCGCCCTTCGTCCCGAGGACGACGTCTTCCACGAGCTGCAGGACCGTTTCGGTCAGTACTTCGAGGCCTACATGGGCGCCGAGTCGATCCAGCGCCGCCTCGCGGCGTTCGACCTCGCGGCCGAGGCGGAGAGCCTGCACCTGCAGATCTCCGAGGGCAAGGGTCAGCGCAAGATCCGCGCGATCAAGCGCCTGAAGGTCGTCAACTCGTTCCTGGAGACCGGCATGAGCCCGGCCGCCATGGTTCTGGATGTCGTGCCGGTGATCCCGCCGGAGCTGCGCCCGATGGTGCAGCTCGACGGTGGCCGCTTCGCGACCTCCGACCTCAACGACCTCTACCGTCGTGTGATCAACCGCAACAACCGTCTTCGTCGTCTGATCGACCTCGGCGCCCCCGAGATCATCGTCAACAACGAGAAGCGGATGCTGCAGGAGGCCGTCGACGCCCTGTTCGACAACGGTCGCCGTGGTCGTCCCGTCACCGGTACCGGCAACCGCGCCCTGAAGTCCCTCAGCGACATGCTGAAGGGCAAGCAGGGTCGCTTCCGTCAGAACCTGCTCGGCAAGCGCGTCGACTACTCGGGCCGTTCGGTCATCATCGTCGGACCGCAGCTGAAGCTGCACCAGTGCGGTCTGCCCAAGCAGATGGCTCTGGAGCTCTTCAAGCCGTTCGTGATCAAGCGCCTGATCGACCTCGGTCACTCGCAGAACATCAAGGCGGCCAAGCGCGCCGTCGAGCGCACCCGTCCCGAGGTCTGGGACGTGCTCGAGGAGATCATCCGTGAGCGTCCGGTTCTGCTGAACCGTGCACCCACGCTGCACCGTCTCGGCATCCAGGCGTTCGAGCCGCAGCTCGTCGAGGGCAAGGCCATCCAGCTGCACCCGCTCGTCTGCGCGGCGTTCAACGCCGACTTCGACGGTGACCAGATGGCCGTGCACCTGCCGCTGTCGGTCGAGGCTCAGGCCGAGGCCCGCGTGCTGATGCTCGCGTCGAACAACATCCTGAAGCCGTCCGACGGACGCCCGGTCACCCTGCCTTCGCAGGACATGATCATCGGTCTGCACCACCTGACCACGGTCAAGGCGGGCGCAGCCGGTGAGGGTCGTGCCTTCGGCTCGGTGGGCGAGGCGATCCTGGCGAAGGACGAGGGAAGCCTCGACCTGCAGGCCAAGGTCCGCATCCGCATCCCGGGTCTGACGTTCCTCGAGGGCGACGCTCCTGAGGGCTACGAGCGTCACGGTCTCGTCGACGCCTCGCTCGGTCAGGCGATCTTCAACGACACGCTGCCCAAGGGCTACCCGTTCGTCCGCGAGCAGGCTGACAAGAACAAGCTGTCGCAGATCGTCAACAAGCTGGCCGAGGAGTACCCCAAGGTCGAGACGGCTGCGTCGCTGGACCGCATCAAGGACGCCGGCTTCTACTGGGCCACGCGCTCCGGTGTGACCGTCGCCCTGAGCGACATCCTCACGCCGCCGAACAAGGCCGAGATCGTCGCGGGCTACGAGAAGCAGGCCGCGAAGGTCCAGTCGCAGTACGAGAAGGGTCTGACGACCGACACCGAGCGTCGCCAGGAGCTCATCAAGATCTGGACCGAGGCGACCGACGAGGTTCAGACCGCGATGCGGGACAACTTCCCGGAGGACAACACCATCAACCGCATGGTGTCGTCGGGTGCTCGTGGTAACTGGCTGCAGATCCGGAACATCGCCGGTATGCGTGGTCTGGTGAACAACCCCAAGGGTGAGATCATCCCGCGTCCGATCATCTCCTCGTACCGCGAGGGTCTGTCGGTTGCGGAGTACTTCATCGCGACGCACGGTACCCGTAAGGGTCTGGCCGACACCGCTCTGCGTACCGCCGACTCGGGTTACCTGACCCGTCGTCTGGTGGATGTCTCGCAGGACGTCATCATCCGCGAAGAGGACTGCGGCACGTCGAAGGGCCTCGAGCTCCCGATCGCCGCTCCGAACTCGCAGGGTGAGCTGGTGCGTGACGCGAACGTCGAGAACTCGGTGTTCGCCCGTACCCTGGCCTCCGACGTCGTCAGCGAGTCGGGCGAGGTCCTCGCCTCGGCCGGCGACGACGTGGGCGATGTCCTGATCGACAAGCTCGTCGCTCTCGGTGTCGAGACCATCAAGGTGCGCTCGGTCCTGACCTGCGACTCCGCCGTGGGTGTCTGCGCGCAGTGCTACGGCCGTTCGCTGGCGACGGGCAAGACCGTCGACATCGGCGAGGCCGTCGGCATCATCGCGGCCCAGTCGATCGGTGAGCCCGGTACCCAGCTGACGATGCGTACCTTCCACACCGGTGGTTCCGCGTCGGCAGACGACATCACGCAGGGTCTTCCCCGCGTGCAGGAGCTGTTCGAGGCTCGTACCCCCAAGGGTGCGTCCCCGATCGCCGAGGCCGATGGTCGCATCACGATCGACGAGACCGACAAGGGCAAGAAGGTCATCCTGACGCCCGACAGCGGCGACGAGCCCGTCATCTACCCGGTGCTGCGTCGTGCGACGCTGCTCGTGGAAGACGGACAGCACGTCACCGTCGGTCAGCCGATCCTCGTCGGAACGCTCGACCCCAAGGAGATCATGCGCGTCATGGGTGCTCGCGAGGTGCAGCGTTACCTCGTCGGCGGCGTCCAGGGTGTGTACCGCTCGCAGGGTGTGCCGATCCACGACAAGCACATCGAGGTCATCGTCCGTCAGATGCTCCGCAAGGTCACCGTCGTCGATCACGCCGACACGACCCTGCTTCCGGGTGAGATGGTCGACCTCAAGCGCTACCAGGCGATCAACCGCGAGGCTGTCGCCGAGGGCAAGCGTCCGGCTTCCGGTCGTTCGGAGCTGATGGGTATCACGAAGGCGTCGCTCGCGACCGAGTCGTGGCTGTCGGCTGCGTCGTTCCAGGAGACGACCCGTGTGCTCACCGAGGCTGCGATGCAGGGCAAGCGCGACCCGCTGGTCGGTCTCAAGGAGAACGTCATCATCGGTAAGCTCATCCCCGCCGGAACGGGACTCTCGAAGTACCGCGACGTCACGGTCGAGGCGACCGAGGAAGCCAAGAGCGAGCGCTACCCGAACCGGATCTTCGCATCCGACGGTGCGTACGCGGACGGCGACTTCGGCTACGTCGACTTCGACGCATTCTCGACGGACGACATCACGCCCGGTACGTACAACTGACGTACTGAGTGACTGAGAAGGCCCCGGGGTTCGTCCCCGGGGCCTTCTTCGTGTGCGAGGGCGGCGACATCCGGTTCGAATCGCGCACCTGGTCAGTTTCGGCGTCCGGAAGCGACCATTTGCGCGATTCGAATGCAGACCCTCAGCCGAAGAGGTGCGCGACGATCGCCGACGTGTAACCCGAGGGCGCCAGGTTCGAGTACCGGGTGTCGATGAGGATGTCGTCGCGCCAGAACAGCGTGCGCCCGTCGGTCACCGGATATTGCGTGTTCGGCCAGGTCTTCTCGCAGCGGGTGCCGCCGTCGGGCGTGAAGCAGGAGAAGCCCTCGTTGTCGGCGAGGGCGTTGAGCATGTCGAGCGCGGGTCCGCGGTTCATGCCCGAGATCGTCGTCACGAGGCTCGTGGTGTCGGCCCCGGGGTCCGCCCAGATGCAGGTCAGCGTGCCGTCGGTCCCGACGCCGGACGGGCCGAAGGCGGCGTCATTCAGAGGCACGCCCTCGAGCTGCGCCAGCACGTCGTCCGAGAGGATCGCTCGGCAGTCCGTCGGCAGGGCGACGCCCTTGGCGGTCGGGCTGGGGGAGGGGGACGGCGTTCCCGTCTCGCCCGGGCCTTCGGATGCTCTTGCTGACGGACTCGGCGATCCGCCGGCATCCCCGGATCCATCGGATGCCGGTGAGCACGCGGTCAGCGCGGCCACCAGTAGGAGGGCCGCGGCGCCGGCGGCGTATCGCGCGTTCATGGCCACACCGTAGCGCGGTTGCCCGGCGGGGGACAGCATTCGCGCGGCACTCGCCGGGCGGCGCGTCGCGATAGGGTCGGCGGATGAGCATCGAGACTTCCGCCGCAGCATCCGCCGTCGTGATCGGTGATGCGCTGATCGACGAGATCCGCGATGACGCGGGTGTGCGCGAGCTTGTCGGCGGCGCGGCGTTGAACGTGGCCGTGGGCCTCCGGCGACTCGGCGTCGCGACCACCCTCATCGCGATGGTGGGCGACGACGATGCCGGCGCGCACATCCGCGAGTACCTCTCCGACCACGGTGTCCGCCTCGTCGAGAGCGCGGCCGCACACGGTTCGTCGCGCGCGGTCGTGCAGCGGGCGGCGAACGGCGAGCCCGAGTACGTCTTCAATGAGGCGGCGCAGAAGCGCAGCATCCGATATTCCGACGAGGCCCGTGCGGCGATCGCGCAGGCCGGTCTCGTGGCGATCAGCTGCTTCCCCTTCGACGTGCCGGTCGAGGTGGATGCCCTGGCCGACGCGACGGCGGGAGCGCGCCTGGCGATCGACCCCAACCCACGCACCGGGATGCTGAGCGACCGGGCGGAGTTCGTGCGCGGCTTCGAGCGTGTGGCGGCCGGGGCCGAGATCGTGAAGGTCGGCGCGGATGACGCCGCGATCCTCTACGGCGGCGACCTCGACGCGCTGCGCGCCCGGCTCCGCGACCTCGGCGTGGGTGCCGTGCTGGCGACGGCGGGCGCCGACGGCGCGGTCCTCGAGACGGATGCCGGCACGACGGCCGCCCCGATCTCAGAACTCCCGGGACGCATCGTCGACACCGTGGGCGCGGGTGACGCGACCCTCTCGGCGGTCGCCGCCGGCCTCGTGTCGGGCGCTCCGAAGTCGCTCGACGACTGGCATGCGCTGCTCGTCCGGGCCATGGACATCGCTGCCGCGACGTGTCGCGCCGAGGGCGGTCTGCTGCGCACTCCGGAGTCGCTCGCCGAGGTCGAACGCGGCGTGTTCGGCAGCTGACGGGTCGATTTCATGTGCCCGCGTCTGACGGGTATGATGGTCTTTCGTGCCCCCGGTTGGCTGTCCAAGTCGGACGGGTGCGCTCTGGCGAGTTACCCAAGCGGCCAAAGGGATCTGACTGTAAATCAGACTGCTCAGCATTCGGGGGTTCGAATCCCTCACTCGCCACCACTCACGCACGCGAAGCCCCCGGTCCACCCGGGGGTTTTCTGCGTTCCGTCACCTTCTCGGGGGTGACGGCCTTGCACCGTTACAGTGACCTCATGACCCTGATCTTCGGCGCCGTCTGCGTCTTCGGTTCCGCGCGGTGAGTGCGCCGGCAGGCTGGTACTCCGACGCTGCGGGTGCTCCGCGTTGGTGGGACGGATACGGATGGGCTGACGCGTATCGGGCCCCCGAGCCGCCCCCGGCGCAGGTCGCTCCGGGGACGAGCTCGAACACCGTGTGGATATGGCTCATCGTGCTGCTGCCGCTGCTCAGCATCTTCCCGGCGTTCATCTATCTCGACCAGATGTTGCGCGGCATGGTCGGCCTCGTCGCGACGCTCACCTCAGATGGTCCACCGCTCGACGCCGAGCGTCTTCTCGCCGCAGAACTCGGTCTCCTCTTCAGTCCCTGGTTCCTGGTGGCGATGGTGGTCGGCTGGGGGACGAGTGCGCTGTGCGTCTGGTTCGGGGCTCTCGATTCCCGCGAGCTGGAGCGACGCGGTTTCGCTGACCCGTTTCCCTGGCCGTGGATGCTGCTCTCCTCGCTGGTCTACCTGATCGGACGTCGGGTGGCCGTTCGACGACAAGGAGGTCGAGGCTCCGAGCCGCTCTTCGTGATGATCGCGGTCCAGGTCGCGATCTTCCTCGCCACGATGATCTGGGTCCTCGTGCTGATCGTGCAGCTCACCGCGGCCACCCTCACCTCGACGGGCTCGGGGACGGCGCTCGAGAACCCGGGAGAATCCGTCAGTCCTGCTGGCGATGAATGGGTGGTAGTGACGTTCGAGGACCGCGAAGACGTCTTCGACCTGTCGCTCATGGAGGCGATGCTCGCGACCGAGCTGGCGGCGGATGAAGCGCTGGCGGCGGCGGATGCCGGACACATCGACGGGAACGAGATCGGAGCGGGCGAGTACGCCCTGTTCTTCGTCGGCCCTGACGCCGACCGCATCTGGGGTCTCATCCGACCGGTGTTCGATGATGCTCCCATCCAGTGGACGCGTGTGGAGCTGATGGAAGGGCTCGACGATTCGTCTCCCGTGACGATCACTCCGTGACACCGAGACCCCTCATCCGCCACACTGAGTGCCATGGGATCAGCGTTGACCACCATCGGACTCCCCGTCGCCCTCGGCATCATCATGCTGGGGCTCGGACTCAGCCTCACTCTCGCGGACTTCGCGCGGGTGCTGAAGCAGCCCAGGGCGGTGCTCATCGCGCTGCTCTGCCAGCTCGTGCTCCTGCCGGCGATCTGCTTCGGGCTGGTGCTGGCATTCCAGCTTCCACCGATCCTCGCGGTCGGCATGATGATGCTCGCTGCCTCGCCCGGCGGCACGACCGCGAACCTCTACAGCCACCTGTTCCGCGGTGACATCGCGCTCAACATCTCGCTGACCGCGGTGAACTCGGTGATCGCGGTGATCACCCTCCCGCTCATCACGAACTTCGCGATCGCCTACTTCCGGCCTTTCGACGATCAGCTCGGCCTGCAGTGGTCGAAGGCGCTCGAGGTCTTCGCGATCGTGCTGCTCCCGGTGGCGCTCGGCATGCTGATCCGCCGTTTCTCGCCGAGGTTCGCCGACGGCATGGACAAGCCCGTGCGCATCGCCTCCGTCATCATCCTGATCGTCGTGATCGCCGGCGCGGTGGCGTCGAACTGGTCGCTGCTCGTCGACAACGTCGCCCGGCTCGCCCTGATCACCGTGCTGTTCTGCCTCATCAGCCTGACCATCGGATTCCTCATCCCGCGGTGGCTGCGCGTGGGAAGGCGTCAGGCGATCGCGACCTCGTTCGAGATCGGCATCCACAACGCCACGCTCGCGATCGTCATCGCGCAATCCGTGCTCGGATCCGTCGAGCTGAGTCTCCCGGCCGCCGTCTACGGCGTGCTGATGTTCTTCATCGCCTTCGGCTTCGGATTCCTGATCCGGGATCGAGCCGCCGTCGAACAGGCCGTTCCGGCCGCCACCGCCGCCGAGGGTTCATAGACTGGAGCGATGCGAGCGCTCACCGAAGCCGAAGTCCGGGCATCGTTCGTCAACGCGGATGCCGATGAGCTGCGGACCCTCGAGATGCCCCACGACTTCGTACTCGTCGACTGGGACTATCTCGACTTCTTCGCCTGGCGCGATCCGAGTGCCGCCAAGCGGGGATACGTGCTGATCCAGCACGAGGGCGAGGTCGTCGGGGTCGTGCTCCGCGCGTCCGAACCCGCACGCGTCCGCTCCGGCATGTGCAACATCTGCCACACGATGCAGCCGGGCAACCAGGTCGCGCTCCTCTCCGCGCGACGCACGGGCGAGGCAGGGAGGCGCGGCGACTCCTTCGGCACCTACATCTGCGCTGACCTGTCCTGCCACGAGAACGTGCGGCTGGCGCATCCGCTCGCGCCGAACGAGATCCGCTCACCGGGCCAGGTCGACTTCCGACTCGACGGCACGCGCCGACGCATGGAGGCGTTCGTCTCCCGCGTCTGGGAGCAGGACTGAACGCGGTTACGCTGGACCCACCCATCCCGTGCTCGAAGGAGAAGTCATGAGCGATGCCATCCTGTTCACCGTCGAAGAGGGGATGGCGCGGCTCACGCTGAACCGTCCGGCTCGGCTCAACGCGTTCAACGCCGACCTGGCCCACGCCTGGCGGGACGCGACCGCCGAGGCCACCTCGCGCCCGGATGTGAAGGCCATCCTCATCGACGCCGCAGGCCCGGCCTTCTGCGCCGGCGGTGACGTCATCGACATGGCGACGACGATGGGCTCCTCGTCCGGAGCCGACATCACGGCGCTCGCCGAGGTGATCAATGCCGGCATCCGGTCGTTGACGGAATCGTCCGTGCCCGTCGTCGCGGCGGCGCACGGGACCACGGCCGGCGGAGGCCTCGGCATCCTGCTGTGCAGCGACTACGCCGTCGTGGGTTCGCGATCGCGGCTCGGCAGCCTCTACGCGAACATCGGTCTCACCCCCGATCTCTCGGTCTCGGCGCAGCTCGCCCGTGCCGTCGGTCAGCGGCGCGCGCTGCAGCTCGTCCTGCAGGACCGACTGCTCACGGCGCAGGAGGCGGTGGAGTGGGGACTCGTCGCCGAGGCTGTCGCAGGTGAGGATGCCGCGGCCGAAGCTGCGCTGGTGCGTGCCCGGGGCGAGGAGATCGCCCGTTTCTGGCTCGCCGGAGCCGCCGACGCGTACGGACAGGCGAAGCGGCTGGTGCGTTCGCAGCCGGAGCGTTCCTTCGCGGAGCAGCTGAGCGAGGAGGCGCGCTCGATCGGCGCGGCCCTCGAGACGGCGGATGCTCAGGCGCGGGTCGCGGCCTTCGCCGCGGCATCCGCGAAGAAGGCCGGCTGACCTTTCCTGCACCGACGCGGGTTCGCGGTGAAGACTTCACACCGCCCGGACGGCCGCCCCGTCAACGGGGCGCACGCGTGGCAGGATGAGGGCATCGCCGCTCAACGAGAGGATGGCCATGTCTCAGCCGGAGATCACCGCGCAACAGCCGCCGCAGGGTGAGAAGAAGAACATGTCTCTGCTGATCAGGGGCGCCATCTGGATCGCGATCGGCGCACTGATCGCCGCAGCGCTCGTCTGCGTCATCTGGGTGCTGATCGGGGACCAGGACGGCCTGATCGGCCGCGCCTTCCTCACCATCCTGCTGCTGGCGGCCTTCGCGGGCATCGCGATCCTCGAGGCGGGGCTCGCACCCAACCGGCCCGACTGGCTGGCCCTCGCCAGCATGGTGACCTGGATCGTCGCGCTGCTCGTCGGCGCGGTCAAGATCTGGCTCCCCGAAGAGGACGGCTACTTCACCGGGGCGGAGCGGTTCTTCCAGCTGCTGCTCGTGATCGGCATCCTGCAGCTCGCGCTGCTGCACGTGCGGCTGTTCACGCCTGCGGCGCAGCGTCATGTGACCACGTTCACGCGCATCATCTACATCGGGACGATCGTGTTCCTCGGTGCGCTGGTCGGTCTGCTCGTCTTCTTCCTCGCCTTCCCGCACAGCTTCGACTACGGCGAGCTCTACTGGCGCATCGTCGTCGCGCTGACGATCCTCGCGGCCGTGGGCACGACGCTCATCCCTCTTCTCAACGCGCTCTTCGCTCCGAAGAAGCCGACGCATGCGTCTCAGGCGGTGGCAGCCGCACCGGCCTGGCCCACCTACGCCGACGGCGTGACGCCCCTTCCGGCGCTTCCCGATGGCAGCCCCGACTGGAACGCGTATTACACCGGATACCCGAGTGTCGCGCCACAGCAGCAGGCACTCGCGCAGGCGCCGGTCATGCCGTTCCCCGTCTCACCCGAGCCGGCGCAGCCCCCGTTCGCGCAGCCGCAGTACGCGCAGCCGTTCGCTCCGCCTATGTCGCAGGCGCCCGAGGCTCCTCCGGTGCCCCAGGCTCCCGTCGCGGAGCCGCAGGCGGCGCCGGAGCACGGTGCTCCGCCGGCGTTCCCGCCGCCTCCGCCCGCCCCGCAGCATCCCGCCCCGTGACCCTCGAACTCGAGCTCGGGGAGCTCGCGACCGAGATCGCGAAAGAGGCGGGCGAGCTGGCATTGCGCCGCCGTCGTGACGGTGTGCACCTCGCTGCGACCAAGTCCACGATCGCCGACATCGTCACCGAGGCCGATCGCGAAGTCGAGGCGCTCATCCGTGCGCGGCTCGATGCCGCTCGGCCTGAGGACGGCTTCCTCGGCGAGGAGTCGGGGGCGGGCAGCGGCACCAGTGGCATCACGTGGGTCGTCGATCCGATCGACGGAACCGTGAACTACGCGTACGGGATGCCGGCGTACAACGTGAGCATCGCCGCCGTACGCGGGTCGTCGGAACCCGAATCGTGGGAGGCGCTCGCCGCCGCCGTGAACGCCCCGGCTCTCGGAGAGCTCTTCACCGCCGCCCGCGGCCACGGTGCCTGGGCGGGGGAGACGCGCCTCGCGGTGACCTCCGACACCTCGGCCGGGGCCCTCCTCGCGACCGGGTTCGGCTACGACCCGGCCACGCATGACGGCGACCTCGCGACCGTGCGCCTGGTGATGCCGATCGCGCGAGACCTCCGTCGATCAGGGTCCGCAGCGCTCGACCTCGCCTACGTCGCGGCGGGGCGGCTCGACGGCTACTTCGAGAGAGGTCTGAAACCGTGGGACTTCGCCGCCGGAGCGCTCCTCGTCGAAGAAGCCGGCGGCCTGGTCTCGCGCCACGACGTCGATTCGACGCGGCCCATGCTGATCTCCGGAGGTCCCGAGGTGCACGCCCGACTCCTCGCTCTCCTGGGCGAGAAACGCTGACCCGTTCATGGCATTCTCAGGCGGATGCAGGTAGGGTTTATGCGATCGTTACTTTCACCACCCGAAGGTGAATCCTGAGTTCGCGCCCCCGCGCTTGACGCACGACCGAGAGAATTACGCTTTGCCCTTCGAGAATCCCCAGGCTGCCTCTGCGCCCACGCGCCGGTCCAGCCGACTCCGCACTGCGGCCTCCGAGGCCCCCGCGGCGGGACCGACGGAGTCTGTCGCAGCAGCAGAGGCAGCTCTCGCCTTCGCCGCTGTCGCCCCGCTTTCCCGGCGCGCCGCACGCGTTCGACCGACCGTCGGCACCCCGATCGACGACGCGCCGCTCGCCCCTGTCGCCGACGCGCCCGCCGAGGCCGTCACCGCGGATGCTGACGACGCATCGCTCGAGACAGACAAGGTCGAAGACCTCATCGAGATGTCCGAGCCCGTCGACGAGCCTGAGCCCGTCGTCGCACCGGAAGCCTTCGAGATGCCTGCCGCTGCACGTGTTCCTGCAGACGACACCGACGATGACGACGCCTTCGAGCGCGCATCGCGCGCCTTCCGTACCACCGGCCCGGTGCCCACGGCATCCGCATCCGCCAAGGCGCCGGCCGGCCGGCCCCGCATCGACGAGAAGGCCGCGGCAGACGCTCCCGCACATGTCGTCACGCGCCGTCCGCGCAACGTCCGCAAGGTGCTCACGGTCGGAGCGACCGTCGGTGTCATGAGCCTCGCCGGTCTGCTGGCCGTCTCGATGACTCTCCCTGCCGAAGCGGTCGCCGCCGTCCAGGGAGGCTCGCCCCTCGCGGCGACGTCGCTCGTCACGGCATCCGCTGCGACCGCCGACGGCGCAGCCGAAGACGAGATCCAGGCCTTCGTGGCTCCCTCCGGCGTCGAGAACGAGTCGCTGGCCCGCGCCGACGACTTCAGCACCATCTCGCTGGTCCAGGTCGCCGCCGAACAGGGCATCAACTACTCCAACGAGGTCTTCACGAACGACCCCGAAGCGGCGATCCAGTGGCCCTTCATGGTCGGTGTCGGCATGAGCTACGGCTACGGCATGCGCAGCGGCCGCCTGCACGAGGGCATCGACTTCGTGCCCGGCAACGGCGCACCCGTCCAGGCCATCGCCGACGGCACCGTACGCATCGCGACCGAGCAGGGCGGCGCTTACGGCGTGACGGTCTACATCGATCACGTCATCGACGGCAGCGTCATCACCAGCCACTATTCGCACATGCAGTACGGCTCGCTCCAGGTCACCCAGGGGCAGACGGTGAAGGTCGGTCAGATCGTCGGCAAGACCGGTAACACGGGCCGCTCCTACGGTGCGCACATGCACTTCGAGCTCATCGTCAACGGAACGACGATCGATCCGCTGCCGTGGCTCCGTGAGAATGCAGGCCGGTACTCGTACTGACCCGCCTTGATTTCATGAGGACGCCACTCTGATGGTATTCTCGTGTGGTTGCCCCGAGAGGGGCAGCACGCCCCGATAGCTCAGTGGCAGAGCACTTCCATGGTAAGGAAGGGGTCGTCAGTTCAATCCTGACTCGGGGCTCGCAGCATTCTTCTCACACGCGGACGGATGCCTCGCGGCAGGGTAGCTCAGCTGGTTAGAGCGCACGACTCATAATCGTGAGGTCGCGGGTTCAAGCCCCGCTCCTGCTACAGAACGAAACCCCGGTCCGCCGGGGTTTTTCTGTTCCCGGAAGTGACACGACGGTGCGACCTCCTCCCGGCTCAGACGTCCGGGATCAGGCGCTTCCCGGTGAGCCGCGAGGTCTCGCGGGTGTAGTCGAGAGTGTCGTAGAACTCGAGCACGGTGTCGTTGCCGGCGCGGACCATCAGCATCACCTTCGGGCAGCCCAAGGCGAGAAGCCGCGCCTCGGCTTCCTGGACGAGTCGGCGGCCGATGCCCTCGCCGCGGCGGGTCGGCGCGGTCGCGAGGTAGTAGAGCCATCCGCGATGACCGTCGTAGCCGGCCATCACGCTGCCGATCAGTTCGGAGCCATCGACCGCGACGAGGAGAAGGTCCGGCCATACCGCGCGAGCGCGGCGGATATCGGCATGCGGATCGTTCCAGGGGCGCGTGAGCCCGCAGTCCTCCCAGAGCTGCACCACGGCATCGACATCCGCGTCAGCGAGGGGGCGGATCACCGGAGTCACCACGCCACTGTACTTCGCGATTCGGCTTCGGATCCTCAGTCGGCGGCGGGGAAGCGCTCGATGTTCGCCTCGACCCAGCCGCGCAGTGCGCGCAGCGGCTTCTCGGCATCGACGCCGAGTTCGGTGAGCGAATACTCCACACGGACGGGCACCTCGGCGTAGACGGTGCGCACCAGCAGCGCCCGTGCCTCGAGGCGCCGGAGGGTCGCGGTCAGCACCTTCGGACTGATGCCCTGCAGGCGGGTCTTGAGCTCTCCGAACCGCTGAGGGCCATCGCTGAGCGCTCCGATCACGAGGGCGCTCCACTTGTCGGCGAGCAGATCGAGCACGCCGCGGCAGGGGCACTGCGCGTCGTAGACGTCATGAGGAGCATCGATGCGGCAGGCGGTATCGGTCAGCATCCATCTATGGTATCTCTTGGATACTTGGGGCGCTTGCGGGTAACTAGGGGTCTTCGGATAGCGTGACGGACATGGCAAACGACAACATCTCCCTCCCTGACCGCATGCCCGCGATCGGCGCCCGTGGCCGGCGCCCCGTCTCCGACCCCACGTCGCTCACCGACCTGTTGCTCCCCGTTCCCTCTCCGACGGGCAGAGACCTCCTCGTCGAGGTCGAGGGCGTCTCGATCAACCCCGTCGACGTGAAGGTCCGCGCGGGCGCGCCGACGTCCGGCGAGCAGCGCATCCTGGGGTACGACGCAGTGGGCGTGGTCGTCGGGCTCGGCGATCAGGCCACCCGATTCGCCGTGGGGGACAGGGTGTTCTACGCGGGGCAGATCGATCGCCCCGGCACGAACAGCCGCTACCACCTCGTGAACGAGAACATCGTGGGCCATGCCCCGCAGTCCCTCTCCACCGCAGAGGCCGCCGCGCTGCCGCTGACCGTGATCACCGCCTGGGAGGCGCTGTTCGACAAGCTGCGCCTCGACGACCGCAGCGAGGGCACTCTGCTCGTGATCGGCGCGGCAGGGGGCGTCGGATCCCTGATCATCCAGCTCGCGAAGGCGCTCACGAAGCTGACGGTGATCGCGGTCGCGTCGCGGAAGGAATCGGCCGAGTGGGTCGAGCAGATGGGCGCCGATCACGTCGTCGGTCGCGACTTCGCCGACGAGGTGGCGAAACTCGCTCCCCACGGCGTCGACTACGTGTTCACGTCGTTCACCCCGGGCAACGTGCGTGCGATCGCGGAGGTGATCCGCCCGCGCGGCGAGGTCGCCTCGATCGACGAGACCGGCGGCAGCATCGACGCACTCAAGGCGAAGAGCGTCACCTGGCACTGGGAGCTCATGTTCACCCGCCCGGTGACCGACCCCGCGGACGACTACCAGCACGAGCTGCTCGAGCAGGTGGCGGAGCTGGTGGACTCCGGAGTGATCCGCACCACGATGACCGATCATCTCACCCCGCTCGACGCCGCGACCCTGCGCCGGGCGCATGAGATCGTCGAGGCCTCGCAGACGATCGGCAAGGTCGTCGTGACCGACTGGCCCGACGAGGCCGCGCGGTCCTGAGCGCCGACGTCTGGTGCCGCGCCGCCATCGCGTCTATCTTCGGAGCCATGAAGTCATCCATCTCAGGAACGACCATGCCCGTGCTCGAAGTCACGCTCGAGGCGGGGGAGAGGATCGTGGCGGAGGGCGGAGACGTGGCCTGGATGTCTCCGGGCTTCGCTCTGGACACCTCCACGGTGCACGGAACCGGAGGACAGGGCGGCTTCATGACCGGCCTGAAGCGCGTGCTGGGCGGGGCGCAGCTCTTCCTCACGGAGTACACCGCGCCGGTCCAGGGCGGCCTGGTGGCGTTCGCTGCGCAGCTGCCGGGAACCATCCGCCAGATGGACATCGACGCGGCCGACCAGTTCATGGTGCAGGCCGGCTCCTATACCGCGAGCACGGCCGACGTCGAGGTCTCGGTCGGGCTGCAGAAGAAGCTCGGCGCGGGGATCTTCGGCGGGGCGGGCGTGGTGTTCCAGAAGCTGACCGGCACCGGCACCGCCTGGGTGCAGCTCGCGGGGGAGATCACCGAGTACACCCTGGCTGCAGGGCAGTCGCTGCTGATCCACCCCGGACATCTCGCGATGTTCGATGCGAGCATGGACCTGCAGTTCACGTCGATCAAGGGCATCAAGAACAAGTTCTTCGGCGACTCGCTCTTCCTCGCGGAGATCCATGGGCCGGGTCGGATCTGGCTGCAGTCGATGACGCCGGCGAAGCTCGCGGCAGCGATCGAGCCGTATCTGCCCGATCGTGCGGGAAGCTCGATCAGCTCCTAGAGGGCCGTGCGACTCATCCGTGCGCGAATCTCAGAGATACCCGCGGTCCCAGGGCGACGGCGGAGGTCGGTGGGCGATCGGGATCGGACGCGTGGCACGGCGCGCGTTCTGGAAATGCCGTACGGATTCGAGCACGTCATCGACGGATGGATAGCGGGGAGCGAGCGGGAGGTCGCGCAGCCACTGCACCTCGACATCAGCCGGAGTGTCCTCGAAGATCCGGCACACCAGCCGACGGTGGTCGCCGTCGGGGTAGTGCAGGTCGTGGATGGCCCAGACTTCCGCACTGACTCGGATCAGTACGAGTCGCTGGTCTGACTCCTGCTGCATCATTCTCCCGTCCTCAGCTTGAAGGATGACGCGAGAGCGCAGCGACGGGTAGCCCCTTGACAGGATCACGCGTGGATGCCGCGCGCTCCTCGTGTGATCCGGTGCGCTCTGTCAAGGGGTTCCGGTGTGCCCGACCTGCGGACGAGACTGGCCCTCCACCCGCCCCACTGATCGGAGACAGACCATGTCAGACCCGCAGAGCACTTCCGATGACCAGCCCGAGGTCGACGCCCTGGGCGCCGACCCGGACTTCGTGACCACCGATCACGACCCCGACCCTTCGTCCCCGATCGACGACCAGGCGTCGACGGCGGACGATGACGACGAGGTGGAGGTCTCCGACCTCCCCTGATCGCGAGTCAGCGGCGGGCGGGTGCCGATTCGGCGTCGCGTCGCGTCGGTCGGTCCGCCGTCGGCATCCGCTCGTCTCGCATCCGGGCGTCCGCCGTTGCGCAGTTCGGCCTCCAGGCGCTCCGCCTCTTCGCCGCTGATCGCCTCGCCACGGGCCACGAGGCCCGCCTGATCCGACAGCGGGATCTGCTTGAGGAAGAGCGACAGCAGCAGCGCGAGCGCGATGAACGGCACGAGGTACCAGAACACGGGAGCCAGCGCGTCGGCGTAGGCGGTGACGATGCCCTCGCGCACCTCGTCCGGGAGCGTGCTCAGCGTGGCCGGGTCGATCGACGACGCGGCATCCGAGGCGGCGTCCGGTGACGCACCGGCGCCCGCGAAGACTCCGCGGAGGTTCTCGGTCAGTCGGGTCGTGAAGATCGTTCCGAAGACGGCGGTGCCGAGCGACGCACCCACCTCGCGGAAGTAGTTGTTCGTGCTCGTCGCCGTGCCGATCTCTCCCGCAGGGACGGCGTTCTGCACCACGAGCACCACGACCTGCATGATCAGGCCGAGCCCTGCGCCGAAGAAGAACAGGAACACGCAGATCAGCCAGATCGGCGTCGACGCCGAGAGGGTCGTCATGGCGACCATCGCGAGACCGGTGATGATCGTGCCGAGGATCGGGTACATCTTGTACTTCCCGGTCTTCGAGATCGCGATGCCGGAGAAGATCGACGTGCCGATCAGGCCCACCATCATCGGGATCATCAGCAGGCCGGATGCCGCGGCCGAGGTGCCGGACGACATCTGCAGGAACGTGGGCACGAAGCCGATGGCGGCGAACATGCCGATCCCGAGCACGAGGCCGATCGCCGTCGCGTTCACGAAGATCGGGTTGCGGAACAGGCTCAGCGGGATGATCGGATCCTGCACGCGCGACTCCGTGATCACGAACGCCGTCGCCGCGACGACGAGCCCCGCGCCCCACGCCCAGGTCGCGAGCGAGTCCCAGCCGAACTCGGCGTCGCCGCCGAAGTCGGTGAAGAAGATCAGGCAGGTCGTGGCGATGGAGAGGAAGATGACACCGAAGATGTCGATCGGCTTCTGCGCCTTCTTGCTGGGCAGCTTGAGTGCCACGAGCGCGATGATGAACGCGGCGATCCCGACCGGGATGTTGATGTAGAACGCCCACTGCCAGGTCAGGTGATCGACGAAGAATCCGCCGAGGAGGGGTCCCGCGACCGCCGAGAGTCCGAAGACGGCGCCGAGGGGTCCCATGTACTTTCCGCGCTCGTTGGCGGGCACGATGTCGGCGATGATCGCCTGCGACAGGATCATCAGACCGCCGCCGCCGAGGCCCTGGAGCGCGCGGAACACGACGAACATCCAGAAGTCGGTCGCGAAGGCGCAGCCGACGGACGCCAGCGTGAACAGCGCGATCGCGATCAGGAAGAGGTTCCGCCGGCCCAGCACATCGCCGAACTTGCCGTAGATCGGCATCACGATCGTCGTGGCCAGCAGGTACGCGGTGGTGATCCAGACCTGGTGGTCGACGCCGCCGAGCTGTCCGACGATGGTCGGCATCGCGGTCGAGACGATGGTCTGGTCGAGGCTGGAGAGCAGCATGCCGGCGATGAGGGCGCCGAAGATGATCCAGATGCGGCGCTTCGTGAGCAGGAAGGGCGCATCCTTCGTGATGGTGGCGGACATTCAGTCGGCTTTCTGTGTCGGGGCGGAGACCGGTGTCGGGGTGTAGACGGAGCGGGCGATCTCGAGGCGTCGCCTGATGAGCGCCTCGAAGGACTCGGTCGAGTGGTGGTGCAGGAGCTGATCCACGGACAGGCGCACGAGTGCCCCCACGGACTGCACCATGACCTCGGCGTGGAGTTCGACGTCTTCGGCGTCGCCCACCCGCTGCGAGATCAGCTCGATGTCGCGGCGCTCGTTCTTCGCGAGCTGCTCGAACGCGGCTTTCAGCAGTCGCGGCTCCTGCTCGATCACGGCGAAGAGCTCCGCGGCATCCTCCAAAGGGTTGAACAGCCCGAAGCGGAGGATGGTCAGCCGGATGAAGTCGTCGAGCAGGGGGCCGCTCTCGGTGACGAACGCCTCTTCCAGTGCTTCCTGCCGGGAGTCGATCGTGGCGAAGCCGAAGACCGCGTTCTCCTTGCTCTCGAAGTAGTTGAAGAAGGTGCGGCGCGAGACTCCGACCTCGGCGCACAGCTCTTCGACCGTGAAGCCGGCGAAGCCCTTCTCGGTCGTGAGTCGTCGCGCGGCTGAGGTCAGCGCGCGCGATGTCTCGCGCTTGCGCTGATCGCGTAGTGAATCTGCACCCTGCTCCATAAAGTGCAACTTTGCACTATCAACCTTGGAGTGCACTGAAAGCTCCGCCTCCACGCGGGAGAAACAATTTCGGATCAATCTGTGACGATCTGCTGTCGACATCCGTCTTAGTGGTGTCGACGAAGTGCGACCCGGCTCCGGAACGGAGGCGGCCGAACGACGAAGGAGCCATCGTGGCGAACGTGACCAACAGCACCCCGAAGCAGACCCCCGTCGTCTCGACGACCGCGGGAATCGCGACGGGCAGCACGATCATCGAAGACGCCGTCGTGGCGAAGATCGCGGGCATCGCGGCGCGCGACGTCGAGGGTGTCTACGCTCTCGGTGGCGGAGCAGCCCGTATGGTCGGCGCGATCCGCGACGCACTCAACACGAGCGACCTCGCACAGGGCATCCGCGTCGAGGTCGGCGAGACGCAGGTCGCCGTCGACGTGACCATCGTCGCCGAATACCCCGTGTCGCTCCAGAAGGTGGCGGACGGGGTGCGCACCGCCATCCATCAGGCCATGGTCGAACTGGTCAACCTCGAGGTGACCGAGGTCAACGTGACCATCAACGACGTGCACATCCCGTCCGGCGACGACGACGAGGTCGAGGTCGTCGAATCCGACTCGCGAGTGCTGTGACCCATCCCAGCGGGGACGGCTCCCGGCGAGTCGATCCCATTCACATGAATCGATGAGATGATCCGATCCAAGGGCGCGTCCGTTCCGAACCTCTTCGGGGATCAGTGCGGGGAAGTGGGCAGATGGAAGACGAACGGTTTCGACGAGCGCTCGACTATGCGGACGACCGCATCGTCGCCGGTCGCGCGATGGACGGCGACGTCGAGGCCTTCGCGGTCCTCGTCCGCCGGTATACCCCGATGATGCGCGCTTACACCCAGCGGATGCTCAACGGCTCGGCCGATGTCGATGACGTCGTGCAGGAGGCGTTCGTCACGGCCTGGCGGCGGTTCTCCGAACTCGAGGATCCGTCCAAGGTGAAGAGCTGGCTGATGAGGATCGTCAGCCGCAAGGCCGTCGACCGCATCCGGGCTCTCCGACCGGTCGTCGACATCGACGACATCGACAGCCCTGCCCCGTCGAACTCGTCACCCGCCGAGGTCGTCGAGGCGCGAGCCGGCGTCGCGGCGCTCAGTGCCGCATTGCGTGAGCTTCCCGATGCGCAGCGCCAGTGCTGGGTGCTTCGGGAGATGGGCGGCTACTCGTACGACGAGATCGCCGAGGAACTCGACATCCCGGCGACGACGGCTCGCGGTCTGCTCGCTCGGGCGAGGAAATACATGATCGTGCGAATGGAGGAGTGGCGATGACCGACGAACACAGGGAGTCCATGCATCGCGCGCTCGGTCTCGAGCCGACCGATCTCGATGGACACACGATCGAGGAACTGACCGACTATCTCGAAGCGGGACGCCGGCCCGTGGAACCGTCGATCGAGGAGTCGCCCGGGTGCCAGCTGGCCCTCGACGCTCTCGAGAGCCTGCACGGCCTCGGCGACGAGCTGATGGACGCGGATACCGAGGCAGCCCCCCAGGCGGATGAGAGCTGGGTCGACCGCATCCTCAGCGGCATCGCTCTCGACGCGCGCGCCGGGCGGAGGATCCCGTTCGAGTCGCCGGACCCGGACGTCGATCTCGCGATCACCGAGGGCGCGGTGCGCGGCATCATCCGATCGGCCGAGAACGCCGTTCCCGGAGTGCTCGTCGGACGTTGCCGGCTCGACGGCGACGTGGCCGTGCCCGCCGCGCCGATCCGCATCGAGATCGAGGTGAACGTCTTCCACGGCGAGCCGATCCCGAGCCTCGCGGATCGCCTCCGCGCAGAGGTGGGAGAGCGCCTGAGCAGCCTCACCGAACTCAACATCGTCGCGATCGACATCGTGATCAGGGACATCCAGGAGGTGGCGTCATGGACGGAGCGGAAGCGGTGATCCCGGAAGCGGTGATCCCGGAAGCGGCGGTGACGGCGGAGCTGACGGCGGACGCCCGTGCCGCGCTCGCCGCGCGGGTCGAGGCGGTCGTGCGGGCGACGCCAGGCGTGCGGAACGTGTATCGGTCGGGGTCGTTGATCTCCAATCTGCTGCGCGCCGGAGCGGCCGCCCTCGGCACCGGTGGGGAAGGCGGGCCCATCGTCTCCGTCGCGTCGGGCGCCGACGGCATCGCGGTGGAGGCGTCGCTCGGACTCGACGTCCACTCCCATGCGTCTGCGGTGCTCCATTCGGCCTACGCGGCGATCGACGCCCTGCTGCGTGCGGAGGGCCTGGTGCGGGAGAGCATCACGCTGACCGTCGTGTACGTGCAGTCCCGCGAAGCCGCCTGACGTCCCCCGAAACGGTCGACGCGCCGCTCCCCGATGGTGAGGAGCGGCGCGTCGACGGTCGCTGCGACCGACGGGGTCAGGCGACGGCGCGCAGGCCGTCGACGAGCGGCGTGGTGGGGCGGCCGATGAGGCGTGCGAGCGTGCCGTCGGTGTCGGCGAGTGCACCGTCGCGGATGCCGGCGTCGAGCGCCACCACGAAGCCGATGGTTCCCGCGTCGAGACCTGCGGCTTCCAGGGCTGCGGTCTGCTCATCGGGCGTAAGCGGCCGGTACTCGACCGCGCGACCCGTGATCTCGGAGATGGCCGCGGCGAGCTCGCCGTAGTTCCAGGCGACGTCGCCGCCGAGCTCGTACACCGCGCCGACGTGGCCGTCTTCGAGGACGACGGCGGCGGCGGCATCCGCGAAGTCCTTGCGGCTCGCCGAGGCGACGCGTCCGTCGCCGACGCCCGCGGCGAGCACGCCGGTCTCGGCGGCGCGCACGAGGTCGGCGGCGTAGTTCTCGGTGTACCAGTTGTTGCGGAGGATCACCGCGGGGATGCCGGATGCCGAGATGAGCTCCTCCGTCGCCTTGTGCTCGGGCGCCAGGACCAGGTCACTCGTGGTGGCCTTCGGGGCGCTGGTGTAGACGAGCTTGGAGACTCCCGCGGCCTTCGCGGCGTCGATGACCGCGCGGTGCTGCGCGACGCGCTGCCCGACCTCGGAGCCGGACACCAGGACGACGGAGTCGACGCCGCGCAGCGCCGCCTCGATCGACGCGGCATCCGTGTAGTCGAGGTGCACGACGGGCACGCCCAGGTCGGCGCCCTTGGCGACATCGCGCGCGCCGGCGACGATCGACTGCGGATCCGCGCCCCGCTCGATGAGGCTTTCGATGATGAGACGGCCGAGGTTGCCGGTCGCGCCGGTGATGAGGGTGGTCATGAGTGTCCTTTCGTGGGTGACACCCTCGACAACCCCCGCGGGCGTGCATAACATTCCACCGAGGGGGTACCCACTTTGAGGTAAGGTACCTACATGTCGGTGAGTTTTGCGCAGATAAAGGAATCGACGCCGCAGGTGTTCGACCAGGGGTGCGGCACGCGTGTCGTGCTCGACCACATCATGAGCAAGTGGGGCGTGCTGGTGCTGTCGTCCCTCTCCGACGGAACGCATCGGTGGGGTGAGCTCCGCCGCGAGGTCGACGGCATCAGCGAGAAGATGCTCGCGTCCACGCTTCGCACTCTCGCCGACGACGGCCTGGTGCATCGGGAATCGCTGCCGACCGTGCCTCCGCACGTCGAGTACAGCCTGACTCCGCTGGGCGGCGATCTGATGGAGCGGATGCTGCCGCTGATGGAGTGGGTCGCCGACCACGCCGACGGGATGCTCGGCAGAGACTGAACTGCGGATTCCGTCGCCGTATACCCGTCGATGATGCGGAATCCGTCGCCCCGAGAAAACGATTGACGCGAGAACCGCAGTGGCTCTACTGTTCTGACATGGCAGCAACCACGCCGATTCACCTGGAACGACCCGAGGGCAAGGGTCTGGCTGCGGGAACACTGGGACTCTGGGGATCGACCGTCATCGGTCTGGCCTCGACGGCTCCGGTGTACTCGCTCGTCGCGACGCTCGGATTCGTCGTGCTCGCCGTGGGCGCGCAGGCGCCGATCGCGTTCATCATCGCGTTCGTGCCGATGCTGCTCATCGCCTTCGCCTATCGGGAGCTCAACAACGCGGTTCCCGACTGCGGCACCACCTTCACCTGGGGGACCAAGGCCTTCGGCCCGTGGGTCGGCTGGATGGGCGGCTGGGGAGTCGCGGTCGCCGGCATGGTGGTGCTCGCGAACCTCGCACAGATCGCCTCGGTCTACTTCTGGTCGCTGATCGGTCAGGACCTGGAGAACAACGACTGGCGCGTCGTCGTCGTCGCCGTGCTGTTCATCGCGGCCATGACCTGGGTCAGCTGGCGCGGCGTCGAGATCGGCGAGCGCATCCAGAACATCCTGCTCGGCATCCAGTACCTGGCGCTCGCGATCTTCGTGGTCGCGGCGCTCTGGCAGTTCTTCGCCGGAACCGCCCCCGACGCGACGCCGTTCGACATCGAGTGGCTGAACCCGTTCGCCTTCACCGATTTCGGCGGGTTCACCGAGGCCATCCTGCTCGCCCTCTTCATCTACTGGGGCTGGGACACCTGCCTCGCGCTGAACGAGGAGACGAAGGACCCGAAGCGCATCCCTGGCCGTGCAGCCCTGCTCACGACCGTCATCCTGCTCTTCACCTACGTGGGCGTGACCATCGCCGCGATGATGTACGCCGGTCTCGGCGAGAGCGGCACGGGCCTCGGGAACGAGGCGAACGCCGACGACTTCTTCCTCGCGATCAAGGACGGCCTGCTCGGGCCCTTCGGGTGGGTCCTGGTCGTCGCCGTGGTCATCTCGGCCATCTCGTCGACGCAGACCACGATCCTCCCGACCGCGCGGGGAACGCTCGCGATGGGCGTCTATCGGGCACTGCCGGCGAAGTTCAAGGACGTGCACCCGACCTACAAGACCCCGTCGTTCTCGACGATCGTCATGGGCGTCGTCGCCGTGGCGTACTACGTCGGGATGACGCTGATCAGCGACAACATCCTGCAGGACTCGATCCTGTCGCTGGGTCTCGCGATCGCCTTCTACTACGCGATCACCGGGTTCGCGTGCGTCTGGTACTTCCGCAAGGATCTGACCAGCTCCGCTCGGGACTTCTTCTTCAAGGGGCTGTTCCCGCTGCTGGGCGGCCTGATGCTGGCGTGGGCGTTCATCCAGTCCGCGATCGACATGTGGGACGTGGATTACGGATACACGGTGCTCTTCGGCATCGGCGGCACCTTCGTGATCGGCATCGGCTCGCTCGCGATCGGTCTGGTGCTGATGTTCGTCTGGTACCTGTTCCCGCGTTCGAAGCGGTTCTTCCGCGGCGAGAGCCTGAACCGCGACACCCAGGTGATGGTTCCCGACGAGCCGAGCGTGACGATCCGCTCGATCGACGGCGGCATCTGAGCGGCAGGAGCGCGTCGGCGAGCTTGTCCTAGGCTTGCTCCGTGCGCATCCGGCTCGACATCGCCTACGACGGCACCCATTTCCGCGGGTGGGCGAAGCAGCCGACCCTCCGCACGGTGCAGGGCACTCTCGAACCCGCGCTCGCCCGCATCGTCGGCTCCGACGTGCAGTTCGTCGTCGCCGGACGCACGGATGCCGGAGTGCACGCGACCGGGCAGGTGGCCCACGTCGACCTCGACGAGACCCAGTGGGCGCGTATCGAGGCGCGGCACGGTAGCGCTGCCCAGGACCCCGCGGGCTCCATCGCCGGACGCATGCGCGGCGTGCTCGGCGCCTACTCCGACGTGACGGTGACCCGGAGCTCGCTAGCCCCGGAGGGCTTCGATGCGCGCTTCTCCGCCGTGTGGCGCCGCTATCGCTACCGGCTCGCCGATCTCGAGGCCGGGTACGACCCGCTCCGCCGGCTCGACACGACGACCGTCCGCGGGCGTCTCGACGCGCAGGCGATGGATGCCGCGGCGCGCACCCTCATCGGACTCCATGACTTCGCCGCGTACTGCAAGCCGCGCGAGGAGGCGACGACGATCCGCACGCTTCTCGACTACCGGTGGGAGCGTGATGCCGACGGGGTGCTCGTCGCCGAGGTCAAGGCCGATGCGTTCTGTCACAGCATGGTGCGGGCGCTGGTGGGCGGCTGCGTCGCGGTCGGCGAGGGGCGTCTCGACGTCGGCGATCTCGTGGTGCTGCGCGACGCGCTCATCCGCACCAGCGAGTTCAAGGTGCTGGCCGCGCGGGGACTGACGCTGACCGAGGTCGGGTATCCCGCCGACGAGCTGCTCGGCGCCCGGGCCGCGCAGACACGCGCTCGCCGCGACCGCGAGGTCGACTGACGTGGGCTCCTCCTTCGTCGAGGTGTCGTCGCCCGGCTGGGCGTTCTGGCGGGCCTTCCTCGACACCTGTGTGGGGCTGATCGTCGGCACGCTGTACGGCTTCCTCGCCATCCTCGTGATGGGGATCGTCGGCGAAGAGGCGTTGTCGTCGCTCTACCGCGAGATCGATCTCGATCCGGTGTTCCGGGCGAGCATGGGCGTGATCCTGGCGGCAGGAGCGATCCTCGCCGTCGTCGTTCCGCTGGTGATGGTCGCGGAGCGCTCGGCGGCGTTCCGTGCGGTCGAGACGTGTGCTCTGGCCCGTCCCGAGGATGTGCCCCAGCGTCAGCTGCGGCGGGAGCTGAGCAAGCCTCCGTTCGCCCATCTGCAGACCTACGGCCTGGTGCTCTTCTGGTGCGTGGCCGGGCTGGGCATCCTCCTCGCGCTCGGGCTGCTGCTCGACGAAGACCTCCGCGAGGACGCCGAGTTCTGGATCGCGCTCGCCGTCATCGCGGTCGTTGCCCTCCTCGCCGAGCTGGTGCGACGGGCCGGACGACGGGGAGTCGCGCGCACGCAGGAGCGGGTGAGCGCGCAGCGGTCGCGCTGGGAGCGCCTGGCGCCGGAGGCCGAGACCTCCGACGGGCGCCGACGCGCGGCATCCGTCGAGGAGGAGACCCCGCGATGGCTGACGGTGCCGAGCGCCAGGACCGTGGGGCGTGTCGCGACAATCCTCCTCGCGGCGACCTTCGTGGCGCTCGCCGCGTTCATGCTCTCGGTCTTCCTGCGTCAGCAGTGCCGCACCTGCGATCCGGTCACCTGGAACGAGCCCGTCGAGACGGGGATCGACGTGTTGAGCCTCTCCAGCGGCATCGCGATCGCCGCCTGTGCCGCCGCCGGAGTCATCGCCTGGCTGAGCGGGGTCGCGCTGCAGTTCGGGCGTGAGATCGCTCTGGCCCGCTGGGCGGCTCAGGGAGCGCGACGTGTTCCGCCGATCGTCGTCCTCCCGCTCCTCACCGGCAACCGCGCGGTGGTCCGGCTGCAGCTCGGCTTGTCCACCCTCGGTGCTGCGCTGCTCATCCTGGGCACGGGGGTGACCTGGGCGGAGTCCGGGCTGCTCGACGCCGACGGCGTGCTCTGGGCCGGCGGCATCCTGATCGTGTCGGGGTTCGTTCTCGGGTGGACGGATGCCGCACGCAGCCGTCGAGAGAGGCAGACCGTCCGCGACGCGACCTTCCCGGGCGACGGGGATCACGATCCGCTGAGCCCTCGGGAATCGCGCCGATCCGCTGCGGGGCGCCGTCGCTGACCCGCATCAGTATGCTGAACCCACGCACGTTCTTCACGGAGCGACAGGGGCAATGTGACGGATCAGTTCGGCGCTCGGGCGGGCGCTTTCGCAGGGGCCCTGCGCGCGGCCATCTCCGAGCGCGGCATCACCCTGTCGAGGTTGCAGAAGGGTCTGGCCGACGACGGGAACGTCGTGTCCATGGCGACGCTCAGCTACTGGCGGTCGGGTGACCGCCAGCCCGAGGGCGCCCAGTCCCTCAGCGTCGTCGACGGGATCGAGGACCGCCTCGGACTCACCCGCGGACACCTGAGCTCCCTGCTCCGGCCGTCCACCAGGCTCGGCCCGGTGGCCCCGCCGCGTCTGCCGTTCGACGAGGAGCGCGAGAATCGGGAGACCGAGGAGACGCTGAGCGCGCTGCGGTCCATCCCGCAGGACGCGCTGCGCGATCTCTCCACGCAGCTGACCGTCCGCGTCGGAGCGGACGGCGCGGTCGAGAGCATCGTGATGCGCTCGCTCGTCCAGGCGACGCACGGTGTGATCGCCGAACTGCCGCTGATCGACGTGGCGCCGGAGGAGACCGACGTCATGTCGGTGATCTCCGACGTCGTCGGCGGGCGCGTCGACCGCGAATACCTGCATCCCGGGCGCCTGCTCTCCGGTGTGGTCATCGCGCTCGACGAGCCGATCACGACCGGGGGAACGACGCTCTTCGAATTCACCGAGTCGTTCCCTCCGGGGTATCCGCCGCGCCAGTCCGCCTGGCATGCGACGTCACGGTCGGCCAGGGAGACCCTGATCTGGGTGCATTTCCATCCGGACGCGCCGCCCAGCTGGTGCGAGGAGTACCTCGAGACCGAAGACGAGTACGTCTCGTCGATGCGCTCGGTGCGCAGCGGATCGGTGCACGTCGCGCGCCATGGATTCGGTCCGGGAGTCCTCGGGATCCGCTGGGGATATGACGAGTGATCCACGCCCGCACGCGGTCATGGCGGTAGCGTTGGCGGGGTCATGAAGGTCATCTCCTACAACCTCAACAAGCACAAGGCGGCGGGCGAGCTCACCGAACTCGTGAACGCGCACGATCCCGACATCCTGTGCCTGCAGGAATGCGACGTGCCCGAGCTCCCCGAGCAGATCGGCGGTCTCGTGCTGGCGGACGCCACCCAGAGCAACCGGCTCGGGCTCGCGCTGTTCTACCGGGCGAGCACCTTCCATCTGCAGGGGATCCGGATGCTGGGACTGAAGAAGTCGCTGCACGACCGCATCGCGAAGCCGGCGCACGAGCGCGTGCTCGCGGCGCGGGTGCGCGACATCGATCACGGCCGGGACTTCATCGTCGCATCGTTCCACGCCGCGCCCCTGACGGCCCTGAACTCGCTGCGGCGTCATCAGATCCGCGCGGCGCTCGATGAAGTCGCCCTGCTCGGCGAGGGGCTTCCCCAGCTGATGGTCGGCGACTACAACTACCCGCTGTTCAAGGAGAGCCTCGGGCAGACCGTGCGGGACCACGGCTACTCGCTGTCGTTGAGCGATGATCACACGTACACGCGGTACCGGGTGTTCCGCGGTCACTTCGACTTCGCGACCTCCAAGGGCTTCGAGATCCAGCGCATCACGACCCTGCCGCAGAGATCGAGCGACCACATGCCGATCCTGGTGACCGTCAGGCCGGACTGAGGCGGAACCCGCCGCTCACGCGGCTCCGGTGCGGAACGCCGCACGATGCGCGGCGGGGCTCACCCCGAGTCGCTGACGGAAGTGCAGGCGCAGCGAGACGGCGCTGCCGAACCCGGCGAGCTCCGCGACGCGGTCGATCGTGTCGTCGCCGCTCTCGAGAAGCGTGCGCGCGAACTCGACGCGCTGGTCGAGCAGCCACTGCTGCGGGCTGGTGGCGGTGCGGTCCCGGAAACGGCGGGTGAAGGTGCGGCGGGACATGTGCGTCGCGGCCGACCAGGCGTCCACGTCGATGGGGGAGTCGAGGCGCTCGCGCGCCCACAGCATCGCCCGACCGATCGGGTCGTCGGCGGACACGGCGACGACCGGGGCCGGGATGTACTGCGCCTGGGATCCGGTGCGGTGCGGGGCGAGGACCAGAGAGCGGGCGAGGGCCGACGCCGCGACGCTCCCGTGGTCCGATCGGACGATGTGCAGGCAGCAGTCGAGGGCGGCGGCGGCGCCGGCCGAGGTGATGACGTCGCCGAGATCGCTCCAGAGCACGTCGTCACGCACGCGTATCCGGGGTTCCGCCGCCGACAGCCGGTCGGCGGCGGCCCAGTGCGTCGACACCTCGCGGCCGTCCGCGATGCCCGATGCCGAGACGACGATGGTGCCGAGGCAGAGTCCGACGATGCGCGCACCGCGGCGATGCGCACGCCGTATCGCCTCGAGCAGGCCTGTCGACGGTTCCGTCCCCTCGCGCCAGCTGGGGATGACCACGAGATCGGCGTCGTCCATCGCCTCGAGCCCGGCGTCGACCTGGATGCCGTAGCCCGCTCCGGTCGGCATCGAGCCCGGATTCTCGGCGCAGACCTCGACATCGTAGAGGCCCTCGACCCCGTCGAGCCCGGCACCGCCGAACACGAGAGTCGGCACCGACAGGTGGAAGGGGCTGATGTGTGGGAACGCGAGGACCGCCACGCGTGAGCGGAGTGCGGGGGAAGCCATGGCCTGATCCTATCGGAAGTGTGCATTCAGGCCACTGGGCGCGGGGGAGCGGATGCCGGAGACTCGACCCATGACACAGATCTCAGCTCTCCTCGTCGGCGGTCCGACGCTTCACTTCACCTACGCCGGTCTGGGCTTCCTGACCGATCCCACCTTCGACGAGCCCGGCTCGTACGACGGGCCCGTCGTCCTGCGCAAGCTCACGGGTCCCGCCGTCCCGGCATCCGCTCTCGGGACGATCGACGCCGTGCTGCTCTCGCACGACCAGCATGAGGACAACCTCGACAACGCCGGGCGCGCGCTGCTCGGCGAGGTGCCCCTGGTGCTCGGCACCGAGGAGTCGGCCGCGCGCATCGCCGGCATCACCGGTCTCGCACCCTGGCAGGAGCACCGGGTCGGCGACGTCGTCGTCACCGCGGTCCCCGCGCTGCACGGGCCCGACGGCGCCGAAGCGCTCGCGGGAGTCGTCACCGGGTTCGTGCTCGAGGCCGAGGGGCACCCGACCGTGTACGTGTCGGGCGACAACGCCTCGGTCGACCTGGTGCGCGAGATCGCCGCACGGTTCCCCTCGATCGCGATCGCGGTGCTCTTCGCCGGTGCCGCGAACGTCGGGCGCTTCGGAGACATCGACCTGACGCTGAACGCCCGCACGGCTCTGGAGGCGGCCGAGGTCCTCGCGGACGCCGTCATCGTGCCCGTGCACGCCGAAGGCTGGTTCCACTTCTCCGAGACCCGGGAACGGCTCGTCGCCATGTTCGGATACGCCGGCGAGGGCGATCGCCTGCAGGTGCTCCCGGCAGGGGAGCGGGTCGCCATCGGATGACGCGGTTTGGGGGAAGGGTGTCCGGTGGCGTATGCTGTCTCTTTGGTGCCCTTCCCTTCTGCGGGGAAGATGCACTATCCGAACGTGAGCCCTCCACTGGCGTGTTCCTCCCCCTGGGGAAGAACCACCCCGGAGTGGGATTCACGAACTTCTCCGTTCGACATAAGAAAGCAGCACTATCGTGACGCGCACTTACACCCCGAAGGCCGGCGAGGTCCAGCGTGACTGGGTCGTCATCGACGCCACCGACGTCGTTCTCGGCCGCCTGGCCTCGCACGCCGCTACGCTCCTGCGTGGCAAGCACAAGCCCACCTTCGCCAACCACATCGACTCGGGTGACTTCGTCATCATCGTGAACGCCGACAAGGTCGCGCTCACCGGTCAGAAGCTCCAGAAGAAGCTGGCCTACCGCCACTCGGGCTACCCGGGCGGCCTGAAGTCGGTCACCTACGCCGAGCTTCTCGAGAAGAACCCCATCCGCGCTGTGGAGAAGGCCATCCGTGGCATGCTTCCGAAGAACAGCCTGGGCCGTCAGCAGCTGTCGAAGCTCAAGGTGTACGTCGGTGCCGAGCACCCGCACGCCGCACAGCAGCCCCAGCCGTACACCCTCGACCAGGTCGCCCAGTAAGCGCCGTAAAGACTTAAGGACATACTCGTGGCTGACATCCAGGACACCACCGAAACCCCGCAGAACTTCTCGACGTCGACTCCCGAGACCGAAGCAGTCGAGGCGGCTCCCCGCCCCGTGCTGAGCGTCCCGGGCGCCGCTGTCGGCCGTCGCAAGCAGGCCATCGCCCGCGTGCGCATCGTCCCCGGCTCGGGCACGATCACGGTCAACGGCCGCACGATCGAGGACTACTTCCCGAACAAGCTGCACCAGCAGCTGATCAACGACCCGTTCACGGTGCTCAACCTCACCGGCGCATACGACGTCATCGCCCGCATCTCCGGTGGTGGCCCCTCGGGCCAGGCCGGCGCGCTGCGTCTCGGCATCGCCCGTTCGCTGAACGGCATCGACGAGGAGAACAACCGTCCGACCCTGAAGAAGGCCGGCTTCCTCTCGCGCGACGCTCGCGTCAAGGAGCGCAAGAAGGCTGGTCTCAAGAAGGCCCGTAAGGCGCCTCAGTACTCGAAGCGTTAAGGTCCACTGCTCCGATGCCGATCTTTGGCACGGACGGCGTGCGAGGACTTGCCAATGGCATCCTCACCGCCGACCTGGCGCTCACCCTGGCCCAGGCGACTGCTGTCGTCCTGGGCCAGGGCCGTACTGCGGAGTCTCGCAAAGCCGAAGGCAAGCGACTCACCGCAGTTGTCGCCCGCGACCCCCGGGTCTCAGGGCACTTCCTCACGGCCGCGGTCTCTGCCGGCCTCGCCTCCTCGGGCGTGGACGTGCTCGAGGCAGGCGTCATCCCGACGCCGGCGCTCGCGTTCCTCGTCGCCGACCGTGACGCCGACTTCGGCGTGATGATCTCGGCGTCGCACAACGCCGCGCCCGACAACGGCATCAAGATCTTCGCCCGCGGCGGGCGCAAGCTCCCCGACGTCGTCGAGCAGCGCATCGAGGAGGCCATGGCGGGCGAGAAGCTTCGTCCGACCGGTGCCGGCGTCGGCCGCATCGAGCGGTTCTCCGACGCGGAGGATCGCTACGTCCTCCACCTCCTCGGCTCGCTGCCGAACCGTCTCGACGGCATCCACGTCGTGCTGGACTGCGCCCACGGCGCGGCCTCCGGCGTCTCCCCGGAGACGTTCCGCGATGCGGGCGCCGAGGTGACCGTCATCGGCGCCGATCCCGACGGCTGGAACATCAACGACGGCGTCGGCTCGACCCACCTCGACAACCTCGCGGACGCCGTCGTGCGTCTGGGCGCCGACATCGGCATCGCCCACGACGGCGACGCGGACCGCTGCCTCGCGGTCGACGCGCAGGGCAACCACATCGACGGCGATCAGATCATGGCGATCATCGCGGTGTCGATGAAGGAGCGCGGCCACCTCACCGACGACACCCTCGTCGCGACGGTGATGAGCAACCTCGGTCTGCACGTCGCCATGCGCGAGCACGGCATCACCGTGCGGCAGACCGCGGTCGGCGACCGCTACGTGCTCGAGGACATGAACCAGGGCGGTTACGCCCTGGGCGGCGAGCAGTCGGGTCACGTCATCATGAGCGAGTACGCCACCACCGGCGACGGGCTGCTCACCGGCCTCCACCTGGTGGCCGAGATGGCACGACAGAAGAAGACCATCGCCGAGCTCGCCTCGGTGATGACCGTCTACCCGCAGGTGCTCATCAACGTGCGCGACGTCGACAAGGATCGCGTGGCCGACGATGAGCATGTGCAGCGTGCCGTCCGCGAGGTCGAGGCCGAGCTGGGCGACACCGGGCGCGTGCTGCTGCGCAAGTCCGGTACCGAGCCGCTCGTGCGCGTGATGGTCGAAGCGGCGGACGCCGAGTCGGTGCGCGAGTACGCGGATCGCCTGGCCGGAGTGGTCCAGGAGCGTCTGGCGCTCTGACGATCACTCGCCTCTGAACGAGATCGAACGCCCCGCCGGAGTGCGGGGCGTTCGTCGTCTCCGGCCCTGTGACACCGGCGCCGCGCTACGGCGCCGCGCAGATCCGGAAATAGCCGCTGTCGGCGAGGGTCTCGGTCGCGCAGACGCCGCCGGTCAGCCGAGGCACTCCCTGCATCGCCTCGGCGTCGAACAGGCCCACGTGTGCGCCCGAGAGGACGATCGGAGCGACGGCCGCACCCCACGGGTCTGCGGCCAGCCACTCGACGTCGTTGTCGGCGACCCAAGCCGCGAGGGGGGCGATACCGGCGCGCTGCTGCTCCAGCGTGATCAGGGTCGGTGGCGCGAACTGCGCGGCGACGTGCACGACGCCGCCGGCGGCGACCACGAGCGCGACGACGGATGCCGCGACGATCCCCGCTGTGCGCATGGCCCGGGCGCGCGGCATCCGCACCACGGCCCAGACCGCCACGGCCGCGATGATCGGGAAGAACGCGAGGATGCCCGGCGCCGGATGCCGCACCCAGAGCGGCAGCCGCGACGCGGTCGCCCACCAGCCCACGAAGGCGAGAGCGCCGACGAAGGCCGCGAGTGCGTAGGCGATGACGATGCGCTCCTCGGGGGTCGCCGAGCGCCAGCGGAGCACGATGCCCGTGACCGCCAGCGCGATGGCGATGACGGCGCCGACGGCGGCGATCACTCCCGGCAGCGACCACGATTCCGCGAGCGTGCCCAGCTTCTGCACGACCGACGTGGCAGCATCGCCCTGTCCGCCGCTGCGGACGAAGCCCACGAGGCTCCGCAGATGGTCGACGAACCCGGAGAGTCCGAGGGACATCAGGGCGGCGAGTTCGAACAGCAGGGTGGGCACCGCGACCATCACCAGGGGGAGCCACGCGCGTCGCAGGAGGTCGCGGATGCGCGCCCATCCCGTGCCGTCGGACAGCACCCAGAGGGCGATGGCGAAGGCGGGGAGTGCGAGCAGCACGATGAGCTTCGCCTGGATGGCGAGGCCGACGAGGAGGCCGGCGAGCCAGGCGCGGCGCGGCAGCACGATGAGAGCCCAGACGAGGAGCGCGGCGGCCGGGATCTCGCCGAGCAGGTCGGCGGGCCCCTGGATCGGTGAGACGCTGGCGTTCGCCGTGAAGGCGAGAGGCACGGCCACCGCGAGCAGGGCCGCCCAGCGACCCCCGATCCGTCGTCCGATGACGGCGAGCCCGGCGAGCAGCAGCACCCAGAAGGCCAGGGGGACGAGGCGCGCCGCCAGCACGGGGTCGATGCCCGTGGCGAGCAGCACCGTCACGGGGAGCAGCACGACGGGACCGGTCGAGATGCGCGGGTCGAACGGGGTGATGGTCGAGCCGGAGAGGGCGCCGTCGCTCGAGTATCCGAGTCCGGCGAGGAGGTTCTGCGGAACGGTGAGGTTGAACGCCTCGTCCTCCCAGAAGCGCCAGACGACGAGGCTGTGCCAGGCGACGATCACGTGTCCCACCAGCAGTGCGACCGCGGCCGCCCAGAACAGGATCGTGCGCGTGCGGGTCATCGCGAGACGGGCTCCGGCCGACGGATGCCGCGCAGCGGGGCCGACGGGCGCAGCGACAGGGTCCATGCCTCCACGAGGGCGGAGCGCACGAACGCGCGCAGACGCTTCGGCGGCAGGCTGACGCCGTTGCCGCGCCCCCACATGGTGCCGGTGGTCGACGCGCCGCGACGAGGGATGCTGGCGACCCGCAGGTATCGGACGGTGTAGCCGGCACGGGCTTCGGCGAGGGAGAAGTGCACGTGCGGCACCGAGGCGTCGGCGGGGATCGCATCGATCAGGGTGCGCAGCGCGTCGGGGCGGTAGGCGCGCAGGGGCGTGTTGACGTCGGGGATCCGGCGCCCGGCGGCGAGGGCGATCAGCAGACCGACCGCCGAGGTGAGGACCTTCCGGTACCACGGGTCGGTGCGCCCGTCGCGGACGCCGTGCACGACATCGGCATCCGCCTGGTCCAACGCGGCGAGGAGCCGGGGGAAGTCTCTTCCGTAGAACTGCCCGTCGCCGTCGACGTGCACCAGCGCGGTCGGATTCGCGGCCAGGCCGGCCCGGTAGGCCGCCAGCGCCGTCGGACCATGCCCGCGGTTGACCGGCTGCACCTCGACCGTCACGTCGGCGACATCATCGAAGACCGATGCCGTGGCATCCGTCGATCGGTCGTCGGCGACGTGGAACGTGACGCGATCGGCCAGGGGCGACACGGCATCCCTGATCTCGTCGATGAAGCCCCGGATGCCCTCGGCCTCGTTGAAGGCGGGCATGACGATGGCGAGATGGCTGAGAGTCACAGGGGTCCTAGAGGTGGCCGGGCGCAGGGCATTCTGCAAGTAGCCTAGTTGAGCCATGAATCCTCCCTCCCGACTGCGCCGCTTCATCGGCGTCGGCAGCCGCTTCCTCGTCGTCGGGGGTCTGAGCACCCTCATCGAGATCGGCGTCTTCAACCTGCTCGTCTACGTGTGGGGCTGGGATGTCGTCGCGGCCAAGATCGTCGCGTCGCTCGTCGCACTCGTGAACGCGTACATCGGCAACCGCGAGTGGACGTTCCGCCACCGCGACCGCCGCGGCCGGGTCGCCGAGGTCGCGCTGTTCCTCGGCACCAATGCCGTGTGCACCGCGATCGGCGCCGGGCTCGTCTGGGCCGGCGTCGAACTGGTGGCCGCGTCACTGGGTCGCGCGCCGGGGGCGTTCGCGGTGAACGCCGTGAACCTCGTGAGCATCGTGATCGTGGTGCTCCTGCGCTTCGTGCTCTACCACTGGGTCGTCTTCCGGGTCGCCCCGAAGTCCTGACGGCCGGAGAAGAGTCAGGCGGAGACCTTGGCGCGCTTGCGCTTCTTCGGCTTCGGGGCAGGGTCGTCGGTGTGGGTGGAGCCGTACGTGTAGGCGCCGTAGCCGTAGCTGTCGGGGCCCTTGGTCGGCAGCATCGTGACGACCACGCCGAGGAGATTCACGCCGGCCGTCTCGAGCGTGCGCACCGCGCCGGCGAGCTCCTGCTTCTTCGTCTTACCGGATGCCGCCGTGATGATGACGCCTCGCGTCTTGCTGCCCACGACCGCGGCATCCGTCACGAGCAGGAGCGGCGGTGCGTCGATGAGCACGTAGTCGAAGTACTCTCCGAGCGGTGCCAGCACCTGATCCATGGCGGCTGAGCCCAGCAGCTCGCTCGGGTTCGGCGGCACCTGTCCGCTGGGGAGCACGTACAGGTCGTTCGTGCCCCACTTCTGCAGGGCATCGGCCACGTCGATGCGGCCGATGAGCACGTCGGTCAGGCCCACGCTGCCCTCGATGTCCATGTAGTCGGCGACGCGGGGCAGACGCAGGTCGCCGTCGACGAGCGCGACGCGGGCGCCGGTCTCGGCCAGCGCGATCGCCAGGTTCGCGGTCGTCGTCGACTTCCCCTCGCCGGGGCCGGCGCTGGACACCACGAAGATCCGCGGGCCGGCGTCGACGTTCAGGAACTGCAGGTTGGTGCGAAGGCTGCGGAACGACTCGGAGCGCGGGCTGCGCGGGTCGGCATGCACGATCAGCGGCCGCTTCGTCGCCTCGGGGTCGAAGGCGATGCCACCCAGAACCGGGCGGTCGGTCAGCGACTCGATGTCCTGCAGGGTGTGGATGCGGTTGTCGAGCACGGTCCGCAACGTCGCGATCGCGATGCCCACGGCCAGGCCGATGATGCCGCCGAGGATGATGAGCATCCGCACGTCCGGGCTCGTCGGCGCGGTCGGGGCGACAGCGGGCTCGGTGACATTGATCCGCACCGGGCTGACGGCGCCTTCGACAGCGGGCTGCTCGAGCGTGTCCTGCACCGCATCCTGGAAGCTCGCGGCGACCGCGTTGGCGATGTCGGCCGCCTTGTCTGCTTCGCGGTCGGTCACGGTGATGTCGATCAGGACCGTGTTGAGCGGGGCCGTGGCGACCACGCGGCTGCTGAGTCCGCCGACGCTCTCGTCGAGGCCGAGCTCGTCGATGACGGGCTCGAGCACGAGTGCCGTGCCGACGACGTCGACGTAGCTGGTCACCATCTGGCGGGCGAAGGTCGTGCCCTGCACGAGGTCGCCGGTGGCAGCGCCCTCGGTGCGCACCGAGACGTACAGCTGTGTGGAGGCGACGTACTTCGGCTGCTGGAGTGCCGCGTATCCGCCGCCGGCGGCGAGGCCGAGGATCAGCAGGACGAGGATCAGGATCCAGTTCCGATGCAGGATGCGCACATAGTCGCGAAGTTCCACGCGGCAGATTCCCCCTGTTGTTCGCAGTCTGCATCCGTCAGGACGAGCCGCATGATGATTCCGGCCATTGTCCCATGGGGCGCTCCGACCCTGTGCACCACCGCCGGTGGGTCAGGCTTCCGAGCGTGCGGCGTGCGCGTCGTACGGGTTCTTCTCGGCGCCGACGGCCCGGACCTTCGTGAGGACCGTTCCGAGCACGCGCGCGTCGACCGCTTCGATGCCCTTGCCCGCATCGGCGAGGTGGGCGGCGTGCGTCGAACCCGACGCGGCGACGAGGATCGCCCCGGTCGCGACGCGGGCGATGACCGCGGCATCCGTCACCAGCAGCAGGGGCGGCGCGTCGATGATCACGACGTCGAACGCGGCCGTCAGCGCCTCGACGAGCTGCGCCATCGTGCGTGAGCCGAGCAGTTCGGCCGGGTTCGGCGGCACCGTTCCCGCCGGCAGGATGAACAGCGCGCTGCGTCCCCATCGTTCGATGACGTCGTTCAGCTCCACGCGCCCGGCGAGCACATCGCTGAGGCCGATTCCGCCTTCGATGCCGAAGTACTCGGCGATGCGGGGAAGACGCAGGTCGCCGTCGACGAGCGCGACGCGATGACCGGCGTCCGCGAACGCGAGAGCGAGGTTGCCGGCGGTGGTGGACTTGCCCTCGCCCGGGCCCGAGCTGGTGATGACGAAGACGCCCTGGCCTTCGGAGAAGAGGAAGCGCACGTTGGTGCGCAGGGCGCGGAACGCCTCGGCTCGCTGCCCCTGCGGCGCCGAGCTCACCGCGAGCGGATGCTCCGCAGCATCGGCATCGAGCGGGATCTGACCGAGGACGGGGACGGCGACGGACGCCTCCACATCGGAGGCCGTGCGCACCCGCTGGTCGAGCGTCGCCCGCAGCAGCGCGACCCCGATGCCGACCGCGAGCCCGATGAGCGCGCCGACCACGAGCGACAGCGGGAGGTTCGGCGCGACCGGGACCGTCGGCACCTGCGCCGACTGGAGGGTGACGAGGCGGACGGAGTACGCCGTCTCCTGCTCGCGCTTCTCCAGCGTCTCGGTGACGACCGTGGTGAAGCTCTCGGTGACCGCGTTCGCGATGCGCGCGGCCTGGCCGGGGTTGCGGTTCTCGACGCTGATCGAGATGATCGCGCTGTTCACGGCGGCATCGGTGCTTATGCGGCCGGCGAGGCGCTCCGGGGTGGTGGACAGGTTCAGGTCCTCGATCACCGGGGTGAGCACGAGCGAGCTGGTGAGGATCGTCCGGTACGTCCCGACCGCCTGCATGGCGTAGCTCGTCGCGAGTGCCCGGTCGGAGGAGGTGGCCGTGTCGCTCACCTGCACGGTCACCATGACATCGGCGGAGGCCTCGTACCTCGGCGGGGTGAGCATCGCGACCAGAGCGCCCGTCGAGAGCCCGATGAGAAGACCTGCCACGACGAGGACCAGCTGGCGCCGCAGCACCCTGAGGTAGTCGTGGAACTCCATGGTTCTCCCGGTGGGCGGCGCGGATCGGCGGTATGGTCTCCTGAGACTACCGATATATCGATGAAGGCAGCATGGCACCCCTGAGCGATCTCTTTCCGGACGGTCCGCGCGCGGACCTGTCCGCCGGCGCGCCTCGGGACGACCATCACACCGTCTGGCGTCTGCGCGAGATGATCGGCGAGCCGAGGGACCAGCGCGGCCCCGCCCGCCCCGTGGCCGAAACCGACGCGCTCATCCGCCGCGTCGAAGCCGCGGCGAGGAGCGCCGTGCCGATCACGATCAGCGGCGACCACGTCGTCTCGCCGCCGAAGCGGTCACGTCGGAGGATCGATCCGCTCACGACAGGGGCCGCGGGGCTGGCTGTGCTCGCGGTCATCGCGGCTGCCACCGTCGGCGGCGTGCAGATGGCGACGGCGAGCCCGGCGGCGAGCTCGGTCACGGCGCTGGAAGCCGACGAGGCCGCCCTCCAGAACGGACACCAGTCCCTGATCACGACCCGTGACCGGATCATCGCCGACATCGCATCCCAGACAGCGGACGCGGCGCTCCTGCGTGGCGCGCTGCTGAGCACGAGCACCGTGCCGGACCCGGCATCCGACCGCGACTCCGTCATCGAGGTGACGGACCCCGCAGCGCTGTCGACGGCTCTCGCGGCTGTCGACGCCTACGCCGCGGGTCTCGCGACCATCGTCGTGCCGGAGGCGCCCGCCGAGTACGAGCGGGGCGACATCGACGAGGAATCGCTGGCAGAGGTCGGGAGCGCGATCGATTCCGCGCAGGAGCAGATCCTGGCGCTCGACGCGGCGACGACCGAGATGCGATCGATCCGCACGCAGCTGGACGCGCTCCGACCGCCGGCGGACGCGGCGGTGACCGCGTATGCGGCGACGTTCGCAGGGAACGCGGAGGCCGCGGCGTTCCGGTACCCGGACGCCGACGAGGCATTGCAGACCGCGCTGGTCGAGGCTGCGGCCCAGGTCGGGTCGACGAGTCTCTGGGGAGCGGCGGGCGCCTCGACCCTCGAAGGGTACCGCGACGCGTTCACGGCCGTGGCGGCCGATCAGCTGCGGGTCGAGATCGAGCGCCAGCAGGGCACGCGTCGGTCGAGCCCGCGCACCGATGCGGAGGAGACGACGCCGCCTGCGGACACGACGGACCCCGGCTCGGAGACGCCGGATCCCGGGACGTCGGACGGTGAGGGAACGCCGTAACTCGCGTACTCAGACGCGAACCTGCGCAATACCTGTGAGAACATATCTCCAGGGGAGTGAGTAAGTCTGAGGGGGCTTCCAGTCTTGAGTGCCAAACAGGAGTTCGTCAGAAAGTCGACGAGCGATATTCCGATATTCTCGGGTGGTTCCATCACCCAGAGACGCCGTCGGATGTTCGCGGCGATCGTCGACGGACTCTCCTGGAGCTTCGGCGTCGTGCTCGCGATCGCCCTCCGGTTCGAATTCATGATGGACGCGAAGGGCTGGATCGCGACCAGCCTGCTCGCGCTCACTGCCGGTGCGATCCAGATCGTCGTCGGCTACGCGACGTCGCTCTATCGTGGCCGGTTCACCTACGGCTCGTTCGATGAGGTGCGCGCCGTGGGCATCATCGTGGTGATCGAGGCGATCGCGCTCTCGCTGCTGGTCATCCCCCTCGGACCGGTCATCGGAGTGCCCCGCGGCACCCTGCTGCTCGCGTTCCCGTTCGTCCTCCTCCTGATGTTCGGCGTGCGCTACCTGGCGCGCCTGCTCATCGAGCGCGCCCGCAAGCCCGGCGCGGACGCCACCCCCGCTCTGATCATCGGCGCCGGTTTCATCGCCGACAAGCTGCTCGCCAACGTGACGATCGACCCGGCTTCGCCCATCCGGCCCGTCGGTCTTCTCGATGACGACCCGGACAAGCGCAACCTCCGGCTGCGCGGCGTCTCGGTGGTCGGCACCACCCATGACGTCGCGGAAGCCGCGCAGCGCACGGGCGCCGAGCTCGCCATCATCGCGATCGGCCGTGCCGACAGTGCGCTCCTGCGCGGGCTGAGCGACCGTGCCGAGGCTGCCGGTCTCCGCGTCGCGGTCACGCCGTCGCTCCATTCCCTGAACTCGGGGGAGGGATCGATCAGCGACGTCCGCGACATCAGCATCGAAGACCTCATCGGTCGGCATCCCGTCGACACCAACGTCGAGCTGATCGCCGGATATGTGACCGGTCGGCGCGTGCTGGTGACGGGCGCCGGGGGATCGATCGGCTCGGAGCTCTGTCGACAGCTCGCCAAGTACGGTCCGCGCGAGCTGATCATGCTCGACCGCGACGAGACCGGACTCCAGGACGCCCAGCTCGGCACGGCGGGGCACGGTCTGCTCGACACGAACGACGTGGTGCTCGCCGACATCCGCGACGTCGACCTCGTCGACCGCATCTTCGACGAGCGGCAGCCCGAGGTCGTCTTCCACGCGGCGGCGCTCAAGCACCTGCCGATGCTCGAGCAGTACCCCGACGAGGCCTGGAAGACGAACGTCATCGGATCGCTCAACGTGCTCAATGCCGCGCGCCGGGTGGGCGTGTCGACCTTCGTCAACATCTCGACCGACAAGGCGGCCAATCCGACGAGCGTGCTCGGGCACTCGAAGCGCGTCGCCGAGAAGCTGACGGCCTGGGCCGGCCAGGAGACCGGGATGCGCTACCTCTCGGTGCGCTTCGGCAACGTGATCGGCAGCCGCGGATCGATGCTGCCCACCTTCCAGCGGCTCATCGCGGACGGGCGTCCGATCACCGTCACCCACCCCGACGCCACGCGGTACTTCATGACGATTCCCGAGGCATGTCAGCTGGTCGTGCAGGCGGGGGCCATCGGCCGCGCCGGTGAGGTGCTCATCCTCGACATGGGTGAGCCGGTGTCGATCCTCGAGGTCGCCAAGCGCATGGTCGCGATGTCGGGCAAGAACATCGAGATCGTGTTCACGGGCCTGCGCCCCGGGGAGAAGCTGCACGAGGAGCTGGTGGGTTCGCGTGAGAACCTCGAGCGTCCCTTCCACCCGAAGGTCTCGCACACCCGCGCCGACGTGATCACGCCGGAGCGACTGGACAAGACGGGATGGATGGCACGGATGTTCGCGAGCCCGCGGGACAACGACACGGTCGTCATCGAGCCGATCCGTCTCGCCAAGGCGGCCGACGCGTGAGCGAACGGATCTACATGTCATCGCCCGACGTGGGCGAGGCGGAAGAGCAGGCGGTCGTGGCCGCGATGCGCTCCGGCTGGATCGCCCCGCTCGGCCCCGACGTCGACGCGTTCGAGCGCGAACTCGCCGATCGCCTCGGCATCGCACACGCCGTGGCGTTGAGCTCGGGAACCGCGGCGCTGCACCTCGGCCTCCTCACCCTCGGCGTGAAGCCCGGCGATGTCGTCCTGACGTCGTCGATGACCTTCGCGGCGACCGCGAATGCGATCGTCTACACGGGCGCCGAACCGTACTTCATCGATGCGGACCCCGCGACGGGGAACATGGACGTCGCTCTGCTCCGCGAGGCGCTCACCGAGCTCCGCGACGCGGGCGAGAGGGTGTCGGCGATCGTGCCGGTCGACCTGCTCGGCAAGGCGGTGGACTACACCGCGATCCTCGCGCTGGCCGACAAGTTCGGCGTGCCCGTGCTGTCGGATGCCGCGGAGTCGCTCGGCGCCACGCATGCGGGGCGTGCGGCCGGCAGCTTCGGCCGCGCATCCGTCGTCTCCTTCAACGGCAACAAGATCATGACGACGTCGGGCGGCGGCATGCTGCTCACCGACGACGCCGAGGTCGCGCAGCACGTGCGATACCTGGCCACGCAGGCGCGGCAGCCGGTAGTGCACTACGAGCACACGGACATCGGCTACAACTACCGGATGAGCAACCTGCTCGCCGCACTCGGGCGTGCGCAGCTCACGCGCCTCGACGCGATGATCGCGCGTCGCCGTGAGATGCGCGAGCTCTACAAGGAGCTGTTCGCCGACGTCGACGGCGTCGAGGTCTTCGGGGCGGACGGCGATGAAGCCGACAACGTCTGGCTGACGTCGATCCTGGTGGATGCCGAGACGACCGGGTGGGAGCCCTCGGCGCTCGCCGCTGCCCTCGCGGAGGACAGCATCGAGAGCCGTCCGCTGTGGAAGCCGATGCACGCGCAGCCCGTCTTCGCCGGTGCCCGCAGCAAGACGAGCGGTGCGTCGGAGTCTCTCTTCGCGCGCGGCCTGACGCTGCCGAGCGGCTCTGCACTGACGCCCTCTCAGCGCGAGCGCGTGCTCGCGGCGATCCGCGGCTTCCTGACGCGATGAGTGCACGGATCCGCCCCTACGATCTCGTCAAGCGTGCACTCGACGTGGTCGCGTCGGCCGTGGCCCTCGTGCTGCTGTCGCCCGTGATCGTCGCGACCGCCGTGCTCGTCGCGATCAAGCTCGGACGGCCCGTCGTGTTCGCGCAGGAGCGTCCGGGCCGGGACGGCCGGATCTTCACGCTGTACAAGTTCCGCTCCATGCGCTCGATCGACGAGTCGCGCGGGTGGGTGACGGATGCCGATCGGCTCACCCCGTTCGGCGTGCGGCTGCGGGCGACCAGCCTCGACGAGCTGCCGAGCCTGTGGAACGTGCTGCGCGGCGACATGAGCGTCGTCGGCCCCCGCCCGCTGCTGGTCGAGTATCTCGAGCGGTACTCGCCGGAGCAGGCGCGTCGGCACGAGGTGCGTCCCGGCATCACCGGCCTGGCGCAGGTGACCGGTCGCAACGCCATCTCCTGGGAGAGCAAGTTCGCCCAGGACGTGCGGTACGTCGACCGGCGCAGCGTCGGACTCGACCTCCGGATCGTCATCGCGACGGTAGCCTCGGTCGTGAAACGCGAGGGCATCTCGGCAGAAGGGCACGCGACCATGACGAAGTTCGGTGAGGCCCATGGCTGAGCGGATCGTGATCATGGGCGCGGGCGGCTTCGGCCGTGAGACCCTCGACGTCGTCGAGGCGCTGATCGCCGCGGGGGAGCCGCTGCAGCTCCTCGGCGTCGTCGACACCGGACCCCGTCAGGTCGACCTCGGCCGCCTGGCCGAGCGCGGCATCGCGTACCTCGGCACCGAAGAGGAATGGCTGCCGACGGCGGCCGGTGATGAGCGGTTCGTCGTCGCCATCGGCTCGCCGACCGTTCGCGAGGCCGTCGCGCAGCGACTGTCGAATGCCGGCCTGCGGGCGACGACTCTCATCCACCCGCGTGCCGTCATCGGCTCGCGTGCACGGATCGGAGACGGCGTCGTGATCACCTCCGGCGTGCAGGTCTCCACCAACGTCAGCATCGGCGACCACGTGCACCTCAACCCCGCCAGCATCATCGGTCACGATGCGACCCTCGCCGACTTCGTCTCGGTCAATCCCGGGGCGATCGTCTCGGGGAACGTCGTCGTCGAGAGCGGAACCCTTCTCGGCGCGGGCTCCGTCGTGCTTCAGGGGCTCACGGTCGGTGCCGGTGCGACCGTGGGAGCCGCGGCGTGCGCCACGAAGGACGTCGCAGCGGGGACCACCGTGGTCGGCGTTCCGGCACGCATCCTCGGGGACCGGGCGCCGTCGTGAGGGTGCTGATCGTCTCGCAGTACTACCCGCCCGAGGCCGTGCCGCTTCCGGCGGACCTCGCTCAGGGGCTCGCGGCACGCGGACACCAGGTGAAGGTGCTCACGGGCTTCCCGAACTATCCGACCGGGAAGGTGTTTCCCGGGTACCGTCAGCGCTGGCGCTCGACGGAGAAGGATGGTGCGGTGGAGATCCGTCGCGTCCCGCTGTTCGCCGACCATTCGCAGAGCGCGCTCAAGCGCATGCTCAACTACTTCTCCTTCGCCTTCAGCTCGGCGACCGCCCGGCGGCTCTCCCGGGGAGCCGACGTGATCTACGTGTACGCGACGCAGATGACCGCCGGCTTCGGTCCCTGGCTGTGGCGCGTCACGGGTGGACGGCCGTACGTGCTGCACGTGCAGGACCTCTGGCCCGATTCGATCATCGGCTCGTCGATGATGGCGGGCGGAACGAAGGAGCGGGTCATCTCCGGCGTGCTCGGCCCCTGGCTGCGCAGCGCCTACCGACGCGCTTCCGCCGTGATCGGCATCGCCCCGACCATGGTGTCCACGCTCGTGTCTCGCGGGGTCGCCGCTGATCGCGCACATCTCGTCTACAACTGGGCGGATGCCGGCGAGCCCGTCGCATCGGTCCTTCCCGCAGCCGAATCGCCGCGCGCCGAGATCGTCTACGCCGGCAACGTCGGCGACATGCAGGATCTCGGCACGGCTGTCCGTGCCGCCCACGCCGCAGCGGATGCCGGTGTCTCGCTGACGCTCGTCGGCGACGGCGTCGTGAAGGCAGAGCTGCAGGCGCTCGTCGGCGAGCTCGGGGCCGAGAACGTGCGCTTCCAGGATCCCGTGCCGCGCGAGCAGATGCCGGAGATCTACTCGCGCGCCGACTACGCCCTCGTCTCGCTGAAGGACATGCCGGTCTTCCGCGGCACGATCCCGTCGAAGTTCCAGGCCGTGCTCTCCGCGGGGGTACCGGTCGTCACGACGGTGCAGGGCGATGTCCGCGGCCTCGTGGAGGACGGCGATGTGGGCCTGACGGCGGATGCCGAGAGCGTCGGGTCGCTGGAGGCGGCCTTCCGTGCGGCGGCCGGCCGCTCCTCGGAGGAGCGGGCCGAGATGGCCCGGCGTGGACGCGCGATGTACGACACCCATTTCTCCCGCGAGTCGGGAATCAGCAGGATCGAAGAGCTGCTCGCCGCAGCCGCGAAGGAGACGAGGAGAGCACGATGAGCGAGTCATACGGGGGCGCGCGGGTGCTGGTGACCGGCGGAACCGGGTCGTTCGGCCACACGGTCGCGAAGAAGCTGCTCGACCGTGATGTGTCCGAGATCCGGATCTTCAGTCGCGACGAGGCGAAGCAGGACCTGATGCGGCACGAGATCCCCGACTCGCGGCTGCGATTCTACGTCGGCGATGTGCGCGACTACGACAGCGTCGACCGCGCCACGCGCGACGTCGACTTCATCTTCCACGCGGCGGCGCTCAAGCAGGTGCCGTCGTGCGAGTTCTTCCCGATGGAGGCCGTGCGCACGAACGTGAACGGCAGTGAGAACGTCGTGCGCGCCGCCGACCGGAACGGGGTCTCCTCGGTCGTGGCGCTCAGCACCGACAAGGCGGTCTACCCCGTGAATGCGATGGGCATGTCGAAGGCCCTGATGGAGAAGGTCGCGCAGTCGCACGGCCTCAACAACCCCAACACCGCCACCACGGTCTCGTGCGTACGCTACGGCAACGTCATGTACTCCCGGGGGTCGGTGATCCCGCTGTTCATCCGCCAGATCAAGGCGGGCAAGAACATCACGGTCACGAACCCCGACATGACCCGCTTCATGATGTCGCTCGCGCACTCGGTCGACCTGGTCGAGTTCGCGTTCCAGAACGCGAAGCAGGGCGATCTCTTCGTGCGCAAGGCGAAGGCGACCTCGATCGGCACGCTCGCGCAGGCCGTGCTGAACCTGTTCCGCTCCGATGCGAAGCTCGAGGTCATCGGCACCCGGCACGCCGAGAAGCTCTCCGAGGCCCTCGCGACGCGCGAGGAGCTCTCCCGTGCGCGCGACATGGGGGAGTACTTCCGCGTCGTCGCCGACAACCGCGACCTCAACTACAGCGTGTACTTCGAAGAGGGCGACGTGACGCAGAACCGCTTCGAGGACTACGACTCCCACACCGTGCAGCAGATGTCGGTCGACGAGGTCGAGCAGCTGCTGCTGACTCTGCCCGAGGTGCGCGACGAGCTCCGCCAGGCGGGGATCCCCGTGAGCGGATCCGGTTCGTGAGCGCGATCGCCCTCACCGGAGCGGGCGGATTCCTCGGCTGGCACCTGCGTGCCGCCATGAAGGAGGCGGGCACGCCGGTCGACGCCATCGCCGTGGGGGCGCAGTTCGAGGCGACGAAAGCGACCGCTGCCGTCGACGGCAGCGAGCGCGTCATCCACATCGCCGGCATCAACCGCGCCTCTGACGAGGAGGTCAGAGACGGCAACATCGCGTTCGCCGAGCAGCTGGCTTCGGCACTGCTCGCCGCCGAGACGCCGCCACCGGTGGTCGTCTACGCGAACTCCACGCAGGCGACGAACGGATCCGTGTACGGCGACGCCAAGGCGCGCGCGGCGGAGATCCTGGCCGATGCGGCATCCGTCATCGGAGCGGAGTTCGTCGATGTGCATCTGCCGAACCTCTTCGGCGAGCACGGGCGTCCGTTCTACAACGCGGTCACGGCGACCTTCAGCCACCTCGTCGCCACCGGCGAGCGGCCGGTCGTCGAGAACGACAAGGAGCTCACACTGCTGCACGCCCAGAACGCCGCCGACATCCTGCGCGGGGCGGTGCCCGTCGCGGCGCTCGAAGACCTGCAGCAGGCGGAGACGGTGTCGGGGCTCCTCGCCCGGCTGCAGGGCTACGCCGAACTGTACGACCGCGGGGAGATCCCGAGCGTCGCCGACCCCTTCGACCGCGACCTCTTCAACACGTACCGCTCCTATACGTTCCCGGCGCAGTCGCCGATCGACCTGACTCGTCATGCGGATGCCCGCGGATCGTTCTTCGAGATCATCCGCACGCACGGCGGACCCGGCCAGTCGTCGTTCTCCACGACCGTGCCCGGCGTGACCCGCGGCGACCACTTCCACCGCCGAAAGATCGAGCGCTTCACCGTGCTCCAGGGCCGCGCCCGCATCTCGCTGCGCCGCCTGTACTCTGATGAGGTCGTATCGTTCGAGGTATCGGGCGATGCGCCCGGTGCCGTCGACATGCCGACGATGTGGGCGCACAACATCACGAACATCGGCGAAGACCTGCTCTACACGTCCTTCTGGACGAACGACATCTTCGACCCCGCGAACCCCGACACGATTGCCGAGGCAGTGTGACATGGCCGACAAGATCAAGGTGATGACGGTCGTCGGAACCAGGCCGGAGATCATCCGCCTCTCCGCGACGATCAAGCTCCTCGACGAGCACACCGACCAGGTCCTCGTCCACACCGGGCAGAACTACGACTACGAGCTCAACGAGGTGTTCTTCGAAGATCTCGGGCTGCGGCGCCCCGACCACTTCATGAACGCCGACACGTCATCGCTGGGTGCCGCGCTGGGGTCGATCCTCACGAAGACCGAAGAGGTCATCCGCGCGGAGAAGCCGGATGCGTTCCTCGTGCTCGGCGACACGAACAGCTGCATCTCCGCGGTCATCGCGAAGCGCATGAAGGTGCCGGTGTTCCACATGGAGGCCGGAAACAGGTCGTTCGACGAGAACGTGCCCGAGGAGACCAACCGTCGCCTCGTCGACCACGTCGCGGACTACAACCTCGTCTACACGGAGCACGCCAGACGCAACCTGCTGGGCGAGGGGCTGCACCCGTCGAAGATCCTGCTCACCGGCTCTCCCATGCGCGAGGTGCTCGAGCAGAACCGCGAGCAGATCGAGGCGAGCGACGCCGTCGAGCGCGCCGGTCTGACCGCGGGGGAGTACTTCCTCGTGAGCCTGCACCGTGAGGAGAACGTCGACAACCCGAAGCGGCTTCGGTCCGCGATCGGCGCGCTGCAGGCGCTGCGCGCCGAGTACGGCCTCCCGATCCTGGTCTCGACCCACCCGCGCACGCGCAAGCGCATCGAAGCACTCGACGACGCCGAGGCGATCGACGGCATCACCTTCCACCCGCCGTTCGGGTTCCACGACTACATCAAGCTGCAGCAGGACGCGAAGCTCGTGCTCTCGGACAGCGGGACCATCAGCGAGGAGTCGAGCGTGCTCGGCTTCCCCGCCGTCACGGTGCGCGACTTCATCGAGCGGCCTGAGGCGCTGGACGCCGGAGCGATCATCACGACCGGTCTGACAGCGGAGAGTGTGCTGCGGGCGGTCAAGGCCCGCCTCAGCGTCCCTGCCGACCTGGCGTCACTTCCCGCGGGCTACGAGATCGACAACACGGCGTGGCGGGCGACGGCCTTCATCCTGTCGACCGCGCACTCGCACCGGGCCCGGCTGGGTCTGCATGACTGACAGCGACTCTCCCCGCCGGGGGCGAGTCGCTGCGGTCAGGACGACGCAGGACGCGTGATGTTGTAGTAACTGATCCACCAGATCGCGGTATTGACGGCTGCCATGATCGCCATCGACCACGCGGCACCCTCGATGCCCCACAGGTGGGCGCAGGCGAGAACGACGAACGGTCGGGGCACACCCACCGCCAGGCGGAGGGCCAGGCTGCGACCCCCCGCGAAGGCCACGCGATGGCCGGAGTTGGCCACGGCGCTGACGAGGCCGAGCAGGGCCTCGATGCTCAGAGGCAGCAGGGCCAGTTTGGCGACATCCCATGTGTCGCCGAGCAGTTCCCGTCCCCATTCGGCGGGCAGGAACTGCAGGCCGACGAGCAGCGGTGCGAGCACGAGCACCTGGATCAGCGCGATCTGCGCCGCCGCGCGTAGCTGTCCTCTCGGGGCATCGATGCGACGCGAGAGGTACGGCAGCATCAGCGAGCGGGCGGTGGTCGAGATCAGATTGAGCGGGCCGAGCAGCGTACCCGCCCCGCGGATCGAGCTGAGGACTCGTCCGTTGTCCACGACGCCGAGAAGTCCCGTCGTCAGGAGCGCGCCTCCCGAGCCGACGAGATAATCGAGCGAGAAAAGAGAAGCGACTCGGGTGTCGACGGCATTGCGCGTCCAGCGGGGGAGGAGCGGAGCATCCGTGACCGCCAGGAGGATATAGCCGCAGACCGCGCCCGATCCTGCCCAGAATGCGAAAACCGTCGCGGGGTCGAGCGCTCCGACGAATGCGACCACGGAACTCACGAGAGTGATCGAGGACCATAGGACCGAGGTCAGCAGGGCTCGACCGGCACCCCCGGCCGCCGAGTCGAAGGTGCGGATGAAGTCGAAGAGCAGGATGCCGTGGAAGGCGACTCCCAGCACGACCAGATAGCCGTTGCCGGAGATCAGGCCCCAGCACACGAGAACAAGAGCGGCGACCAGCGATACGAGCGATGCGCGTTGGAAGCTCCGTGCGAAGGTCGCCGGGTCGGACGGTCGAGAAAGGGCGGTGTCTGTCAGAGCCGAGCGGATCAGGCCGGACCCGAAGAGATACGCCACCATGGCGATCGAGAACGAAGCGAAACCCTCGATCGACGATGACCGGGCGATCGACACCGACAATGCCAGACTCGCGAGGCTGATCATCCCGTTGCCGAGCACGGCGAAGGACAATCGCTTGGTGCGAAGGAGGCGGGAGAGTATCCCCTTGAGCAAGGGAGCCCCTACCCGCCGACGCCGGGCGCCTCGAGGACCTCCTGCAGCGTCGTGCAGACGCGCGCGATCTCCTCGAGATCGAGCCCTGGGAACGTCGGCAGGCTGATCCCCTCACGCGAGATCGACTCGGCTATCGGAGCCTGCACGCGCTGATGGTCCGGAACGAACGGCATGTCCTGTACGAGCGGAAAGACCGGCCGCGACTCGATGCCCCGTTCGCGCAACGATGCGATCACGGCGTCGCGCTCCGCGGCGGAGAGCCCGGCGAGGCGTACCGAGAACATCCAGGGCGTCGGAACAGCACCCGGGGCAGTGTCCTGACAGTGGATGCGGGGATCGCCGTCGAGCAGACGGCGATACTCGTCGACGACCCGTCGTCGACGGGCGATGAGGTCGTCGGCGCGCTCGAGCTGAGCTGTGAGGATGGCCGCCGCGAGGTTGGTCATCCGGTAGTTGTAGCCCACGACGTCGTGGAAGTAGCGCTGCGTCGGATGATTGCCCTGGTTGCGCAACTGGAGGATGGCGGCGTGGTGTTCCGGACGCATCGAGGTGACCGCGCCACCCTCGCCGCTGGTGATGACCTTGTTCCCGAAGAAGGAGAAGGTGCTGATGTCAGCGAGTGATCCGGCCGGAACGCCGTGAAGCGTGGCGCCGATCGACTCCGCAGCATCCGCGATCAGAACGAGCCCGTTGCGGTCGGCGACTCCGCGCAGGGCCGAGTAGTCCGCCGTCTGCCCGTACAGATCCACCGCCAGGATCGCTTTGGTGCGCGGGGTGACGGCGTGCTCGACGGCCTCCGGATCGATGCACCACGTGTTGTCGAGCACGTCGACGAAGACGGGCTCCGCGCCGACATAGTAGATCGCGTTGAGAGTCGCGATATAGGTCAGGGCAGGAAGTATCACCTCGTCGCCGGCACCGACACCGGCGGCGATGAGCGCCAGATGGAGTGCCGTCGTGCCGTTGCTGCACACCGCAGCGTGGGGTGCCCCGGTCAGCGCGGTCAGCGCTCTCTCGGCGGCCTCCACATATCGACCCAGCGATGAGATCCAGCCGCTGTCGAACGCGTCGAGCAAGTACTCCCGTTCGAGCTCACCCAGGTCAGGGCGTGAAACCGGGATCATGTGAATTCGCCTCTCATCAGGTCGACGGGCTTGTCGCCGTCACCGCTCACCCACGCGAAGACTCGGGAGTACTCCGCAGCCATCTGCTGCCAGGTACGGCCCCGGAGCTCGGTGCTCAGCGGTCGCAGCCGATCGACGGCGCCTTCGAAGTCTTGCAGGGTCTGTTCGATGGCGCTCACCAGCTCGGCGGGCGAATCGGCATCGAAGGTCTCCGCTTGCAGACCGAGCGTGCTCAGCTGGGCCGTGATCGGAGGGATTCTGCTGGCGACGAAAGGCAATCCGCGGACGATCGCCTCGAACACGGGACCGCTCGCGGCTTCCCAACGGGTCGGCATCACCAGCAGGTCGGCGGCGGCGTACTCCTCTTCGAGCCGAGATGCGTCGACGAACCCGAGCCACTCGATGCGATCTGCGACGCCGAGCTCCTGCGCGATGCGACGAAGGTGGTCCCCCTGCTTCCCGTCCTCCGCGCCCGTGAACACGGCCCGTGCGCCGGGGAGCTGAGGGAGCGCTCGGATCAGGACCTCGTGGTTCTTATGAGGGGTGACGAAGCCGGGCAGGAGAAGGCGGATGCCGTCTTCGGGGGGAGTGCGTTCCGTCCACGCGCCCGGGTTCAGAACCGGGAGCGGGATGAGGAAGGTGCGGTCTGCCGCCGTGGGGAACCGACGCACAAGGCTGTCGTGAGGGTGGGCCCAGCTGCAGATGATCGCGGCGGCGGTGTCGACGTTCTTCGTGATGATCGCCTGATCCATCGCCGAGGCGAGCTGCGGCTCGAAGACGCGCAGATCGTGCACCGTGACGACGCCGGTTGCACTGGTGAGCGGGACGCGGTGGAACGGCTGCCACACCACGCCATCGCCGATCGCGGTCCTGGTGGACCCTGCCCGAACCGAGCGCACGCGGCCGATCAGGAACTGCATCACCCGGGACGACCGGGGGATCAGGCGGCGCAGCGCGCTCTGCCAACGGCTCGTCGCGCTCATCCGCACATCGACGGCCGAGATGTTCTCGGCGATCTCGGGCAGGTGGTCGGCCCACGCCCGGTGGGCCTCGGACGTGACCAGACAGCGGAAGGGTATGCCGCCGTCCTTCAGGCCCTGCGCGACACCCGCGGCCACGACGCCGACGCCCCCGGATGTCGGATTGACCGACGTGAAGTCGAGGGTGACCGGGTCAGCGGTGCGGGCGTCGCGTGTGGAGGACACCCTCAGATGTCCACTCGCACATGGCGACCGGCCTTCTCGTCCCGGACCTGCTGAAGATCTTCGTCGACCATGCGGTGGACGAGACCGGTGAAGGTGGTCTTCGGCTTCCAGCCCAGCTGCCGCTCCGCCTTCGAGTAGTCGCCGATCAGGGAGTCGACCTCCGATGGACGCGTGTACCGGGCATCGGTGTCGACATGATCGCGCCAGTCGAGGTTCACCCGCTCGAAGGCCGCCTCCACGAACTCGCGGACGCTGTGGGCCTCGCCGGTGGCGATCACGTAATCATCGGGAGTGTCCTGCTGCAGCATCAGCCACATCGCCTCGACGTATTCCGGAGCGTAGCCCCAGTCGCGGACGGCATCGAGGTTGCCGAGCACCAGACGCTCCTGGACTCCCTCGACGATTCGCGCGACAGCCCGCGTGATCTTGCGGGTGACGAACGTCTCGCCGCGTCGGGGGCTCTCATGATTGAACAGGATGCCGTTGGAGGCATGGATGCCGTACGCCTCGCGGTAGTTCACCGTGGCCCAGTAGCTGAACACCTTCGCGCAGCCGTACGGGCTTCGCGGGTGGAACGGCGTCTCCTCATTCTGGGGCGGAGGGGTCGAGCCGAACATCTCCGAAGATGAGGCCTGGTAGAACCGCGATTCGATCCCACTTGCGCGGATGGCCTCGAGCAGCCTGATGGTCGAGACGCCCGTCACGTCTGCCGTGTACTCCGGGATCTCGAAGGAGACGGCGACGTGGCTCTGGGCGCCCAGGTTGTAGATCTCGTCGGGCTGCACGTCGCGGATGAGGTTGGTCAGCGAACCGGAGTCCGAGAGGTCGGCGTAGTGAAGGATCAGGTCCGACGGACGGTGCCCTTCCGAGCGGGCGACGTCCTCGAGGCGGGAGGTGTTGAACGAGGAAGAGCGGCGCTTCGTGCCGTGGACCTCGTATCCCTTGCTCAGAAGAAGTTCGACGAGGTAGCTGCCGTCCTGCCCGGTCGTGCCTGTAACGAGCGCCTTCTTCATTCCGGTCCTCTACTGTTTGCTGTGTGGGTGATTCGCCGCCCCCCAGAAGCGGATCGTGACTATCCTAGAGCTTCGGAAGAAACCCACGGAGACACGCGAGGAGTGGTCGACGTCATCTTCGAAGCCGGACGATCATCGGAAAAACAGGTTTCGTCGGGCGCTCTCTCGATGAATGAAAAGACGAACAGGTTTCCGTGATGAAGATCCCCTCAGAGCTGCGCAGAACGTCGGCGAGGCGCGACTCCCGCCGTGACGCAGCGCCTCCGGGGCCGACCGATCTTCCCGCGCTCAGATTCCAGCGGCTCTTTCGCCGTTTCCCCATTTCCGTCGCCCTCGCGATGCCCTATGTGATCCTGATCCTTCCGCAGGCCGTGTGGAACCAGAACGAGCACATCGACTTCATCATCGGCATCTTCGCGATCGCGATCGCTGGCAGCCTCTTCATCGAGGTTCTCGTCGACATCGCGAGCAGATCGCGGCGGCCCGGACGGGAGGCCGCGGCACCGCGCGGCGTCGATACGACTATCGAACGACTCAACGAGTATGGGCCGGCGTTGCGTCGAGCCGCCTACTTCGTGTCAGCGGTCGGGATGGTCGTCGGCGTGCTCTCGTCCGCCGCGGGTATCGGTTCCATCCAGTCGCAGATCGGTCTCCTGATCGTCTCGGCCCCGCTCGCGATGGCGTCCGCTCTGGTGGGAGGCTGGCCGACGGTCGGCGCAGCTCTTCTGATCGCGGCGCGCATGGCAGGGCAGATCTCTCCGAGAGCGCTATGGATCTGGCTGGGGGTGCTCACGGCCGGGCAGCTGGTGGAGGCATATCTCACGGCCCTGACCGCTTCGCTGATGGCGTTCGCCACGAGCCTCACCATGATGATGCTCCTCTTCGGGATCATCCGGATCCGCTACGCCGTGGCCGCCCTCCTCGCTGTCCTGATCGTGTGGCCGATCGCGTTCGATATTCGCAACGATGCACGTGAGTCCAGCGGAGTCGCTGTCAGCACGCAGGTCGGTGCATTCGACCGGCTCCGATTCGACCAGCAGATCACACGAGCACTCGAGATCGAGGAGGTCCCTCTCGATCTCGGCCAGCCGGGACCGATCGAGATGGTGCGATACGGCCTGATTCCTCGCGCCCTGGATCCTGATCGCCCGACGATCTCGACGGGCATCAAGATCAATATCCATCTGGGTGGAAGCGCGACGTCGACGTACACGTTTCTTCCGGTCACGACGACCTATGTGCTCGGCGGGCCGCTCTATCTGATCCTCTGGTATGCCTTCTGGGCCGCCTTGACCGCTTTGGTCCTGAGGGGTGGTCGGAACCTCACCGTGCTGAGGATCGTGGTCGTCGGCCTCGTCTTCAGCGGGCCTCTCGGATGGTTCTCGACATTCCCGGACAGGACGATCGGCGTGGTGCAGTTCTTCGTCTCCTTCCTGCCGATCCTCCTGTTCTTCCTTCTGGAGAAGTCGACCATCAAGCGACGGCGGACTCGAGAGCTGATCGCAGCAGAGCGCGCCGAGATGAGGGGATGGCGATGACGGGCATCCGCACCGTAGCGGTTCTCGCCCCTCTCTACCCGCCGGCGTTCAAGGGCGGCGGGCCCATCCGCTCGATCGCGGCGCTCGTCGCCACGGCGCCGGCAGATCTCGATCCGCTCGTGCTGACATCCGATCGGGATCTGGGCGCATCCGAGCCCATGAACGTCGAGGCGAACCGATGGTGCAGGCGCGGAGAGACCGAGGTGTTCTATGCCTCGATGGGTTCGCCGTTCGCGTACTGGCGGTCGCTGCGTGCCCTGCGTGAGCGTAAGCCGGTGCTGCTGCACCTCAACAGTTTCATGAACCCGAAGCTCTCGATCATTCCGGTGTTTCTCGCCTCCTTGGGGTTCTGGGGCGGGGCGCGGATACTCCTCTCCCCGAGGGGCGAGTTCGGCGATGGGGCATTGCGCCGACGGTCGTTGAAGAAGCGGGCCTATATCCGAGTCTTCCGCTGGATGCGCATGCCGCGTCGCGTCATCTGGCATTCGACCGCCCCGCACGAGACGGCGGACATCCGCCGCATATGGGGCGATGCGGCGAAGGTGCTCGAGCACGAGAACGACACTCTGCTCGCTCCGTCCGCTGTACCCCCGTCTGTGCGTCCCGGCCCTCTCCGAGCTGCATTCGTGGGAAGGGTCGTCGAGCACAAGGGCCTGCACCTGGCCCTCATGGCTCTCGCGGACGTGGCGGAGCCGGTCCGTCTCGACATCTACGGCTCACGGGAGGACGTCGCATACGCGGAACGTTGCGAGACGCTCGCCGCGGGGCTTCCTGGCCACGTCGCAGTGTCGTTCCACGGCCCGCTGGACCCGGAGCGAGTGGTCGAGGTGCTATCCGAGCATGACGTGCTCTTCATGCCGACCGCAGGAGAGAACTTCGGTCATGTGATCGTCGAAGCTCTTTCGGCATCCTGCGCGATCGCGGTGACTCCCTTCACCCCGTGGACAGACGCGTTGCAGGGACAGGCAGGAATCATTCTCGACCGCGACGCCGCGAGCTGGGCGGAAGGCATCTCCCGACTCGCATCGGAGACACTCGAAGACCGACTCGCTCGAAGGTCGGCGGCGGGCGCGGTGTACGAGGCGTGGACGAACCGCCCCCGCAGAACGCACGTGTGGTCGGCTGCGCTGGAGGCGCACCCCACCCGGTGAGGCCGCCGTGCGACCGTCAGAGGCGATGCACTCCCTCGCCTCTCAGCCGGTTGCGCGTGTCGAAGACGGTGACATCCCCGGAGACCGCTCCGCGCTCGAGGAGCTCGAAGTCGAAGTCGTCGTGATCGGTGACGAGGATGACCAGATCCACCTCGGCGATGGTCTCCGCAGTGAGGTTGCGGCGCGTGACCTCACGAGGCCAGCGCGCGTCGACGACGAACGGGTCGGCGGCCATGACATCGGCGCCGAAATCCTTCAGGAGCTCGATGATGCGCAGAGCCGGGGACTCGCGGCTGTCGCCGGAATTCTTCTTGTATGCGACTCCCGCCAGAAGGACCTTAGACCCGTTCAACGCCTTGCGCTCGCGGTTCAGCAGCTCGATGGTCCGCTGCACGACATATGCGGGCATGTTCTCGTTGACGTCGTTGGCCAATTCGACGAAGCGGAAGCTCTTCCCGAGCGTCCGGCGAACCTGCCAGGAGAGGTAACTGGGATCGACGGGAAGACAGTGCCCGCCGACGCCGGGGCCTGGAGTGAACTTCATGAAACCGAACGGCTTGGTGGCCGCCGCATCGATCGACTCCCAGACATCGACTCCGAGGTCGTCGGCGAAGACCGCCAACTCGTTCACGAGCGCGATATTCACGTGCCGGAACGTGTTCTCCAGCAGTTTGGTGAGCTCCGCCTCCTTCGGCGTGGAGACCGGCACGGTGCGTTCGACGAGTGACGAGTAGAACGCATCCACGTGTTCCAGGGAAGCGGCATCGATCCCCGAGACCACCTTGGGCGTGTTCACGAAGTTCCATCGCGGGTTCCCGGGATCGATCCGCTCGGGGCTGTAACCGACGAAGAAGTCGATGCCGACGGTCAGTCCGGACCCCTCCTCGAGGATCGGAACGAGCAGCTCCTCGGTCGTCCCCGGATAGGTCGTGGACTCCAGGATCACGACGGCGCCGGCGGTGACGAAGGGCGCGAGCGACCGCGCGGCCGATTCGATGAACGACAGGTCGGGCAGAGTCTCCTTCAGCGGAGTGGGAACCGTGATGACGGCCGTCCCGAATCCGCGGGCCGACTCGTAATCCGTGCGCGCGCTGTAGCGGCCGGACTCGAGCGCATGGGTCACGGTGGCACCTGGAATGTCTTCGACGAACGACTCGCCCGCATTGAGTGCCGCGACACGAGTCTGGTCGAGGTCGAGGCCTACGACGTCGTAGCCGATTTCCACTGCCCGCATCGCCAGAGGCAATCCGACATAGCCTTGCCCGATGACGACGACGGGGCGGGAGAGGTCGGGCATCGGAGGTGCTCCGTTCGATGTGGGGAGGAGAACGAGGTGCGGCGAACGAGCACAAGTCTTTCATGTCCGCGGGGCACGTCGCGCCGACCTCGCCGCGCAGGCCGCTGGTGTCTGCGATCGGAGTCGCGGTTCGTGTGACGACGGTGAACTTGAGGTTGAATAGCACCGATGACTTCCTCTGGACTTTCCCACTCGATCGTGTACGTGGCGGGCGCGACGATCTCTGTCGGGTGGGGAGGCAGCGACATCGAGCGCCGGCGTGAGTTCGAGGCGGCCTGGAAAGACGTCCTGATCTCACGACGGATCGATTCCGACGGCAGTGTGTCGGCAGCGGACCATCCGCGGCCGGCAGATCTCGAAGTCGCGATCAGGCGCGCTGCCCGGGTCGCGCTGGAGACGCGCGACGTATGGACGATCAGAGGTGCGGCGATCGCCGACGCCGAGTCGGCGACCATCATCCTCAGCGAACAGGTGGACGATCGGCTCTCTGCCGTGCAAGGCGCGAACGGCCAGAAGTTCTCGCTCGGTCATGAGCTCGTCTCCATCGATGCGCAGGGCGCGGTGCTCTCCTACCGAGAGCCCGTCGACTCTGTTCCCCCATCGGCCATCGACGGCAGAGGCACCGTGCCGGGCGGCATTCGCGTCGGGGCGTTCGTCGTCGTGGACCGAAGCAGTGGTCCCGCGCAGCGTCTGGGACTGCGTGACTCTCTGATCGCGCTGATGCCGTATGTCGAGGGCTTCGGTGGGACACCTGCACCGCTGCGCTCGCTCGCTCGGATCGTCGCCGCCGCCGGCAGGGTGCTGCGGGTGAACAGAGACGACCTGGATCGCGTGGACGTTCTTCTCGCGGGCGATCGAAGCACGGCGAGGCGGCCGATGGAGATACCCGGATCGTCGTTGGCGAACGACAAGCGCGACGCGCAGGGGGAGATCGGAGCGGCGCTGTGCTACCGCGCGGGAGCAGTCGCGGCGTTGGACTTCATGGACGACGGTGTTCTGTTGCTGCTGCGATCCGAGACGGGACATGCAGCGCGTCTTCTCGATCGCAGCGAGAGCGAGTTGTGGAGAGCGGCGGACGGCGTCGAGCGGATTGTCGCAGTGGAGCGCGCCAGTCGTGAGGGGAGCGCGGGCCAGACGGCAGAGATGCACAAGGTCCAGGCTCGCCTGGAACATCAGGGACTCCTGGCGTCGGAGCCGTCCTGGCACGTGTCGGAGGCTGCAACATGGGTGATCGACGGCGAATCGACTGTCGTTCTCGATCTCGCGTCCCCTCTGGCGCAGCCACTCGTTCTCGAAGGATCCGCCGCTGCGGTCTGGGTCGTTCTCGTGCGGCGCGGGTCGATCCCGCGGCGGCGACTGATCGAGGAGGTCGCCTCCGACTACGACATCGCGCCTGACCTGATCGCATCAGACATAGACTCTCTCCTCGCGAGGCTGCGATCAGAGAATCTCGTCGCCCGGTCGTAGAGAGGTGACGATGTCGGTGGGGGAGAGAATGTCGGCTGAGAGATTGCTGTCGCGCGACGCGGCCGGCAGACTCGCGCACGTCCTCGTCGGGCACACCGCCGCAGCAGCGGGCATTCGGGCGCTGTCAGTGAAAGGTACCTTCGCCACCGAGTACGGTCTCCGAGAGGCGAGGCTCTCCGCTGATGCAGACATCATGGCGGAACCCTCCGCTCTGGAACGCCTGTGCGAGCGGCTCGGGGACCGGGGCTGGCACACCAGAGCGGGCAGAATGCCGCCGACCTTCATCGACCTGCACTCGATCACCCTGATCAACGATCGCTGGCCGTGCGATCTCGACATCCATCGGTTCTTTCCCGGTTTCTTCGCTGCACCCGAGGTCGTGTTCGAGCTTCTGTGGCGTACGCGAGACGTGCACCGCACCCGCGGCGGGGAGGTCCTGACGCCCTCCAGGGCGGGTATGGCCGTCATCGTGGCACTTCATGCGGCGCGAGCGCCCTATCTCGCGAGAAGCCAGCAGGATCTCGCCGCCGTCCGTGAGGCTATAGCGACCCGATTCCGCGACGATGAGGTCGAGGACTTCTGCGAGATCGTGAGAGGAGGACGCTCGCAGTGGGTTCTTCGTGACCTCATCGCCGATCTCGGGCTTCCCCTCACCGACGACGATGCGACAGATGCAGAGAAGCGGACCTGGACGAGAAATCAACAGCCAGTCGCAGAGAAATCCGCGTCGCTGTGGATACGCGAAATCAGGAATGCTCCCCTGCGCAAGAAGCCCAGCGTCGTGATCCACGCGCTCTGGGTGCCGAGGGTCGACATTCCGCGGAACGACCCTCAGAGGATACCCACCGTGGCAGAGGCGATCTCGTATCAGCGCGTGCGCTGGCAACGCGGTTTTCGAGCGCTTGCCAGCTACCTTCGGCGATAAGCGCAGGCACTCGGCCGCGCACGCGTCACTCAGAGAACTGCGCTTGAATGGGAACGATGTCCACCTCGCACCAGACCCGCGCCAGCTTGCGCGCCGAAGTCGGCCGTGAAGAACCGCGGCGGCCTCGTCGCCGTCGGATCGTGTGGATCGTCGTCGGAGTGCTCGTCATCCTCTTCGGCGCTGTCGTCGCATTGTCCGCCGTCGCCGCCTCGAAGGCGTTGACCGTACGCGACTCCCTGACCCCGGCGGTGCCTATCGCGAGCGGGATGCCCGCGAAGGTGGCCGCGGGCGATGCGGAGGGAGCAGCTGCCGATGCGGCTTCGCTCAAGAACCTGTCGGAGCAGGCCGTTGCGCAGACGGAGGGTCTCGACTGGCAGATCGCCGAACGCATTCCGTTCATCGGACAGAACCTCGCCGCCGTCCGCGTCGCTGCCCAGAGCATCGATCAGGTTGCCGACTTCGCGGTGAATTCTCTGCCCAACCTCGACCTCGCAGCATTTCGTCCCGTCGACGGCGCGATCGACCTTTCTGCCGTGCATCGACTGGAGGAGATCGTCTCCGACGGAGCCGGGACCTTCGCGGACATCAGCGCACGCATCGACGCCACTGACCGTGCTTTCCTTCTCCCCCAGGTGACCGATGCACTCGCTACCCTCGACGACGCTGTTTCGGGCGTGGATGAGACGCTGGGCACCCTCTCGCCGATGCTGAAGGTGCTTCCCGCCGCGCTCGGCGAGGGAACACCCCGCACCTACCTTCTGATGTTCCAGGGCAACTCCGAGTTGCGGGCGTCCGGCGGCAACCCTGCCGCTCTCGCACTCGTCACAGCGACCGACGGTCGGATCGAACTCACCACGCAGGCGACGAGCGTCCAGTTCGCCAACGCGCGCCCGGAGAGCGTCTCGCCACTCGACGCCGAGACGGAGACCCTGTACTCGGACATCATCGGACGCTGGATCCCCAACATGACCGCGACGCCCGACTTCCCGACGACCGTCGACATCATGCGCGCGTGGTGGGCCGACGAGGGGCTTCCGCCCTTCGACGACGTGATCTCAACCGACCCGGTGGCGCTGAGCTACATGCTGCGAGCAACGGGGCCGATCCCCTTGCAGACAGGCGAGACGCTCACCAGCGAGAATGCGGTCTCCCTGCTCCTCAACGAGGTCTATTTCAACTACGGGGAGGTGGTGCCGGGGCAGGCAGCCGACGGCACGGCGCAGGACCTCTTCTTCGCCTCCGCAGCCGCGCAGATCTTCTCCACACTCACGGCAGGTGTGGAGAACCCGCTCGCGCTCTTCGACGCCCTCCGTCAGGCGAGCGATGAGAGCCGCATGAAGATCTGGTCGTCGAATCCCGACATCGAGGCGATGCTGTCGGGCACCCGCTTGGCGGGCACGCTCCCGGCCACCAACGACGACCGGACGATCGCCGGCGTCTTCTTCAATGACACCACCGGCGCGAAGACCGACTACTACGCGGATGCCAGCGTCGTGGCGAGCACCGACCAGTGCACGGCATCCGGAGCGCCGACGTTCCACCAGACGATCACGTTCGCGAACAACATCACACCCGAGCAGGCCGATGCGCTCCCGTACTTCATCACGGGTCCGCACTTCCAACCGGGCTACATCGCGACCGATGTCGTGGTCTACGCTCCCGTCGGCGCGTCGATCACGTCGTGGAACGTCGCGGGCGCGGAGAGCTTCACGCTGATGTCGGAGGGCACCCACCTGGGGCGCTCGGTCGTGCGCATCAGCGTCGTGACGCCTCCGCAGACGGCCGCGACGATCACGGTCGACATGACGGGTGCCGACGGCACGACGGGCGCGGACTACGGACCCTATGACGTCTGGACGACTCCGATGGTGCGTGAGACGCCGGTGACGCTGGAGGCGCCCGGCTGCGGCTGATCCGCCGCGCCTACGGCCCGCCCCAGCGCGACACCGGCCACAGGATGGGTCCGGCCTTGCCGAACACGGAGTCGCGCTGCATCCAGCGCCAGCATCCGTCGTCCGGCTCGGCGGTGCCGCGGCAGAGGAAGACGGAGTCTGCGGAGTTCGCTCTGTTGTCGCCGAGCACGAGGTACGCGTCTTCGGGCACCGTCACCTCGGGGAAGCACCGTGTCGACATCGGGGTCGAGTCGCAGTCGAGCTCCCCGCTGACGAAGGGGAGGTCCTTCACGACGTACGGCTCGTGCAGGGGTTCGCCGTCGACGAGCACCTGCCCGTCGGCGGAGCAGCATTCCACCGTCTGCCCTTCCCCGGCGATCACTCGCTTCACCAGGACGTACGGGCGGATGCCGGTGGTCTCGCCCGCCCATTGCAGGGCGCCGGTGAACCAGTTGCCGGCCGCGGGCTTCTCGCCCCAGCTCTCATCAGGACGGAACACGACGATGTCCCCGGGAGCGGGGTCTGATCCGACGAACGCGAGTCGGTTGACGATGATCCGGTCACCGGGTTCCAACGTCGGAGACATCGATCCAGACGATGGCTGACCGAGGAACGCGACGACGATCGCGGTGAGTGCGAGGGCGAGTGCGACGTTGATCCACACGCTGCCGAGCCGACGACGCCGCGGAGCGGGAGCGTCGGCAGTGGTCATGTCGTCTCCAGGTCGCGCGCGCGGGGGTCCACCCAATAATGTCAGGGAATGGACCAATATTCTGCGAGCACGGCGACGCGTGCGCCGGAGGCCCGACTGCGTCAGAGGACCGCGTCCGGCCGCCTTCTGGTTCCTGACGTCCTGCGCGGATTCGCGATCATCGCGATGCTCATCGCTCATGCGGCGGCCTTCGTTCCGAACGCCCCCTGGGCCGTGCATTTCCTCACCGCGAACTTCAGCGACGTCGCCTCACCGCTCTTCGCGCTGGTGATGGGCATGTCGGCGGAACTCGTCTGGCGACGCGGTGGACGCGTGGGGACGACCCTCCTGCAGCAGACGCTCCGCGGCCTGTTCCTCATCGTCCTGGGCGTCTGGATGGCGTCCTGGGGGTCATGGGTCGCCGTGGTCCTCGCCTACCTTGGCCTGCTCATCATCATCGGGGCGCCGATCCTGCTCGCGCGCACTCCCGTGGTGATCGCGGTGACCGTGCTGATCCTCGTCGTGAGCCAGCCGCTCCTCGCACTCGCCCGCACCTGGGTCTGGGTCTACACCGCGCCGCTGCCGGTGCGGGAGCTCATGACATGGATGTTCCTCGGCCCGCAGTACCGCGTCGTGAACCTGTTGCCGATGTTCCTCATCGGAGCGCTCCTCATCCGCCACGGCCTGAAACGGGACCGGCTGCTCTGGGTGCTCGCCGTTGCGGCGCCTCTCGCATACCTGGCCTGGGGAGTGGGACAGAGGGTCGGCACGGTGCTGTCCGGCGACTATCTCGACACCCTCAAAGACCTCGGACTCGTGTTCGCGGTCTATGTCTGCGCGGTCCTCGCGGCGACCGTCCGCCGAGAACGCGCCGAGCGCGTCTGGGGAGCGATCTTCGTTCCCCTGCGGGCCTGCGGCCAGGTCGCGCTGTCGCTGTACCTGCTGCACGTGGGGCTCATCGCGCTCTGGAACAACGCCTACGGCCGGCCCGAGGCGAACTTCTATCCCGGCTGGTTGGTCATCGTCCCCGGCATGATCCTCGTCGGATGGCTGTGGTGGCGCTTCGTCGGCACAGGTCCCGTGGAATGGGTCATGGGCTGGATCACCGGCCGCCCGAAATCACTGCTGCGACACCGACTGCTTCCGCGCACGGCGGTCCGCGGCAGCGGCTCGAGCCCTCGGGCCTGATAACAGCCGCACCAGGCCATAGGCGACGAGCATCGAAAGCAGCCCCTGCAGAACACGCGGGATCACGTCAGGGTAGGTCGCGTTGAAAGACATCCCGGAGGAGTACACGAGTCCGATCGCGGCGAGGGCCCAGGGGTTGTTCCTGCGCACCAGGAACGCCATGACGAGGGCGAGGATCAGCGAGAAGAGAATGACGCCTGTCCAGCCCTCGAAGATATAGAGATTTCCGAGCATGGTCGCCGACTGCGAACTTGTCGAGACTCCGCCGAGGGCCACGTTCATCCGGGATCCGGTGTCGAGCGCAGGACGACCCGGGTCGAGGAAGCCAGGAACGAGACCGATACGGAAGAGGGTCACGATGTCCGGGGCTTCCAGCCCGCCCGGTCGCGAGGCCAGTCGCGCGATGTACGACATCTGGGTGTCGAGCTGCAGACGCTCGAGAGGAGAGTCAGCGCTGACCGCACCGGGGCCGGTCGCCGTGGCACGACGCAGTGCGTCACGAAGCTCGTAGATCGGAGGCCAGATGAGCGGGATCAGCGCGATGGCGATCACGATCGTGCGAAGGCGGAGGAGGCCGGTGAACACGGCCAAGATCAAGACGGTGAGAATCAGTGCCGCAGACTGTCCGAGGATCGCACGAGACAGACCTTCCCAGAGGTACATCGCACCGACGGCCGCAAGGGTCCAGTAGCCAGCGCTGCGGGGGAGAGCGCCGCTCCGACACAACCAGAAGACCATTGCCGTCCCGAACAGGATCCACAGAGTGAAGGGCGCTGCGATCGAGACGAGGGGAGATTCGACGGCGAGACCGAGTTGAACCGCGTATGAACCGCTGCCGCCCAGCGTTGCCACGATCGTCGCGAGCATGCCGATCGCGAGGACCCAGAATGCGGCGACGACGGTGACGGGTTTGGCTTGATGGCGCGAGGGGCGAAGCGGTCGGGCGAGGAGTTCGACATACAGCGCCACCAGCACTGCGACAGCGCAGATCCCCGTCATCAGCGCAAGCGGCTCGGTGCCCTTGATCATGGCCGGGATGACGACCATCGCCGCAAGTTGGATGCTGAGAAGAATCGTCACGGGGAAGCGTGCGAGCTTCATCCCGGTGGCACGGGCCGCGGTCGCGCGCACGCCGGTGGAGAAGTGCGCCATGGACACAATGTAGCAAGAGCGACCGCGACCTCCCGGTTAGCGGAGCCCGGGGCTGCTCAGGCCGGCGGAGCCGCGGCGAGAGAGCGGATGCTGTCGATGAGCAGCACCGCCTCCTCGCTGCCGATCGCGAGCGGTCCTGCCTGGACGCCATCGGTGCCGATGAGCGCGGCCACCGGGGTCGCGGGGCCGGTGTCGAGGCTCGCGCCGAGCGACCCGCCGATGTCGAGGACGAAGCGCGCGTTCACAGGCAGCTCGTGGGCGGAGCGCGCGTCTGCGGAGCCGGAGGAGGCTCTCTGGACGACGTAGACGTCCACGAGGCCGCCGAGGTCGTCCTGGGCTGTCCTGAGCGGTGCCAGGGCTGTGTCGCAGGCATGACATCCCGCAGACACGAAGATCAGAAGACGAGCGCGTGCGCCGGGGGCCAGGAGATCGACGATCTCCGACGTCTCGGGAAGGAGCACGGCGCCGACTCCCCGAGCAGCAGGGGACTGAGCGGCCGCACCGGGCGTCGTGGCGCGGACCATCGCCCACGTGGCGGCGGCGACGAGCGCGGACGCCGCCAGAGCCCCGGCGGTGCTCCCTGAGGTGGCAGGGGAGGACAGGGCGAGCGGCAGTCCGAAGGGCTCATCGGAGAGAGCCAGGACCCCCGCGGACGGCACCAGTACCCCGAGGGCAGCCACCGTCAGCATCAGATTGCGCGTGATCAGCCGCGGACCGATCGCGGCCGGGAGCCAGTCCCCGAAGCATCCGCAGTCGTCGGTCGAGCCGCGCCGATGCGCGCGCACCACCACGATCAGCAGACCGGCGGTGAGGACGAGCGCCGCGGCGGCGAAGACCAGGAAGGCCCATCCCCAGGTAGCGACGAGTCCGAGCGCGACCAGCGACTCGGCGACGATCAGCGCGGTCGCCGCGGCATCCGGATGCCGGACCGGGATCTGCAGGGCGTCGAACGATGCGCGACCGCGGTCGGGGGAGCGGAGCTTCCCGATGGCGCTCACCGCGAAGACGACCGCGACGAAGACGGTCAGCGGGATGATGAACGCGTTCATGCCCTCATCCTCCTGGATCGGCAGAACGGCCGGACCCCGAAGGATCCGGCCGCTCTGATGTCTGCTGCTCAGATCTGCTGCGATCCGATCAGGCGGCCGAGCAGAGGATGAGCGTCGAGTTGACCGAGCCGGACGACTTCGCGCCCGTCGCGGTGTAACCCGCGGGCAGCGTCGCCGCGGCGTTCAGGGTGAACGCGACGCTGATCGACAGGGTGGTGCGAGCCGCGAGGGTCGCACCCGCCGGAAGGTCCGCGGTGAGCGTGATCTGACGGCTGGTCGCCGACAGGACCGCGACGTTCGCGGTTCCACCGGAGATGCTGAAGACGCCGATGTTCGCGACGCCGCTACCGGTGATGGTGATGGTGGTGCCGGCGGGCAGCGGAGCCGTCGGGCCGGCCTGGATGGTGAATCCGGGGCCGAGGACGCCGAGCACGCCACAGGATCCGTTGAGTGCGAACGCGCCCACGTCGACGGTCGATGCCGCTGCGAGCGGCGTGGCCACTGCGGCCGCGATGACCGGAACGGACCATGCGGCGCCCTTGACGACGGTACGGCGCGAGAAGCCGCTGTTCTTCTGGATTTCTTCGGTCACGTGAGTGCCCTCCCTCATAGATGCAGATACGGTTCCCCGTTGTGTCGCAAAGAGGCGACACGTTGTCTGCATCCCCCAGGAGCCTCTTCGTAGGCATCAAGTTAGGGGCGCGATGAAGGGCGAAAACATCGAATGGATGAAGTCAGCGCATTGTGCGCTGAACCTGCGCGATCTGAGCGAAAACGCGGGTTCTGAGGCTATGCGCGACGCTGTGCGCGGAGCACTCGAGGCGTCGTCCGGTAGGCCTCGTCGAGGGCACGGCGCAGGCTCATCGGCGACTGGAAGCCGGCGCGCTGCGCGATCTGCTCGATGCTCAGCACGTCGTACCGGCTGTCGACCAGGAGCGATCGGGCGAGCCGCGCACGCTGGCGGCGGATCTCGCCGGCGACGCTGTTGTCGGCCTCGGCGAAGACGAGCTGCAGCTGGCGCAGCGACGACTGCACCTCGCGGGCGACCTGGGTGGGCGTCAGTCCGGGATCGCCGCACTGCTGGGAGATCACGGCGATCGCGCGATCGCGCAGCACGGCTCGCGGAGAGCCGTGGCCCGACACGGCGCCGACGCGGTCGAGGAGGATGGCGCCGCCCATCTCCACGATCAGCTGCTCGACGGCGTACCGCTCGATCGCGGTCGCCCGCTCGTCGGCATCCAGCAGTCCTTCGACGAAATCCTGCATCGCTCGGTCGAGCAGGCGGCGCTCGGTGAACAGCTGTGCGTCCTCGGGGAGGGCGGAGACGAACGACGCCATCGCCGCACGCGGCACGAGCGCGAGCGTGGCGCTCCAGCGCCCTTGGCACCGCAGGCCGCGGGCGATTCCGGGTGCCGCGATCACCAATCCGGCTTCGATCTGCAGCCAGGGCTCGTCCGGAGCTCGCGACCAGAGCGCCTCCGCCTCGATGAACGCGAAGACGGCGTGCTCCGGATGGGCCCTCATCGTGTCGATAGCGACCTCGCTCGACGCACCGCGGAGGGTCAGCAGCGTGATGGAACCCGGAGTCCGCTCGCGTGCGCGCAGCGAGACCCGGTCTCCGACGGGGCGGATGCCGTGACTGATCAGCTCCTGCGGACCGATCTCCCTCACGATGCCGAGATCCACGAACCACCCTTCCGTGCCGCCGAATGAGCGCGCGCCAGAGCGGCTCGAGCTCGTCGACCCCCTCAGATCGACCTGCACTGCTGGCTTCGCGTGGTCGATACGCTACCGTCTCGAAGACCGTCGCGGGGACCGTGAACCAGCATTTCTTCTGGAGTCAGAGGATTTCCCTCGCGAGCAATTCCCTGACGCCGAATATCGTCACGCTAGGGCGATCCGGAGAGTTCGAACATCGAAATGACGAACTGCGCGCATTTTGCGCCAAACGTGCGCGCATTGTGCTTTCGCATCGATTCGGCGGGTCGCCCGGTCCGATCGATAGGCTGATCCCATGCCTGATCGCTTTCTCGTCAGCGCGGTCGGTGCCGTCATCGAGGTGGATGTCTCAGACCGGGATCCGGCGTTCCGGGCCCGCGCCGACGACGCCTGGGCAGACGCGCGGTATCACGGGGATCGGGCGGCCGATGCCGTGACGGCGGCTCGTGCTCATCTCGACGACGCGGCCGCGCTGTCGATGCTCTCGACCGACGTGACCACGACCGCCCTCGCCCACCGCCGAGGGGATCCGGTCTGGATGCTGCACGCCGCAGGCATCGCCGACGAGGACGGTCGCGTGGTCGTCCTCAGCGCCCCCTCGGGAACGGGCAAGACCACGGCCGCCCGGCACCTGTCGCAGCGATACGCCTACGTCAGCGACGAGACCATCGCGATCGGCGCGGACGGCGCTGTGGACCCCTACCGCAAGCCCCTGTCGATCATCGAGCCGGGATCCGAGCACAAGGCGCAGGTGGCGCTCTCGAGCATCGACGGAGGACGCTCGCTCCCCGCCTCCCTGCGCGCGGTGAAGATCGTCGTGCTCGATCGCTCACCCGACGGCCCCGAGCAGCCGCTGCTCGAGGACCTCGATGTCGCGGAAGCCCTCCAGCTGCTCGGGCCCCAGACCAGCTACCTGTGCGACGGCGTCGCTCCGCTGCACCGCATCGATGCCCTTCTCAGGGCGACGGGCGGAGCGGTGAGACTGCGCTACCGCGAGGTCGCCGGCATCGACGCGATCATCGACGGCCTGATGCGCACGGAGATCCGTCCGGTGCCCGCCATCCGGCCGCGTTCGCCCGCACCGGTGGCTGCGTCATCACGTCCCGGCGCCTACCAGCGCTTCGAGATCGTGGAGGAGCTGGCTCTCGGCACCCGTACGGCCGTGCTGCGGCGGATGCCGACGGGTGGGCAGGTGCACGTGCTCGACGGCATCGGTCCCACCCTCTGGAAGGCCGCGCACGCCCACACGCTGGAGGAGATCGTCGACGCCGTCATCGCGGAGCACGGCGAACCCGGAACCGGAGACGCTCGCGAGATCGTGCGCGCTGCCCTGCAGGAACTCGTCGACGACGGGCTCCTGCAGGAGAGCCCTGCTCAGACCTGAGCGGCGCCCCGGCGGCGGACGCCCGGGGCCTCATCCTGCGCGTCGGACTCGTCCTTGTTCTGCGCGTACCGCTCGTAGGCGCCGTAGTACTCGCGGCCGTAGTACGCCGACTCCGCACCCTTGCGGGGCACGCGGTTGAGCACGACGCCGAGCACGCGCCCGGTGGTGCGGGTGATGTTGTCGATCGCGCGCTGCAGCATGTCGAAGGTCGTCTTGCCCGACGAGACGACGATCAGCACCCCGTCGGCGCCGGCTGCCAGCACCGCGGCATCCGTCACCGGCAGCACGGGAGGCGAGTCGAGGATCACGATCGCGGACTTGCTGATCTCAGCCAGGAAGTCGCGCATGCGGTGCGAGCCCAGCAGCTCGCTCGGGTTCGGCGGGATGCGACCCGCGCCGACGACGGCCAGGGGAACGTCGCGCGACGGACGGTGCGCCACATCCTGCAGATCGGCACGTCCGGCGAGCACGTCGGTGAGGCCGACATCATGCGACATGCCGAAGATGTCGGCGATGACCGGACGCCGCAGGTCGCAGTCGATGAGGATGGCCCACTGTCCGGCCGCCGCGAGGCTGGACGCCAGGTTGACCGACACGGTGGACTTGCCGTCGCCGGGCACGGAGCTCGTCACGACGATGACGCGAGGCGGGTTGTCCACGTCGATGAACTGGAGGTTCGTGCGCAGCTCGCGCATCGCCTCGATCGTGTGGTGAGAGACGCCGTGCTGCGACTCGAGCGAGAAGTCGATCACCTGACGCTCGTCGGCCATCGACTTCTCGAGGGGGAGCGTGCCGATCACCGAGACACCGGTCTCGCGCTCGATGTCGCGCGGGTGGCGCACGCGGCGGTCGACGGTGTGACGGACGAAGGCGTAGACGAGACCCAGCGCGAGACCGACGAGGGCGCCGATGATGATGTTGAGCCGCGTGTTCGGCGAGGACGGATCGGTGGGCAGTCGCGCCGAGTCTCCCACCATGAGCGAGATCGCCGCCGGCGTCGTCGACGTTCCCCCCTCGAGCTTCTCGATCTCGATCGCCATGCCGTCGAGCCACGCCTGCGCGAGGTCCTGCGCCGACTCGGGCGTCGAGCCCGTCGCGGTGACCTTCAGCGCGGTGGTGTCGACCGGGTTCGTGACCGTGACGTGGTTGACGAGCACATCCGGGGAGGTGTCGAGGTCGAGCTCGTCGATCGCGTGCTCGGCGACCGCGCGCCAGGAGCCGAGATTGAGATACGACTTCACGCGGCTCTGCGCGAGCTGGTTGCCGACCAGCGCGCTGCCGCTCGTGCCGTCGCCGCCCACCGCGGTGACGATGCCGGTGGTGTCGGCGGAGTACACCCGGGGCTGCAGGGCGCTCCAGCCGAAGGCGGCTCCGGCTCCGACGATCGTGGCGACGATGATCACGATCCAGTGCGCACGCAGAATGCGCACGTAGTCTCTCAGTTCCAACTCTTCATCCCCTCATGCATCCCGTGGGGAACTCGGGATGCAGACACGACAATGAGCATACGGTGAACGCCCGCCAGCCGTGGGCAGGCTCGGCTCAGCCGATCGCGACGCGCACGATCCGCTCGACCTCGTCGAGCGGGGGCACGAGCTGCGAGGCGGAGCGCTCGTAGGTCTCGCGAGAACGGCGATAGGGGTCGATCACATCGTCGTCGTCCGCCGTCGACGCCGTCAGGCCGCGCTGGTCGACGACGCCCCGCAGCACGGCGGCCAGCCTCTCGTGCGGCGAGTCCCCGGCGGCATCCGCGGCGGCGCGTGCGTCTTCCGTGGTGAGCGTCGAGGCGAGCCGGGCGAACTCGCGGATCGTGAACGTGCGGCGCAGACGATTCGGCATCATCTTCACCACGTGCGACCGGTGCTCGCGCGCCATCGTGAGGATGAGGTCGGCATCGGCCAGGAGCGGCTCGACCAGGTAGCGGGCGTGATGCGCGGCGGCGACCTCAGGATCGGCACCGGCCTGAACGGCGAGCTCGAGCGCCGGCTCGGGCATGCCGTGACCGACCAGGGCGTGGGTGCCCGCGCTGTGCACGCGCACGCCGAGCGGCTCCAGTCGTGTGCGCAGCAGCACCTCGGCGAGCGGCGAACGGCAGATGTTGCCCGTGCACACGGTGAGGATCGTCAGAGCCGATCGAGGTTGCTCCGCGGTGACGGGCCCCCCGAGGAAATCGGGCAGCGCCGCGGGTTCTTCCGGTGCCGCGTCCTGCTGCTCACGCCACTCTCTGCGGCTCATGCCGGAGGGTGGTCCGTCCTGATGGTGCGCGTTCACGCCGCCAGCCTACGCGTCGTCGCCGGCCGGCCGACTCCGGCGAGAGAGAGGATGATCGCCACGATCAGCGCGCCGATGAGAGTGCCGGTCGTGTTCGCGATCACATCCGAGAGCGTCGGGAACCGCGAGGGCATCACCCCTTGCACCGTCTCGATGAGGACGCTCATCAATGCGCCGATCAGCACGGCCTGCCACACCCGCAGACGTGGCCACGCCAGAACCAGGAGAAGGCCGATGGGCACGAAGAGCGCCACGTTCGCGAGGATCTCCAACACGAAGGCGCTCCGTGCGTACGACGCGATGCCCGCGTCCGCGACCCAGCGGGCGATGATGCCGACGAGGCCGGTGACCTTCGCCGAGACGGCCGCCGGCAGCCACACCGTGAAACCCACGAAGAGCAGGTAGCCGACCAGCATCACGCGCGCCACCACGGCGCCGGTGCGTGCGCGGGTGATCGGGGGAGCGGACATGCCGCAATGGTAGCCAGCGCACCCGACCGCGGCTCTCAGTTTCGGGTGCCGCTCCAGTTCAGCTGCTCGATGTACCGCAGCAGCACTCCTTCGCGCAGTGCCCACGGCGACACCTCGAGCTCCTCGAGGTCGAGCACCGTCATCGCCGCGTGCAGCGACACCGCGGCCGCCACGATCTGGAACGTCCTGTCCGGCGTGATGCCGGGCAGCTCCTGACGAGCGGATGCCGGGAGCCGCGCGAGGCGCGGGATCCACGACCCGAGCGAGTCCCGGGGAAGAAGCATCCGGTCGCTGCCGGACCAGCCGGGCGCCGGGTATCCGACGAGGCGGGCGAGTGAGCGGATCGCCTTCGACGACCCGACGACGTGATCCGGTCGCGGCAGGGCGATGAACTGCGGCAGCACGGCCGCGAGCGTCTTCTTCGCATGGGCTCGCAGCCGTTCGACGTCGTCTTCGCCCGGCGGATCGTTCGGCAGGAACTGCACGGTCATGCGCCCCGCGCCCAGGGGGACGGATGCCGCGGCATCCGGCATCTCCTCCGCACCCGCCGCGATCTCCAGCGAGCCGCCTCCGATGTCGAGGAGCAGCAGCTGCCCGGCCGACCAGCCGAACCACCGGCGTACGGCGAGGAAGGTCAGCTCGGCCTCGGTCTCGCCGTCGAGCACCTGCAGGGGCTGGCCCAGCGCGGCCTCGATGCGGGCGATGACATCCGCGCCGTTGCGCGCATCACGTACCGCGCTCGTCGCCGTCGCCAGCAGCTCGTCGACCTTCTCGGTCTCCGCGACGCGACGGGCCTGGGCGACCGCGGCCTCGAGCGCGACCACGCCCTCCTCCGAGATCGCGCCGTCCGGAGTGAGGTAGCGCATGAGGCGCAGCACCGTCCGGTCGCTCGTCTTCGCCAGCGGGCGACCGCCGGGGCGGACGTCGGCGGCGAGCATATGGACGGTGTTGGAACCGATGTCGAGGACTCCCAGGCGCACGGGAAGAGACTACTCGTGCCCCGATACGATGGAAGGGTGACCACCGTCGACTCCGCGCAGCCGCTTTCTCCGTACCGTGAGATCGGTCGCGCGGAATGGGCACGGCTGGCGGCCGACCTCGATCAGCCCCTGAGCGAGACCGAGGTCGTCGAGGTCCGCGGCATCGGCGACCGGATGAGCATGACCGAGGTGCGCGAGGTCTACCTGCCGTTGAGCCGGCTGCTCAGCCTCTACGCCACCTCCACCAAGCGCCTCGGCGCCGCCACCTCGTCGTTCCTGCAGGAGGACGACACCACGACGCCGTTCGTCGTCGGCGTCGCGGGGTCCGTCGCCGTGGGCAAGTCGACGATCGCCCGACTGCTGCGCGAGCTGATGAGCCGCTGGCCGGGAACTCCCCGTGTCGAGCTCGTCACCACCGACGGCTTCCTCTACCCGAACGCCGAGCTCGAGCGGCGCGGCCTGATGGAGCGCAAGGGGTTCCCGGAGTCGTACGACCGTCGCGCGCTCCTCGAGTTCCTCACCGAGGTGAAGAGCGGCGCCCCCGAGGTGCGGGCTCCCTTCTACTCGCACATGCGGTACGACATCGTGCCGGACGCGCATGTCGTGGTGCGTCGTCCCGACGTCGTGATCGTCGAGGGACTGAACGTGCTGCAGCCGCCGCCCGCGCCGAACGACGTCGCGGTCAGCGACCTGTTCGACTTCTCGATCTTCGTCGACGCCGACACCTCGCACATCGAGAAGTGGTACGTCGACCGGTTCCTCGCTCTGCGCCAGGGTGCCTTCAGCAACCCGTCGTCGTACTTCAACGTGTTCGCGCACCTCACCGACGAGGAGGCGATCACGACGGCGCTCGGCTACTGGAACGAGATCAACATGCCGAACCTCGTCGAGAACGTGATGCCCACCAAGCACCGCGCGCGCCTGGTGCTGAACAAGGGCGCCGACCACACCGTCGAGAGCGTCCTGCTCCGCAAGCTCTGACCTCTGCGCTGTCGCGGAAACACCGCCGCGCGATTGTTCGGACGACTTGCAAAAGTTCGCGCTTATCTTTGAACCATGTGTGGAATCGTCGGATACGTGGGCCCGCGCCCCAGCCAGGACATCCTTCTCGCCGGCCTCGCCCGTCTCGAGTACCGCGGTTATGACTCGGCAGGCGTCGCCGTGATCGATGGCGACGGTGCGCTCGGCATGCGCAAGAAGGCGGGCAAGCTCGCCATGCTGCGCGACTCGCTCGCGGACGCACCGCTCGCCGACGGCTCGACCGGCATCGGTCACACCCGCTGGGCGACCCACGGCGGACCGACCGACGTCAACGCGCACCCGCACCTCGCCGACGACGACAAGCTCGCCGTCATCCACAACGGCATCATCGAGAACTTCTCCGCGCTGCGCGAGGAACTGCTGGCCGACGGCGTCGTGTTCCGCAGCGAGACCGACACCGAGGTGGCGGCCGCTCTCCTCGGCCGCGAATACGCCGGCAACGGCGGCGACCTCCAGCTCGCGTTCCGCAGCGTGGTCAACCGCCTCGAGGGCGCGTTCACCCTCCTCGCCATGCACCAGGACCACCCCGGCCTCGTCGTCGGCGCTCGCCGCAATTCTCCGCTGGTGATCGGCCTGGGCGAGGGAGAGAACTTCCTCGGCTCCGACGTCGCCGCGTTCATCGAGCACACCCGCAAGGCGCTCGCCATCGGGCAGGATCAGATCGTCTCGATCACCCCGGATGCCGTCACCGTCACCGACTTCTTCGGCGCACCCGTGCAGTCCGAGCCGTTCGACGTGTCGTGGGATGCCGCCGCCGCTGAGAAGGGCGGCTGGTCGAGCTTCATGGCCAAGGAGGTCGCGGAGCAGCCCGAGGCCGTCGCGAACACGATCCGCGGACGCATCCAGGACGGCCAGGTCGTCATCCCCGAGCTCGATGGACTCGACGAGCTCTTCATCGGCATCAACCGCGTCATCATCACGGCCTGCGGCACGGCATCCTATGCCGCCCTCGTCGGCAAGTACGCGATCGAGCAGTGGGCCCGCGTCGCGGTCGACGTCGAGCTCGCGCACGAGTTCCGCTACCGCGACCCGGTGATCGGCGCCGACACGCTCGTCGTGTCGATCAGCCAGTCGGGCGAGACCATGGACACGCTCATGGCCGTGAAGTACGCCCGCGAGCGCGGCGCGCGCACCCTCTCCGTCTGCAACACGCAGGGCGCGACGATCCCGCGCGAGTCGGATGCCGTCGTCTACACCCACGCCGGACCCGAGGTCGCCGTGGCCTCGACCAAGGCGTTCTCCGCCCAGATCACCGCGCTCCTGCTGCTCGGCCTGCACATGGGGCGCGTGCGCGGGGCGATCGCCGACGCCACGACCGACGTCGAGGAGCTCGCCGCGCTGCCCGAGAAGATCGCGAAGGTGCTCGCGAGCGAGCAGGAGCACGTCACCCAGCTCGCCGGCTGGATGGCCGACACCCGCTCGGTGCTGTTCCTCGGTCGCCACGTGGGCTACCCGATCGCGCTCGAGGGCGCGCTCAAGCTCAAGGAGATCTCCTACATCCACGCCGAGGGCTTCGCCGCCGGTGAGCTCAAGCACGGCCCGATCGCGCTCATCGAGCCCGGCCAGCCCGTGTTCGTGCTGGTGCCGTCGCCGCGGCATTCGGCGCTCGTGCACTCGAAGGTCGTCTCGAACATCCAGGAGATCCGCGCTCGCGGCGCCCGGGTGATCGTGATCGCCGAAGAGGGCGACGCGGCCGTGCTGCCGTTCGCCGACGAGGTCATCCACATCCCGCTCGCGGGTGCGATGTTCGAGCCGCTGCTCGCGGTCGTGCCGCTGCAGATCTTCGCCATGGCGCTCGCCACGGCGAAGGGTCTCGACGTCGACCAGCCGCGCAACCTCGCGAAGTCCGTCACGGTCGAGTAGATGTTCGGCCGTCAGCCGTTGATGGTCATCGTTTGCCGGTCTGCTGTCTCAGTCTGCAGGTCGAGATCACATCTGCAGGTCGGAGATGCCGGTTTCGACCTGCATCCGTGATCTGAACCTGCAATCTGCGCTCCGTCATGAGCGGGCGCGGCCGAGGGCGGGCAGGATCGCCGCAAGGACCGCGGGCCAGTCGTGCACGATCATGGCGTAGTCGAAGCGCAGAGTCTCGTACCCGAGAGCAGATGCCGCGGCATCCCGTCGCAGGTCGGCATGCCGCTTGGCGTGACTGTGGTTGTCCTTGCCGTCGGCCTCGAGGATGACCCTCCCGCCAACGACGAAGTCGACTCTGCCGACGCCGGGAAGGGGCACCTGGCAGTCGAGTCGGATGCCGAGGACGTGCAGCCGCAGTCTGAGAAGAGACTCGAGCCCACTCTGCGCATCCGGCTGCGCGAGGTCGAGCAGCCATGCAGCCGCGGATGGCAGCTCCCGGCGGATCCTGGCCCGATCGTGGGCCCCGAGGAGCCGCATGTTCCAGGCGGACTCGTACGCGGCGAAGAAGGCCTCTTCGTCGAGGCAGCGGTACGCGTGGATGAGGCAGGCGACGACGGGAGCGAGCCCGAGCCCGGCGGATCCGGGCGAGTAGTGGATGCTGCACGAGCATCCGTCGTGCGGGTGATGGCGGCCGCTCCGCCCCATCCAGACGTGGATCCGGCCATCCGGGTCCGGGAGGACCCAGACGCCGTGCGCACGCAAGGCGGCCGCGCAGGTGAGGGCGCCGCCGTGTTCCGCAGCTGTCACGATGTCGGCATCCAGGGTCGGCAGGGCGAACACGCCCTGTCGCAGGCGTCGGATCTTGCCGGCGGCGGTCGCGGCGGCGAGGTGCGTCCGCGAGCATCCGTACTGCTGGAGGGTGCTTCCGCGGGCGATGCCCCCGAGCCGGACGAGGAGATAGGCAGCATCCATCATTTCCCGAGCATCCGACAATCGGACGCGCTCCGATCTCGCCGACAGCCCGTTGTGGATGGATGTCGTCAAACTGCGGGCTGTGCAGAAACGGTCGCCGACAGTTTGCCGGTCGAGATCACATCTGCAGGTCGGATACGGCCGATCCAGCCTGCAGGCGTGATCTGAACCGACCGACCGCCACACCCGCAGGTCGAACAGCTCTTTCAGCGCACGCGAACAGCTCAACGCACGAGCATGCTCGCTAGGCTGAACGGGTGATCATCGGGACCGGCATCGACCTCGTGGACATCCCGCGGTTCGAACGGACCATGGAGCGGACACCACGTCTGCGGGAGCGACTCTTCGCCCCTTCGGAACGCACGCTCCGCCTCCCGTCGCTGGCTGCGAGATTCGCCGCCAAGGAGGCGCTGATCAAGGCGCTCGGCGGCTCGGACGGCGTGCACTGGACCGAGATCGAGATCGCCTCGGAGGCCTCGGGCAAACCGCACTTCGTCCTCTCCGGTTCGACGGCCGCCGTCGTCGAGGAGCGCGGCATCCTCACGCTTCACCTGACACTCACCCACGACGCCGGTCTCGCCGCCGCGTTCGTCGTCGCCGAAGGAGCGCCGCTGTGACCGTCCCGTTCCGTGAAGCGACCATCGATCTCGACGCGATCGCCGACAATGTGCGGCACTTCCGCCGTCTCACGGGCGTCGAGGTCATCGCCGTCGTCAAGGCGAACGCCTATGGGCACGGGGCGGCCGCGTCAGCCGTCGCCGCGCTGTCCGCCGGCGCCACCAGGATCGGTGTCGCCGAGATCCCCGAGGCTCTGGAACTGCGCCGGCAGGGCGTGCACGCGCCGATCATGGCGTGGCTGCACGCGCCGGGGGAGCGGTTCACGCAGGCCGCCGCCGAGAACATCGAGGTCGGCATCTCGTCCTTCGACCAGCTCGAGGCGGCAGGGGCCGCCGCCTCTGTCGATCGCCCGGTGGCCGTGCACCTCAAGTTCGAGACCGGTCTGTCGCGCAACGGCATCGCTCCCGCAGACTGGGCGCGGGTGCTCGCCGAGGCCGCGCGGCTGGAACGGATCGGACGCCTCCGCATCGTCGGACTGTTCAGCCACCTCTCGAACACCTCCCCGGAAGACGACAGGGCCGCGCTCGCGCGTTTCGAGGAGGGTGTCGCGGCCGCGGCATCCTTCGGCATCCGGCCGGAGATCCGTCATATCGCCGCGACCGCTGCGGCGATCGACCTGCCCGAGATGCGGCTCGACGCGGTGCGCGTCGGCATCGGCATCTACGGGCTGTCGCCGTTCGACGACCGCAGCTCCGCCGAGCTCGGGCTGCGTCCGGCGATGACCCTGCGCGGCTCGATCGCCGCCGTGCGCCGCGTGAGCGCCGGCACCGGCGTCTCGTACGGCTACGACCACCGCACGGACCGCGACACCACTCTCGTGCTCGTGCCGCTCGGCTACGCCGACGGCGTGCCGCGCAGCGGCTCCGGGAAGCTCCCCGTCTCGATCGCCGGCCGGCGCTTCCTGAACGTCGGGCGCGTCGCGATGGACCAGTTCGTGGTCGACGTGCGCGACACCCCGGTCTCGATCGGCGACGAGGTCGTGCTGTTCGGCGACCCGACGCTGGGCGTGCCGTCGGCAGCAGAGTGGGCGGATGCCGCGGGCACGATCGACTACGAGATCGTCACGCGCATCGGCCCTCGCGTTCCCCGGCGGACATCGTGAGCGTCGATCCCGCCTTCACCGGAAGGCATGAGATCGCGACGGCGGAGGCGATGGAGGATCTCGGCCTGCGCATCGGCGAGCAGCTGGACGCGGGCGACCTGCTCATCCTCACGGGTCCGCTCGGCGCGGGGAAGACCACGTTCACGCGCGGGCTCGCCGAGGGCCTCGGCGTGCGGGGACCGGTCCAGAGTCCGACCTTCGTCATCGCCCGCACGCATCCGTCGCTGGTCGGGCGCGCTCCGCTCGTGCACGTCGACGCCTACCGGCTCGGCTCGGCCGTCGAGCTCGACGATCTCGACCTCGACCTCTCCCGTTCGGTGGTCGTCATCGAATGGGGACGCGGCATGGCCGAGGAGCTCGCCGACGCGTGGTGGGACATCGAGCTGGAACGCCCCGTCGGCGCCGGTGACGTCGATCCGTCGGAGTTGGATGCCGATGCCCCGCGCATCGTGACCATCAGGCGGGAGAGCGCATCGTGAGCGAGAGAACCGCCGGCGCGCTCGTGGCCGTGATCATCGAGGACGACGCCGATGTGCGGTCGCTCCTCGACGAGGTGTTCCGCGCTGCCGGCTTCCGGACCGTTCTCGCCGGATCCGGTCTCGACGGCCTCGCCGCGATCGAGGAGCATGGCCCGGTCATCACGACGCTCGACATCAACCTCCCGGGGATCGACGGCTTCGAGGTCGCCCGTCGCATCCGCCGGGTCAGCTCGACCTTCATCATCATGCTGTCGGCCCTGGCAGACGAGTCGGATGTCGTGCTCGGGCTCACCTCCGGAGCGGACGAGTATCTCGTCAAGCCGTTCCGGCCACGGGAGCTCCGGGCCAGGATCGAGGCGCTCCTCCGCCGTCCGCGCACCGAGGATCCGCGGGCCGCGGCGGCACCACGGGTCGTTCTCGACGCGCCGCCGGGAGCAGGCGCTGATACGACGGTGGCGACCTGGCGCGGTCGCGTGCACCTGGACCTCAGTCTCGACCTCGACACCCGGGTGGTCCTCGTCGGGCAGCAGCGCGTCGATCTCACGCCGACGGAGTTCGAGCTCCTGGCGACGCTCCTCGCGTCACAGCGGAGAGTCTGCAGCAAGTCAGAGCTCGCGCTCGGGCTCCGCGGCGTTCCTCCTGGCAGCGCCGGGCATGTCAGCGAGCCCGACAAACGTGCCATCGAGACCCACATCGCGAATCTGCGGCGCAAGCTCGGCGACAGTTCGGCGAAACCGCGCTACATCGAGACGGTGCGTGGCGTCGGCTACCGCCTGACCCCCGCGGACGGCGCGGCCGGATAGGGAGTGCTGGTGAAGCCGCGGCTCCCCAGCCGCGGCCTCCGTGCCTGCGAATCCCCACTCGCGTGGCCCAGCGCCTGCGAATCCCCAGTCGCAGAGTCAGCCCCCACTCAGGATGTTAGGGCCCGGGGGCCGCCTGAAGAGCGCAAAGACCCGATCTTTGAGTAATCTTGCGTCAAAGCTGAGGATCGACCGGAGGGCGGGCGATGATGATCCGCACCGTGTCGATCTGGCGATGGCAGCTGGTGTTCACCGGCAGCATCGTCGCGATCGCCGTGATGATCACGGCGTTCAAGCCGACGACGCTGGGACTGCCCCTCGTCATCGCCGGCCTCGCTCTCGTCGTGATCACGACGCTGGTGACCTTCGCCGTCCCCTGGCACCGCCTGCCGCGGCGCGCCGTCGTGGTGCTGCCGCTGCTCGACGTGCTCGCCGTCGGCCTCACCACGAACGCGCCCGACATCCGACTCGGGCTCCTGTGGGTCTTCCCCGTCACCTGGCTGGCGACCTATTTCACGATGCCATGGGTACTGGGCGGCGTCGCCTTCAGCGCCGCATGCCTGGTGGTCTTCGCCGCGCAGGACGGGGAGCCCGCCGACGTGCTGCTGCGCGTGTTGACCGTCGTCATCACTCTGAGCTTCCTCGGAGTGACCGTGCGGATCGGAGCGCAGCGCTCTCGAGCCGCACGCCGACTGCTCGAGCGGCGGTCGGAGCAGGTGAACCGGGCGGCCGAGCGTGCGGAGACCAACCAGCGCCGCGTGACCCAGGTGATCGACGCCCTCGGTGTCGCCCTGATCGTGGTCGACGGCGACGGACGCATCCTGCAGATGAACGACGCGTATCGCGCCCTGTACGGCCGAGACCGCTACGGAGAGGCGCTGCCGTCGACGGCGGTCGAGTACGACCGACGACGCGGCGCAGCGGTGCCGCCATCCCGCACGATCCTCGCGCGCGCCACCGGCGGCGAGCAGCTGCAGGACGAACGTGTCTGGCTGTTCGACGGCGCGGGGAACTGGCATGCACTGCATGTGAGCACGCGGACGATCGCGAGCGCGAAGGAAGGACAGCACATCGCGCTGGTCGTGATCGATGACGTGACCGAGCTGCTGGAGGCGGCGGAGGAGCGGCGGGCCCTCGGAGCGGTCGTGTCGCACGAGCTGCGCAATCCGCTGACCGCCATCATCGGGCATGTCGATCTGCTGCTCGAGCGGGAGGACCTTCCCCCGCAGGTCACGACGCAGCTCGAGGTCATCGCCAACGCGGGAGAGCGGATGGAGAATCTCGTGGCGAGCTCGCTCGAGACCACGAGGAAGGCCCCGGAGGAGCCCTTCGAACCCGTCGACCTGCGCGAGGTCGTCGAGGCCTCTGCGGCGTCGTACGCACCGCTCATCTCCGGCAGCAGGCAGGAGCTGGACATCAGCGGGGCCGAGCGTCTCGTGATCTACGGCGACGCCTTCCGGCTGCGCCAGGTGGTGGACAACCTCCTGAGCAACGCGGTGAAGTACACGCCCGCCGGCGGACGCATCGCGGTGCGTCTCGGCTGGACCGGAGACAGGCAGGCGGAGCTCGTCGTCACCGACACCGGAACAGGGATCGCCGCGGATGAGCTGTCCCGCGTGTTCGAGCCGTATTTCCGCACGGATCGCGCGGTGCTCGCCGGAGTCGCCGGGACCGGGCTCGGCATGGGGATCGCGCGGGCCATCGTCGAAGCGCACGAGGGCAGCATCCGTGTCGAGAGCAGTATCGGTGTGGGCACGGCCGTCACCGTGCGTTTCCCGCCTCGGCGGGTGAAGGAGGTCCTGGCGTGAGCGCGATGGCACTCGTCCCCGTGGCGGTCGACGTCACGACCAGCATGGTCGCGGTCGTGACCGTGCTCGCCGCCCTGGTGTTCGGGCTGGCGACGCTGGCACGGCCGAGCCGCGCGACCGTCACCTGGGGCGCGGCCTTCGGTCTCGGCGTGCTCGGCGCCTACCTGTGGCTCGCCGGGCAGCAGACGGACGAACAGGCGCTGCGCGGTGCGGCATCCGGGGTGCTGCTGTCATTCGAGCCGCTGGTGTGGATCGGCCTGCGGATGCATCGCGGCCACCGCACCCCGTGGTGGCCGGTGGCGGTGTTCGCGGCTTTCGCTCCGACCGTGCTGGTGGTGACGGCGGGGTCGCCGTGGTACCTGCTGGCCTTCCACACCGTCTTCCTGGTGTGCGGCGTCTTCGCCGCCCTGGTGGCGTTCGAGCTGTGGCGGGGCCGGCCAGCTGCGCGCGACATCACGATGCCGCTGGCGCTGGCATCGTGCGGCCTGTTCCTCGTCGCGCTGGCCAGCGGCGTCTCGGCGCTGCTCACCGACGCGGCGAACACGGCCGCCCAGCTCAGCGCCCTGCGGGGCATGAACGCGGTCGGCACGCTCGTCGTCAGCACGTGCGCCGCCTTCACCCTCGTGCTGATGGTGCGCGCGGACGGCGTCGCTCCGGCCGATACCGCGGCGGCGATCGCCGGCGTCCGCCGCCGGCTGCAGAAGGCGCAGGCCCAGAACGAGCAGAGCTGGTCGATCCTCGATGTGCGCCTGGACGATCCGGCCGATCTGCGCGAGGCCTCCACCGGCTCCGCGTTCGCCATGATCGCGGATCGCTTCCATGAGGACATCCAGGAGGCGCTCCCCGCCGCGGCGGACGCGGTGCGGATCGACGACGCGCGGGCGCTCGTGCTGATCCGCGGCAGCGAAGAGGTCGTCCAATCCCACATCCGCGACATCCTCACCCGGGTCTCGGTCATCGAGAGGGATGCGCCGGTGCACGGCATCCGCGCCTCCGCGAGCATCGGCTGGGCGCTGGTGGCGGTCCTCGGCTTCGACTACGATGCCCTGGCCGCCGGCGCAGGTGCTGCCGCAGTGCGGGCGCGGGAGGGCGGTGGCGACCGCTGGAACCGTGCGACGGCACTCGACGTACCGGCATCCGAGCTCCAGGCGGTGTCGAGCAGATCCCCCTCGCCGCGGACTACCCTGGAGGAGTGATCCTCGCCGTCGACACCTCTCTGGGCACCGCCGTCGCGCTCATCGATTCCGACGGGACGCGACGCGCCGAGGCGGCGACCGCGGATCCTCTCGGCCATGCCGAGGTCATCGGCGTCCTGCTCGCCGAAGTGCTCGCTGAGGCGGGTCCCGGAGACATCTCGCACGTCGTCGCGGGAATGGGCCCAGGGCCCTTCACCGGTCTCCGCATCGGCATCGCCGCAGCGCGCGCGTTCGCCCTCGGCCGCGGCATCCCGGTCGTCGCCGTCCCCAGTCATCTCGCGGCCGCCCGCACCGCCCTCGAGACCGAGACCGGTCCGTTCGCGATCGTCACGGACGCCCGCCGACGCGAGGTCGCGATCACGGTGTTCGACGGGGCGGATGCCGACGGCGTGCCGAACATCCTGACCGACACCGTCCTGGTGAAGGCCGTGGATGCCGACGCGCATCTGGCGGGCGTCCGCCGGATCGATGTCGCCGCGCTCTCCGCCGTCGATCTGGCCCGGGTCGGCGCCCGCGCTCTCGCCGCAGGTCGCATCCTCGCCGGCGACGAGCCGCTCTACATGCGTCACCCCGACGTCACGCTGCCCGGAGCGCCCAAGAAGGTCGGATCGTGACCCTCCGCCCGGCCACCGCCGCCGATCTCGACGCCATCATGCTGATCGAGAACCGATCCTTCCCGACCGATGCGTGGAGCCCCGAGACCATGGCGGACGAGCTCGCCAGCCCGCACGGACAGTACCTCGTCGACGAGCGCGACGGCGTCGTGATCGGGTACGGGGGCGTGCGGGCGCTGCAGGGGAGCTCGGATGCCGACATCCAGACCATCGCCCTCCTCGCCGAGCACCGCGGACAGGGGAGGGGGCGAGCGCTGCTGCGGGCGCTCCTCGCAGCCGCACGGGAGCGCGGCGCGCGCGAGATCTTCCTCGAGGTCAGAGCCGACAATCCGACGGCGGCGGGGCTCTACCTCGCCGAGGGCTTCGAGGAGATCGGCAGGCGGCCTCGCTACTATCAGCCCGACGACGTGGACGCGATCGTGATGCGGAGCGATCTGCGTCGGCAGCCCCGGTCCGCCGATGAGCCGGAGGAGGCGAACGCATGAGTGAGCCCCTGGTGCTCGGCATCGAGACGAGCTGCGACGAGACCGGCATCGGCATCGTGCGCGGACGCACCCTGCTCTCGAACACCATCGCCTCGAGCATGGACGAGCACGCCCGCTTCGGCGGCGTCGTGCCGGAGGTCGCCGCCCGTGCGCACCTCGAGGCACTGCAGCCGTCGATCGATGCGGCGCTCGCCGAAGCCGGCGTCGGCCTCGACGACCTCGATGCCGTCGCGGTGACCAGCGGCCCGGGGCTCGCCGGTGCGCTCATGGTCGGCGTCGGTGCGGCGAAGGGACTCGCGGTCTCGCTCGACAAGCCGCTGTATGCCGTGAACCATCTCGTCGGGCACATCGCCGCCGACATCCTCACCCCGGATGCCGAGCCGCTCGAGTATCCGACCATCGCGCTGCTGGTCTCGGGCGGGCACACCTCCCTGCTGCACGTGCGCGACCTCACCACCGATGTCGAGCTGCTCGGCGAGACCATGGACGATGCGGCCGGTGAGGCCTTCGACAAGGTCGCCCGTCTCCTCTCGCTGCCGTACCCCGGGGGTCCCGAGATCGACCGGGCGGCGATCGCCGGCGATCCCGATGCCATCCGGTTCCCTCGCGGGCTCTCCCGTGCCTCTGATCTTGCGAAGCACCGCTACGACTTCTCCTTCTCCGGGCTGAAGACCGCGGTCGCGCGCTGGGTCGAGCGCTTCGAGGCCGAGAACCCGGCCGACGCGGAGCTGCCGGTCGCGGATGTCGCGGCGAGCTTCCGTGAAGCCGTCGTCGACGTGCTGGTGACCAAGGCCCTCGCGGCCTGCGCGGACCTCGGTGTTCCGCGGCTGCTGCTCGGCGGCGGGGTGATCGCCAACCGGCGTCTGCGCGACGTCGCCCTCGAGCGCGCCGAAGCGGCGGGCGTGACCGTGCGCATCCCGCCTCTCTCTCTGTGCACCGACAACGGCGCGATGATCGCTGCGCTGGCCGCCGAGCTGATCGCCTCGGGGCGGCGTCCTTCGACCCTCGCGTTCGGCGCGGACTCGACCCTCCCCGTCACCGAGATCCAGATCGCCGAAGCGGTGCCGGCATGACCGACGTTCCGCGCACGCCCGAGGCCGACGGGTCGGTCCCGGCCCCGCACACGAGCATCGAGGGGCCCAGCAGCGAGGTCGAGCGACCGGTGGGAGCGACGAGGATCCCCGGTGCTCGCCGCGACGGCTACACGAAGCTCCCCACCGGCCCGGTCGGCATCGAGCCCGTCGTCGTGAGCGGGCCCGACATCGACGCGGTCGACGACACCGAGTGGGAGCCGACGACGGCCACCGCCGCGATCGACGACACCCGCCTGGCACCCTGGGCCCTTCTCGCCGCCATCGTCGCACTCGGCGCCTCGTTCTTCGTCGGTTGGGGCATTCCGGTCGCCGTCGTCTCGGTGATCGCCGCGATCATGTCGCTGCGGCGCCCGGTCGAGAGCCGTGCCATCGCGCGCTGGGCGCTCGTCCTCGGTCTGTGCGCGACCGTCTACAGCCTGGGCTGGCTCGTGTGGGCCGGTATGCAGTTCGAGCGGCTCGGATAGTCGGATGCTGGGCGCCGACGAGCTCGCGGAGATGCGCGCACTGCAGGTGCGGGCCTACGGGCGCGACGGCGAGCTGTCGCCGGGAGAGGCCGACCGTCTGGCCGAGCTCCAGGCAGGCGCGGCTGCGCATCGCGAGACGGTGCCCGCTGATCGGCGCGAGGCCTCGGCGCCTGAGCCCGTCCCGACCTCGTCGGTCGGGACTCGTGGCCTGGGGGCCGCTGCGGCCGAGGAGACCGCCACGGCGGGCGCCCCCGGGTCCGCACCCGCCGAATCCGCTGAAGGAGCGGAGGAGGCGCTTCCCTCGGCATCCGCTCTGTCGTCGATCCGTGCGTTCTGGCGCCCCCTCGCGCTTGCTGCCGTCGCGGTGCTCGCCGTGGGCGTAGGCATCGGCTGGCTCGCGTTCGGTCGGGTGATCCCGCCGTCCGTCGCGCTCTCCCCGGAGCAGCAGGAATGGCAGACCGCCCTGCTCGCTGAAGGCGTGTACGACTCCGGATCGGTCCGGGCCGTCGCGGCCGAGGACGGCATCGTCGTCTGGATGGCCACGCAGGACGAGCGGGAGAAGACCTGCATCATCCTGAGCAACGGCGAACGGACCCGGCCCAGCTGTCAGCCGACCGAGATCGTCGACGAGGAAGGGATCTTCGGCCAGCTCATCGTGGAGATCAGCGAGTCGGTGCGACGCGAGGTCATGGCCTCGCTCTTCTTCGCGCCGTCGGGCGAACCCGTCGTGCGGATGGACTCCTGGGATCAGTCGCCCGGCTCGTCCGGCATCACCTACGCCAGCGACGAGGAGACGAGGATCGCCGCACAGCTCGCCCAAGACGGCTACGATCCGAACTCGATCTGGGTGGCCGGCTACGACGGGGACGTGCCCGTCTGGACCGCCACGGTGATCGACTCGCAGGCGCAGTGTCTGATCTACGACGGCGCGAGCGAATCGTCGCCCCGGGTCTGCGTCGATGCGCAGACGATGATGGACCAGGAATCGGGGCTCGTGCTCAACGTCGTCGATCCGTTGAGCGGGCAGGCGACGACCTTCGAGATGTCGCCCAACACGGGGCCGACGTACCTCGTGATCACCCGCGAGCGAGGTGAGACCGGTGCCGGCGGAGACTGATCCCGAGGAACTGCGCGCGCTGCAGCAGAAGGCGTACGGACGCGACGGCGGACTGACGGATGCCGACGCGAGGAGGCTGCGCGACCTCGAACGCGCGCGGCAGGAGCAGACGATCGCACCGTCCGAGGCTCCGGCGGCGGAGATCGGGCTGGTCGACGCCGTTCCGTTCGACTTCGACAGCCGGCGCGGCGCCCAGGTCGATGTCTCCGGGCCCGGCTCAGAGACGGAGGACCCCGAACCACGGGATGCGGAGCCGCAGGTCACAGGGACGGCGTCGGGACTGCTCCGTCGATGGTGGGTGGTCGCGGCGGCATCCGCTCTGCTGCTGGCGATCGGCGTGGGCGCCGGGTGGGCGCTCTTCGGCCAGCGCCCCGGCGCCGTCGTCCTGACGGCGGATCAGCAGGAGCGCCGTGCCGAGCTCTACCGGGAGGGCGAGTACGACGCGGGCACCCTGCGTGCGGTCGGTCAGGACGAGGACGCCCTGGTCTGGTACGCGACGAAGGACGGCGGCGCCCAGACCTGCGTGGTGATCGACATCGCGCAGGCGTCGTCTGAAGCGTGTCAGGAGGCCGACATCGTTCCGTTCGGGCTGTCGGCCTCGGTGATGGTGCCGCTGAATGCGGGGAGCGATGCCGAGTCGGGGGTGGCTCCGGGGGCGAGCGTGAACGCGTACCTGATGCTCTCGACCACGGGTGAGCCGATGGTCTCGATCCAGCGGTGGTCGCCCGATCTGGCGATGATCAGTCAGTTCCGCGGCGCGGAGCGCGATCGAGCGACGGAACTCGTCTCTCAGGGGTTCAATGCCGGCCTGTTGATCGTCGGGGAGTTCCAGAGCGAGCCCGTCTGGCTGGGCACCCGCTTCTCGGCGGGCGACTCGACGGTGGAGTACTGCATGATCGTCGACGGCATCGATGGCAGGACGGTGTGCAGCGCCGACATCGACGCCGCGGGGCGGGGCGTGTCGACCGACGTCGAGGGAACCGTCGACGGGGTGCCGACGACCTGGAACCTGCGGATCCAGAACACCGAGAGCCGAACGCCGTATCTCACCATCGCCCAGACCGTCTCGTTCCCGAATCCGGGCGACAAGGTCACGCTGGGCGGAGACGACGGCGAACCGCTCGAGGAGACCGTGCCGAGCGAACCCCCGGGATGAGCGCGATCAGCCGACCGCGGGCACGCGATCGGCGAGGATCGCCCGGCGCTGGTCGCCGACGCGCACGAGGATGAGCGTCGCCTCCTCATCGCCGCGCAGCGTGAGCTTCTTCCGGAACGCCGCGGGGTCGATGTCGACGCCGCGCTTCTTGATCTCCAGCCGCCCGATCCCGTTCGCCTTCAGCACGGCGCTGATCGCCTTGGGATTCGCGGGCATCGTCTCGCGCACCCGGAACGACTGCACGAAGGGGCTCGTGACGGCGGCATCCGAGGTCAGGTAGGCGATGTGCTCGTCGAGCATGCCGGCGTCGAGGCTGCGTGCGACGTCGCCGATCAGCCGGGCGCGGATGACCGCCCCGTCGGGCTCGTGGAGGAACGCGCCGAGGTCACGGGTCGGCACGTCATCGGCGTCTCCGTTCGAAGTGAGCTCATGGGAGCGCTCGCCGCGGATCACGAGAGCCGCGCGGCGCACGCCCTCCCGCGCGAGGGCGCCGCTCCACACGACCAGCTCGACGACGCTGCCGTCGGCGCTCACCCACTGCGCCTCGCCGTCGTCGGGGAGGGCATCGCGGTCGTGCGCCGGGCCGAGCTTGATGCCGGTCGGCCGACGCGCTGCGACGTCGAACGCCCAGTCCAGCGACGGCGAGTAGTCGTCGGCGGAGACGCGGCGGGTCTCGCTGTGTCCGGCGGTGCGCCGGGCGGGATCCATCCAGACGGCTCCGGATTCCGCGACCGATGAGAGCGTGCTCTCGGCCGTGCCGTGGCGCACGACGGCCGAGTCGCCGAAGGGCGCGAGGTTGTAGGCGGCGATCACCGAGGTGACCTCGTCGGCGTCGACGGCCAGCACGTCGAGACCGGCACCGGCGAAGGCGAGGGCGTCGCCGCCGATGCCGCAGCCGAGGTCCGCGACGTGGGTGATCCCGGCGCTGCGGATCCTCTGTGCATGCCGTGCCGCGACCGCGAGCCGCGTCGCCTGCTCCAGGCCGGCGCGGGTGAACAGCATCCGTGCTCCGAACGCGCCGAACTTGGCGGTCGCCCGGGAGCGCAGATGCGCCTGTCCGACCACCGCCGAGACCAGGTCGGGGGAGTGCCCGGCCGCCCGCAGGCGCGAGACCGTTCGTGCGACATCGGTCGTCGACTCGATCATCCCGACCTCGTCGAGGAGCGCGAGCCCTTCGGGGGTCAGCAGCGCTCGCAGCTCGGACATCTCCACGTCCTCAGCCTAATTCCCCGGGCTGTGCCGTCGGGTTGGCGGCCGGTTGGCACTCGCATTGCGTGAGTGCCAGCCGAGCGCCTAGACTGGATTAGCACTCTCGGGTTGAGAGTGCGAACAAGTCTTTCGTGTCAGCGTCAAGAAAGAAGAGGTAGACCGTGTCGGTTTCCATCAAGCCGCTCGAGGACCGCATCGTCATCCAGCAGGTCGAGGCCGAGCAGACCACCGCGAGTGGCCTGGTCATCCCCGACACTGCCAAGGAGAAGCCCCAGGAGGGCGAGGTCATCGCCGTCGGCCCCGGCCGCATCGATGACAACGGCAACCGCGTTCCGATCGACGTCGCCGTCGGCGACCGTGTCCTGTACAGCAAGTACGGCGGCACCGAGGTGAAGTTCGGCGCAGACGAGTACCTCGTCCTGTCGGCCCGCGACGTCCTCGCGGTCGTCGTCCGCTGAACCCCGCAGTCCTCGAAGGGACCCGGATGCCACGGCATCCGGGTCCCTTCTGCTTTCCGCCACGCGGCATCCGATTCCTGCCGAAGTCCGCACCGCGAGGCGCTCGTGGCGATCGGACTCCGGTCCCGGCAATAGGGTTGTCCAGTGCCCCCTGAGACGACGACCCGCGCCACTCGGACCGCCGGAGTCGCATACGCCGGCGGCGCCTATCTGCTGTGGGGCATCCTCCCGCTGTACTTCCTGCTCCTCGTGCCCACCGGCCCCTGGGAGGTCGTCGCCTGGCGGGTCCTGCTGTCGCTCGTCTTCTGCCTCCTGCTGCTGACGGTGACGCGCGGCTGGGCGGCGTTCGGCGTGATCCTGCGGCAGCCGAAGCTCCTCGGCTGGACCGCGCTCGCCGGCCTCCTCATCTACGTCAACTGGCAGGTCTTCGTGCTCGGCACGCTCACCGGCCACGTGGTGGAGACCAGCCTCGGGTACTTCATCAACCCGATCACGACGGTGCTGCTCGGCGTCTTCGTGTTGAAGGAGCGCATCCGCCGGCTCCAGTGGGCGGCCATCGCCATCGCCGCGATCGCGGTGGTCGTGATCGTCGTCGCCTACGGCGCCTTCCCGTGGATCGCGCTGACCCTGACCGCGTCGTTCGGCGTCTACGGCCTGATCAAGAAGAAGATCGGCCCCGCGGTCGACGCGGTGAGCGGCCTCACGCTCGAGTCGTTCTGGCTGATCCCGATCGCGATCGTGCAGCTCATCATCGTGGCGCAGACGCCGGCCGGCATCACGATGGGGCAGAACGGCTGGGGCCACGCCCTGGTGCTCGGGTTCGCCGGCGTGGTCACCGCCGTACCCCTGCTGCTCTTCGCCGCGGGCACGCGCAGGATCGACCTCACGGTGATCGGCATGATCCAGTTCGTCACCCCGGTGATGCAGTTCATCCTCGGCGTCGCCGTGCTCGGCGAGCCGATGCCGGCCGAACGCTGGGCCGGATTCATCATCGTGTGGATCGCGATCGCGGTTTTCGTGGTCGACCTCCTCCTGGCGGCCCGGCGCGGGCGTCGTGTCGCGGAGCCCGGAGTCGCCTGATCCTGGGGCCCACCGCGGCCAGGACTCGGTATCGGATCGTTAACGCACTGAGATACTGCCGACACCTGCGCGCGAGCATCTCGCTCTAGTGTTAGAGCACCCGATCGCGGTCACAATCCGCGCTCAGTTACGCAAGGGAGCAACATGAACGTATTGAAGGGTTCGCGCAGCGCGAAGATCTTCGCGGGGATCGCGCTGCTCAGCGCATCCGCCATCGTGGTCGCCGGCTGCAGCAGCACGCCGAACGCCGAGCCTTCGGAAGGCGGTGGAGACAAGCCCGCAGCAGACCTGACGCTCAAGCTCGGTTCGCTGCTGCCCCAGACCGGCTCGCTGTCGTTCCTCGGCCCGCCCATGGAATCCGGCGTCGGACTCGCCGTCTCCGAGGTCAACGAGGCCGCCGCCGGCGTGACCATCGACCTGACCGCCGAAGACGAGGGCGACACCGACACCAAGGCGTACGAGACCTCGATCACCAAGCTCCAGGGCGCAGGCGTGACCGCCATCGTCGGTGCCGCGGCATCCGGTGTCTCCCGCCTCATCCTCGACGGAAACGTCAGCGCGGGCATCCTGCAGATCTCGGCCTCGAACACCGGTCCCGACTTCACCGACTGGGACGACAACGGCCTCTACTTCCGCACCGCACCCAGCGACCTGCTGCAGGGTGAGGTCCTCGGAAACCTGATCGCTGAAGACGGCCACAAGACCCTCGGCGTCATCTACCAGAACGACGCCTACGGCACCGGTCTCTTCGACAACATCAAGTCGACGTTCGAGGGCGCCGGTGGCGAGGTCGTCGCCGATGCGTCGTACAACGTCGGCGACGGTCAGTTCGACGCTCAGGTCGAGACCATCAAGGCTGCGAACCCGGACGCTGTCGCGATCGTGTCGTTCGACCAGTTCAAGACCATCGCCCCGCTGCTGCAGAACGCCGGCATCTCGCCGGACAAGTGGTACCTGGTCGACGGCAACCTGTCCGACTACGGCTCCTCGCCCGACACGAACTTCTCCTTCTCGCTCGAGGGCGCGCAGGGCACGAAGCCGGGTCCGGCACTCGAGGATGACTTCACCGACCGTCTGCAGACGTTCTGGACGGGCGAGGGCAACCCCGAGGTGAACGACTTCACCTACGCGGCCGAGGCATACGACGCCGTCGTGCTCGTGGCTCTGGCCTCGCTCGCCGCAGGCTCCACCGAGGGCGCGGACATCGCGGCCAAGATGGAAGAGGTCTCGGGCGGTTCCGGCGACGGAGAGAAGTGCACCAGCTTCGCCGACTGCGCCAAGATCATCAACGACGGCGGCACGGCCGACTACGACGGCTACTCCGGCGAGATCACGTTCGATGAGAACGGCGACCCGCAGGGTGCGTCCATCGGTACCTACAAGTACGGTGCCGACAACCTGATCACCCGCACCAACTGATCACACGCGAAGGCCCCGGATGCTGCATCCGGGGCCTTCGTCATGGGTCGGTTCCCTGCCGAGCGCCCCTCTATGCACGAACCGGCCCCTTGTGTGCGAACACAAGGGGCCGGTTCGTATGCAGAGGGGCCGGTCGGCGGCGAGAAGAAGCGTCAGGCGGCGTCTTCTCCGAGCGTTCCCAGGTACAGGCCGATCACCTTCGGGTCGTTGAGGAGGTCGCGGCCCGTGCCCTCGTAGGCGTCGCGGCCCTGGTCGAGCACATAGCCGCGGTCGCAGATCTGCAGGCAGCGCCGCGCGTTCTGCTCGACCATGATCGTCGTCACGCCCGCCTTGTTGATGTCGGAGACGCGGATGAACGCATCGTCCTGGCGCACGGGGGAGAGGCCGGCGGAGGGCTCGTCGAGCAGCAGCACCGATGGGTCCATCATGAGGGCGCGGGACATCGCCACCATCTGCCGCTCGCCGCCGGAGAGCGAACCGGCGCGCTGCTTGAGCCGCTTGCCGAGCTCGGCGAAGATGCTGCTGACGAACTCCAGGCGCTCGGCGTAGATCTTGGGGTTCTGGTAGAGCCCCATCTGCAGGTTCTCCTCGATGGAGAGCGACGGGAAGACGTTGTTCGTCTGCGGCACGAAGGCCACGCCGCGCTGGACGAGCTTGTCGGCCTTGAGGCCCACGATGCTCTCGCCGTGGAGCGTGACGTCGCCGTCGCGGACGTTCACCATGCCGAAGATGGCCTTCAGCAGGGTCGACTTGCCGGCGCCGTTCGGGCCGATGATGCCGATCAGCTCGCCCTTGTGGGCGACGAGGTTCGCGCCGTTGAGGATGTTCACGCCCGGCAGGTAGCCCGCGTGCACATCCTTCAACTCGACGATGACGTCGTCGTTCTTGATCTCGTTGCGGACGGGCGTCTGGTCGGTCATGCCTTCTTCTCCTCGGCGTCGTCGGCGGATTCCTCGGCCTCGACCTCGGCCTCGACCTGTTCGCGGAACTTCACCGCATCCACATCGGCGACCACGGGGATGCGGCCGGTGACGGCACCCAGATCGACGTCCTGATGCGCGCCCAGGTAGGCGTCGACGACCGCGGGGTCCGCCATGACCTCGTCGGGCGGCCCTTCGGCGACGACACGACCTTCCGCCATCACGACGACCCAGTCGGCGATGTGGCGGACCATGTGCATGTCGTGCTCGACGAAGAGCACGGTCATCCCCAGGCCCTTGAGGTCGAGGATGTGATCGAGGAGCGACTGCGTGAGCGCCGGGTTGACGCCGGCCATCGGCTCATCGAGCATCACCAGGGTCGGATCGCTCATCAGGGCCCTGGCCATCTCGAGGAGCTTGCGCTGCCCGCCGGAGAGCGAGGCGGCGAAGTCCTTCTCCTTGGCATCGAGCTTGAAGCGGGCGAGCAGGTCGCGCGCCTTTCCCTCGATCTCGGTGTCCTGGTTGCGCCACAGGAACGGGAACAGGCTCGCCCAGAAGCCCTCGCCGCGCTGGTGCGGGGCGCCGAGCTTCATGTTCTCGAGCACCGTGAGCAGCGACAGCGACTTGGTCAGCTGGAACGTGCGCACCTGACCCATGCGGGCGACCTTGAACGACGGCACTCCGGAGAGGTTCTTGCCGTCGAACGACCAGGTGCCGCTGTTGGGCTTGTCGAAGCCGCAGAGCAGGTTGAAGAGCGTCGTCTTGCCGGCGCCGTTCGGTCCGATCAGAGCCGTGATGGCGCCGCGCGGGATCTCGAGGTGGTCGACGTCGACGGCGGTCAGTCCGCCGAAGCGCCGCTGCACGGCGTCGGCGACGAGGATCGGATCGACCTTGGCGACGCCCGGCTTCACCTCTCCCTTGGTGAGACCGGTGGTCTTCGGGCGTCGGATGCTTCCCGTGGCCGGCGCTTCGGCGGGCTCGGGGGTCAGTTCACTTGACAAAGGTCATCTCCCTCTTGTCGCCGAGGATGCCCTGGGGGCGGAAGATCACGAGCAGCATCAGCGCGATGCCGATGAAGATGAACACCAGCGTCGAGGCCTGGCTGTCGGACATCGGCAGGATGCCCGCCTTCGCCATCGACGGCAGCAGGTTCGCCATGAAGGCGAACACGATCCAGAAGAGGATCGCGCCGAGCGTCGGACCGAACACCGTGGCCGCACCGCCGAGGAGCAGGACGGTCCACAGGAAGAAGGTCAGCGACGTCGTGTAGCTGCCGGGGACCACGGCGGAGGGGAGGACGAACACGATCCCTCCGGCGGCGCCGATCACACCGCCGACGACGAGCGCCTGCATCTTGTAGGCGAAGACGTTCTTGCCGAGCGAGCGCACGGCGTCCTCATCCTCACGGATGCCCTTGAGCACGCGGCCCCAGGGGCTGCGCATCAGCGCCCACACGAGGAGGATCGCGACGAGCAGCACGATCAAACCGAACACGCGGTTCCAGAGATCGTCGGCGCTGTACGTCCACGGACCGAACCCGTAGGTGCCGGTGGGGAAGGGGTTCGCGTCGCGGAAACCGCCGTTGAACTGCGCGAGACCGTCGGCCGAGTTCGTGTACTCGTCGAACACCTGCGTGGTGAACAGCAGGCGCACGATCTCACCGGCGGCGATCGTCGCGATCGCGAGGTAGTCGGCCCGCAGGCGCAGCGTCGGGATACCGAGGAGCACCGCGAAGAGCGCGCCGCCGAGCAGCCCGATCAGCATGCCGATCCACCACGGGAGGCCGAACGTCAGCACGGAGATGGCGTAGCCGTAGCCGCCGATCGCCATGAAGGCGGCCATACCGAAGTTGAGCAGACCGGCGAAGCCGAAGTGCATCGCCAGACCGGTGGCCGCCAGCGCGTACGCCAGGGTGACCGGGCTGAACAGGTAGACGGCGGTGTTGGAGAAGATGCTTCCGAAGTCCATGGCGGTCAGCCCAACCTTTCCCTGCGGCCCAGCAGTCCCTGGGGTCTGACGAGGAGGATCACGATGAGGACGACCAGGGCGCTCGCGTACTTCAGGTCGGAGGGGATCCAGAGCGTCGAGACCTCGACCGCGATGCCGACGATGAGCGACCCGACGAGAGCGCCGAACGCGGTGCCGAGGCCTCCCAGCGTGATGGCGGCGAAGATGAGCAGCAGCATCTGCGCGCCCATGTCCCACTTCACACCGGGGCGGAAGTAGCCCCAGAGGACGCCGGAGATCGCTGCCAGGGTGCCGGAGAGGATCCAGACGTAGCGGACCACCTTGTCGACGTCGATGCCGGATGCGGCCGCGAGCTGCGGATTGTCGGAGATCGCGCGGGTCGCCTTGCCGATGCGGGTGCGGGTGAGGAAGAACGCGACCCCGACGATCACGACGATGCTCACGGCCATGCCGATCATGTCGATGTAGGACAGCGAGATCGGGCCGAACTGGATCGGCGCCGGGCTGGCGCCCGGAAGCTGCCGGGTGCCGCCGCCGATCAGGTACTGGAAGGCGTAGCGGAGCGCCAGCGACAGTCCGATGCTGACGATCATCAGCTGCACGACGCCGAGCCCGCGTCGCCGAAGCGGACGCCAGATGCCGGCATCGAGCGCCCAGCCGAACAGCCCGCCGCCGATCACCGCCGCGATGATGCCCGCCCACAGCGGAAGATGCCAGAAGGTGGTCGTGACGAGCGCCACGAGTCCGCCCCACGTCACCATCTCGGCGTGCGCGAAGTTCGACAGTCGCGTCGTGCCGTAGATCAGCGCCGCACCCATCGAGGCGAGCGCCAGGAGGAGACCGAAGTTCAGACCTCCGACGAGGCGTGAGAGCAGCTGGTCGAGGACCGACACCGTGACCCGCTGCCCCTCGCCCAGGAACAGGTTCATGATCTTGGTGCCGGTGAGGCCGAACTCCACCTCGAAGGAGGCGGACGTGCCCGCGATCGGCTGCGTGCCGGGTGGGAGCAGGCTCGCGTCGACGATCACGCCGTCGGGCAGGGACTCCTCGTCGACCGTGAGCGTGTACGTGTCCTTCTCGGGCACGTACAGGCGCCACTTGCCGTCGGCATCCGTCTCGGTCTCGCCCTTGAAACCGTTGCCCTCGATCTGCATGCCGACGCCTTCGACAGGCTCGTCGTCGAAGGTGATGACCCCGGCGAAGTAGAAGTCGGTCACCTCCTGGCCGTCGTCGGTGGTCTCAGCGGATGCCGGAGACGGGGGCAGGATCAGGAACGCTGTCAGCGCCATGAGGATGCCGAGGAGAGCGACCACCCAGGGTCGCTTTCTCTGTACGGCGATTGATGTGGGTCCCACGCAACCTCCACTGTGAGTGCTTTCCCTGCGGCATCGGGTGTGAACCGCAGCGATCGAAGACGTTTTGAGCGTAGTGTGCGTTTCCCGATTCGCCTACACCGGCCCTCTCCCGGCTGGTCGGCGGCGACCCCGGGAATGTTCACGGGCTCATCTCGCTTAGAATCCTCATACGGGTTTCCGGCCCGCGCCGGACGCTGTCGACCGCACTCGCACTCGGATTCGCGCGACTCGCGCAGGAGGAGCTTCCATGGACCAGCACGATCCCTTCGGCTTCGTCGGACTGACGTACGACGATGTGCTGCTCCTCCCGGGGCACACCGACGTGATCCCCAGCGAGGCCGACACGTCGTCGCGGATCACGCGCCGCATCTCGGTCGCCACTCCGCTGCTGTCGAGCGCCATGGACACGGTCACCGAGTCGCGCATGGCGATCGCGATGGCGCGCGAGGGCGGCATCGGCATCCTGCACCGCAATCTCTCGATCGCCGATCAGGCGGCGCACGTCGACCGGGTCAAGCGCAGCGAGTCCGGCATGATCACCGATCCGATCACGACGACGGCGGATGCCACGGTCGAGGAGGTCGACGCCCTCTGCGCGAAGTACCGCATCTCGGGCCTCCCGGTCATCGACGACGACGGCAAGCTCGTCGGCATCATCACCAACCGCGACATGCGCTTCGTCTCGGGCTTCGAGCGCCAGACCACGTTCGTGAAGGACGTCATGACCTCGGAGGGCCTCGTCACTGCCCCGGTCGGCGTCGCGGCCGGCGAGGTCATCGCCCTGTTCGCGAAGCACCGCGTCGAGAAGCTGCCCCTGATCGACGCCGACGGCACGCTCGCCGGTCTCATCACCATCAAGGACTTCGACAAGAGCGAGAAGTACCCGCTCGCCACCAAGGACGACCAGGGCCGACTGCGCGTCGGTGCGGCGATCGGCTTCTTCGGCGATGCGTGGGAGCGTGCGGAGGCGCTGCGCGACGCCGGTGTCGACGTGCTGGTCGTCGACACCGCCAACGGCCAGTCGCAGGGCGTCATCGATCTGGTCCGTCGTCTGAAGGCCGATGAGACCTTCGAGCACATCGACATCATCGGCGGCAACGTCGCGACCCGCGAGGGTGCGCAGGCTCTGATCGACGCCGGAGTGGACGCCGTCAAGGTCGGCGTCGGTCCCGGCTCGATCTGCACCACCCGCGTCGTCGCCGGTGTGGGCGTGCCGCAGGTCACGGCCGTGTACGAGGCATCGCTGGCCGCGCGGCCCGCCGGTGTGCCCGTGATCGCCGACGGCGGTCTGCAGTACTCCGGCGACATCGCCAAGGCGCTCGTCGCCGGCGCGGATGCAGTGATGCTGGGCTCGCTGCTCGCCGGCACCGACGAGTCGCCGGGCGAGATCGTCTTCCAGTCCGGAAAGCAGTTCAAGCAGTACCGCGGCATGGGCTCGCTCGGCGCGATGCAGACCCGCGGCAAGCAGACCTCCTACTCGAAGGACCGCTACTTCCAGGCCGACGTCCCGAGCGACGACAAGCTCATCCCCGAGGGCATCGAGGGCCAGGTGCCGTACCGCGGGCCGCTCTCGGCTGTGGCATACCAGCTCGTCGGCGGTCTCCGTCAGTCGATGTTCTACGTCGGCGCGCGCACCATCGAGGAGCTGAAGCAGCGCGGAAAGTTCGTGCGCATCACGTCGGCCGGGCTCAAGGAGTCGCACCCGCACGACGTGCAGATCGTCGTCGAGGCGCCGAACTACAAGAAGTAGGCGACCCCGACAGGAAGGGACCGGATGCTGTCCGCATCCGGTCCCTTCTTCGTACTCCGCGGGGTCAGCCGCAGGTGTAGGTGACGCCGTTCACGTCCCACACGCCCGGGCCGAGCTCCGCGCACGTGCCGATGACGCCGCCGATCACGGTCACGAACAGGATGATGCCGATGATCCAGAGCAGCGTGAAGACGGCTCCGACGATGATGCCGGCGATCGCGAGGCCCTTGGGCGCCCCGGCCTTTCCGAGCTTGACGGCCGCGACGATGCTGAGGATCAGGCCGACCGGCGCGGCGACGAAGGCGAGCACGAGGCCGATGATCGACAGCACGCGTCCCGGGGGCGACACCGGGGCGGACGCGTAGGGGGCGCCGCCGTACGGGGCGCCGCTGTTCGGAGCGGGCGGCGCGTAACCGGCCGCGGGATCCGCGGGTGCGTCGTTCCAGGTCGGGGGAGTCTGTGCGGATGGATTCTGCGGGGAGTCGGGGGGTGGGGGAATCGTCATGTCTCTCTCCTCTTCCAGGGAGACGGCGGATCGGCCGTCGCCGGTTCTCGTAGCCAGAGCGTAGCGAGCCGCGTGTCGATCGCACCATCCTGTCGACCCGATAGCCCTCTTCCGTCCGTCGTCGGCCCGGCGTAGCGTGCCGGTATGTGCCGCAACATCGTGCCCCTGAACAACCTCGAGCCCGCCGCGACCGACGAGGAATGTCACGACGCCGCCCTGCAGTTCGTCCGCAAGATCGCGGGTACGAATGCGCCGTCGCGCGCCAACCAGGCCGTGTTCGACCGGGCCGTCGCAGAGATCGCGCACGCGGCTCGGCACCTCCTCGATGACCTCGTGACCACGGCTCCGCCGAAGAACCGCGCCGATGAAGCAGCCAAGCGACAGGCCCGGTCGGCCGAGCGGTACGAGGCCATCCGGGTCTATCAGCAGGAGAAGCGCGCCGCACGCGCGGCGTCTTAGCAGCTGACGCACGTGCATCGGGGAGCGTGCGCCTCGTGATCGCGCCGTGCACGCCCTGATCGATACCTTTGCGCGCGGTGTGCGACGGCTCGCCCTGACCGGCAGCGTCGGGTGGGCGTTCCGATATGCCAATATTTAGGAATAACACCCGCTCGACTTCCCCGAGCTCACGGTTCTGAAGGGTACCGAGAGCACGACGCCAGCTCCACCGGCAGGGAATTCCCCAAGGAGAGCTGCACAAATGGTTGAGGAGTCTCCTCGCGTCCTCGTCGTCGACGACGATCCGGACGTCGCGCTGCTCGTGAAGACGGTACTCGAGAGGCGCGCAGGCTGCATCGTCGACACCGCCGAAGACGGTCACGCGGCGATCGCGCGCATGACCGCGCTGCGCCCCGACGTCGTCGTCACCGACATCGAGATGCCCGGCCTGGGTGGTCTCGAGCTGCTGGCCGAGCTGCGACGCACGAGCCCGAACGTCCCCGTGATCGTGATGACGGCGCACGTCTCCGTCGAGTACGCCGTCTCCGCACTGCGCGCGCAGGCCGATGAGTTCCTCACCAAGCCCCTCGACAACACCAAGCTCGTCGAGGCCGTCACCCGCCTCGCCGCCGAAGGGCGACGTCGCCGCGAAGAGGCCCGGCCCGCGGAGGTCGTCCTCGCGATCGGGGCTCACCCGGACGACGTCGAGATCGGAGTAGGCGGACTCCTCGCGGCCCACGCTCATGCGGGCGACGCGATCACCATCCTCACGCTGTCGCGGGGAGCCCGCGGCGGCGACGCCGACAGCCGCCAGAGTGAGTCGCTCGCGGCCGCAGACATGCTCGGCGCCCGACTCTTCGTCAAGGACCTCATCGACACCGAGATCTCGGGTGGCGGGGCCACCGTGCGTCTGATCGAGGAGGTCGTGCAGGAGATCAAGCCGACCATCGTCTACACGCACTCCAGCCACGACCGCCACCAGGATCACCGCGCGGTGAGCGAGGCGACGATCGTGGCCACGCGCCGCGTCGGCACGGTGGCCTGCTACCAGAGCCCGTCGGCGACCATCGACTTCCGGCCGACCCGCTTCGTGCGGATCGACCAGTACCTCGATCAGAAGCTGCGGCTGCTGGAGCGCTTCAGCTCGCAGACCGCCAGCCGCGACTACCTCGAACCCGACTTCGTCACCGCGACGGCCCGCTACTGGTCCCGCTTCGGCGGTGGCAAGGCGGTCGAGCCGCTCGAGGTGGTGCGCGAGACGGCGGAGTTCGTCGGCGCCCACGAACTCACGAGAAGAGAGACCTGATGACGAAGCGCGTTCTGGTGACCGGTGCAGGAGGTCCGGCCGGTGTGGCCGTCATCCGCTCGCTCCTCCGCCGTTCCGACCTGACCGTGTTCGCCGCCGACATGGACGGCTGGGCGAGCGGCATCTACCTGGTGCCGTCGGAGCAGCGGCGCCTCGTGCCGCCCGGACGCGACGCGGACTTCGTGCCCGCGATCGCGCGGATGGTCGCGGAGGACTCCCTCGATCTCGTCATCTCGACGGTCGACGTGGAGCTGATCGCGCTCGCCGAGCGCCGGGACGAGCTGGCGCCGGCCGTGCTGGCCGCGCCCTCCGCCGACACGCTGAACACCGCACTCGACAAGCTCGCCCTCGCCGAGCGCTGCGCGCCGACCGGGCGCACGCCGCGCACCGTCCTCGCCGGACCCGACGCCGAAGGCATCGACTGGGAGTTCCCGGTCTTCGCGAAGCCGCGTCAGGGCGCCGGGAGCCGCGGCATCCGCCTGGTGCCGGATCGTGCGGCGCTCGAGGCCCTGCCGACCGACGAGGGGCTCATCGTGCAGGACTTCCTGCCGGGCGAGGAGTATTCGGTCGACGTGATCGCGGATGCCGCGGGCAACGTCGTCGCCGCCGTGCCGCGTACGCGCGCCCGTGTGGACTCGGGCGTGGCGATCGCGGGGCAGACCGTCCGCGACCCCGAGCTCGAGGACACCGCGGCGGACATCGCGCGGGCCATCGGCCTCGTCGGCGTCGCGAACGTGCAGCTGCGCCGCGACCGCGCCGGTCGCGCGGTGCTGCTCGAGGTCAACCCCCGCTTCCCCGGCGCCCTCCCGCTGACGATCGCGGCAGGGGTGGACATCCCGTCGCTGGTCGCCGACCTGTTCCTCGGCATCGAGCTCCCCGTACGGATCCCCTTCCGCGAAGTCGCCTCGGTGCGCTTCCTGGAAGACGTGATCGTCGAGGTCGACGATCTGCTCGTCTCGGCCCATGCGGGGCACCAGGAGGACCTGTGAGCCACGCCGCGCTGCGCGGAGACCATCACGTGCACTCGACGTTCTCCGACGACGCGGTGTCGACCCTCGCCGAGAACGTCGCGGCGGCCGCTGCGGCGGGGCTGACGACCGTTCGGCTCGTCGACCACGTGCGGCAGAGCACGACCTGGGTGCCGGAGTACCTCGCGGCCGTCTGCGCGCTCGCCGTGCCGGAGGGCCTCACGGTGCTCACCGGGGTCGAGGCGAAGATCCTCGATACGTCGGGCGGCCTCGACATCCCCGTGCTGCCCGAGGGCATCGATCGCATCCTCATCGCGGACCACCAGTTCCCCGGCATCGACGGGCCGCTCGGGCCGACCGCCGTGCGCGAGCGGATCGCCGCCGGCTGGGCTGCGGAAGACGTGCTCGACCAGTTCGTCACCGCGCTCATCGCTGTGATGGGGCGGTACCCCGGCAACCAGCTCGCGCACTGCTTCTCGATCCTGCCCAAGATCGGGCTCTCCGAAGACGATCTCGGAGGCGAGCGCATCGCCGCGTGGGCGCGCGCCGCCGCCGAGACCGACACCCTCGTCGAGGTCAACGAGAAGTGGGGGTGCCCCGGCATCCGATCGCTCACGGCCCTGCGGGAGGCCGGAGCCGAGATCGTGGCGTCCACCGACAGCCACGTCGCCTCCGACGTCGGCCGCTACTCGCGCGTCATCGCACTCCTCGATGGGGAGGACCGCTCGTGATGACCGGCCTCACCTGGCTCGAGACCACGATCGTCATCATCCTGCTGGTCTGCGTCTTCGTGGGAACGCTGCCCGTGATCAACACGGCCCTGCAGTTCCTGACCCTGCCGCTGCATGCGTTCCGCAACCACTATGCGAAGGCGGCGCCGTATCACCCGAACGTCGCGGTCCTGATCCCCGCCTGGAACGAGGGGCTCGTCATCGGGCCGGCGATCGAACGGCTGCTCCAGCTCGAGTACCCCGACGGACGGCTTCGAGTCTTCGTCGTCGACGACGCGTCGACCGATGACACACCCGAGATCGTCACGGCCATGGCCGCGACCTACCCCGGCCGGGTCGTGCACCTGCGTCGCGACAAGGGCGGCGAGGGCAAGGCGCACACGCTGAACCACGGACTCGACGTGGTCCTCGCGGATGCCTGGACCGAAGCCGTGCTCATCATGGACGCCGACGTCATCTTCGCCCGCGACTCGCTGCGCAAGCTCAGCCGTCATCTCGCCGACGACAAGGTCGGCGCGGTCACCGCGTACATCGCCGAGGGCAGCCGCGACCGCAACTACCTCACTCGCTTCATCGCGATCGAGTACGTCATCGGGCAGCTCTCGGCCCGCCGCGTGCAGAACGTCGGCGGTGCGATCGCATGCCTCGCCGGCGGCGCACAGCTGCACTCCCGCGCGAACCTCGAGGCGATCGGCGGACGCATCCCGACCGGCACCCTCGCCGAAGACACCATGACGACGTTCGAGGGGCAGCTCAAGGGGCGGCGCATGGTGTTCGAGCCGCACGCCGTCGTGCTGGCCGAGGAGCCGCGCACGGTCGACAGCCTCTGGAAGCAGCGCCTGCGCTGGGCCCGCGGCAATGTGCAGCTGACCTCGATCTACCGCAAGCTGTGGTTCCGACCGAGCCGCCTCCACAACCTGGGCAGCTTCTCCTTCGGTCTGGCGTGGTTCACCATCCTGCTCCTGCCCGCGTTCATGCTCCTCGCGGCGACGGCGCTGCTCGTGCTGCTGGTGCTGCACAGCGACATCGCGGAGTTCGTGTTCCGCTTCATGTGGGTCGCCGCGGCATGCATCTACATCTTCTCCATGCTGTATGCCGCCCAGCTCGACCCGCGCATCGGCCGCCAGTCGTGGCGCGAAGTCATCATGTTCCCCGGCCTCGGTGCGCTGATCCTCATGGCGATCGCGCTCTTCCCGTGGCTCTTCGAAGACGGTCTGACGCAGCTCGGGTTCGCTCTCACCGACGAGAACCGATTCGTCTGGGCCGTGGTCTTCTACCTCTGGGGGCCGATCTCCATGCTCGGCATCTGGCTGGCCCGCGCGGTGGAACCCCTACCGGGCGGACGGTTCTTCGCGGGACTATTGCTCTACGTCTGCGGATACGGCTCCCTGCTGTGTGCGATCACCGTGGACTCGTACATCAAGGAATGGCGTCGGGCCGACGCCTCGTGGATCAAGACCGAGAAGATCGGACGGGTCGACTCATGACCGAAGCGCCGTCGCAGGACGTCGAAGCGCAGGAGATCGCCGCGGATGCTCGACGAGAGCGGAGGCTGATCCCTCAGGCCCTCCTCGCGATCGCCGTCGTCGTCGTGATCGTCGTCGTGCGAGAGCTGCTCCTCCGATGAGCGGGAGGCCGCTGGCCCTCGTCGTCGAGGATGCCGTCGATCAGGCGGCGCTCCTGCGCCGCTACCTCGACCGCGAGGGGTTCGACGCCTTCGTCGCGGTCGACGCGGAGTCGGCGATCGCCGCGTTCGACGAGATCGATCCCGTGCTCGCCGTGATCGACCTGCTCCTCCCCGGGATCTCGGGCCAGGAGTGCGTGCAGCTCGTGCGCGAGCGCTTCCCGGCGTGCTTCCTGGTCATCAGCTCCGTGCTCGATGCCGCGGATTACCCGCCCGCGGATGCCGCGCTGCCGAAGCCGATCACCGGTGCCGACCTGCACGCGATCGTCGAGCGGGTGACGCGGTGAGGGCGACGCCGCTCGATCGCGCCGAGAACCGGTGGTATCAGGTCTTCGACAACCCGAGCCCGCTCGTCAAGCAGGGTCCGACCTTCATCGCCGCCGTCGCCGCCGCACTGCTGACCTGGGTGATCGCGGATCTTCCGGTGACGCACCCGATGGCTCTGGCCGCAGGTCTCGGACTGGTGACAGCCGCGACCCTCCAGGCGGCCGTGTTGACGGCCCGCCGGGTGTACGAGGGATGGATCGTCCTGCTCGTCCCGCTGATCGACATCGTGGGGCTCGGACTCTTCCGCACCGGGACCGGCGGGGCCGGCTCGCTGTTCTCCTCGCTCGTGCTGCTGCCCGTCATCTGGATCGCCGCCGCCCCCGGCATCCGCTGGGTCTTCGTGGTCGGCGGCCTGACCTCCCTCGCGCTGCTCATGCCGTACATCGCCGATCCGCCCCGGAACGATGTCGACTGGCTGCGAGGGGTCGTGGGTCCCCTCGTCTTCGCGGCGGTGGCCGCGGTGATCAACGAGCTGTCCCGTCAGCAGCGCGTGCGGGCGGAGCAGGCCGAGAAGCTCGTCGCCGAGCGCACGTCGGCGCTCTCCGACAACGTCACCATGATCGTGCAGCTGCGGGAGAAGGAGCATCAATACCGCTCGCTCGTCGAGTCGTACGAGGGGCTCTGGTCGTCGATCACCGCTCAGGCGGTCATCGCGACCGATCTGAAAGGCACGATCACCGCCTGGAATCCCGGGGCGGAGCGTCTGTTCGGTCTGACCTACGCCGAAGCCATGGACGACGTGCGCATCGATCGATTCTTCGCCGAGTCGTCTCTCAGCTCCCTCGCCGGCGACTGCACCCGCCAGGAGCGTGCGGACGCCGATTCGCCGCTCCCTCCCGGCATGATGGCGCTCTTCGCGCGGGCAGACGACGACGGCGAGAACATCGAGAGCGACGTCGATGTCGTGACGGGGGCGGGCACCTCGGTCCCCGCGCGCGTGACCGTCAGCCCGTACAGGGACGGCGCCGGCACGCAGCAGGGTTATCTGCTCGTGGTGACGGACGAGAGCAAGGCGGTCGAGGTCGCCCGCATGAAGGACGAGTTCGTCGGCATGATCTCGCACGAGCTGCGGACGCCTCTGAGCGCGATCATCGGGTTCCTGGATCTGCTGCAGAACGATCCCGGTCAGCCGCTCACCGACGAGCAGCAGGAGTTCGTCGGCATCATCGAGCGCAACGCCCAGAGGCTGCTGAACCTCGTCGGCGACCTGCTGTTCACCGCCCAGGTCGAGTCGGGGCGCTTCCCGCTGGATCGCGAGGAGGTCGACCTCGGCGAACTCGTGCGCTCCGCCGTGGCATCCGCCGGCCCGCACGCACAGCGCGAGGGCATCGAGCTCTCGGCGGAGCTGGCGCCGGAGCCGGTGCGGATGCTCGTCGATGCCGGTCGGATCGGCCAGGCACTCGACAACCTGCTGTCCAACGCGATCAAGTTCACGCCGCGAGGCGGCCACGTCACCACCACGGTGCGGCCCTTCGACGGCGGGGTCGAGCTGTCCGTGCGCGACACCGGTGTCGGCATCCCGGAGGATGAGCAGGGGATGCTGTTCACCCGGTTCTTCCGGGCTTCGACGGCCACGCGCAACGCCGTTCCGGGCGTGGGGCTCGGTCTCACGATCACACGCGCCATCGTGCTCGCCCACGGCGGCACGATGGACGTCTCGAGCCAGGAGGGCGTCGGCACGGAGTTCCGCTTCGTGCTCCCCTCGGCCCCGCGGACCGAGGTGCTGCAGACGCTGAGCCGCGCGGACTGATAGCCTGGTCGGCTCGCTGTTCGCGGGCGGAAGGACGGCCTCGAACAGTGGGCTACATCGATGTCTCCGGAGTGTCGCTGACGCTCCCCGACGGCAGACCGCTTCTCGACGAAGCGACATTCAGGGTGGGCGCGGGCTCGACGAGCGCGCTGATCGGACCGAACGGCGCCGGCAAGACGACGCTGCTGCGCATCATCCGCGGCGACCAGGCCGCCGAGGACGGAGTGGTGACGATCGACGGCGGTCTCGGCGTCATGGACCAGTTCGTCGGCCACGGCGAGGCGGGGGAGACGGTGCACCAGCTCCTGGTGCGGGTCGCCCCCGCGCGCATCCGCTCGGCCGCCGATGCTCTCGAAGCCGCCGAGAACGCGCTGATCGAACGCGACGAGCACGACACGCAGATGGCGTACGCCTCGGCCATCGCGGAGTACGCGGATGCCGGCGGCTACGAGCACGAGACCGTCTGGGATCAGTGCACGGTCGCGGCCCTCGGCGTGCCCTACGAGCGTGCCCGGTATCGCGAACTCACCACCCTGTCCGGCGGCGAGCAGAAGCGGCTGGCGCTGGAGGCGCTGCTGCGCGGACCCGACGAGGTGCTCCTGCTCGACGAGCCGGACAACTACCTCGACGTTCCGACCAAGCGCTGGCTCGAGGAGCAGCTGCGGCAGACGCCGAAGACGGTGCTGCTCGTATCGCATGACCGTGAGCTCCTGGCGCGCGCCGCCGACCGGCTCATCACGCTCGAGCCGGGCGGCGCCGGATCCACCGCGTGGGTGCACGGCGGCGGGTTCGCGACCTATCACCAGGCGCGCACCGACCGGATGGACCGGCTCGACGAGCTGCGTCGGCGCTGGGACGAGCAGCACGAGAAGCTGCGCACCCTCGTCGCGAACCTCAAGGTCAAGGCGTCCGCGAACGACGGCTTCGCGTCGCGGTATCAGGCGGCCCAGACCCGGCTCCGAAAGTTCGAGGAGGCCGGTCCGCCCGAGGAGCGCCCGCCGAGCCAGGACTTCGACATGCGCCTGCGGGGCGCCCGCACCGGCAAGCGGGCCGTGGTGGCATCCGCGCTCGAGCTCACCGGGTTGATGAGGCCTTTCGATGCCGAGGTCTGGTACGGCGACTGGGTCGGGGTGCTCGGCTCGAACGGATCGGGCAAGTCGCATTTCCTTCGGCTGCTGGCCCGCGGGGGCAGCGACCCCGACGCGACGCTCGGGCATGTCACGTCCACCGGGGAGCAGCTGACAGAGGTGCCCCACACGGGTGCGGTGACGCTGGGCGCCCGGGTCGTGCCCGGACTCTTCGCGCAGACGCACGCGCACCCGGAGTTCGTCGGGCGCACGCTGCTCGAGATCCTGCATCGCGGAGACGATCGACGTGCCGGGATGCCGAGGGATGCCGCGAGCTCGGCCCTCGACCGCTACGGCCTCGTCCGTCAGGCGCAGCAGACGTTCGAGTCGCTCTCCGGCGGACAGCAGGCGCGGTTCCAGGTGCTGCTGCTGGAGCTCTCCGGGGCGACGCTGCTTCTGCTCGACGAGCCGACCGACAACCTCGACCTGGAATCGGCCGAGGCCCTCGAGAACGCGCTCGCGCGCTTCGAGGGGACGGTGCTGGCGGTCACGCACGACCGCTGGTTCGCGCGGTCGTTCGATCGGTTCCTCGTGTTCGGATCGGACGGCGAGGTCTACGAGTCCGACGTGCCGGTGTGGGATGAGCGGCGGGTCCTGCGCGCCCGCTGAGCGTCAGCGCAGCCGGAAGGCCTCTGCAGCGCGCGCGCCGGGGTCGAGGGCGAGATCCGCGAGGACCGCCCCGATCCCGGTCGCGAACTTGAAGCCGTGACCCGAGAAGCCGGCGCCGACTACGATCCGTCCGCGGCGGTCGAGCACGAAGGTGCCGTCGGCTGTCGAGGTGTAGGTGCAGCTGATCGGCACGGCGGATGCCGCGTCGAGGCCCGGCATCCACTCGCGCACGTACGCGGCCAGCGCCTCCTGGTGGGTCGCGCGGTGCGGGCGCGCGTCCGGGTCGACCTCGCCGCCGACGCGGTGGAAGCCCACCTTCACGCCCTCGCCCGGTGTCGGCATGCCGTACACCGTCCCGGGGTACGCCGCAGGATCGATGTAGTGGTTGAACGAGGGCCAGGCGCCATCCGTCCGCGGGGCGAAGTGCGCGGGCGTCTCCTCGGTGACCGTGAGCCGGGGGAGTCCGAGTCGGCCGAGGAGCTTCGCGGTCCACGCGCCGGCCGTGACGACGAGGGTGTCGGCCCGCCGTCGGCCGCCGTCGGCGAGATCGAGGATGATGCCGGCCGAGTCCTCGCCGATGTGGTCGACCGGCGTGCTCCAGCGGACCTCGCCTCCGCCGGCGACGATGCGCCGTTCGAGCTCGACCAGCGCGTCGGCCGCCCGCACGACGCCGGCATCCGCCGACCAGAGCACGTCGTCGTCGAATCGCATGCCCGGCCAGCGGACAGCGGCATCCGCGGCGGTCAGGACCGCCGCGGCGATTCCCCGCTCGACCAGGCGCGCGCGCACCGACGCGATGTCGACGTCGCCGTGCGTGACCAGCCCGTGCAGGCGCAGCAGCGGTTCGCCGCCGACACGACCGAGCGCGTCTCACCCCTCGCGGGACCGCACGAGCAGGTCGAGATAGTGCTCCTCGTCGTACGCGTTGTTGAAGTTGCGCGTCGCGCCGTGCGAGGCCCCCTCGCGGTGCCCGCGGGCGAAGCGCTCGAGAACGAGCGGACGGATGCCGCGCCGCGTCAGCTCCCACGCCGTCGCCAATCCCACGACCCCGCCGCCCACGACGACGACGTCCGCCGGATCCCTGGTCATGCGCTCCTCCTGTGGTCGGTTCCAGTCTCCCAGCCGCAGGCTCGTCCGGGCGCCGGGTAGGCTGGACGGGTGACCATGGAGATCGAGCTCGGCCGAGGAAAGCGCGCGCGCCGCGCGTACACGTTCGACGACATCGCGGTGGTGCCCTCCCGCCGCACCCGCAATCCCGAGGACGTCTCGACGGCGTGGACGATCGACGCCTTCGGGTTCGACATCCCCGTGCTGGGAGCGCCGATGGACTCGGTGGTGAGCCCGCAGACCGCGATCATGCTCGGGCAGCTCGGCGGACTCGGCGTGCTCGACCTCGAAGGCCTGTGGACGCGCTACGAAGATCCCGAGCCGCTGCTGGCCGAGATCGCCGGCCTCGCCGACGCCGACGCGACGGTGCGCATGCAGCAGCTGTACTCCGAGCCGATCAAGCCCGAGCTCATCACGCGCCGTCTCGCCGAGATCCGCGAGGCGGGCGTCACCGTTGCCGGTTCGCTCACCCCGCAGCGCACGCAGGAGCACTACGACACGGTCGCCGCCGCCGGCGTCGACCTGTTCGTCATCCGCGGCACTACGGTCTCGGCCGAGCACGTGTCGAGCGTCGACGAGCCCCTGAACCTCAAGAAGTTCATCTACGACCTCGACGTGCCGGTGATCGTCGGCGGCGCAGCCACCTACACCGCCGCCCTGCACCTCATGCGCACAGGCGCCGCCGGTGTGCTCGTCGGCTTCGGCGGGGGAGCGGCGTCGACGACGCGCGCCACCCTCGGCATCCATGCGCCGATGGCGACCGCGGTCTCCGACGTCGCCGCTGCACGTCGCGACTACCTCGACGAGTCCGGCGGACGCTACGTGCACGTCATCGCCGACGGAGGCGTCGGCACGTCCGGCGACATCGTCAAGGCGCTGGCGATGGGAGCGGATGCCGTCATGCTCGGCGTCGCGCTCGCCCGCGCCACCGATGCGCCCGGTCGCGGATTCCACTGGGGTCCCGAGGCGCATCACCCGAAGCTGCCGCGCGGCCGTCGCGTCGAGGTCGGCGGCATCGGCACGCTCGAGGAGATCCTCTACGGCCCCGCGCCCGTCGCCGACGGCACCGCGAACCTCATCGGCGCGCTGCGCAAGTCGATGGCGACGACCGGATACTCCGACCTCAAGGAGTTCCAGCGGGTCGAGGTCGTCCTCGCTCCGTACGAGGCCTGAGGTCCCGCGCGTCACCGTGACCACTCCCGCACTGTTCCCGCCGACCCTCCGTGAGGTGATGCTCCGGGGACGGTGGATCGGGATGCTGCTGCTGTGCCTGGTCGTCGCCGGCGTTTTCGCGTGGCTCGGGCAGTGGCAGCTCGAGCGCGCGATCGAGACGGATCCGCCGCCGGCAGGAGCGACCGAGCAGGTGCGCCCTCTCGCCGAGGTCGTGGAACCCGGCGAGTACCTCCCCGAACCCCTCGTCGGTCAGCGGGTCGAGGCATCGGGGACCTGGGTCGAGGGCGACTTCCTCGTCGTGTCGAGTCGCTTCAACGACGACGTCGAGGGCTACTGGGTCACGGGTCAGCTGCGCGTGGCGGAGCGCACCTCGATCGCGGTCGCGATCGGCTGGGCGCCCGACCGGGAGGCGGCGGATGCCGCGGTCGCGCAGCTCGACGCCGGCGCCGCTGATGCCGAGGTGCGGATCAGCGGCCGGGTGATCTCGGACGAGGGGCCATCGGTTCCGCCGCGCACGGACCCCGAGCAGATGGACCGGATGTCGACGGCGGCGCTCCTCAGCCGCTGGCACGACACCGAGCAGCTCGACGTGTACCGGCCGTACCTCGCGTCGACGACCGCGATCGCCGGTCTCGTCGACATCTCCTCGCCGGCCCCCGAGGAGCAGTCCCCGGTCAACTGGCTGAACATCTTCTATGCGGTCGAGTGGGCGATCTTCGCCGGCTTCGCGTTCTATCTGTGGTACCGCCTCGCGAAGGACGCCTGGGAGCGCGAGATCGAGGAGTTCGACGACGCGCAGGGCGCGGAAACCGCCTGATCACGCGCGCATCTGCGCGTCTTCGCCCGCGCACGTGCGCACTGGAATGCCGGCATATGGACCTTCGTCGGGGGTCGTCGCGGACGTCCGGTGAGCGCTGGGTGACCAATCGGAAAACTCCATTGAGGATGTCCGAACCGCTCCGTATGCTCGCTCACATGTGTGCGGGCTGGGAGTTCCCGGTACGCGCCGTGACAGATTCATGAGAGATGTCGCACCACCGACCGAGGAGACCGCACCGATGATGTCCGCTCCAGAGGACGGGAACCGCATGGCTCCCGTCGCGCACCGTAGAAACAGGGGGCGCGTCGGCGCTCTCGCCGTGACCTGTGTGGCAGCGCTGGGCTTCGGCTCGCTGACCGCCGTGCCCGCGTTCGCGGATCCTGCCGGAACGGGGGTGGTGATCAACGAGGCGTACCTCTCCGGCGGAAGCGCGGGAGCCGCGTTCAAGAACAAGTTCGTCGAGCTGTACAACCCGACGTCCGCCCCGATCACCCTCGACGGCATGTCGCTGCAGTACCGGTCGGCGACCGGCACCGGCGCGTCGAACGGCGTGGCACCCCTCACCGGCGTCATCCCCGCGGGCGGCTACTACCTGGTGCAGGGCAACAGCAACGGCGCGAACGGCGCCGAGCTTCCGGCCCCCGACGTCGTCAGCACGCTGACGCCGAGCGGAACCACCGGCACCCTCGCGCTCGTCGAGGGCACCGCCGCCGTCACGCTCACGCCCGGCTCGGTCGCGGGCGTCGACGGTGTGATCGACGTGCTCGGCTACGGCACCTCCAACACGTTCGAGACGTCTGCCGCCACGGCGCCGGCAGGGAACACCGACGTCAAGTCGCTGAACCGCACGAGTGGCGTCGACACCGACGTCAACAGCGCCGACTTCACGCTCTCCGCGACCATCACCCCGCAGGGCACCGGCGGTACCGGTCCTGATCCGGATCCGGACCCCGATCCCGAGCCGACCGCGGCCACGATCGCCGAGGTCCAGGGCACGACCGACGTCTCGCCGCTGAGCGGTCAGACGGTCACCGTCGAAGGCGTCGTCACCGCCGACTACCGCACCGGCGGCTACAAGGGCATCGTCATCCAGACGCAGGGCTCCGGCGGTGCATCCGACGCGACACCGGGCGCGTCCGACGGCGTCTTCGTCTTCCTCAACGCGCTGGCCCCGACACTCGCCATCGGCGACCTCGTCTCGGTGACCGGCTCGGTCAGCGAGTACTTCGGCCAGACGCAGGTCAACCCCGCCGGCGTCGCAGACGTCGAGGTTCTCGCCGCCGGTGCGGGCGTCCCCGCCGTCACGCCGCTCCCCGACACCGTGCGCGGGGCGGACCGCGAGCAGTACGAGAACATGTACGTCGCTCCGGAGGGCACCTACCGCCTGGCCTCCAGCCACCAGCTCTTCAACTTCGGCACGCTCTGGCTCAACGCCGGGGCGGACCTCAACGTCAAGAGCACCGAGACCACGCGTCCCGGCGACGCCGCTGCCGCCATCACCGCGGCGAACCGCGCCAACCGCGTGCTGCTCGACGACGGCTGGTCGATCCAGTTGAGCAACAACGGCCATCCCGGCGACCAGCCGTACTTCACCGAGGAGACGGTCGTCCGCAACGGCGACACCGTCGACTTCGGCGACAACGGCTACGTGCTCCAGTGGGGCTTCGACGACTGGCGGCTGCAGCCGGTCGTGCCGATCGACGACGCCTCCCCGGCAGACCTCAAGGTCGGCTTCGAGGCGACGAACCCGCGCACCGAGTCGGCCCCCGAGGTCGGCGGAGACGCCCAGGTCGCGTCGTTCAACGTGTACAACTACTTCACGACTCTGACGTCCGAGAACCCCGACGCCCGGGGAGCGGAGACGGCCGAGGAGTTCGCGATCCAGAAGTCGAAGATCGTCTCCGCGATCAACGGACTGGATGCCGAGATCGTCTCGCTCATGGAGATCGAGAACTCGGTGAAGCTCGGCAAGCCGATCGACTCGGCTCTCGAGGACCTCGTCGCAGGTCTCAACGAGGATGCCGGCAGCGACGTGTGGGACTACGTGCCCACGCCGGACGCCCTGAACGACGCGGCCACGACCGACTACATCACGAACGCGATCATCTACAAGAAGGACGCCGTCTCGACCGTCGGCGACAGCGCGACGATCACGGATGAGACCGTCTGGGGCAACGCCCGCGAGCCGATCGCCCAGGCGTTCGACATCGACGGCCGCGTCGTCACGGTGGTCGCGAACCACTTCAAGTCGAAGTCGCCGCCCTCGGGTGCCGGTGCGGAGCCGGCCGACGGCCAGGGCTTCTTCAACGCCGACCGCGTCGCGCAGGCGAACGCCGTGCTGGCCTTCACCGCCGAGCTCGAGGAGACCACCGGAAGCAGCGACATGCTGCTGATCGGCGACTTCAACGCCTACGGCAAGGAAGACCCGATCGACGTCTTCACCTCGAACGGCTGGAGCGATCTCGTCGCCGACAAGGCTGCCGGACAGTACACGTACACGTTCGACGGCGAGCTCGGCTCGCTCGACCACGTGATCGCGTCTCCGTCGCTGGCCGCATCCATCACCGGTGCCGGGGTGTGGGGGATCAACTCGCCGGAGTGGAGCGACCGCGGCTACGCGTTCGGCGCCTCCGAGGCGGGCACGCCCTACCGCTCCAGCGACCACGACCCGATCATCGTCGGCGTCTCCTCGGAGATCCCGCCGGTGAGCATCGACGTCGTCACGGTCAACGACTTCCACGGTCGGATCGAAGCCGACGGTGCGGCAGCCGGTGCGGCCGTCCTGACGGGCGCCGTCAATCAGTTCCGTGCGGAGAACCCGAACACGATCTTCGCCGGAGCCGGCGACCTGATCGGCGCGTCGACGTTCACCTCGTTCATCAACGACGACAACCCGACCATCGACGCTCTCAATGCGGCCGGTCTGGATGTCAGCGCCGCGGGCAACCACGAGTTCGACCAGGGCTGGGAAGACCTGCGCGACCGCGTGCAGGACCGCGCGGACTGGGAGTACATCTCGTCGAACGTGTTCGTCACCGAGACCGGCGAGCCTGCGCTCGCACCGGCCTGGGTGAAGGAGCTCGACGGCGTCAAGGTCGGCTTCGTCGGCGCCGTCACCGAAGACCTCGATTCGCTCGTGTCGCCGGAAGGCATCGCGGACCTCGAGGTGCGCAGCATCGTCGACTCCGTGAACGCGGTGGCCGATGACCTGCGCGACGGCGACGAGTCCAACGGCGAGGCGGATGTCGTCATCCTGCTGGTGCACGAGGGCGCGTCGAGCACAGAGCTCTCCAGCATCACGGAGGACTCGCCTCTCGGCGAGATCGTCTACGGCGTCGACGACGACGTGGACGCGATCGTGTCGGCGCACACGCACCTCGCCTACAACCACGTCATCGACGGCCGCCCGGTCGTGTCGGCGGGTCAGTACGGCGAGAACCTGGGTCTGATGAACCTCCAGGTCGACCCCGAGACGAAGGAGCTGCTCTCGATCACCAACGAGATCAAGCCCCTCACCGCTGCGGGAGCTCCGCTGTACCCGGCGGATCCCGAGGTCGCTGCCATCGTCGCCCAGGCGAAGGCCGAGGCTGACGTGCTGGGAGCGGTCAAGGTCGGCGACATCACGGCCGACTTCAACCGCGCACGACAGACGAACGGGTCGGAGAACCGCGGGGGCGAGTCCACCATCGGCAACTTCGTGGCCGACGTGCAGAAGTGGTCGACCGGTGCCGACATCGCGCTGATGAACCCGGGCGGAATCCGGGCGAACCTCGCGTACGCCTCGACCGGAGCATCCGATCCGAACGGCAACGTCACCTACCGCGAGGCGGCGACGGTCCAGCCGTTCGCCAACACGCTGGTGACGCTGACGCTCACGGGTGCTCAGCTCAAGGGCGTGCTCGAGGAGCAGTGGCAGCCTGCGGGTTCGGCGCGTCCGTTCCTGAAGCTCGGCGTCTCCGAAGGGCTCGTGTACACCTACGACCCGGCCGGTGCGCAGGGTTCGCGGATCACGTCGATCACTCTCGACGGCACGCCGATCGATCCCGCAGCGAGCTACAACGTCGCCGCGAACTCGTTCCTCGCCGCGGGGGGAGACAACTTCCTCACGTTCAAGGAGGGCACGGGCAAGCGCGACACGGGCAAGATCGACCTGCAGTCCATGGTCGACTGGTTCGACGCCAACAAGACCGCGACCCCCGACTACGCCCAGCGTGCGGTCGGCGTCGCGGTCAGCCCGGCGGATGCCGACGGCTACAGCGCCGGCGACCAGGTGACGGTGTCGCTGTCCTCGCTCGCGTTCAGCGCGGGAGAGCCGGCTCCGGGTGAGGTGACGCTCTCGCTGGGCGGCACGCAGCTCGCGGCCGGAGCGGTCGACCCCACGATCGTCGACACGACCGACGAGGTCGGGCGTGCGACGCTCACGTTCACGGTGCCGTCCGGCGTCTTCGGGGAGCAGCAGCTCACCGTCGCCGTCGCGAGCACCGGGACCACCGTGCAGGTGCCGTTCACGATCGCCGACGAAGAGCCCGCCGAGTTCGCGGGCACGATCGAGCTGGGCTCCTCCAAGGTGACGGCGGGCAAGAAGCTCACCATCACGGGTGAGGGCTACGAGCCCGGCGAGACAGTGACGGTCGAGCTGCGCCCGAAGAAGGGCCAGGCCATCGAGGTCGGCACGATCCAGGTCGGGGACGACGGCTCGTTCACCGCCTCGGTGACGGTTCCGAAGAAGACGCAGCCGGGCAAGTACACGGTCGCGGTCTCGCAGGCCGACGGTGACGAGGCGACAGCGTCGGTCACGGTCAACCGAGCCGGAGGGATCGGCGGCATCATCGGCGACATCCTCGACTGGCTGTGGGATCTGCTCACCGGATGGTGGTGATCCTGCTCGCGGGATGACAGGGCAGAGGCCGTCGGGAGAGATCCCGACGGCCTCTGCCGCTGTTCGGACGGCTCAGGAGTGCACCTCCACGGGTGCCCAGGCGAATCCGTCGGGGTCGACCGCTGCTCCGAGCGCGCCGTTGACCGTGAGCCGGTGCGAACCGGAGCCGGCAGCGGGCACGCCGGCATCCTTCGCCAGAGAGGCGTGACGATACAGTCCGAGCCCGATAGGACTCGTCCCCGTGTCGAACTGCACGTAGCTGCGACCGAAGCTCTTCGCGACGGGGATGCCGCGCTCCGTGTAGAAGGTCTTCGACGCGACGACGTCGTCGGCGCCGATGAGGAGGATGATCTCGTCGACGGAGCGGCTCGGGGGTGCGGTGTCCTTCTTCGCGGAGGTGGCGATCTTCCAGATCGCCCCATCGGGCGCCTGCACCGTGCCGCCCACGCCCCACAGCGACTTCGAGACGGGCTTGATCACCGTGGCGCCTGCGGCGATGGCGGCATTCACAAGCGCGTGCACGTTGCCGGGCTGCGAGACGACGAGGGAGAGGGTGTATCCGCGGAAGCCGGTTGACGCAGCATCCGACGCACGGAAACGCAGACGATCGCCCAGATCGAAGGCGGCTGCGTAGAAGGACTGGGCGGCCTCGACGTCGGTGACGTCGAGGGTGACGGAATCGATGATGGTGTTCATGTCCTCGACGCTACGGATGCCGCGCAGAGAGCACTTCTCGAATCCTGACCGATCGGATGGCGGACCCGCAGCGCTCAGGGCGTGAGCACCTGCACGTCGGCCTGTGCGAGGGCGGCGGCCATGCGCGGCGGCGGGGGAGCGTCGGTGATCAGGTAGTCCGCCCGCTCCAGCAGAGCGATCTGCGCGAAGAAGCGGCGTCCGAGCTTGGTGGAGTCCGCGAGGATGGCCGTGCGCTCGGCGCGCTGCATCATCTCGGACATCATCGCCGCATCGCCGAGGTTCGACGTCGAATACCCTGCCTCGTCGATCGCTCCCACGGCGATCAGCGCCAGATCGCAGCGGATGTCGACCTCGGGCCCTCCCGGCGTCATCGTGAAGGTGACGGGGCCCGTGGTCGCCTGCGTGATGGAACGAACCGCTCCCCCGAAGACGTACAGGTCGCGAAAGGCCGACGGGGAGAGCTCGCCGGGAATGCGGAGATTGTTCGTCGCGATCGTCAGGTCGTGGTGGTTCCGCAGGGCGCGGGCGACCGCGAGGGTCGTCGTGCCGGCGTTGAGCATGATGACCGAGCCGTCTTCGACGAGTCCCGCCGCGAGGCGCGCGATCCGCTCCTTCTCCTCGGTCTGCACCCGCATGCGCACGTCGAGCGCACGATCCTTCAGCGGTCCGCTCGCCGAGCTGACGGCACCGCCGTGCGTGCGCACGAGCACGCCCTCGCGATCGAGCTGATCGAGATCGCGGCGGATCGTGTCGATGGAGACGCCGAAGTGCTCGGCGAGATCGCCGACGGTGACCTGTCCGGTCTGCTCGACGTAGCTGGCGAGATCGGCTTTTCTGCCCGCGGGGAGTCGGCGTCGCGCCGTTCCTGAAGCATCCATGCCCTCATCTTTAGCACATTCGCCGCATGAACACGGCATAGTCATGCAGAAAACAGCAACTCAAGCGGGTGGTCCCCGCCCGCGCCGCGACGCGGCATTCCAGGCCTGAGCGCGGAAAACAGCCCAAACTGCTCCTTGACGACCATGCAGATGTCGGCATAACATGGCTCAAAACCGCATGAACAAGCATTGAAGCGCGTGATGCGGCACGATCTCGAAGAGGAGAAGTGATGAGCACAGTGGGACGAGGGCGCAGACGAACCCGGAACATCGTCGGCGCCGCGACCGCAGCGGTTACCCTTCTGGCCGTGGCGGGCTGCGCGCCCAGCACGACAGGCGATGGTGGCGGCGACGACGGCGGAGACGTCACGATCGAGTTCGCACAGTGGTGGGAACCGGAGCTGCCTGACGGCGAGTTCCGCGCGCTCATCGACAAGTTCGAGGAGGCGAACCCCGACATCACGGTCAAGCTGGTCAGCGGACCGTACGCCTCGACCAAGGAGCAGCTCTTCGCCGGAGCGGCATCCGGAACCATGCCCGACGTCGTCGGTCTCGACGGCGCCTGGGTCAACGACTTCGCCTCCCAGGGCGTCATCGCCGATCTCACCGCGCTGATGGAGGAGAACGACTACGACGACAGCCAGCTCGCGAGCCAGATCCAGGTCGACGGCAGCACCTACATGATCCCGGTCGTGAACTTCGTCTACCCGATGTTCACGAACGACGATCTGCTGGCCCAGGCCGGCGTCGACGCGCCGCCGACCAACCGCACCGAGTTCGCGGATGCCGCGGCCAAGGTCTCCGCGCTCGGCGGCGACGTCTCCGGCTGGGTGCTCCCGCTGTCGCTCGAGACGCCGAACGGCGTGCAGAACGACGTGATGTCGTGGGTGTGGGCATCGGGCGGATCGATGCTGAAAGACGGTCAGCCCGACCTGACGAACGACGATGTCACCTCCGCGGTCGACTACATCGGCGGCCTCTGGGACGACGGCGTCATCGCCTCCGGATCGTTCACGATGAAGGAGCAGGACAAGGTCGAGGAGTTCACCAACGGTCGCGCGGGCATGATGATCGACTCGCTCGCGCACATCAACCTGATCCGCGAGACCAACCCCGACCTGAAGTTCTCGATCTCCGCGCTTCCCGCGGAGGACGGCTACGACGGCGAACGAGGCATCCCTTACGCGTCGTGGGGGATCGGCGTCGCCGAGAACTCCGAGCACAAGGACGCCGCGTTCAAGCTCGTGTCGTTCCTGATGAGCGAGGAGACGAACTCCGAGCTGTCGACCATGGCCAACGCCTTCCCGGGCAACTCGGAATCGGTGCCGGCCTTCGTCGAGGACGACGAGCTGTTCAAGAAGGCGTTCGAGATCTACCAGGCGGGCTACCCGGCGAACGAGTTCACCGGTCTCCCTGTCGCGGAGGAGCTCATGCGCCAGCTCGGCGAGCAGCTGCAGTCCGCGTTCGACGGGCAGCAGTCGATCGACGACGCGCTCAAGAAGGCACAGGAGGCCTGGAAGGCGGAGTTCTGATCTCCCACCTCCCGCCTCCCGCATGAACGGGGTGCCGCACCGCCACGGCGGTGCGGCACCCGACCAACCAAGGAGCACCGGTTCCCATGAGCCTCAGAACGACCGACGACACCGAGGTGATCGTCACCGGAGTGCCGCTGTCGCGCCGGCGACGTCAGCTGCGCAAGACCACCGAGTCCTACGCCTTCCTCTCGCCCACGATCATCCTGCTGCTCGTGCTGATGATCGTGCCGATCGTCATGGTGATCGGGTACTCGTTCCAGGACAACGTCATCCTGAACAAGTCGCCCGAGTTCGTCGGCATCGCGAACTTCGTCGAGATCCTCGGTGATCCCGGCTTCTGGAAGGCGACCGGCAACACCCTCGTCTTCACCATCGGCAGCGTGATCGCGCACCTGATCCTCGGCCTCGGCTTCGCGATGATGCTGAACAGCACGCTCCTGCACCACGCGGCCCGCGCGATCTTCCGGGCCCTCTACGTGCTCCCGTGGCTCTTCACCGTCGCGGTCATCGCCGTCCTCTGGCGCATGCTGCTCGCGCCGAACGGCGTCATCAACTTCCTGCTGAACACCGACATCGAGTGGCTCGCGTCGCCGCAGCTCGCGCTCGGCACGATCACGTTCATCAACATCTGGGCGGGCTACCCGTTCTTCATGGTCAGCCTGCTCGCCGGGCTCCAGGGCATCCCCGGTGAGCTGAACGAGGCGGCGACCGTCGACGGAGCCAGCGCGATCCAGCGGTTCTGGAACGTCACCATCCCGCAGCTGCGGCCGATCATCATCAGCCTCGTGCTTCTCGACCTGATCTGGACGTCCCAGCAGTTCGCCCTCATCTGGATGACGACGGGCGGCGGACCGATCGACGTGACGGAGGTGCTCAGCACCTTCACGTACAAGCTCGCGTTCGCCAAGTACGACTTCTCGCTCGCCGCGACCTCGGCCGTGCTCGTGCTGCTGATGTCGATGGTGCTCGCCGTGTTCTACGTCCGTCACCAGAAAGCGAGGGACTGACCATGGCTCTCACCGTCAAGAGCCGGCGCCGGGTCGCCACCGCGGGTGTGTCCATCGGCCTCATCATCGGCGCGGTCTTCGCCGCAGGCCCGGTGCTCTGGATGCTGTCGAGCTCGTTCAAATCGAACACGCAGATCTTCGAGCTGCCCCCGCGGCTGCTCACCGACACGTTCTCGTTCGACGCGTACACCGCGATCTTCACGAACCCGGAGACGATGCGGTTCTTCCTGAACAGCTACATCGTCGCCGGGGCGGTCACGATCCTCACGCTCATCGTGGCGATCCAGGCGGCGTACGCCTTCAGCCGATTCGAGTTCCGCGGCAAGCGCATCCTGAACGTGGTGATCGTGAGCGTGCAGGCCGTGCCGCCGATCACGCTGCTGATCCCGTACTTCGGGCTCATGGTGGCTCTCGGTCTCTACAACTCCTACGCGGGGCTCATCCTCACCTACATGGTGTTCACGCTGCCCTACGCGATCATCATGATGACGGGCTACTTCAACACGCTGCCGCGCGAGCTCGACGAGGCGGTGCGCGTGGACGGCGCCGGATCCATGACCGCTTTGTGGCGGATCCTCGTCCCGATCTCGGTGCCGGGCATCGTGTCGGTCGGCATCTACACGTTCATGATCGCGTGGAACGAGTACCTGTTCGCGCTGACTCTGACGCGCACGATCGACATGCGCACCGTCCCGATCGGCATCCAGCTGCTCATGGGCCAGCACTCCTACGAGTGGAACCAGATCATGGCGATGAGCGTGCTCGGCTCCATCCCCGTGCTGCTGCTCTTCCTCTTCTTCCAGCGCTACTTCATCAGCGGGCTGACCGCCGGCTCCGTGAAGAGCTGACCGCCGTCCGACCGGACCCACGACCAACACGAAAACAGGAGAAACACGTGCTCTACACCGGTAAATCCATCCTCGACGTCGCCAACGAACACAACTTCGCGATCCCGGCGTTCAACATCAGCGACTGGGCGATGTTCAACGGCATCATCGACATCAGCGAGGAACTGAACGCCCCGGTCATCATCGCGATCCACCCCGACGAGGTCTCGCACATCACGACCGATCTGATCCCGGCGATGCACTCGCGTGCCCACCGGGCGAGCGTGCCGGTGGCGATCCACTGGGACCACGGCGGCACGTACGAGCAGATGATCACGGCGTTCCAGGCCGGCTTCACCTCGGTCATGATCGACGCGTCGCTGCTGCCCTTCGACGAGAACGTCGCGCTCACCCGCAAGGTCGTCGAAGCCGCGCATGCCGTCGGCATCCAGGTCGAGGGAGAGCTCGGCACGATCGGCGCCAACGACAGCTACGGCGAGTCGGGCGCGGCCGAGATCATCTACACGAACCCCGACGACGCCGTGCGCTTCGTCGAAGAGACCGGTGTCGACAGCCTCGCCATCGCGATCGGCACCTCGCACGGGCTCTACCCGGCCGAGAAGAACCCCGAGCTGCGCCACGACCTGCTCGAGCAGATCAAGGCGGCCGTCGGCATCCCGCTCGTCCTTCACGGCGGCTCGTCGAACCCCGACTCCGAGCTGCGCCGCGCGGTGGAGCTGGGGGTCAACAAGATCAACATCTCCAGCGACATCAAGGTGGCCTACCACAACCGCATGCGTGAGATCCTCGGCACCGACGAGCGTCTGCGCGAGCCGAACGCGATCCAGCCCGAGCCGATCGCCGCCATGAAGGCCACGGCGGCTGAGAAGATCAAGCTGTTCGGTGCAGACGGCAAGGCCTCTCTGTACTGACGCACACGATTCGACGGGGAGGGCGCTCAGCGGATGATCGGCGGCGTGGACAGGAAGCTGGTGCTCGGGCTCGGGGGAACGGTCGACTACGAGCTGCGGTGGGATTCCGCCGTGCTCGAACGGCTCGCCCGCGAACACGATGTGCGCATGCGCGATCTGACCACCACCGCATCGATCGACGACGAGCGCTCTCTCCTGCTCGCGGTCCTCGCCTTCGCGGCGACCGGCGCGGGGGCGGAGCGGTTCGTCGCGTCGTCCGACGTCATCGAACGCTTCGCCGCGCACTTCGAGGTCGCTGTGACCCTCGGCGGCACCGGCGTGCGGGCGGGGCTGGTGCTCGACAGCCTCGGCATCCCGAGCGTGCAGCATCTGGTGAGCATCGACGACAACGTGCGTCGGCTGCTGCCCGAGAGCATCTCGATCGTGTCGTCGGCCGAGCGCGACACGCTCGATCCGCACCTCATCGTGCAGTTCCCGGCGGATGCCCGCGTACGGCTCGCGGATGGTGAGGTCGTCTCTCCCGGAGCCAACCGGCTCATCTTCGCCAACGACCCGCCGAACAGGGCGATGGCCATCGCCCCGGCGCTGGCCGATGCGCTCGAAGGAGCGTCCGCGTTCCTCATCTCCGGGTTCAACACCATGCAGGACCACGACCTCCTCGTGCAGCGGCTGGACGACCTGGCGGCGGCGATGCGCGACCTCCCCGGCGATGCCCTCGTCTATTACGAGGACGCCGGCTTCTACACGCGCGCCTTCGCGGAGACCGTGCGGCGCCGTCTGCTGTCCGGCATCCACGTCTACGGAATGAACGAGGACGAGCTGCAGGAGTACCTGGGTCGAGCGGTCGACCTGCTCGATCCCGATGAGGTGATCGGGGCGCTCGGCGAGATCCGTGCGCTCATCCCCGTCCCCGCGCTCGTGGTGCACACGCGGTACTGGGCGCTCGCCGTCGGGCCGGATGCCGCGCGCCACCGTGCGGCGCTCGACAGCGCGGTGCGGGTGGCGGCCACCCGCTTCCGCCTCGGCGACGGTTTCACGCGTGCCGACGCGGCGCAGACCGCCGCGATGAACCGCCACGCGCGAGGAGCCGCTCTCGTGGAGGCCGTCGAAGACGCGATGATGGATGCCGTCGGGGTCGCCGCCTTCTCGCTCGATGTTCTCTCGCCGACGACCATCGGACTCGGCGACACCTTCGTGGGCGGATTCCTCGCCGCCCATTCCCGGAACGGAGCGCCGTCGTGAACCCCATCGTCCTGCCGAGCAATCGTCCGCCCGAGCGCTTCTACCGCGGCGGCGCCCGCATCTCCGCGTTCCGCGGCGAGCCGGCATCCGCGCCGCGCGAGCCGGAGGACTGGGTCGGCTCCACGACGACCATCCGCGGCGAGGAGTCGCTCGGGCTGACCACCCTCCCGGACGGACGGGTGCTGCGCGAGGCGATCGAGGCCGATCCCGCGGGGTGGCTCGGCGAGGCGCACGCGAAGCGCTGGGGCTCCGACGCCCGCCTGCTGGTGAAGATCCTCGATGCCGGGCAGCGTCTGCCCGTGCACGCCCATCCGCACGACGACTTCGCCGCCTCCCACCTGGGGCGTGCGCACGGCAAGGCAGAGGCCTGGTACATCCTCGAGGGCGGCACGGTGCACGTCGGCCTGCGGGACGACGTCGCGGCGGAGACGCTCGCCGACCTCGTCGCGCGCCAGGACGTCGACGGTCTCCTCGCTCTGCTGCATCCCATCGAGGTCGCGCCCGGCGATGTGGTCTGGGTGCCGCCCGGCGAGCTGCACGCGATCGGCGCCGGCGTGCTGCTGCTCGAACTGCAGCAGCCGGAGGACCTGTCGATCCTGCTCGAATGGGAGGGGTTCGAGATCGACGGACCGGGGGAGGGCCACCTCGGCCTCGGCTTCGATCTCGCGCTCGCCGCCGTGACCAGGACGGCCCGGAGTCCCGCCGAGATCGGAGCGCTCGTGCACGCGGCGCCGCCGTCGGGTTCGGTGTTCCCCCGCGATGCCGACGGATACTTCCGTCTGATGCGGATGCCGGTGCACGGCGCTGCGGTGATCGAGCCGGGATTCGCGATCGTGGTGGTGGTCAGCGGCGCGGTCGCCCTCGCCGGTCAGGCGCTCGCCGCCGGGGCGACGGTGCTCGTGCCCGCGGCGGCCGGGCGTCTCGAGGTCAGCGGAGCCGGCGAGCTGCTGGTCGCTCGTCCGCCGGCGCCGTGAGCGCTCTCCCCGGGCGTCGATCCGCCTTTCACGCCGTCTAGACTGGACTCATGCCCGAACCGAAAGTCGCCAGCTTTCCGGCGATCCGCGGTGCGCTGAAGTTCTACCAGATCGCGTCGATCATCACCGGAGTCATGCTGCTCCTGCTGGTCGCCGAGATGGTGCTGAAGTACACGCCGATCCATCTCGAGCTCTTCGCCGGCGGTTCCGGCGGGGCGCTCTGGTTCGCGCCGGTCGTCGAGGGGCCTGAGGGCCTCGAGTCGACCGGAGACGGCCTCAACCTGTCGCTGTCGATCCTCGTCGCGCACGGCTGGTTCTACGTCGTGTACCTCTTCGCGTGCTTCCGGATGTGGAGCCTGATGCGCTGGCCGTTCCTGCGCTTCATCCTGCTCGCGCTCGGCGGAGTCATCCCGCTGCTCTCCTTCATCATGGAGACGATCGTCGCCCGCGACGTGAAGACCTATCTCGCCACCAGGGAGGCGGCCGAGGCCGCCCCCGCCACCGCCCCGGAAGGTGTCCGTTGACCGAGCATTCCGAGACCGAGCAGCGTCCCGCGCTCGTCGTCGACTTCGGCGCGCAGTACGCGCAGCTGATCGCCCGCCGCGTGCGTGAGGCCGGCGTCTACAGCGAGATCGTGCCGCACACCGCGACGGCCGAAGAGATCGCGGCCAAGAACCCCGTCGCCATCATCCTCTCCGGAGGACCCTCGTCGGTCTACGAGGAGGGCGCTCCGCGCCTCGACCCCGCCGTCTTCGACCTCGGCGTCCCGACCCTCGGAATCTGCTACGGCTTCCAGTACATGGCGCAGACCCTCGGCGGCGAGGTCGCGCACACCGGCCTGCGCGAGTACGGGGCGACGGATGCCGTCATCTCGGGCGACGGCGGAACCCTGCTCGGCGGGCAGCCGGCCGAACAGAACGTGTGGATGAGCCACGGCGACCAGGTCGCCAAGGCGCCCGAGGGCTTCGAGGTGCTCGCGACCACGGATGCCACCAAGGTCGCGGCCTTCGCGAACGAGGAGCGCGGCTTCTACGGCGTGCAGTGGCACCCCGAGGTGAAGCACTCCGACCACGGGCAGCGGGTGCTGGAGAACTTCCTGCACAAGGGAGCCGGCCTCGCCTCCGACTGGAACAGCGGCAACGTGATCGCCGAGCAGATCGAGCGCATCCGCGAGCAGGTCGGCGACGCCCGCGTCATCTCCGCCCTCTCCGGCGGTGTCGACTCCGCCGTCTCGACCGCCCTCGTGCACAAGGCGATCGGCGACCAGCTCACCGCGGTCTTCGTCGACCATGGCCTCCTCCGCAAGGGCGAGCGCGAGCAGGTCGAGAAGGACTACGTCGAGTCCACCGGCGTCCGGCTCATCACGGTCGACGCCGCCGACACCTTCCTCGGTCACCTCAAGGGCGTCACCGACCCCGAGGAGAAGCGCAAGATCATCGGCCGCGAGTTCATCCGCGCGTTCGAGAAGGTGCAGCTCGACCTCGTCGCCGAGGCGAAGGCCTCGGGTGGCGCTCCGGTGAAGTTCCTCGTGCAGGGCACGCTCTACCCCGACGTCGTCGAGTCCGGCGGCGGCGCAGGGACCGCGAACATCAAGTCGCACCACAACGTGGGCGGCCTCCCCGACGACCTCGACTTCGAGCTCATCGAGCCCCTGCGCGCCCTGTTCAAGGACGAGGTGCGGGCGATCGGCCGCGAGCTCGGCATCCCCGAGGCCATCGTCGGCCGCCAGCCGTTCCCCGGCCCCGGTCTCGGCATCCGCATCATCGGCGAGGTGACCGCCGACCGTCTCGAGATCCTCCGTGAGGCCGACGCGATCGCCCGCGAGGAGCTCACCAAGGCCGGCCTCGACCAGGAGATCTGGCAGTGCCCGGTCGTGCTCCTCGCCGACGTCCGCTCGGTGGGCGTGCAGGGCGACGGCCGCACCTACGGTCACCCGATCGTGCTGCGCCCCGTCTCGAGCGAAGACGCGATGACGGCCGACTGGACCCGACTGCCGTACGACGTGCTGTCGAAGATCTCGAACCGCATCACGAACGGCGTCCGCGACGTCAACCGCGTCGTGCTCGACGTGACGTCGAAGCCGCCGGGGACGATCGAGTGGGAGTAGGGGACGCCTTGTCCCCGGATGCGGCGGCCGGACTCCCGGACGCCGAGTACCTCGTGCTGTCCAGCCGGCTGATCCCCGGGCTCGATGGCGGGTACACGATCGCCACGCTCGCGCGCGCCCGGCAGCTCGCCGGTGCCGGCATCGCCGACGGTGCCGGGCCGCAGCTGCTCACGTTCGACCCCGGCACGATCGCGGCGCATGCGGAGCACCGGGCGACGTTCGCCGCCCAGGGTGCGCTGACCGATCCCTCGCGGATGCGCAATCTCTTCGATGAGGCGGTCGCGCCCGGCGGGGGAGCAGCGGACTGGCTCCTGGCGGCGGCGGATGCTGCGACGAAGCCCGGCCCGGGCGTCGAGTACCGGGTGCTCGAAGATGCCGCGGGTCGCGCGTTCGCGGCGCTGCCGGTGATCCCGGGGAATCCCGACTGGCACCTGACCGAGGAACCGGTCCTCGTCCACGGTGCATCCGGCGAGGTCGTCGGCGGCGTGCGCGGCTTCCGCGGCCTGTATCGCGCGTGGCTCGCGCACGTGACGGCATCCTTCGGCGGTCGCACGATCGTCGTGATCTGCGAATCGCGGCAGATCGGCGAGCTCATCGCGGACTGGGCCGACCCGCGCGTGCGCATCGTCCACACGATCCACACCATCCATCTCGAGGCGCCGTACACGCCCGATGCTCCGACGAACGCCCTCTGGACGCGCTGGTTCGGGCTGGCCGATCGCTTCGATGCCGTCGTCTGGCCGACGGCGACGCAGCGCGACGACGTCGTCGCCCGGTTCGGCTCGTCAGCCTCGCACGCGGTCGTCCCCAACCCGATCACGCCCGTCGACGGCCGGGACGACGTGCGAGAGCCCGGTCTCGTCGTGATGCTCGGACGGCTCGCTGCCGGCAAGCGGGTCGATCATGCGATCCGGGCGTTCCTGCGCGCAGACGTGCCGGGGTCGCGGATGGAGATCTGGGGCGGCGGGCCCGAGCAGGAGCGGCTTCAGGCGCTGATCGACGAGCTCGACGCCGGTGACCGCGTCGTGCTCGCCGGATACACCGACGATCCGGGCCGCGTGCTCGACCGCGCGTCGCTGGTCGTCACGTCCACGGCCTTCGAGGGTCAGCCGCTCGGTGTGGTCGAGGCGATGCTGCACGGCGCCCCTGTCGTGTCGTACGACGTGCGCTACGGCATCCGAGACGTGCTGCAGCAGGGCGGGGGAGTCCTGGTGCCCGCCGGCGACATCGACGCGCTCGGCGAGGCTCTCCGCCGAGTGCTCACGGATGACGGGCTGCGCGCACGACTGAGCGCCGAGGCGCCGACGGTCGCCGCAGCGTGGAGCCCGGAGCGTTCGCTTTCCGCCCTCACCGCGGTGATCAGGGACGCCGTCTCGCGTCCCTCCCGCCGCTGAGCCCTCCTGCGTCTGTTCCGGTCGCAGTTCCTGCCGCCTGCGTCTGTTCCGGTCGCAGTTCCTGCCGCTTCAGGGCGCGAGAGGCGGCCGAAAGTGCGACCGGAACACGTCGAAAAAGAAATTCAGAAAAAAGTTCTCGAGGATGTCGATCCGGGGCGTTCCCGTTCGACGTCTGTAATGAGAGGGTCGAGAGACGGCCCCTCGAACAAGGAGAACATCATGAAGTACATGCTCATCATGCGCGCGACCGACGAAGCAGTGGACGCCTACAAGGAGATGCCGTTCGAGCAGGTCATCGAGGCGATGGGAAAGTACAACGAGTCCATGATCAAGGCCGGCGTGCTGGCTGCCGGTGAGGGGCTCACCGACGCCGCCGAGGGCTTCGTGGTCGACTTCAGCGCCGAGACTCCGCTCATCACCGACGGCCCCTACGGAGAGACCAAGGAGCTGTTCAACGGCTTCTGGATCATCGAGGTCTCCAGCCGTGAGGAGGCCGCCGAGTGGGCGAGTCGTGCGCCCCTCACTGCGGGCAACTTCCTCGAGGTGCGTCGCGTGACCGGCGTCGAGGACTTCCCCGCCGACAACGAGTGGATCCAGAAGGAAGAGGGCTGGCGCGAAGAGCAGGCTCAGCGCGCCCAGCAGTGAGAGCACGGCAGTGATGAGCGATTCCTCGCACAGCGAGACGGCGCGTTCCGCCCCCGATCAGGGGTCCGCGGAACGCGCCGTCGCCGCGGTCTGGCGCATCGAATCCGCCCGGATCGTCGGTGCGCTGACCCGCATCGTCGGCGACTTCGGTCTCGCCGAGGATCTCGCGCAGGAGGCGCTCCTGGATGCGCTGCGGCAATGGCCGATCGACGGCGTGCCGCACAACGCGGGGGCCTGGCTCACCGCCGTCGCGAAGCGCAAGGCCATCGACGGCTGGCGCCGCCGAGAACGCCTCGACGACCGTATCGCCTCGCTCGGGCACGACCTGGAGCGGGAGCAGGCGGAGGCGGACGACATGCTCTGGAACCCGGATGCCGTCGACGACGACGTGCTGCGGCTCATCTTCATCGCCTGCCACCCGGTGCTCTCGAAGGAGGCCCAGGTCGCGCTCACGCTCCGTGTCGTCGCCGGACTGTCGAGCGAGGAGATCGCCCGGGCGTTCCTCGTGCCGACGGCGACCGTGCAGCAGCGGATCGTGCGGGCGAAGAAGACCCTCGCCGCCGCGCACGCGCCCTTCGAACTGCCGCCGCGCGAGGAGCACGCTCAGCGACTCGGAGCGATCCTGGGGGTGCTGTACCTGATCTTCAACGAGGCGCATGCTGCCAGCAGCGGTCCGGAATGGATGCGTCCCGAGCTCAGCGACGAGGCCATTCGCCTGGGCAGGGTCCTCGTCGCCCTGATGCCGCGTGAATCCGAGGCGCACGGACTGCTCGCCCTCATGGAGCTGACGGCGGCGCGATTCCCCGCCCGCGTCGACGCGCACGGGCAGCCGGTGCTGCTCGCCGATCAGGACCGGCGCCGCTGGGATCGCAGCCGCATCATGCGCGGACGTGCGGCGCTGGCCGCCGCGGATGCCATCGGTCGAGGTCGAGGCGCGTACAGCCTGCAGGCCGCCATCGCCGAGTGCCATGCGGTCGCGGCGACGATCGATGACACCGACTGGGACCGGATCGTGCTGCTGTACGAGGCGCTCGGCCGGATCGCGCCCTCACCCGTGGTCGAGCTGAACCGGGCGGCCGCGGTCGCGATGGCGACCGGGCCGGCATCCGCGTTGCGCATCATCGACCAGCTGTCGTCGTCCGGCGCGCTGCGGGGCTATCACCTGCTGCCGGCGACGCGGGGCGAGCTGCTGCTGCGGCTCGGACGCGACGACGAGGCACGCAGCGAGTTCGCGGTCGCCGCGAACCTGGCCGGCAACGATCGCGAGCGGGCGATCCTGGAGCGCAAGGCGCACGGCGAAAAGAAATGACCCGCCCCCTTCGGCGAGCTTTCGCTGCCGAAGAGGACGGGCATCTGGGGACTGCTGTCCGTCAGTGACGGAGGTGTGTCAGTCGCGCACCTTGCTGCCGCGACCCACGATCAGGCCGTAGATCAGCAGCACGATGATCGCGCCGCCGATGGCGACGAGCCAGGTCTGCAGGCTCCAGAACTCTTCGAGTCCGACGCCGAAGATCACGGAACCGAGCCATCCGCCGAGAAGGGCTCCCACCACACCGAGCAGGAGTGTGATGAACCAGCCTCCACCCTGCTTGCCGGGGAGGATGAGCTTGGCGATGGCGCCGGCGATCAGGCCGAGAAGAAGGAATCCGAGGAAACTCATGGTCTGCTCCTTACTTGCTGTGTAGGACTCCCGGGGTGCCGGGAGTTCGTGAATCCACTATCCACGAGTTGAGAATTTCCTGCATCCCCTTGCGCAGGCTGTCCCGATATGGCAAGAGGCCCGCCTCCGGAAGGAGACGGGCCTCTCGAGACGCGCTGCGGTCAGCAGGCGCTCGTGATCAGTTGCTGCGCACGATCGCGATGATGCGGAGGATCTCGACGTAGAGCCAGACGACCGTGACCATGATGCCGAAGGCACCCATCCAGCCGAACTGACGCGGAGCGCCGTTGCGGACGCCCTGCTGGATCTGGTCGAAGTCGAGCACCAGCGAGTACGCCGCCATGATCACGACGAGGACGCCGATGATCAGTCCGAGCGGGATGCCCATGATCTCCTGGCTGAGAAGACCGAAGGCGTTCTGGTTGATGCCGGTCCACATGAGGACCAGGTTCAGCAGCGAGAAGACCAGGTACCCGACCATGGCGATCATGAAGACCTTGGTGGCCTTCTTCGATGCGCGGATCTTGCCGCTGGCGAAGAGGGCGAGCGTCACACCGACGACCGAAACGGTGGCCAGCGTGGCCTGGATCACGATGCCGGGGAACAGCACCTCGAAGAACGCCGAGATGCCACCGACGAACAGACCCTCGAAGGCCGCGTAGGCGAAGATCAGCGCAGGGCGCACCTTCCGGCGCGACGTGAACGTGATGACCATGGCGAGGACGAAGCCGCCGAGGGCGCCGACGATCCACGGCAGCATGTTCGGCGCGAAGTCGCTGTACGGGTCGCGCTCCGGAGCGGCGACGCCGCCCAGCGTCCAGACCCAGCCGACGGCTGCGGTGACGAGAAGGATGGCGAACAGGCCGGCGGTCTTCCAGACGGTGTCCTCGACGGACATCCGGTCGGTCTCGATGGCGCCCGCGGGCGGAGCCGCGTACATTCCCTCGAGCTGCGCGTTGGCGGCGACGTCCATCGCACCGTGCTGGAACGACGCGGTCTGCGCGCCCTGAGCGGCCTGCGGTCCGCCCGGGTAGGTCGCGACATTGCGCGGATCCTGCTGCTTGAACGCCGGGTTGTTGAAGGCGAAGTTGCTCATTGGTGGGCCTCACTCCAAAAGGGGGTCGTAGGTCGCTTTCCTCTACGATACTCGCGGTGGGCGGGCCGCGGGGTGTTCTACGCTGAGAGCGTGCCCAGGAAATCCCCCCTCGTCATCGGGCATCGCGGTGCGCCCGGCTACCGCCCGGAACACAGCCGATCGTCGTATGAGCTGGCGCTCGCGATGGGGGTCGATGCGGTGGAACCCGACGTCGTCGCCACGAAGGACGGCGTCCTCGTCGTGCGGCACGAGAACGAGATCTCCGGCACGACCGATGTGGCGCAGCATCCGGAGTTCGCCGACCGCAAGACGACCAAGCGCGTCGACGGACAGGCGCTGACCGGGTGGTTCACCGAGGACTTCACCTGGGACGAGCTTTCCATTCTCCGCGGGCGCGAGCGGCTGCCCGAGATGCGTGCGTCCAGCGCCAGCTTCGACGATTCCCAGGCCATCCTCCGGCTGCGCGACGTGCTCGACATCGTGCGCGACGGCTCGGTCGAGCACGGCCGCGAGATCGGCGTCGTGCTCGAGGTCAAGCACGCCACGTACTTCGCCAGCATCGGCCTCGATCTCGCGCCGCTCATCGACCGGGAGCTCCGCGAGGCGGGCTGGGCCGAGGGCGAGCTGCCGCTGATCATCGAGTGCTTCGAGTCCACCGTGCTCGGCCAGTTGCGCGAGCGCGGGATCTCCGCGTCGTACGTCTACCTGATCGAGGCGTCGGGTCGCCCGTACGACCTGCTGGTCGCCCAGGGCAAGCAGGCGCTCACCTACAAGGCGACGGTCACGCCGCACGGTCTCGACGAGCTGGTCGGCAAGGTCGACGGCATCAGCGTGAACAAGAAGATGCTGCTCGCCCGCGGCAACACGATCGTCCCGGATGCGCATGAGCGAGGCCTGAAGGTCTTCACGTGGACATGCCGCCCCGAGAACGCGTTCCTCGCCGCCGAGTTCCGCGGTCCCGGCGGCAAGGGAGCCTTCGGCGACTACGAGTCGGAGTGGGGCGTGATCGCGCGCACCGGCGTCGACGGCGTGTTCGTCGACCATCCCGACCTCGGCGTGAGCTTCTTCCGCAGCTGACGTCGGGTCGGGCGGCCGGCCTGGGGCATCAAAAACTGCGGCCGATCCGAACTTCTGCGGCCTCTGACGGCGGTTCGGGCCGCAGAAGTTCCCATCGGCCGCAGAAATCGCGCGTCAGGATCCGAGGGTGCGGTCGAACGCGCCCTTGCGGGTCGAGACGATCTCCTTGCCGAGCGGCATCAGCGAGACCGGGACCATCTTGAAGTCGGCGATGCCCATCGGGATGCCGATGATGGTGATGCACAGCGCGAGGCCCGAGATGATGTGCCCGATCGCGAGCCACCAGCCGGCGAGGATGACCCAGAGCACATTGCCGAGGAAGGAGCCGACCCCGGACGTCGGCTTGCTGATGACCTCGCGGCCGAACGGCCAGATCGCGTAGCGCGCGATGCGGAACGAGGCGATGGCCCAGGGGATCGTGACGATCGGGATGCACAGCAGGATGCCGGCCAGCATGTAGCCGAGGAAGAGGGCCCATCCGGCCAGGATGACCCAGATGATGTTGAGGATCGTGCGCATCCGCCGATTGTGTCATGCGGAGATGAACGGCCACCTGGCGTTCACCTCCCGTGCATCCGCGAGTCGACGTGCGGCCACGCCGACTCGGTGGTCTGGAGGCCTACCCGTCTGAACCCCCACCCAGGAGTCCTCCATGCCCCGCCTGCACTACGCAGCGGCGGTCACGGCCGCGTGCGCCCTCAGCGCCGCCGCCCTGCTCGCCACACCGGTCGCCGCCGTCGGCGCCGATTCCGGCATCCGTCCTTCCGAGGAGGCCCTGAGCGCACCCGCCGCCGCAGGCCTCGTGCTCAACGAGATCGTCTACGACGACGCGGCCACCGGACTCTCCGATCAGGTCGAGCTCTACAACGCCGGCACCGAGGCGGTCGACCTGGACGGCTGGTACATCTCCGACGAGAAGCGCGACACGTTCGGGTATGCGCCGGAGAGCACCTCGCTCGCGCCCGGCGAGTTCCTCGTGCTGGTGAAGGACGTCGACTTCGCGTTCGGGCTGGGCAAGGGCGACGAGGTCGTGCTGTTCGATCCGGCCGGCACCGAGGTCGACGCGTATGCGTACGAGAACACCGCGCCGCTGTCGGACTGGTCGCGCTGCCCCGACGGCACGGGCGAGTGGGCGCACGCGACGGCCGCGACGCCGGGAGCGGCGAACGACTGCTCGGTGCCCCCCGTCGACGGTTCGATCGTCATCAACGAGGTCGACTCGCAGCCCGCCGACTGGGTCGAGTTCCACAACCCCGGCGACGACGCGCTCGACATCTCGGGCTACGAGATCCGCGACAACTCCGACGACCACCGCTGGCGGTTCCTTCCGGGCACGACGATCGCGGCGGGCGCGTTCCTCGTCGTCGAGGAGGGCACGATCGGCCTCGTCGACGGTGTCGAGACGGCCTTCCGCGACCCGATCGGCATCGGCAGCGCCGACCGGATCCGCCTCTACGACGCGGGCGGGACGATGATCGACGACACCCTCCCCTGGTCGGGGCACGCCGCGATCGACGGCGACTTCGCGGCCGCGACCCTGGCGCGCTGCCCCGACGGCGAGGGCGCGTTCCTGCTCGCCCACCCGACCCCCGGCGCCGCGAACTCCTGCGTGATCCCCGACGTGGTCATCAACGAGATCGAGTCGAACGGCGACACCACCGACTGGGTCGAGGTCGTCAACACCGGCACCACGGCGGTCGACCTCTCCGGATGGTCCGTGATGGACAACGACCCGAACGGCCACGCGGCCGAGACCACGCCCCTTCCGGTCGGCACGACCCTCGCGCCCGGCGCCTTCTTCGTGTTCGACCAGCCGGCGGACTTCGTGTTCGGGCTCGGCAACGGCGACACCGTGACGATCCGCGACGCCAGCGGCAACACCGTCGACGAGCACGTGTACGCGGCGCACGCGGACGGCGTCTGGGCGCGCTGCGCCGACGGCACTGGAGAGTTCGTCGACCTCGCCGTCTCGACCAAGGGACTGCGCAACGCCTGCGGCAACCCGGTGCGCATCAACGAGGTCGAGTCGGACGGCGGATCGCCCGACGACTGGATCGAGCTCGTGAACCCGACGACCGCGGAGCTCGACGTCTCGGGCATCGTCGTGAAGGACGACGACGACGCGCACGCCTCCGCGATTCCGGCCGGCACCACGATCGACGCCGGCGGATACCTCGTCATCGAGCGCGACGCGCTGGGCTTCGGCCTCGGCGGCGGCGACGCCGTGCGGCTCTTCGACGGCGAACTGCTGATCGACGAGACCACGTGGGGCGAAGGACACGCCGCGACGACGTGGGGCCGCTGCCCCGACGCCACCGGGGTGTTCGCCGTCACTGCCGAATCCACGAAGGGCGCCGCGAACGTCTGCGACGGCGAGGTCGCCGTGTCGGCGTGGCCCGGCTCCGCCGACGTGCGGGTGCTCGACAGCGTGCCGACGTTCCTCGAGGACAGCTCGGGTCTCGACGTGCAGGAGACCGCGGACGGCGCCTTCCTCTGGGCCGTCGACAACGGCGAGGGACGCATCTGGAAGCTCGAGGCGCACGCCGACGGCTCCGTCGAGAAGGTGGACGGCTGGGACGAGGGCAAGCGGGTGCGCTTCCAGAAGGATGCCGCCGACCCGGGTGCTGCGGGTCCCGACACTGAGGGCATCACGGTCGACGGCGCGGGCAGCGTCTACGTCGCCTCCGAGCGCGACAACAGCGCGAAGGGCGTGAACCAGAACGTCGTTCTGAAGGTGGACCCGGATGCCGCGGCCGGCGACCTCGTCGCCGCGCAGGAGTGGGACCTCACGGCCCTGCTCCCGGCTGTCGGCGCGAACCTCGGCATGGAGGCCGTGCAGTGGGTACCGGATTCGGCGCTCGCCGGCACGCTCCTCGACGACAACACCGGCGCGGGCTACGACCCGGCGGACTACGCCGGTCACGGCGACGGCCTGTTCTTCGTCGCCGTCGAGGACAACGGACACGTCTACGCCTTCTCGCTGGCGGACGACGGCACGCCGACGCTCGTGTCGGAGGTCGCTCCCGGTCTCGCCGGCGTCATGGCGCTGGACTACGACAGCGTGCGGAACACGCTCTGGGCGGTCTGCGACGATGGATGCCAGGGCCGCTCGGCCGAGATCACGCTGAACGGCACGGCGGAGCCGGGCATCGCGCACTACGCGCGTCCGGCCGGCATGCCCGACATCAACAACGAGGGCTTCGCCACGGCGCCGGCCTCGCTGTCGGTCGACGGACAGCGTCCGGTGTGGTGGTTCGCCGACGGCTTCGCCGCGGAGGCGCTGCGCACGGGCACGCTGCCGGGCGTCGACGGCGAGAACCCCGGTGGGGAGAACCCGGGGGAGAACCCTGGGGGCGAGACGCCTCCGCTGCCCGGCACCGGGCTGACCGACGACAACCGCGGCGGTGCGACCGTCGACCCGGCCGTCGCGGCTCGCGGGCAGAAGGTCACCGTCGCGGTCGGGGAGAAGCATGCCGGCGCGGACGTCGCGGTCTGGATGTACTCCGACCCGGTGCGCCTCGCCACCGGCACGCTCACGGCATCCGGCGCCCTCACCGTCACGATCCCGACCGATGCCGCGCTGGGCGCCCACCGGATCGCGGTGTACGCGGCCGACGGCACGCTGCTCGGGTGGGCCGACATCCGCGTCACGGCGGGAGCGGGCGGCCTGGCATCCACCGGCTCCGAGTTGCCGATCGCGGCTGTGGCGCTGGCGCTGATGCTGCTCACCGCAGGCGCTGTCGCCGTGCGACGCCGTCGCCGCGCGGCCTGACGGCGGCCTCACCCCTCTTCGAATCGCGCACCTGGTCT